>Ga0182737_1002502_pt1 | contig 14975 bp, 11 predicted proteins | sample eDN5th30CBELigOP_FD_128878 | JGI IMG/M metagenome (GOLD analysis project Ga0182737, IMG submission 128878) | Enriched Organic Plus compost microbial communities from Emeryville, California, USA - eDNA 5th pass 30_C BE-Lig OP (version 2) (version 2) ... | reverse complement strand
GACGAGCACGGATGTTCACGCAGAGCTGGGAATCGAGCTCAATCCGCAACACGAGGACGAGCGCAACGCCGCCATCTTCCGCGACCTGCACCTGAACAGGTCGGAGTTTCCGCTCGAGCCGCTTTTCCGGGGCAAATGGGAGTGAACCGCGGCAACTGTTCGCGCTCGATCGCGCGTTCCAGCTTGAGCCGGACGCAGGTCGCGAAGAATTCCTGCGAGCCGCGAAGAACCACGTGATCGCGCAGGCCGAATTGCACGCCACATACGAGCGGAAACGGGCGGAGGACGTCGCGTAAAACGGGCAGAATCAATCGGACGGTCACTCCCGTCGTCCGGCCTCCGCTCCTGTCGATTTCTACGGGTCTCATTCGACGTGTTGATGAGGCCGCGAACCGCGCGGCAGACGTCACGAACCGATTCAGGAGAGCACAATGCGTTTCATCGTCATGGCCATGGCCACGAGGGAATCCGAAGCAGGCCCTCCACCGACCCCGGAAGCGTTCGTCGCGATGCAGCAGTATAACGAGGAGCTCGCGAACGCCGGCGTACTCCTCGCCGCCGAGGGGCTGACCCCGAGCTCGCAGGGTGCACGCGTGATGTTCAAAGGCAACGAGCGCATCGTCATCGATGGTCCGTACGCCGAAACAAAGGAACTCGTCGCGGGCTTCACGATCATCCGGGCGAACTCGAAGGAAGAAGCGATCGAGTGGGTCAAGCGCGCGCCGAACGTCTCTCCGACCGGCGTCGCCGTGGTCGAGATCCGGAAGCTGATGGATGTCGAGGACTTCGGTGATGGCTTCGTTCCGAACGATGAGATCGCGAAGGTGAAGTTCAGCTAACAGTCTGGCGGGGTTCAGGCATTGAACGAATATTGAACCCATCTCGTTCGGTCGAACCTTCGAAAATTCACACACCAGTTCACGCGGCGCCTTCGGCCGTCGCATCCCGCCTCCGGAGGCACGCATGAAAGTCTGGCAGAGACGTCTCGTGTTGGGTATTGGCAGCATGGCAGTAGTCGTGATTCTGATGGCGGGCGGCATCTACGGCATGTCGGCATCGGCGGTCAGCAACGGTCACACGACCGAAGCGCACGATTTCGACGCGTCGATCGGCAACGTGGCCGAGGGTGCACGTCTCGGCGACATGTACGGCTGCACCGACTGCCACGCCGCAGACCTCGGCGGCAAGGTTCTGATCGACGGAATGCCGTTCGCGCGTGTACCGGCGCCGAACCTCACCGCTGGCGCGCCGGGCGGCGCGTTCAGTGACAGGGAGTTCGAGCAGGCGCTCCGTCACGGCATCGGGCGCGACGGCCGCAAGCTGTTTGTGATGCCGTCGTCGGAGTATACGTACCTGAGCGACCAGGACGTCGCCGATATCCTGGTGTGGATCCGAACGCTTCCGGCGGTCGAGCGCGAACTGCCGGACCGGACTTTCGGCCCGATCGGCCGAGCGATGATCGCGCTCGGGAAGGTGCCCTTCCAGCCGGACCTCCTCGCCGCCGACGCGAACGCCAGACACCTCGAGCGACCGGACGGAAGCGATCCCGTACAGCTCGGCTACTACTACACGCGTCTCTGCACCGGCTGCCACGGCCCCGACTTCGCCGGCGCCCCGCCGCTCGACCCGGCGGCACCTCCCGGCGCCAACCTCACGCCCGCCGGCAACCTCGGGAACTGGACGTTCGATCAGTTCCAGACCGTGTTCGCGACCGGTCGCACGCCGGAGGGCAAGACGCTCGATCCCGCATTCATGCCATGGAACGCCATCGGCAAGGCGAACCCGGACGAACTCCAGGCGATCTGGGCCTACCTGCAGACCGTGCCCGCAGTGGAGCGCTAGTTCGCCGCGCTCGCGTTTCTGAGCGCGTCCGCGCCGCCCACGACCGGCAGCGAGATCGACGTGCCATCGAGGTCGATGGTCAGCTCCGTGCCGGGATTCGGGTGCAGCGTGAAGTCGGCATCGCTCGAGAAGATCATGAGCGCGAGCTGCTCGCCCGGAAGAATGTGCTGGTCATCCGGCTGCAGGTCGAACGTCAGCGTGTAGAAGCGTCCGGGCACGAGCGGTTCACCGGGCTCTTTCGACGCGTAGTTGCCGCCACGCGTGAGCGATTTGTAATTCTGCGGATCCGCCCAGCCACGCGTCACCACGCCCACACGACCATCGCTGCCGATGCGCGTCGCATCGTAGGGCAGCTTCACCAGATAGACCGAGAGATTCGCCGCCGGCTTGCTCGCGGCGAGGCGCACCGTGACGGTGGTGGTGCCGGAGAGGTGCAGCGTATCGCGCAACGCGGGCAGCGCGTAGAGCAGGCGATGCGTGCTCTGCGGTGACGCGGCCATGGTGTGGGGCGAGACACGGTAGTCGTCGACGACCTTCTCCGTGCCCTGATCGGGCCGCTTCGTCAGAGATAGCGTGCCGATCGCACTGCCACCCTTCCCGAGGTGCAGCGTCACGCGCGCACTGCCCGGGACCGGGTAATCGTCATACGCAACTGCCGGTGCCGATGCGCCGCGCCCCGCGCCAGCAGGCGCCTGCGCATGCGAGGGCACGATCATCGCCCTCGGCGAGCGATCGATGCCGTTGTCGATGTCGTACAGGTAGTGCGCCCAGAATCGGTTGACGTAATCGGCGGGCGGGCCGTTACCGCCGTGTCCACCCTGGTGCAGGTAGATGCGCGCGTCCTGGTTGCGATCCTTGATCGCTTCCCACATCCGGATCGTATGCTCGGGCACAACGTTCCAGTCGTTGAAGCCGTGCACGAAAAGCACGGCCGCGTGGATGTTGCCGACGTGCGGAAGCTGGTCGCGCGATTCCCAGAAGTCGTTGAAGTCGCCGGTCGCACGATCGCGATGCTGCGCGAACAGACTGTCGCGCCAGATCCGGTTGCACGACTCGCGCATCGCCAGGTTGCGATTGCTGTGAACGTAGTCGTACAGGAAGTCGATGTCCTCGCCGAGCCACCCGCCCGGCGAGCGCACCAGCCCGTTCGACCGGTAGTAGTGGTAGTACGACGTGTTGGGCGCGCTCGGGATGATCGCCTCGAGCCCCTCGACCCCGCTGATCGCAGCCGAGAGCGGCAGCGTGCCCAGATACGACGTGCCGTACATGCCGACGCGACCGTTCGTCCACGCCGTCGCCGTGATCTCCTCCTCGCCGTCAACCGACGTGTACGCCTTCGCGCGGCCGTTCAGCCAGTCGATGACCGCCTTCGGCCCGTTCGTCTCGTAGACATCGCCCACCGTCGGGCAGCCGGTCGAGAGCCCGGTGCCCGGCTGCTCCGACGACACCACCACAAACCCGCGCGGCACCCACTCGTTCGCGACGCCGCCGCCCAGATGCGGCACCGGCCCGTTCTGCCGGTCCGTCGGCGGCGCCGATGCCCGCGGCGGCGGCTTCACGCCCAGTTCCTGCTTCACATCCCAGAGGTACTCTCTTGGACCGTTGGTCCCCGCCGCGTACGGCGATGACTGCATGATGACGGGCAGTTTGACGCCCGCCCGCTCCGCCGCTGCCGGCCGCGTGATGTCGGCGTGCAGCCGATCCTTCCGGCCATCGCCGTCTGTGTCGTACTCCGTCTCGACCCACACGCGTATGCGGATCCACTGGGTCGTGTCGGCGAACTCCGCGACAGGCATCAGCATGCCGTTCTGGATCACCGGTCCGATCCTGCCCGTGGTCGCCAGCGCAGAGACGGGTGTCGGGTTTCCGCCGCCGCGCTGCTGCGCGTGAAGGTTCGGGGTTGCGCTCAGGAGTGCGGTCGCTGTGACCGCGAGCAGTCGGAGTTTCATGACACGCTCGATGGATTGCGGTGGTGGATCGGGCTGCATACGGGCTTCGTTCCGAATATGGCCTGTGCCATCGCGATGTGGCCAGCGATGGTTCTGGTACCCCACACGCCGCGAGTGTGCGGCGGCACGGCGCGGGTTGCGGGGGACCCGTCGCCAGCACCTGCTGCCGGGCAGATCAATTGACGTCGGAATAGAAGTCGCCCAGCTTATCGCGTCCGTATGATCGACGAATTCTGAGCTGCTTCGATGCAGGTAACCGACACCATTCATATCGACATGTCGCGTGAACTCGTCTGGGCCGTTATCGAAGACATCGAGCGATGGCCGGAGTGGACGCCTACGATGACTTCGGTCCGACTCGTCGGCGAGCCACCGCTGCGCGTCGGGAGGGTTGCCCGAATCAAGCTGCCGATGCAGTCGGAAGCCGAGTGGGTCATCACCGACTTTGTGCGCGGCAGTCGATTCGTTTTGGCAGACTCGGCGCAGCGGCCTGCAGATGACCGGTATGCACCAGATCTCGCCGGACGGCGCTGGCACCCGGAATGTGCTTCCTGTTGAGGCGAGTGGCTTCGTCGCGCTCCTGTGCTGGCCGGTGCTTCGGCTTGCTGTGCGCAAATCTCTGGCGGCTGAGAACCGCGGCCTGAAAGCACGTTGCGAGCGGGTGAGTACGGTGATCTAGTCAAACGTGGCATCATGCTAATGCGATGCGGTCATCCCGAGCTGGCATCTGCATTTTGCAAGCAGACGCCAAACACAACGGCATAACGTCAGCGTGGTCCTCATTAACCTCGGCTGGACTTCCCTCGGCTGGACTTCCCTCGGCTGGGCGATTCCTCCGGGATTGAGGGTTTCGCCGCCAACCCTTGCAAATGCTGAGTGGAGCGGCCAATCTTGTTCCCAACTTCGGACAAACGGGCGTGCAGTGGAATGAAGCTGCGCGTGTGCTTCCCTCGCGGACCGAAACTCTCACAGAATATAGTTTTCAGGGTTTATTGTCGTGCTCGCCGGTTTATCAACAGGCGAGAACACATCGACTCCTGAATCCCCCAAACATACTGATAGCCAACGCATGATCACTGGCGAAATCAAGAATCAGATCGACCGGATCTGGGATTCCTTCTGGTCTGGCGGCATTTCGAACCCGCTCGAAATCATCGAGCAGATCACTTATCTCCTGTTCATCCGCCGCCTTGACGACTTGCACACGCTGGAGGAGAACAAGGCCAACCGGCTGAAGCAGCCGATGGCGCGTCGCATCTTTCCGGAGGGCAAGGACTCCAAAGGCCGTGCCTTCGAGGACTACCGCTGGTCGCGCTTCAAGAACTTCGAGGTCAACGAGATGTACGCCGTGGTCGGCGAGCACATCTTCCCGTACCTGCGCACCGACCTCGCGCGCCAGCTCGGCAACGGTGACTCCACGTACGCGCACCACATGAAGGACGCGCGCTTCACCATGCCTACGCCGGCGCTGCTAGCGAAGGTGGTGGACATGCTCGATCACGTGCCGATGGAGGAGCGTGACACCAAGGGAGACGTTTACGAGTACATGCTCGCGAAAATCGCCGCCGCCGGTCAGAACGGGCAGTTCCGCACGCCGCGCCACATCATCCGGCTGATGGTCGAGTTGACTGAGCCCCAACCCACCGACATCATCTGCGACCCGGCATGCGGCACGGCGGGCTTCCTGGTGGCAGCGGGCGAGTACATGCGCGAGCGGCACCCGAACCTGCTGCACGACAGGGCGCTCAACGCGCACTTCCATCACCAGATGTTCCATGGCTTCGACTTCGATAATACGATGCTGCGCATTGGCAGCATGAACATGCTCCTGCACGGCGTGGAGAGCCCAGACATCCGATACCGCGATTCACTTGCACAGGACCACGCAGGCGAGGAGGAGAAGTACACGCTGGTCCTCGCCAATCCGCCCTTTGCCGGCAGCCTCGACTACGAAAACACGGCCAAGGATCTACTCCAGATCGTCAAAACCAAAAAGACGGAGCTGCTCTTCCTCGCGCTTTTCCTACGGCTATTGAAGCCCGGGGGGCGCGCGGCGGTAATCGTGCCTGACGGCGTGCTATTCGGCTCGAGCAAGGCACACAAGGAACTACGCCGCATTTTGGTGGAAGACCAGAAGCTTGATGCCGTGCTGTCGTTGCCCGGCGGCGTGTTTAAGCCTTACGCGGGTGTCTCTACCGCGATCCTCGTCTTCACCAAGACCAACTCCGGCGGCACCGACTTCGTGTGGTTCTACGACGTCGAGGCCGATGGCTGGAGCCTCGACGACAAGCGCACACCGCTCCTGCCCGAGGACAAGCTGGGTCCGGTGCCAAACACCGCGCTCGCTGTAGACGATTACATCAAGAACAACCTCCCCGATGTGCTCGCGCGCTGGGTCGAGCGCGCTGGCGGTGAACGCGCGCGCGCGCGCACCGCGCAGAGCTTCTCCGTGCCCAAGGCCGAGATCGCGGCGCAGGGATACGACCTCTCGCTCAACCGCTACAAGGAGGTCGTGCACGAAGCCGTCGAGCACCGCCCGGCGAACGGAATTCTCGCCGAACTGGCGGAGCTGGAAGAAGAGATCCTGCGGGGGGTGAAGGAGTTGGAGGAGATGCTGGGATGAGCGTCCCGCCCCTGAGGGTCGTCGGCGAACTTGTCGAGACCGTCTCGTCTTGGGCACCCGAGCGAGACGACCCTGATGGCGCGTTCATGTACGTCGATCTGAGTGCGGTCGATCAGGATGCCAAGGTGGTCTCGGGTGCGCGGGAGCTCCTGTGCTCTGATGCACCGAGCAGGGCGCGGCAGCTGATCCGCGTCGGTGATGTTCTCGTCTCGACAGTGCGACCCAACTTGAACGGAGTTGCACATGTGCCGCCAGAGTTGGATGGAGCTACGGCGTCAACAGGATTCTGCGTGCTCCGTCCGAGGCCAAGTCAACTATACGATCGGTACTTGTACCAGTGGGTCAAGTCTCCACGCTTCGTGCGTGACATGGTGAGGAAGGCCACTGGTGCGAGCTACCCCGCTGTATCCGATCGAACCGTCTGTGAATCGAAAATTCCCCTCCCGCCCGTCCGCGAGCAGCGGCGGATTGCGGAGATACTGGACAAGGCGGATGCACTGCGGGCCAGGCGCCGCGCTGCCCTAACCAAGCTCGACGAACTCACTCATTCCATTTTCCTCGACACGTTCGGCGACCCCGCAACGAATCCGAAGGGGTGGTCGCGAACTTCGCTGGAACGCGTTTGTACGATCGCCGGCGAATACGGAGCCAATGTTACATCGAAGGAATTCGACGCCGAGCTGCCTCGCTATGTTCGCATCACCGACATAACGGAAGAGGGCGCGCTCAACGATCAACCAGTATCTCCTGGCGGTGAACCTAACGACTGGCAGCGGTATGAGCTTGCTCCAGGCGATGTGCTCTTCGCCCGCTCAGGCGCGACTGTTGGAAAGACCTACGTGCATCGCGAGCACAATGGCTCCTGCGTATTCGCTGGCTACCTGATCCGATTTCGGCCGAATCGCCATGAACTCTTACCTGAATACCTCTTCGCCTTTACACGGACCGGTGCCTACCGGGCTTGGGTGGCGGCGCGGCAGCGAGTAGTCGCCCAGCCGAACATCAATGCCAAACAATACGGTCATGAGCTACTCATCCCGCTGCCGCCTATCCGCTTGCAGGAAGCGTTTGCGGCCCGGATGGAACACATCGAGGGGATGAAGTCATTGCTGCGAATCTCGCGCACTCACCTTGATGCGCTCTTCGCGGCGCTTCAGGACACTGCGTTCCGCGGAGAACTGTAATTATGCGCGGCGAGTTCATCGGTGTCTGGTCGGAGACGCGGCGTGAGATCTGGCTACCGCTGATTGACCAACCACTCGAGCCCAACGACGAAGGTGTTCCGGAGGACATTTTCTGCGAGCTGTACCGCGAGCTCGCCAACGCGCTCAAGACCCCGCAGTCCGTCGAAGTTCTCGCCGACATCATCGACAATCCGCTTCAGAGCCGCGAAGCATTTGAAGGCATCAGCGCGGAGGACATCGCGGGGGAGCACGCCTTGATCGCGTTCCTTGAGTCGACGCATGAGGCATTGGAAGAACTCGGCGGAGATGAGCTGGCAAACCGTTATTTCAACCTGCTGGCGGCATTCATTGACAAATTCAGCCTACGGTACGACCTCCGACGACCTTGTGTCCTCTGTCCGACCCTGCCCGGCGTGTTCGCGAGCTTGATCCGCGACCTGAGGGCGCTGACAAGCCAGGACCCGCACCTCGACCAGCTAATGAAGGAGCATGAGGACGCAGTTCGGGATCTGCGTTTCGGCTGTACAGACGGCCGAATCAAGACCTGCATCGGGAAGCAGTTCATGCTTTTGGAAGCGATAGGCGCATTCGATCCCGGTGTGACAAAGAACACGCTCGGTGATATGTGCGACCAAGTGACGTCCTGGCCGCACGCGACGATCAAGGAGTCACTCAAGAAGCTGTACGGATTCGCATCGGATTATCCGGGTGTTCGTCACGGCAGCCGCGCCAAAGGGGTACTGCGGGCGATAGAGATGCGGGACTTGGTCGCTATGTCGATTCTGCTCGCGGGGTTCACGCCCTACCTTGAACACCGCTTGAGCGCGGAGGCAATCTACGGGGTCGCAGCGAATGCTTCCCCCGCAGCGCAGCCAATCGCAGTCGCCGCGAATGGCGCACCGAAGAATGACAAACAGGCACACGGGTTTGTCGGAAAGTTGTTTCGAATGCTCGGGGGGATTTCTTGAGCCAGTTCACCTTCCTCCAGCGCGAATGGGACGCCGTCTTCGAGGCAGCCTCAAAGGCGGAGGCGGCGGTACATGTCGATCCGCGCACAGCGTGCTTCTATGCCCGCCGCGCGCTGGATCTGGCGGTGAGCTGGGCATACAAGCATGATCCGGCGCTTAAGCTTCCATATCAGGACAACCTCTCCGCGCTGATCCACGAGCCAAGCTTCAAGCAGACAGCCGGCGAGGCAGTGTTCAGCAAGGCGCGCGTCATCACCACGCTCGGCAACCGCGCGGTGCACAACCATCGCCCGGTACCCGAATCGGACGCGATCGCGGTTGTGCGTGAGCTGTTCCATTTCGCCTACTGGTTCGCGCGCACATATGCGCGCACTGAGCGTCCGCATCCGAATCTGACGTTCGAGATTTCGGTGCTGCCGCGACCGGCGCAGACAACGGCGCAAACCGCGGAGCAGTTGCAGGCGCTGAAAGCGCGTCTGCACGAGAAGGACGAGAATCTCGCCGCGCTTCTCGCCGACAAGTCCGCGTTCGACGAGGAACTGAAGCGACTGCGCGCTGAGGTCGCTAAGGCAAAACTGGCGACTGTCGCACAGCCCGACCCGCACGACTACTGCGAGGCCGAAACGCGCGACTATTTTATCGACCTGCTGCTGAAGGAAGCGGGATGGCCGCTCGACCACCCGCGCGACCGGGAGTTCGAACTCACCGGAATGCCGAACGCCGAAGGCAAAGGCTTCGCGGACTACGTGCTTTGGGGCGCCGATGGCAAGCCGCTCGGGGTGGTGGAGGCCAAACGCACACGGCGCGACGCGCGCGTGGGGCAGCAGCAGGCGAAGCTCTACGCGGACTGTCTCGAGCAGCAGTTCGGCCAGCGGCCGATAATCTTCTATTCTAACGGCTACGAGCACTGGCTCTGGGACGATACGCGCTACCCGCCGCGGCACGTCCAAGGGTTCTACAAGAAAGCGGAATTGGAGCTCCTCATCCAGCGCCGCGAGACCCGCCGTTCGCTTGCCAAAGCGACGATCAACCCAACTATCGTCGAGCGCCACTACCAGACGCGGGCCATCCGGCGCATCGCAGAGGCTTTCGAGCGAGATCACGACCGCAAGGCGCTGCTGGTAATGGCCACAGGCGCTGGCAAGACCCGTACCGTGATCGCGCTCTGCGATCTGCTCATGCGCTGCAACTGGGCGAAGCGCGTGCTCTTCCTTGCCGACCGCGTGGCACTAGTAAATCAGGCCGTAAACGCCTTCAAGAGCCATCTGCCTGATTCCTCGCCGGTAAACCTGGTCACCGAGAGGGAGGCCGAGGGGCGCATCTACGTCTCGACCTATCCCACGATGATGGGACTGATCGACGAGGCGGCGGACGGCCAGCGTCGGTTCGGAGTTGGGCACTTCGATTTGGTAATCATCGACGAGGCCCACCGCTCGGTTTTCAAGAAGTACGGCGCCGTAATCGACTACTTCGACTCCTTGCGCGTGGGTCTCACGGCCACGCCCAAGGACGAGGTGGACCGCAACACCTACAGCGTGTTCGATCTCGAGGATGGTGTGCCGACCGACGCCTACTCGCTCGAAGACGCGGTGGGCGATGGCTTTCTCGTGCCACCGAACGCGGTGTCCGTTCCACTGAAGTTCCAGCGCGAAGGCATCAAATACGACGAGCTGCCCGACGAGGACAAGGATCAGTGGGACGCGCTCGAATGGGACGAAGACGGCGAGGTCCCGGACCGGGTCGAGGCCGAGGCGGTCAACCGGTGGCTCTTCAACGAGGACACCGTGGACAAGGTGCTGGAGCACCTAATGACGCGGGGCCTCAAGGTCGCCGGCGGCGACCGCCTGGGGAAGACGATCATCTTCGCCAAGAACCAGCAGCACGCCGAGTTCATCGCCGAGCGCTTCGACGCGAACTATCCGCACCTCAAAGGTGCATTTGCGCGGGTGATCACCTTCAAGACTGAATATGTGCACACCCTGATCGAGGCGTTCTCGAACAGGGACAAGGCGCCGCACATCGCGATCTCGGTGGACATGTTGGACACGGGGATTGACGTACCGGAAGCCGTGAACCTGGTCTTCTTCAAGCCGGTGCGCTCCAAGACTAAGTTTTGGCAAATGCTAGGTCGTGGAACCCGGCTGTGTCCGGACCTCTTCGGTCCGGGTCAGCACAAGGAGTGCTTCTACGTCTTCGACTACTGTCAGAACCTCGAATATTTCAGCCAGGACATTCCTGGGGTCGAGGGTTACGTCGCAGACTCACTTGCCAAACGCCTCTTCGACACTAGGCTGGAGCTGATCGGCGCGCTGGATAGCGGCCGGAAGCAATCCTCCTCGTCGGTGAGGGAGGCGACAGCGACCTACGGCGACCCGGCCACAGATCAAGAAGTTCGGAGCGCCATCGCCGAGCTTTTGCAGCGGGAAGTCGCCGCAATGAATCTGGACAATTTCATCGTGCGGCAGCACCGCCAGTTAGTCGAGACGTACGCGAAAGCCGAGGCCTGGACAGAACTCGCTCCGGAGGCGCTGGCGGAGCTCTCCCGGGACATCGCGGGACTCCCGACGGAACTCGAGTCCGAAAACGAAGAGGCGAAACGCTTCGATTTGCTCGCCCTGAAGCTTCAGCTTGCGCTGCTGCACGCCGATTTCGGCTTCGAACAGCTGCGCGACCGTGTCAGGGAAATCGCCGGGCTTCTTGCGGAGAAGGATGCGATTCCTATGGTCCGCGAGCAGATGGCGCTCATCCAGGATGTGCTCACGGATGAGTGGTGGCAGGATGTCACTCTCCCAATGCTCGAGATCATGCGACGTCGCCTGCGCCGACTCGTACGACTCATCGACAAGCGTCGGCGCAGGCCGGTCTACACTGATTTCGAAGACTCGTTGGGAAGCGAGACTGAGTTCTCGCTCGCCGGTTTCCCTATCGGCACCGATCAGGCCAGGTTCATTGCCAAAGCGCGGGCGTTCTTGCGCCGGCACCTCGATCATGTCGCAGTCGCCAAGCTAAGAATGAATCGGCCACTCACGTCTTCGGATCTTACGGAACTGGAGCGTCTGATCGAGCAGAGCGGGGCAGGTGGGCCGGAGGACCTCCGGAAGGCGGCGGAAAGCTCTCAAGGACTCAGCCTCTTCGTTCGTTCGCTCGTCGGAATGGACAGGGCAGCGGCCAAGGAAGCATTAGCGAGGTTCACGAGGGGGAAGACGCTGACCGCGAATCAACTCGAATTCGTAAACCTCATCGTGGATCACCTGACCGTGCATGGTATCGTTGAAGCAGCTAGGCTATACGAGTCGCCATTCACGGATCTCACGCCTCACGGCCCCGATGGGCTCTTTAAGACGGCAGAGGTGGATGAGCTGCTTCGGGTGCTACAGCAGGTGTGCGCGGCGGCCGCAGCAGCATGAAACACAGTTTAGATGCCGACCAGGACCAGTAATATTTTGGACCTAACTGACTCTGCGTGCTGTCCACCGAAGCTCATTACGGGACATTTCATCACATCGATTGTCCCGAAGCCACCCGCACGTTAAATGCGCTATCAATCTGAAGGCACGCAATTACAACTACTAATTATGTGTTACTTATGTCTAGCTGTTCGAGACTGGAGGAGTAGGTAATGAGCTTGGCGCGCCCGCAGATCCGCCGATGGATGGAGAGCCCCGATCTAGACATGCTCCTCCTGTTTGCTCAGTCGTTGGAGGAAATGCTCTTCGATTATACGATCGATTCCTTCAAGGCTCGCGCGCTCAATTTGCACTCATCCTTGATTGAGTTGGCATTTGTGGTTAACTGGGCCAAACAGGGCCGAGTAAGTCTTGGGGCCCTGATTCCTTTGTTGGAAGAGTTGAGCGATCGAATTCGACTCGATCCTGTTTTATCCACTGAGGAACGGGCGACTTTCGCGGTGTATCTCGAACGTCTCAACAACGACAGAGCTAAGCCAGAAGTCGTCGGCCGAGTTGTCGATGCGATGCTTATGGAAATCGGAGGGTTCTACTGGGAACGCCTGCTTGGCGCGATTCCAGAGGCCGTAGCACAGCCAAAGAACAGCAAGGTGGTTCGGTCGCTCGCAAACTCATTCGTTGCAGAGGCTGAGTTGCAGGGATACCACAGGAGTTTCGTGTTTCACGCCGCAAGGCGCTACTTCTGGGGTCAACGAATTGAATGCCCAGGAACCGTGAAGGGGTTCCTAGATCTGTTCAACGGTGTCGGCAAACAATTCACATTCGTGTTCCGTGTGTCAGCCGAGTTCTCTGCGATGGCTGATGTGCTTGAAGACTTTGGCGCGAGTGTAAGTGACACTCCGCCCGTACTCGACGCCCCAAGCCCCGCTGTGAGGCGATTCCTGCAAGACGGGCAGTACTCGCATTATTGCACTATCGAAGGCATTGAGGCCAATGATGCAATATTCGCGCGCCTGCGCGCCGAGCACCGGATCCAAACGATTGCCGGCATCTACGCATTTCACGTACATCATGAGAAACCAGACTGGTCGAAGGCGTGCGTTGCAGTCGAGCAGGGCGATACGCCCCGTACCCTTGGCCTCATTAATCCGCCAGTTCCGCCAATGAAGCGGCATAGGCGCGGCGGCATAAGCGATCAGGAAACGCCCGTACGCAGAACTCTCGAGGTGTTACGAGGCCTTCATTTCGGAACTCTAGGAGCGCGCACGTTTTTTAAGGCACTCGACTACCACCGCGCGGCTATGGAAATAGCTGTTCCGGAAAGCCAGTTGATCAGCCTTTGGGCGGCACTTGAGGGTTTTCTCCCGCCACCTGAGCAGGATGGCAACCGCATTTCTCACTATGTGGGAACTTTGACCCCGGCCCTTACACTCACGTACGCCGAAAAGTTGTTTGATTACATCGCGTCTGCGCTAATTGCATCTGGAGCACGTGACCTGATCGCTCCGATTCAACCCGATGACTCATTTCTGTCGGCCACCGTATGCCTCCTCACTGCCCGAGAACATTCGATAGAACGCGCAGAGCTATACAAGCTTCTTGCGCGCAATCCCCTGCTTCGATGGCACTGCTTCTCGTTGCACGAACAATTCAAGAGCACTCAACACTGCAGCAACACCCTGAAGGAGCACAAACAGCGTGTCTCCTGGCATATCCAGAGGATCTATTCCTCAAGAAACCAGATCGTACACTCTGCAGAATCACTGCCGTATCTAGACACCTTAGTCGAGAATATGCACGCCTATGTTGATGTACTTCTCCACGCTGTCGCAATCATCGGGGAACAGGCACGGGTCCAAGGGCCCATCAATGGTGCCCTGGCGTTAATGTCAGTTCAGGAACAACTGTACTTTCGTGAGCTGGCCGCGGTAGATATCGTGGTCACACGTGACAACTACAAAACAGTACTCTTTGGCCGCACCAACCCACTTAGCCCATTCAACGAACGCTTTACGATTTAGAGACCCGCACGGTTGCCTCCAACAAACGGCCCGTGTGTCACGATCGGATAGTGCGGCGGCTGTCCCGCATAGGGGACAACGCGCCCACCGGTGTTGCCTGCAGCCAGCGTTAGTGTGCTCACGCCATTGACCTCGACGCCATCCAGCCAGCCAACCTGCCCCGCCTCCGGTAACACATCCCCCACGCGAAGCGAGGCATTCAGCACGGATAGGAAACCGTTGTACATCGACGGCAAGTCCTGCTCGAATACGTTGCCGGCCTCGAGTGTGATCTCGACCATCGTCAGTGGCGCGTGTTCGCGCCTTTGCACGCGTGCACTGGCGGACGCGCCGCTGTACACGCGCGCAATGATCCCGGACCCACGGCGAACCGGCGCCTGTGAGTGCCAAACCAGCTTGAATCCAGTTCGATCCAGCGATCCTGCTCTAATAATGCGAACCAGAGCTGAAGGCTCCGCGTCGGTCCCGCGGCCCGGCTGTCGTGAACAGCACGTAGCATTCCCGGACCACACGCTCGGCACCCTCGTCGAGTTTACCGCTGACGATGAACGTGGCGCTCTCGTATCCGGCGGATGCTCGCCGCCACTGTAGAGCCTTCGGGCATGTCCAGGCGATCGTCGGCGAGCAGGATACACGGATCGTGAACTGCTTAGCGATCCGCTTCGACCACGAACACCGCTGCGTGGCCGGGTCCGTCGAAGCAGGGCGCGGGCGGCGCGGGCGTTACCACGCGCGCCACACGACGCTGTACCGGCAATCGAATCGTCATCACCAGTCCTTCTCAGGTCGTCGAGACTTGTGCCGCGGTCGACTGCGCATCCTCCGGCAGCCGGCGTGCGGCGAGGTTCGCGATTGCGCCGGCGACTGCGACGGCGATCGCCAGCCAGGCCGTCTGTGCCGACCACAGCGAGTCGATGCCCAGCGCCGCGTCCAGCGAGAACGTGCCCGGCCCGGTCAGCGCAAGCGCGAAGGCAGTCGCCG
>Ga0182737_1002501_pt1 | contig 14976 bp, 10 predicted proteins | sample eDN5th30CBELigOP_FD_128878 | JGI IMG/M metagenome (GOLD analysis project Ga0182737, IMG submission 128878) | Enriched Organic Plus compost microbial communities from Emeryville, California, USA - eDNA 5th pass 30_C BE-Lig OP (version 2) (version 2) ... | reverse complement strand
TTGCCAAAGCCCGACAGCTCCCTCGACATGGGCGGGGACGCCCATGCCACCCAGCTGAGTCAGCCGCCTTGTTAGCGTTGCTCATGCCAACCACAATCGGGGCATGGCTCCATTTGTAACACAGCGGCGGGTTGAGTTTCATCAGACCGATGCCGCGGGCATCATGCACTTTTCGGCGTTCTTCGTGCTCATGGAGCAGGCGGAGCACGAGCTTCTGCGACACGTCGGCCTCAGCGTGATGATGTTCGACGAGCAGGGGAAGATCAGTTGGCCGCGGGTATCGACCCGCTGCGACTTTCGCTCCGCCGTGAAGTTTGAAGATGTGCTGCAGATCGAGGTCTGGCTCGCCCGGCTGGGGAGCAAGAGCGCGACGTACGCCTTTCGCTTCACGTGCGACGGCCGAGAGATCGCCGAGGGAGAAATGACGAGCGTCTGCTGCCGCTTTCCGCCCGGCCAGGCCCCGGTGTCGATGGCGATTCCCGAGGAGTGGGTGGCGAAGTTGCGGCCGTGGGTGATCGAGCCGCAAAATCCCCAATAGCCGGAAGGTAACTACCTTCCGGAGGACGGCGAGTGGATCAAGCTATCTTCGAGACGCTTTGAAAGACGGGCGATGATGAGCATCGGTTTTTTCGAACTGCTGATCCTGGGCGCCGTGTGCGCAGCGCCGGTATTGATCGTGGTCGTGATTCTCGTGGTTGTGCTCGGCAGGAAGCGGGATGATCGGTAGTCGCTGGTTGCTTGAGGCATTTCGGGCGAGCCTATCTTTGAGTTGCTGAGTCTGTCTGTGGTTCTCCGGGAGCTGTTAGCTCCCGGCTATGTTTGGTCTGCTTGATGCCCACCTACCTCGAACAACTGACGCTGCGACTAGCGACTGGCGTGTCGCTTTTGCCTGAGGACTTTCGCGCCGCGCAAACGCAGTACGTCCTCGCAGCCCAGCGCGAGGACGGCGGCTTTGGCGGGCGAGAAGGAGGCAGCGATCTCTACTACACCGGCTTCGCCCTGCGGTCGCTCTCGATCCTGGGCGAACTGTACGGCCCGGTGGCCGAGCGGGCGGCTGCGTTCTTGCAATCGCGCATGCGCGGACAGGAAGCCATTGTCGATTTTCTGTCGCTCATCTACGGCGGCATGCTGCTCGACACGTCGGCCGGAATCGACATCTTTGCGAGCAGCGGCGGCGATTGGCGGACGTCGGTGGCCGGCGCCCTCGAAGCGCTGCGGCGCGAGGATGGCGGCTACGCCAAGGCGGCCGAAGGAACAGCCAGCAGCACCTACCATACGTTCCTCGTGCTCCTCTGCCGGCAACTGATCGACCGCCCGGCGCCCGAGCCGGAACGAATCGTGACCTTCCTCAAGGGCCAACAGGCCGACGAAGGGGGCTATCGCGAGATTCGCGTCAGCAAGCGAGCGGGAACGAACCCAACGGCGGCGGCGATTGGGGCGCTTTTGATTCTGGACGACCTCGACGCCGAGTCGCGCGAATCGACGATCGATTTCCTCGCCGAAATGCAAACCGAAGAAGGTGGGCTGCGGGCGAATACGCGCATTCCCATCGCCGACCTGCTGAGCACTTTCACGGGGCTGCTGACGCTGCAAGATTTGGGTGGTTCGCGGCGAATAAACCTCGGGGCGCTGCAGCGATTCGTCCACAGTCTGGCGCTCCCGGACGGGGGATTCCACGGCGCCGCGTGGGACACAGCCCACGATGTCGAGTACAGTTTTTATGGGCTCGGATGTTTGGCGCTGCTGGCGAATGAAGCCAGCGCCTCAACCTGAGTTCATCGCAGCAACCGACAAAAGCCGGAGGCGAACCGCCTCCGGGTGAAATGCTGGAAGGCGCCCCACGTGCGGCGTCTTGCCCGGAGGCGGTTCGCCTCCGGCTGCTTTCAATCGAAATAGAACGTCGACGGAACGATTATGCCCGACTTGATGGTCGAACATCTCAGTAAGCAGTTCGGCACTGCCGAGCGGCCCGTGTTTGTGCTGCGGAATGTGTCGCTGCAACTTTCAGCCGGGGAGAACGCGGCGATCGTGGGGCCGAGCGGGTCGGGCAAGAGCACGCTGTTGCAGATCATCGGCACGCTCGATCAGCCGAGCAGCGGCAGCGTTCAGTTGCTTGGCCAGGAGCCGCACAAATTCGCCGAGCCCGATTTGGCCAGGTTCCGCAATCGCACGCTCGGCTTCATCTTTCAGGACCATTACCTGCTGCCGCAACTGACGGTGCTCGAAAACGTGCTCATTCCGGCACTCGCCGAGGGCAAGCCGTCGGCCGAAATCGTCGAACGGGCGAAGAACCTGCTGCAGCGGGTCGGGCTCGGCGAGCGGCTGGAGCATCGGCCGGCGGAGCTTTCAGGCGGTGAACGCCAGCGGGCGGGCGTCGCTCGGGCGCTGCTGCTCAAGCCGGCGCTTCTGCTGGCCGACGAACCGACAGGCAATCTCGACCGGGCAAGCGCAAAGGCGGTCGGCGATTTGCTCGTCGAGTTGCAGCAGCAGGAGCGAGCGATGCTGCTAGTCGTCACGCACAGCCTCGAGCTGGCAGCCAAGATGCAGCGACAGTATGAGCTGGTCGACGGCAAGCTGCAGGAGCGACAGGGATGAGCACCTGGCGGATCATCGCTCGCAGCCTCGGCTTTCATCGGCGGATTCACCTCGCTGTGGCGCTCGGCGTGGCTGCGGCGACAGCCGTGCTGACCGGGGCGCTGATCGTCGGCGATTCGGTTCGCGGCAGCTTGCGCGACCTAGCGCTCGATCGGCTCGGCAGGATCGATCACATCCTCGTTGCGCCTCACTTCTTTCGGGCGGAGCTGGCTGACGAACTGGCTGCATACCCCGAATTCGGCGATTACTACGGAGTCTCGACGCCGGCGATTGTCTTTCCGACCGCGACGGCGGAGCGCAGCGGCGATGGTGGCGGGCGGGCGGCGAATGTCACGGTGCTCGGCGTGCGGCCCGACTTCTGGCAGCTCAGCAAAACGCGGATCAACTCGCCGCAGCCAGGACAGGCGATCATCAACAAGACGCTCGCGCGCGAGCTGAAGGCCAAGAGCGGCGACACGATTGCCCTGCGTTTTGCCAAAGCGGGGGGAGTGCCCGAAGAGAGCGCTCTGGGACGCACGGACGATCGGTTGGCCGTGCTGCCGGAACTGAAGGTGATCGTCATTCCCGACCAAGGACTCGGCCGGTTTTCATTGCAGCCGACCCAGGTGACGCCGCCGATTGCGTATGTCGCGCTGTCGGAGCTGCAATCCGCTCTCGAAGAGCCGGGCGGGGCGAACGCTCTGCTGGTCGGCCTCGGTTCGTCTGCTACGCACGACGCGAGTGGCGCGGCCCAGGCCGACGCAGTGCTGGCGAAGGCGCTTCGGCCTCGACTGGAAGATTATGGCCTGAATCTTAAGCACGTTCGCCGGACCTTCGGCCAAGGGGACGACGAGCGGGTGATCTACGACTATCACAGCCTGACGAGCGATCGGCTGTTGCTCAGCGCCGACGCGGAGCGAGAAGCGCTGCGCGCCTTCGCCGCCCATCGGCCGCAGGCGGTGCTTACCTACCTGGCCAACTCCATCGAAAAGATTCCGGCGCCGGGCGAGTCGCAGGGCGAAAAGCAGAAGGGAATCCCCTACTCGACGATCACCGCCATCGATCCCGCGCCCGGCGGTCCGCTCGTCGACGAAAACGGCAAGCCGCTGCCGCCGATCGGGGACGACGAGATCGTCGTAACGTCGTGGGCAGCGAAGGATCAGAATCTAAAAGTCGGCGACCGGGTGCGGGTGACGTATTTCGAGCCTGAGACGACGCACGGCAACGAAAAAGAGACGTCGGCGGAGTTTCGCGTCGCGGCGATTGTGCCGCTGACCGATCCGAGCGAACCGGCGACGCGCCGTAAGGCGGCAGTCTACACCGAGCCACCCACACCGGCGAACGACGCCGACCTGACGCCCGAGGTGAAGGGCATTACCGACCAGGAGTCGATCGACGACTGGGACGCGCCGTTTCCGTTCGACTACTCGCGCATCCGGCCGCAGGACGACGAGTACTGGGAGAATCATCGGGCCACGCCGAAGGCGTTTGTGTCGCTGAAGACCGGGCGGCGTTTGTGGGGGAGCCGATTTGGCGAAGCGACTTCGGTGCGGATTGAGGGAAACAGGGACAAGGGACAAGGGAACGAGGGAGATGCAGGGGCGGAGGGGCCAAGGAACGAAGAGGCAAAAGGGGCCGATCCGTTTGGGGATGAGCTGAAGGCTGCGTTTCTGAAGCAGCTTGCCGACGATGATGTTTCGCTGGGGATGGAGTTCATTCCGATTCGGGCCCGTAGCCTGGCGGCTGCCGCAGGGACGACGCCGTTCGATGTGCTGTTTTTGCTGCTCAGCATGTTTGTCATTGGCGCGGCGATGCTGCTCGTTTGGCTGCTGTTTCGCCTCGGCGTGGACCAGCGGGCAAGCGAAGTTGGCCTGCTACTCGCACAAGGTTGGACGCGCGGCAAAACGGGTTCGCTGTTTGCGCGCGAAGGGCTCATTGTCGCGGCGATTGGCGCGGGCATCGGCGTGCCTGCGGGAATCGGCTATGCGTGGCTGATGGTGAAGGGGCTGACGACCTGGTGGGTCGATGCGATCGCTTCGCCGTTCTTGCGCCTGCATGTCTCGCCGCTGAGCCTGGTGATCGGATTTGTCGCCGGGCTGGTGGTGTGCGGCCTGACGATCTGGCTCAGCTTGCGAGCGCTACGCCGGCCGAGCGTACGGCAGTTGCTCGCCGGCGATACGACTGCTCCGCCGAAGCCGCGGTATAGCGGCATTGCGGGCGAGCGGCGTTTTAGCGTCGGCCTGATCGTCGCAATTGGGCTCTATGGTCTGGCGATTGTCCTCGCGGTGCTGGCCGTATGGCTCACCGCCGAAGCGCAGGCGGGATCGTTCATGGCGGCAGGGGCGGCGGTGCTCACGGCGACGCTCATTGTCGTCTATCGACGGCTGAAAGCGCCAGCGACTTCGTCGGGCGGCGCTCCGGCGCTGGCCAGCGGCGGTTTGTCGCGGCTGGCGATGAGCAGCGCGCGTCGAAACGTCGGCCGCAGTGTGGCGACGATCGCCTTGGTGGCAGCCGCCACGTTCTTGATCGTCGCGGTCAGTTCGTTCCGGATGGATCCGACCGATCAAGGAACCGGCGGCTTCGCGCTGCTGGGCGAAACCTCGCAGCCGATCTTTGCCGACCTGAACACCGAGGAAGGCCGGGCCGACATCGTGGCCAATGTGGCCGATCAGTTGCAGGGAGCGACCGTTTTTTCCCTTCGGCTGCAGGAAGGGGACGACGCAAGCTGTCGCAACCTCTATCAGCCGGCGCAGCCGCGCGTGCTAGGCGTTCCGCACGCGCTCGTTGAACATTTCGATAGCCCCGAAAGCACACGGTTCCGCTTTGCCGCCTCCGCTGCAGCCGACGAAGCGACGCTGGCCAATCCGTGGCGGCTGCTCGAAGAGCCGGTGCTGCGCGGCGAGCCGGTGCCGGTGGTTTTGGATCAGAACACAGCGCTCTACAGCCTGCGCGTTTACGGCGGCGTCGGAAGCACGTTTAGCTTCACTTATCCGGGCGAGAACGAAGTGACGTTCCGCATCGTCGGTTTGCTCGCGGGGAGCGTGCTACAGGGCAACTTGCTCATCGGCGAGAAGAATTTCGAGCGAGTGTTTCCCGAAATCAGCGGATATCGCGTGTTTCTGATCGATACGCCGCCAGGCAACGAGGAAAAAGTCGCCCAGGCATTGGAAACCGGCCTGGCGGACGAAGGCTTCGACGCGGTCGACGCCAAACGCCGCCTCGCCGAACTCCTTTCGGTGCAGAACACCTACATCAGCACGTTCCAAAGCCTCGGCGTGCTGGGGCTGATCCTCGGCACGTTCGGTCTGGCAGCCGTGCAATTGCGAAGCGTCTTTGAGCGTCGCCGCGAACTGGCCCTGCTGCGGGCTGCGGGCTTTCGCCGCTCGCGACTCGGTGAGCTGGTGATGCTCGAAAACCTCGTGCTGCTGCTCGGCGGACTGCTGACCGGCGTGCTCTCCGCCCTGGTGACGGTGCTCCCCCACTGGATTGTCGGCGGAGCGAATGTGCCGTTCCTGACGCTGGGGGCCATGCTCGGCGTGGTCGTGGTGGTCGGAGTGCTCACGGGCCTGTTGGCCGTTCGAGCGACGCTCAACGCCCCGCTTGTGGCCGCACTGCGTGGAGAATAAATCACCCGTGTTGCCCCAGCACGCGGGGCAAAGCCCGTTCGACTAGTTGAGGAACAAAATTCGTCCCCAGCGACTAGAATAAATCCCGAATCAACTACCCAACCGCAGTTCCAACCGATTCTGAGACCACCGTGCGACGTACAGCCATCGCCATTGCGGCTCATCCCGACGACATCGAATTCCTCATGGCGGGCACACTGATGCTGCTTGCCGACGCGGGCTACGAAATTCACTACTGGAACCTGGCCAACGGCTGTTGCGGCAGCACCCAGACCGACGCCGCCACGACCGCCCGCATTCGCCGCGAAGAAGCTCGCGCGGCGGCCGCCTCGATCGGCGCCATTTTTCACGAGAGCATCTGTCCCGACCTGGAAGTGTTCTACGACAAGCCGACGCTCGTGCGCGTGGCGTCGGTTATTCGCGAGGTGGAGCCCGAGATCGTTCTCACGCACGCTCCGTCCGATTACATGGAAGACCACATGAACGCCTGCCGTCTGGCCGTGTCGGCTGCGTTCACGCGCGGCATGCCCAATTTTCCGGTCGAGCCTCCCCGCCCTGCCGTCGCCGGCAAAACGACCGTCTATCACGCTCAGCCGTACTCCCATCGCGACCCGCTCGGCCGCGTGGTCGAGCCGCATTTCTATGTCGACGTCACTCCGCTCGTCGGCCGCAAGCGAGAAATGCTCGCCCATCACGCCAGCCAAAAGCAATGGCTCGACGAAAGCCAAGGGCTCGACTCCTACCTCGATACGATGCAGCAGCTCGACGCGGAATTGGGCCGGATGTCGGGCCTGTTCGAATACGCCGAGGGTTGGCGAAAGCATTTGCACCTTGGGTTCTGCTCGGCCGAAGACGATCCGCTGCGCACCGCCTTGAAAGGGAAAATTCTCGAAGGTAAGCGAGAATGAATTCACCTCCGATCGGCGCCGATCGGCTGGAAGTGGCCGACCATCACTTTCGTCAGCTCTTGGCGGAATGCCGGCAGTTGTACGCCCTCGCGGCAGCCGACGCCTGGCAACAGTCGCCGAAAAGCTGCGGCGAGTCGGCTGAAGCGTGGATGGCCCGGCTCGACGCCCTGCACTGCGGCCTGGTCATCAAGGTGTTCTTCGCGCTCATCGAAGCCGATCGCGTCTGGACGGCCGACAAAGAGCGGCTGGCGCAGTCGCTCATCGAACACATCTGGCAAACGCGTCTCCACGGCCCAGCCCTCCGTCAGGCGGTAATCAGCCTGGGAAACGAATCGCTCCGGCTAAGCTGGAGCGCCGTTGTCGGCCCGTTCGATCGCATCGCCTGCCTGCAGGAGCACGTGCCGGAGCTGGAAACGCTCGTCATGCGGCTGGCCAATCTGGTGGCCAAAGCCGACGGCACTGTGACTCCCAGCGAGGCCGCTCGTCTGCGTTCGCTGCAAGAGGAATTGCATCGCCAGCTCAAACCGCTCACGCTCGACGATCAGGACGACACTTCGCCCTGCAACACTCCGTCGAGCGAGACGGTGCAGCAAGTGCTCGATACGCCAGCGGTGCCGCATGGCGCACTTTCGTCATCGCCGCCAGGACCAACGCCGCCCCCCACGCCTCCTACGGGCGAAGCCGCACTGCAAGAAGCGCTCGCCGAACTCGACAGCCTGATCGGCCTTGCGCGAATCAAGCACGAAGTGCGCACGCTTGCCAACTTTCTCAACGTGCAGCGGCATCGGGCCCAGGCGGGGCTGCCGCAAACGCCGCTCAGCCTGCAAATGGTGTTCGGCGGCAACCCGGGAACCGGCAAAACGACGGTCGCGCGCATCGTGGCCCGCATCTTCGCCGCGATGGGCGTGCTGAAGAAGGGGCATCTCGTCGAAACCGACCGCAGCGGACTGGTCGCTCGCTACGCGGGTCAGACAGCCGACCTGGCGCACAAGCGGATCGACTCGGCGATCGACGGCGTGCTGTTCATCGACGAAGCCTACAGCCTGGTCTCCGAGCAAGGCGAGGATTCCTACGGTCGCGAGGCGCTGCAGGTGCTGGTGAAGCGGATCGAGGACGACCGGCATCGGCTGGTGGTCATTCTCGCCGGTTACAACGAACCGATGGACCGCCTGATCGCGACCAATCCGGGCCTTGCGTCGCGTTTCAACACGCGGCTGACGTTCGACGACTACACGCCGGGCGAGCTGGGGCGCATTTTTCAACTGATGTGCGAGAAAAACCACTACGTAGTGCCGCCCCCAACGCAGGCCCGGCTCCTCGCGGCGCTGGCGTGGCTCTACGAGCGGCGGGACGAACACTTCGGCAACGGCCGCCTCGCGCGAAACATCTTTGAGCGGGCGATTCGCCGCCTGGCGAACCGCATCTCCGGCGTGGCGCCGCTGACGACCGAACTGCTCACGGTGCTGCAGCCGGAAGACATCGAAGTCGAAGGCGTGCCGGCCGAAGCGCTCAGCGACGCGGCGCTCAACGCGCTGAAGTTCGAAATGCGCTGCCCCGGCTGCTGCGAAGGGCGGCGGCTGTCGCTGCGCCATCTCGGCCGGCGGGTGCAGTGCAAGAAGTGCGCGGCGACGTTCGAAGTCGCCTGGCCGGAAGTGATCTGCAGCTCGTAGCCAGCCGAAAAGCCGGCACAATCCACGTTTCGTTAGCCACGCCGCCAAGGCTGTAGATTTCGTAACGACCGCAGGCGGCCGCCACACTGCCCTGCCCGCTTTCGACGTGCTCTGTTAAAATGCCCCCTTTCCTGCCCAGTTTGCCTTCCCCTCGGAGTGCTGAGTTATGCACGGTGGTTCTTCCCCGCTGATGGCCGGTATGTTTGCCCTTTGCACCGCATTCTTCTGGGGCACTTACGGACCCCTGCTCCTCAAAGGGCACACGCTAATGGGAAGCGGCCGGCTCCGGCCATTCATCTGCGTGGGCATTTCTTACTTGATCATCGCCATCGTCGGCCCCATCCTGGTGATGCACCTGACCGGCATGGAAAAAGGTGACGGCGTCTTGAGCGGATGGGGCAAGGGCTGGGGTGGCATCATCTGGAGCCTGGCCGGCGGCGCGGCGGGGGCGTTCGGCGCCTTCGCTTTGATCATGGCCCTGAACTACGGCGGCGCCTCGAGCACGACCTACGTGATGCCGCTCGTCTTCGGCTGTGCGCCGGTGGTCAGCACCATCACGTCGATCTACATGGCGCGTCTCGCGGGCAAAACGGTAGAAATCAGCCCATTCTTTGCCGCAGGTTTGATCCTAGTAGCCGCCGGCGCGATCACGATTCTGATCTTCGCCCCCAAGCCCAAAGCCCCTCCCGCAGACAGCCAATCGGCGGCCAAGGTGGAAGCGACCACCAAGGCCTAAGCAAGCAAAGAAAGCCAAGCCGCAAGCCGCGGCCAACAACGCCAGCGGCAACAAGCAAACGCCAGGTACTGAGTACTCAATCGAGTACTCAGTACCGAGTACGCATTGCGAAACGCTCCTCCCCCCAAGAGCAACAAGCCGGGCCACACACAGCGAAGCGCAAATAGCAACCCTCTTCGCTCTTCCCTCTCTTCCGCCCGGCCCCTTCGCTCCTCGCCGCGGCACGCTCACCGCAACTTATGCGGCATATCCTCCAGCACCGGCTTGCGCTCATACTCGTCCACCGCCACGATCTCCCGGTTCGGATCAAAGCCTTCGCCGGGGACGATCCAGATTTCGCCGTCTCCATCGGGCTGTTCGGCGATGACGGAGTGATGGCGGACTAGCTCGAGCACAGCCAGGAAGACGCCGACGATGGCCGACTTGTGCATGCCGGGCTCGAACATCTCGGAGAAAGCAGCCCGCCCATGCTCGACGATCCGGGCGTGGATCCGCTGCATGTAGACCTGAATCGGCGTGTCGTCGTAGGTGATCGTGGTTTGCCGCGGAGCCTGCGACGTGCGGAGGATGCGCCCCATCGCGCTGACGAGGTCCCACAGCTCGACTTCTTGAATCGGCTGGCCGGCGAGGTCGACCTGCCGCGGCGGCAATTCGCAGGCAAGGCGAGCGTAATGTTGCTGCCAGTCGCGGCTCCGCTCTTCGAGCATGCTGGCCGCGTCTTTGTACTTCTTGTATTCGAGCAGCCGTTCGACCAGCTCGTGCCGCGGGTCTTCCCAAACTTCTTCTTCCTCGCCGCCGCGAGGCAGGACGAGGCGCGACTTGATTTCGATCAGCGAGCTGACCAGGTCGATAAAGTCGCCGACCGCGTTCACGTCGAGCGTCTGCAGCACGTCGAGGTGGGCCAGATACTGCTCGGCGATCACCGCGATCGGAATATCGGTGATTTCCACCTCGTGCTTACGCACCAGATAGAGGAGCAGGTCGAGCGGCCCGCGAAAGGAATCGAGTTCGACGCGAAAATCCATTTAGGTTTGAAGCGCTGCGGCGACTCTTGTTTTGGGCGGCGATTGTGAACGAGCACGCGTGGCGGGTGACATCAAAGGACCAATGACCAAACCCGAATGACCAAATCAGGTCGGCTGCGCCTCCCTGATGGCGGTGCTAAATCTATGCACAGCCGCTTCAATCCACTTTGGTCATTGGGATTTGGTCATTAGTCGTTTCTACTCCGCGCCCTTCGCCTTTTCGCCCGCCAGCAGTTCGTCGATCTTCGGCTGTAGTTGCTCGATGCGGTGGGCGACGGCGGCGACTTTGCCCTCTCGATCGACGAGCATCAGCGTCGGGATGCCGCGGACACCGTATTTCGTGGCCAGCTCTTCGGTCCCGTCGCCGGCGAGGGTCGGCCAGGGGAGCGGCTTTTGTTCGAGGAACGTCGCCAGCGCTTCCAGATCCTTATCCAAGCTGACGCCGATCACTTCGAAGCCCTGCGCCTTGTGCTTCTCGTAGGCTGCGATCACGTTGGGCAGCTCTTTCTGGCATGGTCCGCACCAGGTGGCCCAGAAATCGACGACCACGACCTTGCCGCGGTAGGTGTTCCAAGCCAGCGGCACGCCCTGCGTCGTCACGCCTTCGAGCTGCAGTTCCTTGCCGACCAGATCCGATTCCTTCACCGCCGGCTTCTTGGCGATTTTCTTGCCGTAGCGAGACAGTTGCTTGTCGCTGCTCGTGGCGAACGTGTTGCCGAAGATTTCGAATTGCCGCTCGCGCTCGTCGGCGTCGTCGAGGCGATTGATGAGGGCGACCGTAGCCGACGCCATCCGCAGATGTTTGGCTGCCAGCTTTTCCTTCTCAAAGTATTCCTGCAGCTCGGCGAGTCGATCGAGGATCTTGTCCGCCGGCAGATCCGCGCCGTCGAGCGCCTTGCGTTCCGCCTGGTAGAAGGCGATCAGCCGGGCGATTTTGGCGCGCTCGTCCTTTTCAAATTCCTTGACGGTCGTCTTGAGCTGTTCCTCAGCCTTCTCGTCGCCGTTGCAAGCCGCCTGATGGAGAATCTGCAGCTTGGTTTCGATCGCGAGCTGCAGGGCCGAGTCGCTCGGCTTCGGCTCCATTTTCAGCAGCCGATCGCACGCTTCGGCAACCGCTTCGGCGAAGCCGGCGCGGGCCTGGATCGTCTTCGGCTTGTCGAGCATTTTTTCCAGCCACGTTTCGAGCTGCGCGGCGCTCAGCCCGGGCTTGGCAAGATAGGGGTTCACCTCCCCTTCCGCAGCCTGCTCTTCATAAAAGAGAGCGCTGGTAAACAGGCCGCTTAGCATGGCCTGAACCGCCGGCAGCTTGGGCAGCACCGCGCTAGTCTTGGCGTCGGCGCTCTCCTCCTCCGCATTCGGCTCGCCGCCTTCCGGCTTTGCTTCTTCCTTGCTTCCGCCGAGCAGCTTGTTCAGCCGGGCGGCCAGTTTCGGACCGCGGACGTGCAGCGAATCGACCTTGCCGTCGCGACCGACCAGCACGATGAACGGAATCGCGTCGACGCCGTACTTTTTGGCCATCGGAATGTCCGACCAGCTATCGAACATTTCGCCGTCGAGCTGTTGCTTGCTGAAGATGCTAGGCCAAGGGAGTTCCTGCGTCTTGTTGAACTGATCGACGTCCGCCATGTTCACGTTCAGGTTCACGCCGACGACTTCAAAGCCTTCGTCCTTGAACGTGCGATAGTTCTGCTCGATGTTGGGAATTTCCTCCAAGCACGGACCGCACCAAGTGGCCCAGAAGTCGACGAGCACCACCTTGCCTCGGTACGACGCCCAGTCAAACGGCTGACCGTCCTTCATGAACCCTTCGAGTTCGAACGGCTTGCCGACGAGATCCAGGCGAGCGAGGGCGTTGCGGGTCATTTCGCCGACGATTTCCGCCACGCGCTGATTCTCGTGATCCTTGTAGGCGTCGCGCAGCGAGGTGAAGATCTCGCGCGCCGGCTCGACGTTGCCCGAATACTCCATGAGTTGGCCGACTTCCTGCAGCGGCGACACGAAGACGATGCTCGGATTCTTCTGCTCGAGCAGTTTCTTCACGGCAGCCGACAGTTTTTCCTCCGCCCCCTGCTCGCCGGTGAGGACATCGTTGGCAAGTTGCCCAAGATTGGATTCGGTGACGCTCGCGCGGGCTTCCATCAGGGCCGATTGCTCGGCGATTTGAGGATCTTTGTTCGCCTTCAGATCGGCAGCGATCAACCGCTGCACGCGCACGGCTTCGTCGCGCATGCCGTTTTGCTCGAGCATGTCGCTAATGCTCGAGGCGAGCATCAGGGCGTTCTGCTGCGCGGCGGGCGGAGCGTCGCGATAGTGGTCGAGCAGTTTCTTGACTTCCGCTTCGATGTCGTCGCCGGTGGTTGTCGGCTGACCGAGCATCTGCGAGATCCGCAATTGGAACTGCAGCAGTTCACCGTACTGCGAGAGGGTCGGATCCTTGCGGCTGGCCATGTTGTCGGCAAAAGCCTTCAGCGCTTGCGGAGCGCCCGGCACGCCGATCTGCATGTAGAGGAGATAGATCTCCTGCATCGCCTGCAGCACGTCGAGCTTCATCTGCTCGTCAGTGTCAGACGCCAAGATTTTCTCGCCAGCCATGATGCGGGCGTTTTGAATGCGCAGGAAGTCCTCGATCTGCTCCTGACGATTGGCGCCGCGCGGCTCGCGGGACTGCAGCTCTTGCATGAACTGCCACAGCAATTTGGGATTCTCGCTGTCGGGCACCGCGACGGCGACGTCCGACGTCTGCGGATTGGCTGCGCCTTTCGCGCCAGGACGCGGACTATCGTTGCCCGCTGGAACATTGGTCGAAGGCTTGCCGCTCGCCGCCTCGCCTGGCTCATTGAGCGGCGGGTTGATCATGGTCGCGGCGGGATCGCCAGCTTTGGCCGGCGAAAGCGAGCCTTCTTCGGCTGCGATTTCAGCAGCCGACGGCGCGGCGCCCTCGGCATCGGCAGGGCGATACTTCGACCGCTCGGCCGTTACAGGCTCGGCGTCTCCGGAGCAACCAACGAGCAACAGCGAGAGCGCCCAGAAGCCAACCATGACCATCCAGGGCGCCAAAAAACGACGCGGCGCGGCGAACATAGCGAAATTCCTTCCATTGGAAGCGTTTAGATATCCCGGCATTCTAGCGGCTTGAGGGGAGAAGCGGAAAGCGAGATCGGGGGGAAGAGGGAAGAGATAAGAGCAAAGAGGCAAGAGGGGGGAGGGTCCGGGAGGGACAAGAGAAAGAGGATTGAGTTAGTGGCCCCTGATGTTGGGTGCTAGCAGTACGGGCGGAGTCCGTGCCCTTGGGTTGCCAGCACGTCGACGCAGACGGCTCGGTCAGAGTCGCAATACTCCGTTTTGAGCACTCCGTACCGGGTACAAAGCAAACCGTGCCCACACCAAAACCGAACTTCCCTCAAGCCGGCCACCCCACGTCCACCCAAGAGCGCGCAAAGAAACGGCCACGTCGAACCAGGTCTAAACAGCAACCCTCGTAGCTCTTTGCTCTTACCTCTTCCCTGCCCCTGCGCCGCTAGCCCCACCCCGCACACGCCCCAGCCGCCTACAATTCACGCATCAGCAAGCGGAAAGGCATCGAGCTACATGGCTAGTGAAAAAACCCAGGGCATTGTGCTGCGGGTGATCGATTTCAGCGAAACCAGCGCCGTGGTGACGCTGTTTACCAGCGATTTCGGCAAAATCACGGCCCTTGCCAAAGGCGCCCGCCGGCCCAAAGGGCCCTTTGAGAACGCTCTTGACCTGCTTGCGCTCGTACGGGTACTGTTCCTCCGCAAATCGTCCGATGCCCTCGATTTGCTGACTGAGGCCAAGCTCGAACGGCGATTCCGCTCGGCAGGTCGCGACCTGACTCGTCTGTACGCAGGCTATTACCTCGCCGAACTGCTGATGGAAATGACCGACAACCACGACCCGCATCCCGAGCTGTTTGCAGCCGCCGACCAGGCTCTGCAAGCGATCGATACCGATGCGCCGCTCGCGGCGACGGTCCTGCAGTTCGAACTGACGGCGCTGCGCCTGCTCGGCCATCTGCCGTCGCTCAGCGAATGCGCGGGCTGCGGCCGATCGGTCGCGCGCCAGGGACGAGTTGCGTTCGGGATGCTCGCCGGCGGCGTGCTTTGCGACGCCTGTCGCAGCGGTCAGCGGCACGTGGTCAGCTTGAGCGGCGGAGCGCTCGCAGCGATGCGAACCTTTGCCGAACCAGCGGCGGCGGGCGACGTACTACCAGAGCTCGATCCCAAAATTCGAGGTGAGCTGCGCGGCGTGCTGAACAACTACATGGCTCATCTCCTCGGCCACAAACCGAAGATGCAGCCCTACCTGGGAGCGCTGGCCAGCTAAGCAGGAGTCCGAACAAAGTCAGGGAAGACGTCAAGGAAGACCTCGTAACGACGCCCAGCCTCGTTACGCGCGCAGACGCCGACATTTCGCGCC
>Ga0182737_1002497_pt1 | contig 14988 bp, 19 predicted proteins | sample eDN5th30CBELigOP_FD_128878 | JGI IMG/M metagenome (GOLD analysis project Ga0182737, IMG submission 128878) | Enriched Organic Plus compost microbial communities from Emeryville, California, USA - eDNA 5th pass 30_C BE-Lig OP (version 2) (version 2) ... | reverse complement strand
CCAGATGTTCCCCCAAGAGGAGGGGGGTCGGGGGAAACGTGGTTCCCCCGTCCAACCTCCCCGCGCCTCCGGCGCCTCGATTCAGTTCACCTCCCAACTACCCACTCGATTCAGCGAAGAGCCATATTGAGTGTGATGATGCTCGGAGCCAATCACCCCACGGAATACTAACGGTTTTATCACACTGACCAACTAAACATCCGGTAATTCCCCAATTGCCTAAGCATTTGAGGGTCAGTGATGATGGTCTGGTGTGGTGGAAGGGGTCAGCGGTTGCGTATCCGGCGCCCGAAACTCGGTATGTCGAATGAGACCGCCAGGTCGGGCGATGTATGCGGCCACCGCTGAGCAACCGACTGCTGCGAGTAAAGTTGCGATGGCCAAGGGAACAGCCGAGCGGGGCCAGCGCACGGGTGCGACGATAGCGATAGCGGCCAGTCCTGCCATGACATAGAACGACCAAACGGTTTGGTCGGCCCGATCCATGTGTTGATCGAGCCAGTCAACGCCCGCTTCGTCGGAAATCTTGCGAACCGGTTTATAGGCTGCCTCGCCAGTTTCGTAAACCGGCCACGTTGAAACGCCTGCAATGAGTAAAATGGCCAAGCCGGGGATCAGCGCCCTTCGCTGACGCAAAGCGAGGCCGATCAATACTCCGATCATCCCCATAAGGGTTCCGATGATGGGCAGGTGATTGATGAGGACGTGCAGGTAGCCCGGCTGTTTTAACTCAGTAAGCATGTCAGTTCGGCGCGTGGATGACCACGCGCTGATTTGATGGATTCCCGGCGCGAGTTACTTCGCTTCCTGAATCTTCTTGATGAACTTCGCCGGGTCTTTGTCGAAATCCTTTCTGCACTGTTTGCAGCAAAGTTTCACTTCCTGGCCCTCATAGGTGAAGACGACCGGCTTGCCCATCGAGTCGAGTCCTTCTCCTGAGACAACACAGGTCGTCAGTGGGTAGGGTTTTGGTGTGGCATCTGCGGCGTAGGAAGCACCGACGAGGGCGATTGTAGTGATAGCGATTGCGAGGATAAGTGATTTCATTGTCTGAATTTTTTGAATTTGCCGTCCCGAAAGCGGTCACGGCGAAGTGCTTGCTGCGGGAAGATTATCGAGAAGTTTTGAAGATAAAGCGGGAGCGGACTGTGCCGCTCCCGTTTCGCTGCTATTCAGCTTTCTGGTATGCGTTGCGATGAGCAACGCTCTTACCGGGGGTTGGTCGCCACTTTGACCGTCAAAGGCGTGTGGGTTTTCGGATTGACGTTCGGAAGCCGCACCGTCTTGACGTTGGCGCTCTTCTTGGTGGCAGTCACTTCTCCGGCCCGATAGAGGGCGATTTGGGTCGCTTGCGCCTTCTTCGCCTGTTGCCAGCCGCGACTGGCAAAGGAAGGATGGGCATCTCCGGGGCCGGCAAAAGCTGCTCCAGCGAAAGCTCCTGCAATGGCGAGGACGCTGAGGGTTTTGAGGGTTTTCATGGTATTTGATTTTTCTATTTTGGTTTCTCTTTTTGAGCCTTTCGGTTGCTTCATCGTGAAGTTTCCGGGCTCTATCGGTTGAACGCGGATTCCATGAAAAACCCTCAAAGAAAATTCAAAATTCTTTTCCCTCACCCGCCGGGGTTCGGAAATCCCTCCAGCAAGCCAGGAACCAGCGACCTGCGACCCCGAGCAAGACAGCCAGCAACGTCCATTGTGATGCATCATTGGGAGGACTTGCCATGTTCCGTGATACGGCTTTAACCCGGAAGAATGCGCAGCATTTTCACAATAATCTCCAAGGGATTTGCAGAATTTCGGCGTTTAACGAATTGCAGGCCGGAAAATCCGAAAGAAGCGGAGCAGACCGGCGCAAATCAACCCTCAAGCACTACATCCCATGAAAACACAAATGAAGAGATGCAAACCCTTGCTATTGGCCGCAGCCATGTTGCCAATGGCATTTCCACTCCACGCTTCACAACACTCGCCGCTGGTGGGGCCTCGTCCTCCAAAGGCCGGAGACGAAAAGATCATCAGGTCGCCCTCTCAGGGATACTTGAAAATCTTTACGCCGGAGAGGCAGGTTATCGAAGGGGATAATATGCATGTCTGGATACAGGACAACTATCGCGTCGGCTCGAAGGCCGACGGAAAGGCTCGAACCGGCTACTACCGCCGACCGCTGGCGCTCGATCCCGGCACCTATGTCGTCGCGATCTCCGGCGATACCTACGATGAGGAAATTCGTGTATCCATCCAACCCGGACAGATCACTTCGGTCTGGCTGAACGACTCGGATCGCCCGAAATTCACCACCGCCGTGCGTCCCCACCTTGTTCGTGACGCTTACGGAGACTACATCGGTTATCGCCCGCGTTAAGATGGCGGTTCCGAAATTGCATCGGAGCGGTTCGCGCCGATGCAGGCCGGGAATGGACAGGGCTATTTTCGATCCAGAATCAGGCGGCGTCCAACCGTATCCAGCGTGACACGAAACTGTGAAAGCACACCGTTGCCCAGCAAGCCGGATTCTCCCGGAAAAATCCCCCGGCTGTGGAGTCCAGTCAGCACTCCGGGTAGATGGCATTCGCCCAACCGCACGTCCATCCGAAGAGAGCGAACCGAGGTGTTCGCAAGACCGATTGACGCGCCGAATCGAGGGAGCTTTTCGGCTTTTCCGCAGACCCATTCCAGCGAAGAGTCACAGCCGGTATCCACCCGCATCCACTGCGAATCATTTCCTGCAATATCCACTGGCACACAAAATGTTCCGTTTCGAGCTTTCAAGGGCAACGTCGCACTATCGTTACTCTGCGGAGCGTGGTTCAGAATTCGGATTTTTTCTGCGGCAAAATCCAGTTGCACAATTCGCCGATGGAAAAACTCCACACCGATCAATCCGTCGATGGGCTGGTGACAGGTTTTGCTTACGGCGCTGAGGTCGAGTGCGAGCAATTTTTTCGGAAGGGCTACCCCCTCGACATCCGCCTCGAAATTACCGACGCGATAAGCGTCAGTCCGGGAATGAACGCCCTGCACCGGCACCCGCCCTCCGAGTTTGACCCCGAGGCGTCGGGCGGTGCCGAGATTCAGCACACTGGAAGCTGCCCCGGAATCCAGCAGGAAATTCAGCGGTTCGTCGTGCCCCGCCACGGAGACTTTCAGCCAGAGATACCCGTCCCGATACTGAAATGGGATCTCTTGAGGAGTGTCAGCATATCCACAGAGCGCACTCAGCAGGCCGACAGCCAGAAAGAACCGGTGGAAAAAACGACGATGCACGAGCGGAAGCAAGCAGCTTTCGCACCAAATTTGATATCCGCCTGCCCCGAAAACGCATCAGGGAAGAGAACAACATGCTTTTTCCGAAGAGCTTACCCGATTCCGGGTTGCTTCTCGAATTTTTTGGGAGGCGGGCGACGGTCGGCTGGATTCGTGGGCGGCTTTATCTGGACAGCCGCCCGCAGTGAGGTTTTTCGAGTCCCATGTAGGGATTGGAAACCTCCGGCGATACTTGAACCCATCTGCCAAATTGACCCATAGGACATTTCAGGCATTTTTCAGGGCACGGCATCGTGCATTCCACCACGTAATATTGCGGCTGTTTCCGTGCGAGTTCGACGGCCATGTGACTGATGGCCTTGAAAGCCTGCCTTGCGGAATTCAGGGAATCGCTGCCTGCTAGATCAGCAGCAAACTTCTGAACATTTCCCGCTCGGGCAGCCAAATTGGCGGAAGCAACTTTAGCACCCTCCAAATCGTCGCGAGCCAGAGCCGCTCTGACCTGCTCATAGCGATGTAAAAAAGTTGTCTCTTCCTCCGTAAGCCGACGTGGTTGCGAACTGACAATAGCTACGGCGAAGACCAACGCGGCAAGGGCTGCCAGCCCGATGACAAGCCATGATATTTTGCGAAGGTTCGCCTTGCTTGCGCTTATCCGAGGGGTTCTTTTTGCCATTTTTTCAAGGGAGCGAAGTTCCCGGCGGCTTCCCCATCGTCATTTTAACAGCACTCAGAGCAGCCGATGAAGGCGGTTGTCATCCATCTTGCAGTCGTCACGTCCTGTATGGGTGACGATTTGCACGGTTTTAACCCCGGCCAAATTTCCGAGACTGGCGGAAAAGGCGTCATGCCCCTTCCCAGCAAGACGCGGATGAGGGTAGAGGAGTTGCCTGTCGAGTTTGTCGCAACCTTCTGAGATTACTCGCCCGGAGGAATCAAGTCCGTAGATATGAACGTGGGAATGGCTTGGAGCGGCGTAGCCAAAGGCGAGATAGGCGGTGCCTCGAATCTTGCCGTCATGGGCATCAATTCGGGGATTTTTTACCGTCAGAGATGGACTGCCATCCAAAACCACAATTTTGGGAGTGGTTTGTATTTGACCGGCAAAGGCCATCGTCGCAGCGGTCAGCAAGAAAAGCAAAACTGACAGGGGTGTTTTCATGTCAGGTGAAACGATGCGCCCGAAAAATTCCCTCTAAAGCGAGGGATTTCTGATAAAGTCTCGTTTTACTTCACATGGATAATCGCAATCTCGATAAACTGCTGGCGGAAATCCGGCAGAGCAAGGCTCCGCCGCTGCCGGGCTCCTTTGCCTCGGATGTTTTGCGCGAAATTCGGCTCAGACGCGCCGCCAGCACAAACGATTCGGGTTGGGTTTCGGCCCTGCTGCTGTGGTGCCGTCCCAGCGTCCTTACGGCTGTCTTGACGGTAACCGTCACGGTCGGCCTCGTATTGCCGGGATTTGACATGGCCCGTTCAACGAATCAGTCGAGGGCGGCTGCCAATCTGGACCTGAATATTTTTTCGCCCTTCGCGTCCAACCTTCCCTCCGGCCTTCTGGCCAAAGTCCCATGAAAAAGCTGCAATCCGTCCTATTCCTGCTGCTGGTAGTCTTCGTTGTGGCGTGCGTCGCTTCGTGCCTCGCCATTGTTCTGAGTAACAAATGGCAGAAACCGGTGAGTCAGAACGCACACGACTGGATTCACTCCCAGCTCGCATTGACCACCGAGCAGGAGAAAGCCTTGGAACCCATCGAGAAGCGCTATCGTGACAGGCGAAGGGAGCTGGAGCAGCGGCTTCTTCTCGCCAATCGCGAGCTAGCCGAAGCGATTCTCGCAGACGGCAGAGATTCCACCCGTGTTCATGACGCCATTGAAAAAATACACGCCGACATGGGGGAGTTGCAGAAAGTCACCATCGGGCATGTCTTCGAGATGAGGAATGTGCTTACGCCGGAGCAATACCGGAAACTCCTAAACCTCACCGCAAACGCCCTCTACAACCTTGGCTCCGATCATGGAGGCGAATGACGCCGAGCCTGAAAATGATTGGGAACTTGCACACCGTGCAGCCAACGGAGACGAAGATGCCTATGCCTGCCTGATCGCGCGCTTCCAAGGGCCGATCCACAGCTTCATTTACCGCTCGGTTGGAAATGAAGAGACCGCCCGCGACATCGCGCAAGAGGTATTCGTCAAGGCATGGTTCGCGCTGGGTCGCGTTCGAGAAAAGGCGCGTTTCTCGACCTGGCTGTTTCAGATCGCCGTCAATCTCTGCCGGGATTATGCGAAATCGAAAGCGACCCGCCAGTCGCGGATCACGTATTCATTTGCTCGCGATGAACGGGACGAAAACCCCGACGACCGGGAATTTCCCCACCCCGATCCGGCACCAGATCGACAGGCGGAGCTCTCCGAAAATGCCGGTGCCTTGGATACTGAAATCCGCAAGCTGCCCAGCGACCTGCGAACGGCATTTCTGCTTGGGGCCGTCGAAGGCGTCCCTTACAAGGAGGCGGCAGAGATTCTTGGTGTTTCAGCCAAGGCAGTCGAGGTGCGGATTTATCGAGCGCGACGCATCCTCGTCGAGCGCCTGTCTGCCCAAGGCATTATTCCTGCCTAGAATTTTCCGGAGGGATCGCGGCGGCGCGGTCGTTACACCGGATAATGAGAGGACTTCTTTGCGCCGCTTTGCTGTTCCCGAGCCTCTTGCTCGCAGAATCGGTTGATTTTGATGAAGCGCAAAAGCTCGCGCTTTTTAATAATCCTTCGATCCGCGCGGCTTATTCCACCATCGCGCAAGCGCGGGGGCGATTATTACAGGCGGGACTTTGGCCGAATCCAGAGATCGACCTTGCTTGGCGCTCCGATGCGTTTTTCGGCGGCGAAGGGCAGAATCGCACAATGGCCTCGCTTATGCAGCGACTTCCGTGGAGCGGAAGGCTTGGCCGCGCTCAAAGCGTTTCGCGCGTGGAAGTCGCGATGGCTTTGACGGAAGTGAGGGACGCGGAGCGCCAGCTTATGTTCGATGTGCAAAAAGCCTTCATCGAGGTGCGCACGGCTGCTGAGAAAAGGAATGTTCTCCAAAGCCTCATCAAATCCGTTGATTCGCTCATCTCGCTCAACGAAGCCCGGCGGCAGGCAGGGGAAGCATCCGCCATCGCGGTCAACCTTGGCAAAGTCGAAAAAGAGGGGCTTCGCCAGCAACTTTTGGCTCTGGAGGCCGACGAAAGCGCAGCCCTTGCAACCTTGAAGGGCTTGCTCGGAAAGGAAGCCTCCGCATCGCTCACGACGAAAGGTTCGCTTGCCTCGATCATCGAGCGTCTGCGGCAAAGCACTTCCGGCAAAACGCTCTATCGCCCCGATCTTGTTCGCATCACCTTGGAGGCGGACGCGGCTACGGCGGAAATCGCGCTCGCCCGCGCCGAGGCATGGGAAGACATCACGGTGGGCGTGGAATACGAGTTCGAGCGCACGACCAATGGCGAAGAAGGCTTGATGAATGACAATATGCTTGGTTTTCGCGTTATCGTTCCGCTGCCTCTCTGGAACCGCAATCAGGGAACCATTGCCGAGAAAACCGCCAGCCGGGAGCGGGCCAGCCAGACTTTGGTTGCGGCTAAACTTAACATCGAGGCAGAAATTGCCGCTGCACGGGTCAGGGCGGTCAAGGCCGCCGCCGTTGCCGCACTTATCCAAAAGGACTCGCTGCCCCTGCTCGACGAAACGCGCGGTGTGCTCGAACGGGCCATTCAGACCGGGCAGGCCGACACCACCGAAGCGATCACCCTGACCAACCAGGAGATCGAGCAGCGGCTTTTCCATGTCGAGGCGCTTGCGACCCTAGCTCAGTCCCTAAGCGAAGTCGAGGCCGCGCTTGGGGCCAATCGCTATCTGCATCGCGACATCTTCATCAACACACTTCATGAAAAGATATCCGCTCCCAAGCGTTAGTCATTGCTATGGCACATTCTCACGAACCTGCGGAACCCGCCGACGCCCGCTGTCTGGTCTGCGACAAGGGCGTTCAAAACGGCGGCGGATTTTGCCGCCTGAATGTCGATGGCGTGATGGTCGCGCTTTGCTGCCCGCTGTGCCTGGAGACCTTCAATCAGAACAAACCGCGTTTCGAGGCCAAGCTTCGTCTCCGCGCTCTCGGAATGCTGGGTGACCAACACTTTTTATGAAACGAAAAATCATCCTGATAACCGCGCTGCTGCTTCTTGGGATAGCAGCATTTCTTGCCGTGCGCTCGCTCACTCACGGCGAACACCCATCCTCCGCATCCGACGCGCAGCTCTACACCTGCGGCATGCACCCTCAGATTGTCCAGGACAAGCCCGGAGACTGCCCGATTTGCGGGATGAAGTTACAGCCGGTGCGCAAGCAGCCGTCGTCGGCACAGCCTGCCGCTTCCGAAGGAGAGCGAAAAATCAAATACTACAAATCTACCATGCTGCTCGGGGAGATCAGCCAGACGCCCCGCAAGGACAGCATGGGCATGGACATGGTTCCGGTCTATGAGGATGAGGCCGCCGAGACTGCCACCATTGCCGTTGATCCGGCGACCATCCAGACAATGGGTGTCCGACTTGGGGAAGTGACGACCGGGCCATTGCGTCGGGCCGTGCGCACGGTGGGAGTGGTGGACTTCGATGAGACCGCGTTGACGGACATCACCACGAAATTCAAGGGCTGGATCAAAAAGCTCTACGTGGACGCGACTGGCCGTGAGGTCAAGAAAGGCGAGCCTCTTTTTGAAACCTACTCGCCCGAGGTCTATAACGCCGAACTCGAATACGCTTCGCTCACGCGCAGCGGCAATAGCCCGCTCGCAAAGACGACCCTTGAACGCCTCGAATTGCTCGATGTGCCCGGCGCTCATTTGGAAAAGCTCACCCAATCCGGCAAAGCCTCCCGTGCCATCACCATGCTTTCACCAGCAAATGGTGTCGTGATCGAAAAGAACGCCGTTGCCGGAATGATGTTCGAGCCGGGAATGAACCTTTACCGGCTGGCCGATCTTTCCATCGTCTGGATCAAAGCGCAGATTTACGAGCAGGACATGCCGTTCGTCCGGCTCGGGCAGGAAGCGCGGGCGCGCATCGCGTCATTGCCCGGCGAGGTGTTCGCCGGGCGTGTCACCTACGTCTATCCCACACTCGATCCGAAAACCCGCACCGCGCAGGTGCGAATGGAATTTCACAACCCCGGCCTGCGGCTCAAACCCGGCATGTTCACCACGGTGGAACTGGAGAGTGAACTGACCCCCTCGACGCTGCTCGTCCCCGAGAGCGCCGTCCTGCGAAGCGGGGAAACCACCACGGTATTCGTGGCCCTCGACGGCGGAAGGTTCGATCCGCGCAACATCTCCATCGGTCTGCGGGACAGTTCAGGAAATTACCAGGTCTTGCACGGACTCGCCGCCGGGGAGCGCGTCGTGACCTCCGCTCAATTCATGCTCGACTCCGAAAGCCAGCTTCGCGAGGCGATCCAGAAAATGCTCGATCCCAACGCCCCGCCGAAACCATCGGCAGCCGAGGAGCATGCTTCAATGACTTCCGATTCGGCCCCGGCGCAACCAGCCGAAACTCCCTCTACCTTTGTCTGTCCCATGCCGGAGCACGGAAATGTCGAATACGAGCATGGGGGGAAATGCCCCATTTGCAGCATGACGCTCATCCCCGGCAAGGCAACCGCCGCGCCCGTTCCCACACCTGCACCCACACCAACCCCATCCGCTCATGCTCCGGGCAATCATTGATTTTTCGCTCCGAAATCGGTTCCTCGTTCTGCTGACGAGCGTTGTGCTTGTGGTGGCCGGTGTCATCGCGTTGCGCACCATCCCGCTGGATGCCATTCCCGACCTGTCCGACACGCAGGTCATCATTTACACGGAATGGCCGGGGCAGGCTCCGCAGCTCGTGCAGGATCAGGTTACTTATCCGATCACCACGAAAATGCTCTCCGTGCCCAATGCCAAGGTCGTGCGGGGCTATTCCTTTTACGGGTTCTCATTCGTGTATGTGATCTTCGAGGACGGCACCGACCCCTATTGGGCGCGGAGCCGGGTGCTGGAATATCTCAGCGGGTTGACCTCGCGGCTTCCCCAAGGTGTTGCTCCCACTCTCGGTCCGGATGCCACCGGCGTAGGCTGGGCGTTCATGTATGCGCTGCAATCCGACAAGCATGATCTCGCGGAACTCCGCTCCATGCAGGACTGGTATCTCAAATACCAGCTTACTTCCGTCGATGGCGTTTCGGAAGTCGCCTCCATCGGAGGTTTCGTCAAGCAATACCAGGTCACCGTTGATCCGGTGAAGCTTCGCGCTTACGACCTCTCGATTCGCGACGTGAGCGAGGCCGTCAAGATGAGCAACGGCGAAGTCGGCGGGCGCTCACTGGAGCTTGCCGAAAAGGAATTCATCCTCCGCGTGCGCGGCTATGTCGAAAAAGTGACCGACCTCGAAAAAGTCGCCGTGGGCGTCGGCGAAAATGGCGCACCCATTCTCCTGCGCGACGTGGCCACCGTCCAACTCGGGCCGGATATGCGCCGGGGCATCGCCGAACTCAACGGGGAAGGTGAGACCGTCGGAGGCATTGTCATCGTCCGCTATGGAGCGAACGCCCGCAAAGTGATTCAGGAGGTCAAAGCCAAGCTCGACGAAGCCATGAAGGGCCTGCCCGAAGGCGTTACCTACACCGTTGCCTACGATCGCACGGCGCTCATCGACCGCGCCGTCAAGACACTCGAAGAAAAGCTCATCGAGGAAAGCATCGTCGTCGCCCTTGTGTGCGTCCTCTTCCTGCTGCACTTCCGCAGCGCCTTAGTCGCCATCATCATCCTGCCCATCGCAGTTCTCGCTTCCTTCGTCATCATGCGGGGGCAGGGCATCAGCTCGAACATCATGTCCCTCGGCGGCATCGCCATCGCCATCGGCGCGATGGTGGATGCCATTATCATCATGGTCGAGAACGCCCATAAACATATCGAGCGCGATGGCGGGAAAAAGGATCATTGGCAGATCATCCGCGACGCCTCTATTGAGGTCGGGCCGACGCTGTTCTACTCCCTGCTGGTCATCACGGTATCGTTCATCCCGGTTTTCAGTTTGCAGGAGCAGGAAGGCCGTCTGTTCAAGCCTCTGGCCTTCACGAAGACCTATTCGATGGCCGCCGCCGCGCTGCTATCCATCACTCTCGCGCCCGTGCTCATGGGATATTTCATCCGAGGGCGAATACCGCCCGAGGAAAAGAATCCGGTCAACCGATTCCTGATCCATCTCTATCACCCCTGCATTGATTTCGTCATTAAGTTCCGATGGCAGGTCATCGCCGGGGCCGCCGGGATCGTGCTTTGGGTCTTCCTGCCTTGGAATTTCCTTGTCACCGAACGCCTGCCGGAAGGCCCGATCCGCAATGTTTCTGCCACCATCGGAAAGGCATTTCCCTTTCAGCATCTCGGCTCCGAGTTCATGCCGCCACTCTATGAAGGCGATTTGCTCTATATGCCCACGACCTTTCCCGGCATTTCCCCGACGAAAGCCCGTGAACTCGTGCAGGTCACGGATCGCATCATCAAGAGTTTCCCCGAGGTGCATCATGTCTTCGGAAAAATCGGACGTGCCGAAACCTCCACCGACCCCGCTCCCTTCGACATGGTGGAAACCACCATCATGCTCCGGGACGAGAAGGAATGGCCGAAAGTGGACATCAAAGACGCCTCCGGCAACATCGTCGCGCATCGCCGCCGCACCGTCGATGAACTCATCGAGGCGCTGAACGCGGCCATTCAGATTCCCGGCCTGAGCAATGCCTGGACGATGCCGATCAAGACCCGCATCGACATGCTCGCCACCGGCATCAAGACCCCGGTGGGAATCAAAGTCGCAGGCTCCGACCTCCCCACTCTGGAGCGCATCGCCGCCGAGATCGAGGCGGTTGTCCGGCAGGTGCCCGGAACGTCGAGCGTTTTTGCCGAACGGGTGATGGGAGGCAACTACATCGAGTTCGACATCCGCCGCGACGAGATCGCCCGTTACGGCCTGACCATCGGCGAAGTGCAGGAAGTAATCGAAGTCGCCCTTGGCGGCATGCCGCTGACCACCACCGTCGAGGGGCTCGAACGCTACGCCATCAATCTGCGCTACGACCGTGATTTCCGCGAGAATCTCGACGCGCTCAAGGAAATCGTCGTCCCCACGCCCACCGGGGCACATATCCCGCTCGGCCAGTTGGCCGATCTGAAAGTCGTCCGCGCTCCGATGGGTATCAAAAGCGAGGATGCCGTGCCGAACGTATGGATTTATGTGGACGTAAAAGATGGGGACATCGGCGGCTATGTGCAAAACGCACAACGCGCCGTCAACGACGCCATCGCCCGAGGCGTGATTCAAGTGCCCGACGGCTACAACATTCTCTGGAGCGGCCAATACGAATACATGCTCAACGCCCAAAAGCGGCTGATGCTCGTTATTCCCGCCACGCTCCTGCTCATCGTTCTCATCATCTATCTCAACACCAAATCCCTCGTCAAAACGGCCATCGTCCTTCTGGCCGTACCCTTCTCACTCGTCGGCGCATTCTGGGCGCTTTATCTCCTCGACTACAATCTCAGTGTCGCCGTCTGGGTCGGCATCATTGCGCTGGCCGGCCTCGATGCCGAAACCGGAGTCGTCATGCTTCTCTACTTGGATCTCGCCTACGAAAAGTGGAAAAAAGAAGGGAAGTTGCTTAACGTCGCCGACCTCCGCGATGCGATCTATCACGGGGCTGTCAAGCGGGTGCGCCCGAAAGCCATGACCGCCTGTGTCATTATCGCCGGTCTCATGCCCATTCTGTGGAGCCACGGAGCCGGGGCGGATGTCATGAAACGCATCGCCACTCCGATGGTCGGCGGAGTTATCACCTCCACGCTCATGGAATTGCTCGTCTATCCTGCGATTTATTTCATCTGGCGCTCCCGTGCCCTCCCTAGGAAGCAGGAGGATTTTCCTGCCTGAAATTTTTGTGAGGGAAGTCAAACGGCATCTCGTTTCACCCAATGTAAACCCAATAACACCATGAAAACACTAAAAACCCTACTCACCACCACACTGGCCATCGTCGCTCTTTCATCCGCAGCCTTCGCCCTGCCCGCCTGGAAAGGCGGCCCTGCGACTCCCGCCATGAAAAAGGGCGATTTCGACAACCTGAAAGCCGGAGACAAGGTTGCGCTCGTCTGCAAGGCTTCGGATTCCATTGTCGTCATCGACATCAAGGATCAAAAGGAGGCGCAGGAACTCTGCACGGAAGGCAGGATGATCCACTGCCCGACCTGTAAGAAGGAATACAAGACCACGTTTGTCAACCCGACCGGCAAGGGACCCGGCCCGCAGACGAAAGTCGTCATCGTCAATGAAAAGGGAGAACCCTGCATGTTCTTCGCTAAAATACTAAGCTAAACCCTTCCCTTCCACCCACAGCCGCCCCGTGAAACCAAGCTTTCCGGGGCGGCTTGCTTTACAGATATCCTATGAATCCGCCTTCTGGCTCTCGCAAACCCATGATCGCTCGTCTTCTCTTCGTGCTGTTCTCCACCTTTCTACTTGTCAGCCTCTTGCCCGGTTGCGCGACCAAGCAACCGCCATCCTCCAGCGGAAGCTGTCATTGATTTCCCGTTGACAGTTTGCGGCCGCTTGAATTGGCCCCGCAACTACTCGCATTCATGTTTCCAGAAACTTTTAGAGGGAATCCTTCTGGGAATTCGTTCTACGAAACATGCAATACTTCCGCCTATTGCCTGTCGCAGTGGCTTTGGGAATCATCGTCCCCGGCGTCCATTATCCAGCACTTGCCGAACAGATTCATTCACACAAAGCCAGTTCGACTAAGCAAGACCGCATCCGCGATGTTGCTGCTGGAAATTTTTCGTCCATTGGACAAGCTTGGCTTTCACTCAAGTCCGCTATCGAGGCTAGCAGCGAACTGATTGCCGCAGGCAATCTCGAATCCATTCCCGCAAAGATCAAGAAGGCCGATGCCGCCATCAAATACCTGCAAAGTGCGGGTGGAATTTGGGACGCTCATAAAAAGGCGAGAGCTGAAGCCATACTTAGGCAATTATTCGATTTAAGCGGCGATCTTCACGAGGCGGTAAACGCCAACGATGCGGCGAAATCCTGGCAGACAATCAAAGTTTTACAGGCCGCACTAAAGCTCATCGAGATTCAATACCCTGCCGAGGCATTGCAGGTTCCCCTCGGCATGGACGCATCGGACCATGGTGAAAGCCACCAGATGGCAACCGCTGCCACCGCAACGACCAGAATGAGCCTCATCCCGATGACTCCGCTTGTCGTGGGCGAAGAAGTCAGCGTCACAGTGAAACTCACCAAGCCGGATGGCACCCCAATGCTCCTTTCGGATTTGGAGGAAGTGCATACCGAAAAGCTTCACCTGCTCATCAATGATTTTAGCCTGAGCGACTATCACCATGAGCATCCGACGCCAACCGCTGTTCCTGGGGAATATCACTTCACTTTCACTCCACTCAAACCCGGCCCCTATCGGGTGTGGGCGGACTTAGTTCCCGTGGCAACCAATATTAAGGAATATGCCATAGCCGACATCGCGGCCTCGACGAGAAGCAAGCCGATCACGAATCGCACGCCCAGCACATCCGTTGAAGTGGACGGATTAAAATACGAACTTATCCTCAAGCAACCGATTCTTAAGGCTGGAACAGCCGTTCTCGTCTTGTTGCGCATCACCATGCCGGACGGTGATGTTTTTGAGCAACTCGAGCCGGTTATGGGAGCCTATGCCCACATCGTAGGCTTTAGCGAAGACCTCGAAACTATCGCGCACGTCCATCCGATGGGAGTTGAACCCGTCAAGCCTACTGATCGCGGAATAGGTGATTTGGCTTTTCACCTTTTACCCAGCATGCCCGGTCTGATGCGCCTTTATGCCCAAGTCCGTATCGGCGGGCTGGACAAATTCGCACCGTTCACCCTCGAAATCCAACCCTGACACCAACATGAAAAAAACACTCCTCACCCTATTATGCACCATCAACGCGATTGCGCTCGCATCGACGTATTCCGCCGAAACGCATTCCGCTCCACTCCACGTCAGTCTCGACCAATACATCAATATCCAGGTCGCTCTCGCTGCCGATTCCCTAAAGGGCGTCCCCGAAGCAGCCGCGGCCATTGCTGTAGCCGCCAAGGATGCGAAAGGAGTCATTCCAGAAGCCGTCGTCCCACAGGCGGAGGCCCTAGCCAACGCCAATACTATCGAGGCCGCGCGTGAGGCTTTCAAACCGTTGAGCGCGTCTCTCATAGGGGTGCTTGCCAGGCAAAATGAAAAATCAGGTCATTTTTACGAAGCGTTCTGCCCGATGGCGAATGCCTCGTGGCTGCAAACCGACAGGAAAATTGCCAATCCCTACTACGGCAAAGACATGCTGACATGCGGTGAGATTCGGAAGGAGTTGTGACGCTGTTGTTGTCCGAAAAGGAGCATCCAGATTCGCATTCTCCCCGACGAAGCATGTCTGATTGATCCACACCAGCGGAGACGTTTATAATGGAAGAAAAGTCTTTTAGTTCGCTCCATTATTGGTTCTTCGCTGTTTCAAGTGGGTAGAACACGGGGGAGAGCAATATGGAGGCGAGCGGCCTTGAGCAGGGCGATGAGGCGGAAGTTCTTGAAGGAGCGGAAGCCTCTGGCCGAGCGCTTGG
>Ga0182737_1002491_pt1 | contig 15011 bp, 9 predicted proteins | sample eDN5th30CBELigOP_FD_128878 | JGI IMG/M metagenome (GOLD analysis project Ga0182737, IMG submission 128878) | Enriched Organic Plus compost microbial communities from Emeryville, California, USA - eDNA 5th pass 30_C BE-Lig OP (version 2) (version 2) ... | reverse complement strand
CGGCGCAGGCGCTGGGCGCCGAGCCGCTGAAGGCCGAGACCTCGCTGTCCTACAGCCTGGGCCTGGTGCTGCAGCCGGCCGAGCGCCTGTACGTCACCATCGACGCCTACCAGATCGAGATCGACGACCGCATCGTGCTGTCGTCCAACCTCAACCTGACCGGCAACCAGGCCGCGCAGGACCTGCTGGCCAGCCTGGGCATCACCGGCGTGACCGCGGCGCGCTACTTCAACAACGCCATCGACACCCGCACCCGCGGCGTGGACGTGGTCGGCACCTGGTCGATCCCGCTGGATGCTTCCAGCCTCGACCTGACCGCCTCGTACAACTACAACAAGACCGAGGTCACCCGGATCGCGCCGAACCCGTCGGCGCTGGATGCGCTGGGCGCCAACCTCGAACGCGTCGGCCGCGACGAACGCGGCCGCATCGAGGAAGGCACGCCGCGCGACAAGTTCGCGCTGGGCGGGCAGTGGCGGATCGGCAGCTGGGAGCTGCTGGCCAACGCCACCCGCTATGGCGAATTCACCAGCCGCCACGCCAGCAACCCGGCACAGGACCAGACCTACTCGGCGAAGTGGACCCTGGACACGGCGGTCAGCTTCCGCCCGGCGCAGGGCTGGACCCTCACCGTCGGCGCGGACAACGTGCTGGACGAGTACCCGGAGGAGACCATCTTCGTGAACTCGACCTCCGGCCTGATGCCGTACAGCCTGTACTCGCCGTTCGGCTTCAACGGCCGCTACGTGTACGGGCGCGTCGCCTACAGCTGGTAGCGCCGTCGCGTGATCCTGCCCGGCGCAATACCGGGCAGGCGTCGCCGGCCGCCGGTGCCTTGCATGGCGCACCGGCGGCCCCGTTGAAGGATTCCCGGGGCCCGTTGAGCCCCGGAATTCGGAGGCGGACTACACTGCGCCTGCCTCCGCGCATGTCCCCCGTCCGTGCTCGACAGACTCGGCATCCCGCTCCCGATCATCCAGGCCCCGATGGCCGGCGTCTCGACGCCTGCGCTGGCCGCCGCCGTTTCCAACGCCGGCGCCCTGGGCTCCATCGCGATCGGAGCCAGCACGCTGGCCCAGGCCCGCGACGCGATCGAAGCGACGCGCGGGCTGACCGCGCGACCATTCCAGGTCAACGTGTTCTGCCATGCGCCGGCGCGCCGCGATCCGGCGGTCGAGACGGCCTGGATCCGGCACATGGCGCCGCTGTTCGCGGAGTTCGGGGCGGATGCGCCCGCGGAGTTGCGCGAGATCTACCCCAGCTTCGTCGCCGACGAGGCGATGTTCCGGCTCCTGCTCGACACCCGCCCGGCGGTGGTGAGCTTCCACTTCGGCCTGCCACCGCGCGAGTGGATCGTCGCGCTGCGCGACGCCGGAATCGCCACCCTGGCCACCGCGACCCATGTCGACGAAGCGCTGGCGATCGAAGCCGCCGGCGTCGACGCGATCGTCGCGCAGGGCATCGAGGCCGGCGGCCACCGCGGCCTGTTCGATCCGGAGCGCCACGACGAAAGGCTGCCGATGTCCGTGCTGGTCCGGCTCCTGCGTGCGAGGACCCGGCTGCCGGTGATCGCCGCCGGGGGCATCATGGACGGGCACGGCATCCGCGCCGCGCTCGACCTGGGCGCGGTCGCGGCGCAGCTGGGTACGGCCTTCGTGCCGTGTCCGGAATCGGCAGCCAGCGCGGCGCACCGCGCGGCGCTGCTGGGCGAACGCGGTGGCAGCACCCGGCTTGTCGCCGTGCTGTCGGGCCGCCTGGCCCGGGGCTTCCCCAACCGCTACGTCGAGCATGGCGAGGCGCCCGGCAGTCCGCGCCCTCCGGACTATCCGGTCGCCTACGACCTGGCCCGGCAACTGGCCGCGATCGCGGCTCGGCAGGGCCATCCGGAGTTCGCGGCCCAATGGGCGGGGCAAGGTGCGCCGCTGGCCCGCGCACTGCCGGCGGCGGAGCTGGTCGACCTGCTCGCCCGCGAGCTGCGCGCGGAGACCTGAGCCGCTCCGGGCGGACCACGCCGCTGGTTCAGGTCCGGACCGCTGTCGCCTGCAGCGACGGCCATACGCGAGCCAGCCGGTCGCCGTGGCCAGACGCAGCCAATCCCGCGGAGCGCCTGTGGGCGGGGCTTTCCCGCTGCCAGCGGCCAGATCGCGATCCACGTTTATTTACGCGGCACGCCGCCATCAGCGAAACTCGGGAAGGCGGCGCACCGCCGTCCCCACCAGGTACCCCCTCTCCCCGATGCACCACGACACCAGCCTGATCGACATCGTCGCGGTCGGCCTCGGCCTGGCCTTCGTGCTGGGCGCCATCGCCAACAAGCTGCGGCTCTCGCCGCTGGTCGGCTACCTGCTGGCCGGCGTTGCCGTCGGCCCGTTCACCCCCGGCTTCGTCGCCGACCAGGAAATCGCCAACCAGCTCTCCGAGATCGGCGTGATGCTGCTGATGTTCGGCGTCGGCCTGCACTTCTCGCTGGACGACCTGCTGGAGGTGAAGTGGATCGCCCTGCCCGGCGCGCTGGCGCAGATCGCGGCGGCGACCCTGCTCGGCTGGGGCGTGGCCTGGCTGATGGGCTGGTCGCACCTGCACGGCGTGGTGTTCGGTTTCTCCCTGGCCACCGCCTCGACCGTGGTGCTGCTGCGGGCAATGGAGGAACGCCGCCTGCTGGAGACCATGCGCGGCAAGATCGCGGTGGGCTGGCTGATCGTCGAGGACATGGCCTGCGTCCTGGCGCTGGTCATGATGCCGGTGATCGCCGGCCTGTTCGGCCCGGAAGCCGCGGGCGAGCAGCACACGCCCGGGCAGGTCCTCACCAGCATCGCCTGGACCTTCGTCCAGCTCGGCCTGTTCGTGGCGGTGATGCTGCTGGTCGGGCGCCGGGTGATCCCGTGGGTGCTGGAGAAGATCGCCGGGACCGGTTCGCGCGAGCTGTTCACCCTGTCGGTGCTGGCGATCGCCCTGGGCGTGGCCTTCGGCGCGGCGGCGCTGTTCGGCGTGTCCTTCGCCCTCGGTGCGTTCTTCGCCGGCATGATGCTCAACGAGTCCGAGCTCAGCCACAAGGCGGCCAACGACTCGCTGCCGCTGCGCGACGCGTTCGCGGTGCTGTTCTTCGTCTCGGTGGGCATGCTGTTCAACCCGGCGATCCTGCTCGAACACCCGTGGCAGGTGCTGGGCACGGTGGCGATCATCATGTTCGGCAAGTCCGCGGCGGCGTTCCTGATCGTGCGCGCCTTCGGCCACCCGAAGATGACCGCGCTGACCATTTCCGCCTCGCTGGCGCAGATCGGCGAGTTCGCCTTCATCATCGCCGGCCTCGGCGTGGCCCTGCAGATCCTGCCGCCGACCGGGCAGGCGCTGGTGCTGGCGGGCGCACTGGTATCGATCATGCTCAACCCGCTGATCTTCATGCTGCTGGACCGCTGGGAGGCCGCGCACCGCGAAGCCGCGCCGGTGCAGCCGGTGCCGGAACCGGCGCCGGGCCCGCCGTTGCAGGCCGGCAACCATGCCATCGTGATCGGCTACGGCCGCGTCGGCAGCGAGCTGGCCCAGGTGCTGCGCGACCGCGGCGTGCCGCTGGTGGTGATCGACGACAATCCGCTGCACGTGGAGCGCGCGCACGCCGCCGGCATTCCCGGCATCCGCGGCCACGCCGCCTCCGACCGGGTGCTGGCCGAGGCCCATCCGGAATCGGCGGCCATCGCGATCCTCGCCATCCCGCAGCCGCTGGAAGCCGGCGAGGCGATCGCCAAGCTGCGCGTGCTCAACCCCGGCCTGCCGGTGCTGGCCCGCGCGCACAGCGACGCCGAAGTGCGGCACCTGCTGTCGCATGGCGCCGACGGTGCGGTCATGGCCGAGCGCGAGCTGGCCTACTCGCTGGCGGAAATGGTCATGTCCACCCCGCCGTTCCGCTACGCCGGCCAGGCGGCGGCAGTGCCGCCGGTCTGAGCCGGCGGCCGGTCGCACGCGACGCGGCTGTTTCCTACCGCAGATCGCCGGGGAATCCCACCGCTGCACGCGCGCCGGTTCAGCGTCGTCGCTTGACGCGCCCGGTATCCTGAGCGCATGACGTCCCTGTTCCAGACCGCCGCGCCACGCATCGCCGACATCCCCTCCTCCGGCGACGCGCTGGACGTGCTGCGCCAGGTATTCGGCTACGACGCCTTCCGCGGCCGGCAACGGGAGATCATCGAGCACGTCGCCGCCGGCAACGACGCCCTGGTGCTGATGCCCACCGGCGGCGGCAAGTCGCTGTGCTACCAGGTGCCGGCGCTGCTGCGCCCGGGCACGGCGCTGGTGGTGTCGCCGCTGATCGCGCTGATGCAGGACCAGGTCGAGGCGCTGCACCAGCTCGGCGTGCGCGCGGCCTACCTCAATTCCACCCTGGACGCCGCGCAGGCGCGCCAGGTCGAGCAGGACCTGCTCGACGGCAGCCTGGACCTGCTCTACGTGGCGCCGGAGCGGCTGCTGACCCAGCGCTTCCTGTCGCTGCTGGAACGCAGCCGGATCGCCCTGTTCGCGATCGACGAGGCGCACTGCGTCTCGCAGTGGGGCCACGACTTCCGCCCCGAGTACCGCGAACTGACCATCCTCCACGAGCGCTGGCCGGAAGTGCCGCGGATCGCGCTCACCGCCACCGCCGACCCGCCGACCCAGCGCGAGATCGCCGACAGGCTGGGGCTGCAGGACGCGCGCCGCTTCGTGAGCTCGTTCGACCGGCCCAACATCCGCTACTCGGTCGCGCACAAGGACAATCCGCGGCGGCAGCTGCTCGACTTCCTGGCGGGCCACGCCGGCGAATCCGGCATCGTCTACTGCCTGTCGCGGCGCAAGGTCGAGGAGACCGCGGAGTTCCTCGCCGGCCACGGCATCACCGCCGTGCCCTACCACGCCGGCCTGCCGGCCGAGGTGCGCGCGCAGAACCAGCGCCGCTTCCTGCGCGAGGACGGCGTGGTGGTGTGTGCGACGATCGCCTTCGGCATGGGCATCGACAAGCCGGACGTGCGCTTCGTCGCCCACCTGGACCTGCCCAAGTCGATCGAGGGCTACTACCAGGAGACCGGCCGCGCCGGCCGCGACGGCGAGCCGGCCGAGGCCTGGATGGGCTACGGCCTGGGCGATGTGGTCCTGCTGCGGCAGATGATCGAGCAGGGCGAGGCCAGCGAGGAACGCAAGGCGCTGGAGCGGCGCAAGCTGGACCAGCTGCTGGGCTACTGCGAATCGGCGATGTGCCGGCGCCAGGCGCTGCTGGCCGCGTTCGGCGAGACCTATCCGCAGCCCTGCGGCAACTGCGACAACTGCCTGCAGCCGGTGCGCACCTGGGACGCCACCGAGGCCGCGCGCAAGGCGCTCAGCTGCGTGTACCGCACCGGGCAGCGCTTCGGCGCCGCGCACCTGATCGACGTGCTGCGCGGCGCCGACACCGAGAAGGTGCGCCAGTTCCGCCACCACGAACAGTCCACCTACGGCATCGGCTCGGACCTGGACGCCGGCACCTGGCGCAGCGTGTTCCGCCAGCTGGTGGTGAACGGTCTGCTGGAGGTCGACGCCGAGGGCCACGGCAGCCTGCGCCTGGGCACAGCGGCGCGACCGGTGCTGCGCGGCGAGCAGCCCGTGCACCTGCGCGAGGAACCGGCACGCAAGCGCGGGCGCGGCGATACGGGCACCTCGCGCAGCGGCAGCACGCTGCACGTGGACGCCGGCGACCGTGCCCTGTTCGACGCGCTGCGCGCCTGGCGCGCGCAGACCGCGCGCGAGCAGAACGTGCCGGCCTACGTGATCTTCCACGACCGCACCCTGCGCGACATCGCCCAGTTGCGCCCGGCCTCGATCTCGGAGCTGGCGCGGGTCGGCGGCATCGGCGGCGGCAAGCTCGGCCGCTACGGCGAGGCGGTGCTGGAGATCATCCGCGAGGAAGGCTGAGCCGCGGGCGGCGCCCCCATCCGGGCCGATACGCCACCTCTCCCTCCGGGAGAGGGGCAGGGGTGAGGGCCGGGAACCCGGCCATGTCGCCATACCTGCCCTCTCCCCCTACCCCTCTCCCGGGGGGAGAGGGGAATGGCGCAGGCAGCGGGGCAGAGCCCCGCTCTACGTGGGAGTGGCGACCTGCAGCTGGGCGAGGAAGGCTTCCAGGCCCGAGGCCGGTTCGCGCAGCAGCGCCTTGCGTACCGCCGCCTGCTCTTCCGGATCCAGCGAATCCATCGGCGCCATCGGCCGCACTTCGCCGGCGACCAGCGCGGCCACCGGGATGCCGTCCCGATACGCCAGCCGTGCGCCGGCAATGCGCGGCACCTTGTCGCCGACGACCACGGTGCCGGAGAGGTTCAGCGGATCCAGCGCGCTGACGCAGACCAGGCTGCCGTCTTCGCGCTTCTGCCGCGCCTTGCGCAGCAGGCCGATGGCTTCCGGCAGGGCGAACTGCTCGCCGGACAGGCCGGTGACGAAGCGGCCGCCGCGCACCTCGCCGCGCGCTTCCAGGCGGTGGTAGACGCGCAGCAGCTCGCGCCACGGCGGCAGCCAGGCCGCCTCGCGTTCCAGCACGCGCCAGCAGACCACGCCATAGCGGCGCAGCAGCACGCGGGCGACGTGTTCCAGCGCTTCCGGATCCGGACGTGCGGGACGCGCGGATGCGGTGCCCGCCGTGGTCCTGCGATCGTCGGCTTCGGCGCCATCGACCGGCAGCACGCGCCGCACCAGGGTCCAGCGCCCGGCATCCTCGATGCCCAGGGTCATCGCCCGGCGCCGGCCCTGACCCGTCGCCGGCCGCTTCGAGGCCGGCACCAGCAGCGCGCGCAGGCCGGCGAAGCTGTCGCAGTGCGCGCGGCCACGCGCGACCAGTTCGGCCAGCGCGTCCTCCAGCTCGGTCTGCAGCAGGCGCGTGCCGGCCAGCATCTCGTCGAAGAACGAGGCGCCATGCATGGCGAGGAAGTCGGCCACCTTCTGCGCGCGCGAGGACAGCCCGGCTTCCTCCTGCGGCGCCGGCGCCAGCCCGGTCCAGTGCGGCACGCTGCGCCGCGGCAGCAGCAGCACGGGCGTGCCGCGCAGCGACCCGGTACCACGCGACGGCGTGCCGGAGTCGGGCTCGGCCGACGGACGCAGCCGCGTCCACAGCATCCGCCCGGCGGTGCACAGGTCGTCCAGCCAGGCGATCGAGTAGTCGCGCACCCGCGCCGGCAGCAGCTCGCCTTCCCAGGCCGCGGCGGGGGCCTCGAAGCCTTCCAGCTGCGCCAGCACGCCGGCCAGCGCCTCGGGGCCGTTGACCTGCGCCTCCTTCGACACGCGCTGCCAGTCGAACAGGAAACGCATGAAGTCGCGCGGCGCCACCGGCTCGATCTCGCGGCGCAGGCGCTTGAGCGTGTAGCGGTGGATGCGCGCCAGCAGGTGGCGTTCGCACCATTCCTCGCCGGCCACGCCCGGGGTGAAGCGGCCCTGCATGGCGTAGCCCTGCGACTGCAGTTTGAGCAGGGCCATGTCGGTGGCCAGCGGCGGCAGCGCCAGGCTGTCGGCCAGCGCCGTGGCGGTGACCGGGCCCAGGCCGGTGAGGCGCGAACGCAGCAGCGCAACGGCCGCGTCCTCGGCGGTCCATTCGACCGCGGCGTACTCCGGCGGCACGGTGATTCCCGGCTGCTGCAGCGCCGACGGGTGCAGCGCCAGCAGCTGCGGCAGGCGCTCGGCGGCGACCCACCACTGCCGCCCGACGGCCGTGACGCAGGTGGCGCGGCCGTCGCGGACCAGCGCGCGCAGCAGCGCTTCCCACCCCGGCTCCACTTCGGCCGCGGCAAGGAAGCCCAGCCCGGTCAGCGCCTCGTGCATCTCGTCGGCATTGCGCGCGCGCGGCCACGCCTCTTCGCGCACCTGCTCGACCGCCGCGCCATCGAGACGGCCCAGGTCGGTGGCCGATTGCGGATCGGCGAAGCGGCGCGTCTGCACGGCCTGGGTGCGGCGCTCCTCCAGCGGCGCGTCGTCGAGGAAGGCGTAGGGGCGCGCATTGAGCGCCTCGGCCGCCAGCGGCGAAGGCGCGGTCACGTCGCAGGCCAGCACCTCGATGTCGCCGGCCTCCATGCCACGCAGCACCTGCAGCCAGCCTTCGGTGTCCATCGCCTCGTGCAGGCAGTCGTGCAGGGTCTGCGCGACCAGCGGATGGTCCGGCACCTCGCGCTCGCCGACGATGTTCTCCAGGCAGGCGACCTGGTCGGGGAACACGGTGGCCAGCAGGTCCTCCGACTTCATCCGCTGCAGCTGCGGTGGCACCTTCTTGCCGCCGATGAAACGCGGCAGCGCCAGTGCGGTGGTCGCGTTCCAGCGCCAGCGCACCGGGAACAGCGGCGCATCCAGCAGCGCCTGCACCAGCACGTCCTGCGCCGAGGACGAATGCAGGTATTTGGACACCTCGATCAGCGGGAAGCTGTGGCTGGTCGACAGCGACAGCACGATCGAATCCTCGGTCGCCGCCGCCTGCAGCTCGAAGTTGAACTGGCGGCAGAAGCGCTTGCGCAGGGCCAGGCCCCAGGCGCGGTTGAGGCGGCTGCCGTAGAGGCTGTGGATCACCAGGTGGGTGGAGCCGGTCTCGTCGAAGAAGCGCTCCAGCACGATCCGCTTCTGCGTCGGCATCGCGCCCAAGGCGATCGCCGCCGAGCCGAGGTAGTCGACCAGCTGGCGCGCGGCCGGCTCGTCGAGCCCGACCTCGTCGCACAGCCAGGCCATCGCCTCTTCGGTGCCGGTGAGCTGGAAGGATGGCGTCGCGGGCTCATCGCCTTCGCCCTCGTTCTGCGGCGACCGCACCTCGACGACCTGCACGTCGCGCATGCGTGCGGCCAGTTCCTCGCGCAGGCGCGACACGCCCGAGGACAGCTCGTCGGTGCGCCCGGGCGCCTCGCCCAGCCAGAACGGGATGCTCGGCGGCATGCCCTGCGCGTCTTCCACGCGCACCCGGCCCGGCTCCACGCGCAGGATGCGGTAGCTGGCGTTGCCCAGCTGGAAGATGTCGCCGGCCATGCTCTCGATGGCGAAGTCTTCGTTCACCGTACCGATGAACGTGGAGGCCGGCTCCAGCACCACCGAGTAGTCGCCGGTGTCGGGGATGGTGCCGCCGGACATGGTCGCGACCATGCGCGCGCCCTGGCGGCCGCGCAGGCGCCGGTTCACCGCATCGCGGTGCAGCCAGCCGGCGCGCGGGCCGCGGCGGTCGCTGAAACCGTCGGCGAGCATCTTCACCAGCTCGTCGAACTTCGCCCGCTCCAGCCGCGCGTACGGCCAGGCGCGGCGCATCCAGTCGTAGAGCGCGTCCTCGTCCCACTCGGTGGCGGCGACCTCGGCGACGATCTGCTGGGCCAGCACGTCCAGCGGCGCCGGCGGGATGCGCAGCGCGTCCAGTTCGCCGCGGCGCACGCAGTCCAGCAGCGCCGCGCATTCGACCAGCTCGTCGCGGGTCTGCGGGAACAGCCGCGCCTTCGGCACGCCGCCGACGTGGTGGCCGGCGCGGCCGGCGCGCTGCAGGAACGCGGCGATCGAGCGCGGCGAGCCGAGCTGGCAGACCAGGTCGACGTCGCCGATGTCCAGGCCCAGCTCCAGCGAGGCGGTGGCGACCAGCACCTGCAGCTCGCCACGCTTGAGCTTCTGCTCCGCCTCCAGGCGCAGTTCCTTCGAGAGGCTGCCGTGGTGGGTGGCAACCTGGTCGCGGCCCAGGCGTTCGCCCAGGTTGAAGGCGGCGCGCTCGGCCATGCGCCGGGTGTTCACGAACACCAGCGTGGTGCGGTGTGCGCGCACCAGTCCGACCAGGCGCTCGTAGACCTGTTCCCACTGCTCGTTGGACATCACCGCTGACAGCGGCGTCGGCGGCACCTCCAGGGCGAGGTCGCGCTGCTTGGCGTAACCGATGTCGACGATGGCGCAGTCGGGCACGTCGGTGGTGGCGGTGCCGCCGAGCACGGCGTCGCTGCCGGCCAGCGGATCGGGGCCATGCCAGCCGGGCAGTCCGGCACGGGTCGGATAGACGTTGGCGGCGCCGACCAGGAAGCGCGCCACCTCTTCCACCGGTTTTTGCGTGGCCGACAGGCCGATGCGCACCAGCGGGCGACCGCACAGCGCCTCCAGCCGCTCCAGCGACAGCGCCAGGTGGCTGCCCCGCTTGTCGTCGGCCAGCGCGTGGATTTCGTCGACGATCACGCTGCGCACGCTGCCGAGCATCGCCCGGCCCGAGGCCGAGCCGAGCAGCACGTACAGCGACTCGGGCGTGGTGACGAGGATGTGCGGCGGCTTCTTGCGTACCTGCGCGCGCTCGGCCTGCGGGGTATCGCCGGTGCGCACCGCGGTGCGGATCTCCACGTCGGGCAGGCCCAGTTCGGCCAGCTTTTCGCGGATCCCGGCCAGCGGCGCCTCCAGGTTCAGGCGGATGTCGTTGGACAGCGCCTTCAGCGGCGAGACGTAGATGACGTGGGTGCGGTCGGCCAGCTCGCCGCCGTTGTCCAGGCCCTCGCGGACCAGGGCGTCGATCGCGGCGAGGAATGCGGTCAGGGTCTTGCCCGAACCGGTGGGCGCGGCGACCAGGGTGTTGCGCCCGGCCATGATCGCCGGCCACGCCGCGACCTGGGCCGGCGTCGGCCCAGGGAAGGCGCCCTCGAACCAGCGGGCGACGGCGGGATGGAAAGCCTGGAGGGGCATGGGCAGGCGGGGGCCGGGAGATCGCAGCCTGGCGCGTGTGCGTCTCACGGAGTGAGACGGGCGCAGGGCGTACCGGCAGGCGGAAGGAACCTCGAATATGCGTCCGCGCCCGGGGGCGATCAACCGCCGCGCCGGAGCCCGACCTTGCCCGTTCAGGTCCGCCCCGGTGGCCGCCCGCGCCGCGATTTCAGATTCGCCTGATGGACACCCCACCCACCGCCGGCGCTGGATTGGACCGCGCGCGCCAGCGCGCACGTACCAGGGGACCGAGCCATGGACAGAACCGATACCCGCCCGCGGGACACCCGCGGCGTCCGCTGTTTCCGCGATTTCATGAGGGCCTACCGCAAGGCCAGGCAATGGCGCTGCAGCTGGGTGCCGGCGACGATCGTGGCCACCCGCTTCGCCCTGACCGGCGACACCGGCCTGTTCACCGCCTGGGACGGCTGGGGTTGCTCGCGGATCTACCGCAACACGCGGCGCTGAGCCGGCTCAGCGCCGGTAGAAGTCGTCGCTGACCTTGTTGGCGTTGCTGGTGCGGACCGAATGCTTCTGGCGCATGTCGCCGCAGACGCTGCAGGTCCAGGTCACCACCACCTGGTAGCGCTCCTCGGTCCAGCTTTCCTTGCGCACCAGGGTCTTGCCCTCGTTGGGGCCGGAGATCGAGCGCCCGACCACCGACTCGCGCCGGCGGGGCGTGGCCGAGAGGAAGGTTTCCTCCTTGCCGGTCTGCGACACCCCGTACTCGGCGCCGCACGCGCCGCAGCGCGCCGAGGCCGTCAGCCAGGCCGCGGTGGGCCACTGCCCCACGAGATATGCCGTCGGCAGCGCCGCGACGATGAACACGTAGCGCATCACCGGGTAGTTTCCGGCCAGCGAGAACCAGAGCACCGCGCCCACCGCCAGCGCCCCCAGCACGCCGACGACCATGGCGAAGGCGTGGATCTCGTTCCTGCGGGAAACCTGTTCCGGGCTGAGCTGCGCGTCTTCTGCGCTCATGGCGTCCTTGCGATCCTGCGATGTTGCGTGCCGCCGGCGTGCGGCGACAAAAAACCCCGTGCGCGACGGGGTTCCGTGCAGGCCCGGGTTCCTCGCGGATCCGGGCCGGGATGATGGTGGGCCGTGTTGGAATCGAACCAACGACCAGCGGATTAAAAGTCCGATGCTCTACCGACTGAGCTAACGGCCCACGTGTGCCGGCGCGCGGCCGGGCGGGCATTTTACCCGAACAGGCCGCGCGCGCGTTGGATGGAGGCCCGGGGAGCCGGATGTATGGCTTTTCTGGAGGGCGGGGCTTGCCCTGCTGCGTTTGCGATGGGACCTTGCGGACCGGGGAGCAGGCCCTTCGAAGAGCAGCGGGGCAAGCCCCGCTCTACGGGGCGCGAGAGCTGGGGCTGGAGCAGCCGGCTCAGGCCGCGTAGCGGGTCGGATCGGCTACGCCGGCGGCCTCGAAGCCGGCCGCGCGCAGGCGGCAGGCGTCGCAGTGGCCGCAGGCGCGGCCTTCGGCGTCGGCGCGGTAGCAGGACACGGTCTGCGAGAAATCCACGCCCAGGCGCAGGCCCTCGCGGACGATGTCGTCCTTGCCCATGCGCATCAGCGGCGCGTGGATGCGGATGCCCGCGCCCTCCACGCCGGCCTTGGTGGCCAGGTTGGCCAGGCGCTCGAAGGCCTCGATGAACTCGGGGCGGCAGTCCGGATAGCCGGAATAGTCGACCGCGTTGACGCCGCAGAAGATGTCGCTGGCACCCAGCACCTCGGCCCAGCCCAGCGCGACCGACAGCATGATCGTGTTGCGCGCCGGCACGTAGGTGACCGGGATGCCTTCACCGCCCGCCTCGGGAACCTCGATGTCGTCGGTCAGCGCGGAGCCACCGATGCTGCGCAGGTCGACCTCGACGGTCTTGTGCGCCACCGCGCCCAGCGCGCGGGCAACGCGGTCGGCCGCGTCCAGCTCGGAGGTGTGGCGCTGGCCGTAACGCACGCTCAGCGCGTGCACGGCGAAGCCCTGCTCGCGGGCGATGGCCAGGACCACGGCCGAATCCATGCCTCCGGAAACGAGGACGACGGCGTTCTTCATGCGGGGAATGCTGTGGGGTGTGGGGGCGCCCATTGTAAGGCGGGTGCCGGACAGGACATGCCCGCACCGCCGCGGCCGAAACGCATGGACGTGTGGGGCGCGCCTGCCAGGCGCTCCGGAAGCCGATCGGGCTGGTGCGACCGGATCAGGAACCAGGCCGCCGTCCTGCCACGAGGCACGACGCGCCGCCGCGGCCAAAGCGCGTGGGCGTGTGGGAGCGCCTGCAGGCATTCCGGAAGCCAATCTGGCCGGTGCAATCGGATCAGGAACCAGGCCGCCGTCCTGCCACGAGGCACGACGCGCCGCCGCGGCCGACGCGCGTGGACGTGTGGGAGCGCCTGCCGGTCGCTCCGCAAGCCAATCGGTCTGGTGCGATCGGATCAGGAACCAGGCCGCCGCCGTGCCATGCAGGCACGACGCACGCCGCGCCTCAGCGTCCCGGCTCGTCGTTCCAGAGGATCTTGTGCAGCTGCAGCTGGAAGCGCACCGGCAGGCGGTCGGCGACGATCCAGTCGGCCAGGTCGCGCGGATCCAGCTCGCTCTTGCTCGGCGAGAACAGCACGTCGCAGCGTTCGGCCAGGCGGTGCTGGGCGACCATGCCGCGCGCCCACTCGTAGTCGGCGCGGCCGCAGAGGACGAACTTCACCTGGTCGCGCGCGGTGAGCAGCGGGATGTTCTCCAGGCGGTTGCGCGCCATCTCCGCCGAGCCCGGCGTCTTGAGGTCCACCACCCGCGACACGCGCGGATCGACGCCGGCGATGTCCAGCGCGCCGGAAGTCTCCAGCGAGACGTCGTAACCGGCGTCGCACAGGCGCCGCAGCAGCTCCAGGCAGCGCTTCTGCGCCAGCGGCTCGCCGCCGGTCACGCAGACGTGGCGCACGCCGTGGCGCGCCACCTCGGCGAGGATGTCGTCGATGTCCCACCACTGCCCGCCATGGAAGGCGTAGGCGGTGTCGCAGTACTGGCAGCGCAGCGGGCAGCCGGTCAGGCGCACGAACACGGTCGGCCAACCGGCGGTGTTGGCCTCGCCCTGCAGCGACAGGAAGATTTCGGTCAGCCGCAGCCGGTTCTGCGGGGCGTGCGTATCCATGACGTGGCCCCGCGCCTCAGCGCAGCTGGCCGATCTGGATCGAGTGCAGTCGGTCGCCGGCGATGCGCGCGGCGTCGGTGCCCGGATACCGGCTGATGACCTGCTGCAGCGTGGACTCGGCCTCGGCCACGCGGCGATCGCCGAACTGCGACAGGCCGGCCTTCAGCAATGCGCCGGCGGCCTTGTCGTGGGTCGGATAGCGGCCCACCAGGGCCTGGAACTGTTCTTCGGCCAGCCGGTAGTTGCCGGTCGCGTAGTAGCTCTCGCCCAGCCAGTACAGCGCGTTGGCGGCATAGATGCCGGCCGGGAAGGCTTCGAGGAAGGCCTGGAACAGCTGCGCGGACTCGTCGTAGCGCGCGGCCTTCAGGGCTTCGAATGCGGTGTTGTAGGCGGCACGTTCGTCGCCGAACTGGGCCAGCGAGCCCGGATCGCCGTAGACGCGCGGCGCGGTGTCGACCGGCGCGGGCGCGGCCGGGGCCGCGGGAGCGGCGGGCGCGGACGCGGCGGCATCGGTGCCAGTGGCAGGCGGGGCCGGCAGGGCGCCACCCTCCAGCCGGTTGAGACGGCCGTCCAGGTCCAGGTACTGGTCGCGGTTGCGCTGCTGCAGTTGCTGGTTCTCGTGCTGCAGCTGCTCCACCGCCTCGCGCAGCGCCTGCACTTCGGTGCGCAGCTGGTCGAGCTGGTTGAGCAGGTCCTGGTTGGCCTGGGTGTTGTTGGCCTGGACCTCGAGCCGGGCGACCCGGTCGGCCAGGCTCAGCTTCTGCGCGTACGCCGGCGTGGCGGCCACGAGGGCCGCCACGACCAGCATCAGCGTCGGACGCTTGAACGCCATTGGATCAGCGCGCGGTGTACACGATTTCGACGCGACGGTTCTGCGCCCAGCAGGACTCGTTCGACTCGGTGCACAGCGGGCGCTCTTCGCCGTAGCTGACCACGGTCAGCTGGCTGGCGGAAGCACCGGCGGCCTGCAGGGCCGAAGCCACGGCATTGGCGCGGCGCTCGCCCAGGCCCATGTTGTACTCGCGGCTGCCGCGCTCGTCGGTGTGGCCTTCCAGGGTCTGGCGGGCGGACGGGCGGTCACGCAGGTACTTGGCATGGCAGGCGATGATGGCCTGGTACTCCGGCTTGATCGTGTACTGGTCGAAGTCGAAGTGGATCACGCGCTGGCGCAGGCAGGCGTCGGTGTCCAGGTCT
>Ga0182737_1002489_pt1 | contig 15020 bp, 14 predicted proteins | sample eDN5th30CBELigOP_FD_128878 | JGI IMG/M metagenome (GOLD analysis project Ga0182737, IMG submission 128878) | Enriched Organic Plus compost microbial communities from Emeryville, California, USA - eDNA 5th pass 30_C BE-Lig OP (version 2) (version 2) ... | reverse complement strand
GGGCCTGCGCGCCACGCTGGTCTTTTTTGAATCGGCCCAGCGCCTGTCGGACTCGCTGGCGGCGATGGCGGAGATTCTGGGCGACCGTCCCGCCGCGATGGCGCGCGAGCTGACCAAGCTGCATGAGGAAGTGCGGCGCGGCCCGCTGTCGGAACTGGCGGCGCATTATGCCAAGGCGGGCGCGCCCAAAGGCGAGGTGACGCTGCTGGTGGGACCGCCGCTGGAAACGGTGGCCGATACCGCCGGAATAGATGCGGCCCTGCGCGCCGCGCTGCCCTTCATGCCGGTCAAGGCCGCCGCCGAGATGATCGCGGGACTGACCGGCGGATCGCGCAAGGCGATCTATGCCCGCGCCCTGGAAATCCGGGACGCGGATGGCGATTGATCGCCGTGATGCCGAACGGCGCGGCCATCGCGGCGAAAGCCTGGCGGCGCTGTGGCTGATGGCCAAGGGCTATCGCATTCTGGAACGGCGGCTGAAGACGCGTGCGGGCGAGGTGGATTTGGTGGCGGCCGCGCCCTTCGGCCCGGTCTGCTTCATCGAGGTCAAGGCGCGCGCGCTTTCCCGTGACGCGGCCGAAGCGGTGGCGGAAGGCCAGCGGACTCGCATTGCCCGTGCCGCCTGCCTATATCTGGCAGGGCGGCCCGGCCTGTCGCGGCGCGGCAGCCGGTTCGATATCGTCGCCATCGCACCCCGCGCCTGGCCGGTGCATCACCGGGATGTGTGGCGGCCAGATGTTTAAGAGCATCGTTTTCAGGAACAAAGGTGTGACATGGCGCTGACCGTCGCGATCCAGATGGACCCGATCGAAAGGATAGACATCGGCGGCGATTCCACATTCGCATTGGCGCTGGAAGCGCAGAAGCGAGGCCACAGCCTTCTCTATTATGGGCCGCGCGACCTGACCTTCCGCGACGGCCGGGTGACGGCGCATGTGCGGCCCCTGACCGTGCGCGCCGTGAAGGGCGATCATTTCGCGCTGGGCGAACCCTTCGTGCAGAATCTGGCCGAAACCGATGTGGTGCTGATGCGCCAGGACCCGCCCTTCGACATGGCCTATATCACCGCCACCCATATACTGGAGCGCATCCATCCCCGCACATTGGTGGTGAACAATCCGGCGGAAGTCCGCAACGCGCCGGAAAAGCTGTTCGTGACCGAATTCGCGGACTTCATCCCGCCCACGCTGATCACCTCGGACCTGCGCGAAATCCGCGCCTTCCGCGACGAGCACCGGGACATCATCCTCAAGCCGCTCTATGGCAATGGCGGGGCGGGCGTCTTCCGCGTCAAGCCGGATGACGAGAATTTCGGCGCGCTGATGGAGATGTTCACCCAGTTCTACCGCGAGCCGGTGATCGTGCAGCGCTACCTGCCCGACGTCCGCAAGGGCGACAAGCGCATCATCCTGGTGGACGGGGAGTTCGCCGGGGCCATCAACCGCGTGCCCGCCAGCGGCGAGGCCCGGTCCAACATGCATGTGGGGGGCCGTCCCGAAGCCACCGAACTGACGACCCGCGAACAGGCGATCTGCGCCGCCATCGGCCCGGAACTCCGGCGGCGCGGGCTGATCTTCACCGGCATCGACGTGATCGGCGACTATATGACCGAGATCAACGTTACCTCTCCGACCGGCATCCACGAGGTCCGGCGGTTCGGCGGCGCCGACATCGCCGCCCTGGTCTGGGATGCGGTCGAAAGGCACAGGCGGCAGGCGGCGTAAGCCCGCGCGCCCTTCTGTCGTGAAGGATGCTTATATTAAGCAGGGCAACAGGCAGGTGACCCATGCTGACCATTCGCAGGTCCGAGGACCGTGGCAGGACACAGATCGACTGGCTGGATTCCCGGCACAGTTTTTCCTTTGGGGACTATGCCGATCCGGCCAATGAAAGCTTCGGCGCGCTGCGGGTGATCAACGAGGACCGCATCGCGGGCGGCGCGGGTTTTCCGCCCCATGCCCACCGCGACATGGAGATCGTCACCTACATCCTGGGCGGGGCCATCGCGCACAAAGATTCCAGCGGTGGTGGCGGCACCATCCGGCCCGGCGAAATCCAGCGCATGAGCGCCGGGCGCGGCATCGTCCATGCCGAATTCAACGCCAGCGCCGAGGAATCCTGCCACCTGCTGCAGATCTGGATCCTGCCGTCGCGCCGGGGGATCGAGCCCGGCTATGAACAGAAGACGATAGACGCGGCGGCGGTGCGCAACCATTTCGCCCGCATCGCCGCGCCGGAGCCGCGCGCGAACGAGGTGCGGCTGGTGCAGGACGCCGAAATCTGGGCGGCGAAACTGGATGCCGATGTCGAGGCGATCCATCCCCTGGCCCCCGGCCGCAAGGCCTGGCTGCAGGTGGCGCGCGGCGAGATCGCGATCGGCGAAGATGTGCTGAAAGCGGGCGATGCCGCCGCCATCACCGACATGGCCGATATCGCGGTGCGCTCCAATGTGCCGAGCGAAATACTATTGTTTGATCTTGCTTAGGCTTGGCACCCGGCCCCCTTCCCCCTCGCGGCGAAGCCGCTGGAGGGGGAGTTCGGTAGCGGCAGCGTACCGAACGGCGCAGCGAAGTGTCTGCGGAGCAGACCTGAGCTGCGACGGATGGGGGTTACTTGGAAGCCGCGATGACGGTGATTTCGACCTTCACGCCGCGCAGCAGCTTGGCCACCTGCACGAAGGTGCGCGCCGGATAGGGCGGCTTGAAATAGCTGGCATAGACCGCATTCACCGCCGGAAAGTCGTCAACATCGGTGACATAGACGGTGGCCGACACCACATCCGCCAGCGTCAGGCCGCCCGCTTTCAGGGTCAGGGCGATATTGTCGATCACCCGCCGGGTCTGCGTGGACACATCTTCCCTGGCATAGTCGATCTTGCCTGCCGGATCGAAGGGCAGCGAACCGGAGAGGAAGACCAGCTTGCCGCTCCGGATCGCCTGGGAATAAGGCCCGATGGCTTTGGGCGCATCGGGGGATTCGACCAGCACCTTGTCCGCCAGCGCGGGCGTGGCGCAGACACAGCAAAGCGCCAGCGCCAGAAACAGTTTCCGCATGTGATGATCCCCAAACAGCGCAGGTCATCTTTCTCCTTCGCGCAAGACGCGACAAGGGGGGAGGAGGGTTCCTTTGTCATCCCGGCCAAGCGGCATCAGCCGCGCGCGCCGGGATCCAACTTTGTTGGTCTGAGGAAAGTTGGATTCCCGCTTTCGCGGGAATGACAATCAGGGAAATCAAGCGCAGACCCGCCTCCCCCTTTTGCGCGAAGCGCATCCAAGGGGGGAGGTGGTTTCAGCGAGCGAGGCAAGTGCGACGGCGAGAGCCGGAGCAGCCGAGCGGAAGCTGAAACCGGAGGGGGTTCTACTTAATCAAGCCAAAACGGCTCTTGTAACGCGCATCGATTCCCGAGAGCGGGAAATAGATGAAGACGTCGGTGGTGCCGAACTGCCGGTCGATCACCGCGCCGTCGCCGATGCAGCAGCCCGCGCGCACATAGCCTTTCAGCAGGGGCGGCAGGCTGCGGATGCCTTCGCGCGGCTCGATCGCATCCTTGGACATGCGGTTCATGTCCACGAACAGTTCCGGGCGCGCGGTGACGCGCAAGTCCGCGGGCATGGGATGGAAATGGTGGAGATAGGAAAGCGGCAGCGCCATCTCGTCCACATTGGTGCCGGGCAGCGAGGCGCAGCCGAACATCAGGTCGATGTCGAAGCGCGCCACATAGGCCATCAGCCCCTTCCACAGAAGCTGCATGGTGCCGGGACGGCTACGATAGCTTTTCAGCACGCAGGAACGGCCCAGCTCCAGATATTTGGTGCCCTTGGGCAACCCGCTGATCATGGGCAAGAGGTCGTATTCGCTGGCGGTATAGAAACCGCCCGCCTTGGCGGCGTCCTTTTCGCGGGTCAGGCGATAGGTGCCCACCACCAGCGGCTGGCCATCCTCGTCATGGGCGTCGCGGTCCACCACCAGCAGGTGGTCGCAGACTTCGTCATACTTGTCGAAGTCGCGGCGCAGGTCGCGCATGCGCGGCGAGGGGGCCGCGCTCATCTCTTCATAGAAAACCGAATAGCGCAGCCGCTGGGCCTGCTCGACTTCCAGCTCGGTCTCGGCCAGGCGCACTTCCAGCGCGCCGGAGACGGCCAGCACCGGCCACTGCTCCAAACGGCCTTCGAATGGTCCGGCTTCGTAGATGTTGACCACGATCGTATCCTGTTGGCGGCTCTCCAAATCCCCAACCACGACTCGTCAGGGACTCGCCAGGGCCGCGTCTGTGCCGGGCTTACGCCTCTTGTGCGACAGTTTGGCGATTTTACTCCAAGGACCGGGGGACTTCCAAGGCCCGGCCGGATTTTTGTGGCCGCGCCTTGGGTTAACTTGCCGACAGGGGGGCCTCAGGAGCCGCCGCGCGCCTTTCCGGCGGTGCCGATGGAGGCGTCTATCAGGCCCGCCCGCATCATCAGCCAGAACAGCAGGATGCCGGGAACCGCCGCCACGGTGGTCAGCAGGTAGAAATTCACATAGCCCAGATTCTCCACCAGCACCCCCGCCGTGGTGCCGGTCAGGACGCGGCCCACGATGGAGGCCGCCGCCGAGATCAGGGCATATTGCGAGGCGGTGAAGCGCAGGTCGCACAGGGCCGAGAAATAGGCCACCACCGTCACCCCGCCGATGCCGCTGGCGATGTTCTCGAACAGGGTGGTTCCTGCCAGACCCCAGTTGGTGTGCCCGACCAGCGCCAGCAGCGCATAGCTGAAATTGCTGACGCCCATCAGGATCAGGCTGATCAGCACCGCCCGCTTCATCCCAATCTTGGCGTAAAGGGCGCCGCCGATGAAAATGCCGATCAGATAGGCCCAGAAGCCGACGCCCACGTCATAGAGGGCGATCTCGTCATTGTTGTAGCCCTGGTCGTTCAGCAGCAGGCGCAGGGTCAATTGGCCCAGCGTGTCGCCGATCTTGTGCAGCAGGATGAACAGCAGCACCAGGAAAGCGCCCTGCCGGGTGAAGAATTCGGCGAACGGCCGGTAGATCGCCCTCCAGCTTTCGGCAATACCGCCCAGGCGCTTGGCTGCCTCGCGATGGCGGGCCGGTTCGCCCAGCACCAGGGCCGTGACCATTGCCGGCAGCGCCAGCACGGCGCAGGCCATGTAAGCGACTTCCCAGCCGTAGCGCGCCGAAAGAAACAGCGCCAGCGAGGCGGCGGTCACCGAGCCGATGCGCCAGCCATACTGTGTCATGCCGGACGAGACGCCCAACTGGTCGGGACGGGCGACCTCGATGCGATAGGCGTCGATCACGATGTCGAAGGTGGCGCCCGCAAAGGCCACCGCGATGGCGGCATAGGCGGTGTAGAGGATGCTCTGGGTGGGTTGCGCCAGCGCCAGGTTGAAGACGGCGGCGATCACCAGCGTCCCCGCCACCAGCATCCAGGATACCCGCTGGCCCAGCCGGTGCAGCAGGGGGAGGCGCACGCCATCGACCACCCAGGCCCAGAGGAATTTGAGGTTATAGACCAGGAAGGCCAGGGCGAAGGCGGTGACGGTACGCTTGGAGATGCCGTCTTGCGCCAGCCGCGTGGTGAGGGTGGCGGCGATCATCGCATAGGGAAAGCCGGAGGAGACGCCCAGGAAGAAGGCCGCGACGGCTTCCTTCTCGACATAGGGCCGGATGCCGTCCCGCCATGTATGCGCCGCCGAATCCGCCATGCCTGTCCCCTCGCGATCAGGGCCGAAGCTATAGCGGCTAACGCCGGATGCGCCTAGGCGGCGACGATCTGGTCTTCGCCGGGGAACAGCATCAGGAACATTTCCTCCAGCTCGGCGGGGTCCACCGGCTTGGTGAGGAAGCCGTCCATCCCGGCGGCCTGGCAGGCGCGCTTGCCGCCCTCCAGTGCGTCGGCGGTCAGGGCGACGATGGGCATGCGCGCCCGGCCCAGCCGCGCTTCCCCGGCACGGATGGCGCGGGAGGCCTCGATGCCGTCCATGCCCGGCATGTGGATGTCGGTGAGCAGCAGGTCGAACGGACGCTCCAGCACCGCCTGCACCGCGTCATTGCCGGTGGTGACTTCGGTGACCGCATGGCCGCGGCGGCGCAGCAGCTCGCGGATCAGCATCATGTTGATGGGATTGTCCTCGGCCAGCAGGATGTTCAGGCCCTGCTGCGCCGTGACGGGCGGATGGGCCGGACCGGCGCTGCGCGCGGCGGGTGGATGGTCCTCCAGGAACGGTGCGGGGATGGCGGGCGGATCGAACTCCACCATTTCGGTTTGGCGCGCGCTGACCAGTGGCGGCGGTTCCGCCGCCGCGACCGGCGGCAAGACGGCGGCGGCCGGCTGCATGGGCTGCACAGCGCCGCCCCGGCGGCACAGCAGCAGGCGCTCCGCCAGCGAGGCCTGGCGCACCGGCTTGACCAGATAGCCCGCAAAACCGATGGCGCGCATTTCCGCCAGGCTGCCGCGCGCATTGGGCGTCAGCAGCACCAGTGCGGGCACCGACGCATCGGGATGCACCGTCAGTTCAGGCAGGTTGCCGGTCCCGGCGTCGATCAGCACCACTTCGGCATCGCCATTGCCGGGGCGGACCGGCACGCCGCCCGCGGCCGCCACCTGCAGCAGCAGGCCTTCCTGCAGCGCCTTGTTGCGCGACACCACCGCCACCCGCATGCCGTTCAGCGGCAGGCTGTCCGCCGGCGCCGGTTCGACGATATAAGCGGGCAGGGTGAACCAGAAGGCCGAGCCGCCGTCCGGCGCGGCATCCACGCCGATCTGGCCGCCCATCGTGTCCACCAGCCGCTTGGAGATGGCCAGCCCCAGCCCGGTGCCGCCGAACTTGCGGGCATGGCTGGAATCGGCCTGCACGAACTCCTCGAAGATTTCCTGGCGCTTGGCGGGCGGCACGCCGACGCCGGTGTCGCGCACTTCCAGGCGCAGCATATCGCCGATGCGCCGCACCTCGACACAGACGCCGCCCTTCTCGGTGAACTTGACGGCATTGCCCATCAGGTTGGTGATGACCTGGCGCAGGCGTCCCTGGTCGGCGCGGATCAGCCGGGGCACATCGGAAGCGACGATAGCGGTGACTTCCACACCCTTGGCATGGCCGCGCGGGCACAGCAGTTCGGCGATGTTGCAGAGCATGACGCGCAGGTCCACCTCGTCCTCGTCCAGCGTCAGCATGCCCGCTTCGATCTTGGAGAAGTCCAGTATGTCGCCGATCAGGGTCAGCAGCGCTTCGCCCGATTGCGAAATGGCCTCAGCATAGGTGCGCTGTTCGGGGCGCAGTTCGGTTTCCAGCAACAGGCGCGCCATGCCCAGCACGCCGTTCATCGGCGTGCGGATCTCGTGGCTCATGGTGGCCAGGAAGCCGGACTTGGCGCGGCTGGCATCCTCGGCATGGTCGCGCGCCTCGGTCAGCGCGTCTTCCAGCGCCTTGCGCTCGGTGATGTCGCGGCCCACGCTCTGTACCTCGACCAGGCGGCCGTGGGCGTCGCGCACCGCGAAATCCTCCCAGGCGATCCAGCGATAGCCTTCGGCGGTCCGCACATGCTGGTCATAGCGGGCGCGGTTCTGGTCCGATTCCAGGAAGCTGCCGAACAGGGGGCTGCGGCTTTCGGGATGCGGCTCCGGCGCGAAGGGATAGCCGATGCAACGGGCGGGGGTCAGGCCGAACATGCGGAAGAAAGCGTCGTTGCCATAGGTGAGGCGGCTCTGCGCGTCGCGGCGGAAGATGGCGTCGCCCTGTGCGTCCACCAGCCCCTTGTAGCGGGTCTCGCTCTGGTTCAGGCGCGCATTGATGGCGGCGGCATTTTTCAGCGAGGCTTCCAGCCGTCCCGCCACGGTCTTGAGCTGCTGGGCCTGGCGCGACAGGATTTCGCCGCGTTCGCGATAGGTCAGCAGGTTGTTGAGCAGGAAGGCCATCGCCACGGTCAGCAGCGCGCCGAAGCTGAAGGGCGTGATGATGGTCAGCTGGCCCAGCAGCACGACATTGGCCAGCGCGGCGACCAGCATCAGGCCCGCCACGCAGCCGAATACGATGCGAATGACCCGCGCCAGCACCAGGGCCTGACCTTCCTTTGCCTTTTCCAGGATCTCAGTCTGGCCTTGCGACCCTTCAAAAACGCTTAAAGGTCCAATGAAAGCGGGGCCTTTACGGAATGCCGCACTCCGCGAAAATCCCATATATTTCAATTGGTTGTCTGTCGCCAGGGCCACCGCGCCGCGCGCCGTCACAAAAGCTTTGCAGGACTGTGATGTTCGTGGCGTGAGCCGGGTGTGAGTTGCCCCCGGTTTCGCCGTTCCCGGGGCTTTCCTTGACAGATATCACCTTGCAAGAACCTGCCGCGCTTACTGCCAGAGCCTACAAGGCCCGCCTTGCCGGAGCCGGCGACACCCGTTTCCGCCTGGTCACGCTGGCCGCCGCCTGCACCGTGCTGCTGATCTTCACGGGCATCATCGTCTCGCTGATCCACGGCGCGATGCCCGCCTTCAAGGCCTTCGGCCTCGGCTTCGTCGTCACCGAGGCCTGGCGCCCGGTGCGCGAGGTGTTCGGCGCGCTGGGGCCGATCTACGGCACGCTGGTCACCAGCGCCATCGCCATGATCATCGCCGTGCCGGTGGGCATCGGCATCGCCATCTTCCTGACCGAACTGTGCCCGCGCATGCTGCGCCGTCCCATCGGCATCGCCATCGAGCTGCTGGCTGGCATCCCCTCCATCATCTACGGCATCTGGGGCCTGTTCGTCTTCGCGCCCTGGTTCCAGACCGCGGTGCAGGAGCCGGTCATCGCGGCGCTGGACGGCGTTCCGGTGCTGGGCACGTTGTTCGGCGGCATCCCCTACGGCATCGGCATCTTCACCGCCGGCCTGATCCTCTCCATCATGATTCTGCCCTTCATCGCCGCCGTTACCCGCGACGTGCTGGAGACGGTGCCCAGCGTGCTGAAGGAAGCCACCTACGGCCTGGGCAGCACCCAATGGGAAGTGATGTGGAAGGTCTGCCTGCCTTTCGCCCGCACCGGCGTGGTAGGCGGCGCGATGCTGGCGCTGGGCCGCGCCCTGGGCGAGACGATGGCCGTCACCTTCGTGATCGGCAACGCCCACAAGATCAATCCCTCGCTGTTCGCGCCGGGCACCTCGATCTCGGCCGCCATCGCCAACGAGTTCGCCGAGGCCACCAGCGCGCTCTATACCGCCGCGCTGATCGAGATGGGCCTGATCCTGTTCGTCATCACTTTCATCGTCCTGGCCTGCGCGCAACTGATGCTGCGCAGCATGAACAAGCATGCGGGGCACTGACATGCAGGCAAGCTCCACCCTTTACGCGCGCCGCCGCGCCGCCAACTATGCCTTCATCGCGTTGTCGCTGGGCGCGGCCCTGTTCGGCCTGATCTGGCTGGGCTTCATCCTGGGCGCGCTGCTGAAGGACGGCATCTCGGCCCTGGGCCCGCACCTGTTCACCGAAGCGACCCCGCCGCCGGGCGCCGAGGGCGGCCTGATCAACGCCATCTTCGGCAGCGTGGTGATGAGCCTGGGCGCGGTGGCGCTGGGCACGCCCATCGGCCTGTTCGCGGGCACCTATCTGGCCGAATATGCCCGCCACGGCCGCCTGTCCTTTGTGGTGCGCTTCGTCAACGACATCCTGCTGTCGGCGCCGTCCATCGTGATCGGCCTGTTCATCTACGAACTGATCGTGGTGCCGATGGGCCATTTCTCGGCCATCGCGGGCGCCGTCGCCCTGACGGTGATCGTGATCCCGGTGGTGGTCCGCACCACCGAGAACATGCTGCTGCTGGTGCCCAACGGCCTGCGCGAGGCCGCCACCGCGCTGGGCGCGCCGCGCAGCTATGTCATCAAGCTGGTGACCTGGAAGGCCGCCAAGGCGGGCATCATCACCGGCGTGCTGCTGGCCATCGCCCGCATCTCCGGCGAAACCGCACCGCTGCTGTTCACGGCGCTGAACAACCAGTTCATGTCCACCGACATCACCAAGCCCATCGCCTCGCTGCCGGTGGTGATCTTCCAGTATGCGCTGTCGCCCTATGAGGACTGGCACGAACTGGCCTGGGCCGGCGCGCTGCTGGTCACGGCCACCGTGCTGATCCTTTCCGTCTTTGCCCGCCTCCTTGAAAAGAAACGGACCTGATTCATGGATACCGCTGTTCACCTGACGCCGGAGCATCACGCGCCCGCCGCCGCTTTGGAGAAAACCAAGGTGGATATCCGCGATCTCAGCTTTTACTACGGCGCCTCCAAGTCGCTGAAGAACATCACCCTGCCCCTGATGGAGCGGAAGGTGACCGCCTTCATCGGCCCGTCGGGCTGCGGCAAGTCCACCCTGCTGCGCGCCATAAACCGCATCTACGAACTCTATCCGAACCAGCGCGCCGAGGGTGAGATCGTGATGGATGGCGAGAACATCCTCAAGGCCAAGGACCTCAACCTGCTGCGCGCCCGCATCGGCATGGTGTTCCAGAAGCCCACGCCATTCCCCATGTCCATCTACGACAATGTCGCCTTCGGCATAAAGCTGTATGAGCGCATTCCCAAGTCCGAGATGGACGGCCGGGTGGAGAGCGCCCTGTCGCGCGCCGCGCTGTGGACCGAGGTGAAGGACAAGCTGAACGCCTCCGGCCTGTCGCTGTCGGGCGGCCAGCAGCAGCGCCTGTGCATCGCGCGCAGCGTGGCGACCAAGCCCGAAGTGATCCTGCTGGACGAGCCCTGCTCGGCGCTGGACCCGATCTCGACCGCCAAGATCGAGGAACTGATCGAGGAACTGGCGAACGACTATACGATCGTGATCGTCACCCACAATATGCAGCAGGCCAGCCGCGCCAGTGACTATACCGCCTTCATGTATCTGGGCGAGCTGATCGAGTATGGCGCGACGGAAAAGATCTTCACCGCGCCAGACAACAAGCGGACCGAGCAGTATATCACGGGCCGTTTCGGGTGAGCCGCGACCCGCGCAGCGGGGCAAATCGGTCCAGTGGACCGATTTGAGCGGCGAACGCCGCAGTGGCGCGCGGCCAAGCGCGGCACGAGGCCGGGACCGGTCATGGAGCGCAAAAGCAAGAAAGGCCGCCCGTTGAGGCGGCCTTTTTCACGCCTTGTCATCCCCGGCGAGCAGGGGGCGCATCGCGCCCCGCGAGGGAAGGGGATCCAACTTTGAAGACGACGCATCTTCTGACCCCGAAGGAAGCTGGATTCCCGCTTTCGCGGGAATGACAATCCCCTTCCAGCGCCATTCCGGCTCGTAAAAAGACAATCAGACGTAATCTTCGGCCCGCGTTTCATCCCGGCCCGGCTTGGCGATGGCGCGGAACACCGGCGTCAGCACCAGGCAGAGGGCGATGTTCAGCACCAGGGCGCTGATCGCCGCATAGCAGGGAATGGTCAGCCCGAAGAGATGGATGGCATAGGTGGAGCTCTTGAAGCCCAGTTCCGCCACCATCCAGGTGCCCGCGATCAGGCCCGCCGCCCAGCCCGCCAGCAGCGCCAGGGGATGGAAGAAGCGGGTATAGAGCGCGATCAGCACCGAGGGCAGGGTCTGGCACATCCATATACCGCCCAGAAGCTGGAGCTGGATGGCATAGGTGCTTTGCAGCTCCAGCACGAAGACCAGCGCGCCGAACTTCACCACGATGGAGACGATCTTGGCGACAAAGGCTTCCTGCGCGCCGGTGCAGCCCGGGTTGATGAACTCCTTGTAGATGTTGCGCGTGAACAGGTTGGCGCAGGCGATGGACATGATCGCGGCGGGCACCAGCGCGCCGATGGCGATGGCGGCGAAGGCCACGCCCGCGAACCAGGCCGGGAACATCTTGAGGAACAGCGCCGGCACCGCGAAATTGTTGCCGAAGGCCGCAAAGCCGTCGGCATATTCCGGCGACGCCTTCACGCCCGCCGCGATGGCCATGTAGCCCAACAGCGCGATCAGGGCCAAGGCCAGCGAATAGGCGGGCAGGATCATCGCATTGCGCCGGATCACATGGCGGCTGGACGAGGATAGAAGACCCGTCACCGCATGCGGATAGAGGAACAGTGCCAGGATGGAGCCCAGCGCCAGGCTGGCATAGGCGAATTCCGCGCCCAGGTTTCCGGCCGCGCCCTTGGCCAGCAGGATGGTTTCCCTGGGCACCGCCTCGAACACCTTGCCGTAACCGCCAAGCTGGGCGGGGATGAAGATGATGGCGGCGAAGACGGTGACATAGACCAGCATGTCCTTCACCACCGCGATCAGCGCGGGTGCGCGCAGGCCGCTGGAATAGGTGTAGAAGGCCAGGATGGTGAAGGCGATCAGCAGCGGCACATCCACCGCGCCGAAGCCCGGCAGGGTCATGGAGAAATTCATGCCCAGCGCCGCCAGCACCACCTGCATGCCCACAAGCTGCAGGGCGATATAGGGCATGGTGGCGACGATGCCGGTGACGGCGATGGCCAGTGCCAGGCTCTTGCTGCCGAAACGGCCCTTCACGAAATCGGCGGCGGTGACATAGCCGTGCTTGTGCGCCACCGACCACAGCCGGGGGAAGACCAGGAACAGCAGCGGATACATCAGGATGGTGTAGGGCACGGCGAAAAAGCCGGGCGCGCCCGCGCCGAACATCAAGGCGGGCACGGCGATGAAGGTATAGGCGGTGTAAAGGTCGCCGCCCAGCAGGAACCAGGTGACCCAGGTGCCGAAGCGGCGTCCGCCCAAGCCCCATTCATGAAGCTGAGACAGATCGCCCGCGCGCCAGCGCGACGCGACAAAGCCCAGGCCGGTGACCAGCGCGAACAGGCCGAGAAAGACGGCCAGGGTGACGGGATTGGGCGCCATGCTCATTTGCGGCGCTCTTCGGACAGATAGACCGGTAGGATGCAGAGTGCCCCCAGCAGGATCCAGCTCATCTGGAACCAGTAGAAGAAGGGCATGCCCAGCAGGCTGGGTTCGATACGGTTGTAGAAGGGCACCCACAGCAGCGCGATATAGGGCAGCAGCAGGAACAGGTAGACCGGATGGAATCTCCGGCGCGGCGCTTCAGGCTTGTCTTCGATCATGGTCCCAACCCCATAAAAAGGCGCCGCCCGGCCTTGTCAGGAAGCCGGACGGCGCGGTGCTTCTAGCACATTTTCGCGAAAATCAGCGCGGTGGACCGGAGGGCTTGCCGTGCTCGTCCACGCTCTGGTTGGTGTTGGGGCCGATGCCCGACAGCAGCAGCACGGCGGGCTCCTTTTCCCCGGCCCGCGCCCCGTCCCAATGGATGCCGTTGATCTTGTCCACGGCCACCGCGCCCGCGCGCACCGGATAGGTGGTGCGCTCGTCATAGACGCTGCTGGAGGACACCCACCAGGTGCCCGAGATGATGTAGGCCCAGCGCTCATTGTTGTGGAAATGCGGCTTGGAGAAGTTGCCCGGATACCATTTGTAGATCACCGAATAGGGGCCGGGCTTGGACGGATCGCCGTACAGGATGCACATTTCCTGCTTGCCGGGGGTGCCGGAGCATTTCAGATCCTTGGCCTCGGTCACGGTGACGCGGGTGGGATCGGGCTTGGGGCCGATCGGGTCGTTGACGGTGACGCCGACCTTGGGATCCTTCTGGGCCAGCGCATAGCCGCCGGCGCCCGCGCCGAAGGCCACCGCCGTGACCAGAATCACGTTGGCAAGCTTCATCTGGAAATCCTCTCCTGGGGTTTATGAGAGGATGATAGGCATGGCCGCGCGGCAGAGGCAATTAACCTGCTTCTTCGCGCTTGCAGCACGGCCCGCACCGGTTTCCCGGCACGGGCCCATGCAGAGACAAGACTGGCGAAGATAAGGCCGGATCAGGCCGAGCGGCGGCTCACCACCACCAGGCCCAGGCCCGCCAGGATGGCGGCGATGCCTGCGGCGGTGGGAATCCAGACGTTATGTTCTTCCTGGGTGTTGATCTGGATGGGACCGGCATCCACCACATTCTTGGTCTCGGTCCATTCGATGCTGCGGAAAATCAGGCCCGCCACACCGGCCAAAATCAGCACCACACCCAAAATCGCAATCGGCTTCATGGATATCCTCCCGCGCGTTCCAATGGGCAGACAACCCGCGCGGGAACCTTTGGTTCCACTCAGCCGGGCAGGTGGGTAATCCGGCGATAGGACAGGGCTTCGGCGACATGGGCCTTGCCGGTGATCTCCGCGCCCGCCAGGTCGGCGATGGTGCGCGCCACTTTCAGCACCCGGTGATAGCCGCGCGCCGACAGCCGCATGCGTTCGGCGGCTTCGGTCAACAGCTTGCCGCCCGCTGTGTCGGGCGTGGCGATGCGGTCCAGCAGTTCGCCTTCGGCCTCCGCATTGGTGCGGATGCCGTGGCCGTCGAAACGCTCGCGCTGGACGGTCCGCGCCGCCGCCACGCGCGCCGCCACCTCGGCATTGCCTTCCGCGGCGGGTGGCAGTGACAGATCGGCGGCGGTGACGCCCTGCACCTCCACATGCATGTCGATGCGGTCGAACAGCGGGCCGGAAATGCGCGCCTGATAGTCGCCCGCGCATTTGGGGGCGCGGCCGCAGCCCAGGGCGGGATCGCCCAGATAACCGCAACGGCAGGGATTCATCGCCGCGATCAACTGGAAGCGGGCGGGATAGCGGACATGGGCATTGGCGCGGGCCACCACCGCCTCGCCCGTCTCGATGGGCTGGCGCAGGCTGTCCAGGACGCCGCGCTGGAATTCCGGTAGTTCGTCTAGGAACAGCACTCCCAGATGCGCCAGCGACACCTCGCCGGGTTTCACTTTCAGGCCGCCGCCCACCAGCGCCGCCATCGAGGCGGAATGATGCGGATTGCGGAAAGGCCGTGTGCGCGAGATCGCGCCGCCTTCCAGCTCGCCCGCCAGCGACTGCACCATCGAAAGCTCCAGCGCCTCGCGTGCGTCCAGCGGCGGCAACAGGCCGGGCAGGCGCTGGGCCAGCATGGATTTGCCCGCGCCCGGCGGGCCGATCATCAGCAGGTTGTGGCCGCCCGCCGCCGCGATCTCCAGCGCGCGCTTGGCGCTTTCCTGGCCCTT
>Ga0182737_1002488_pt1 | contig 15020 bp, 14 predicted proteins | sample eDN5th30CBELigOP_FD_128878 | JGI IMG/M metagenome (GOLD analysis project Ga0182737, IMG submission 128878) | Enriched Organic Plus compost microbial communities from Emeryville, California, USA - eDNA 5th pass 30_C BE-Lig OP (version 2) (version 2) ... | reverse complement strand
CGTGGTCTGGGTGGTGTAGAACAGGTTGTCCGGCTGGCTGACGACGAGACTGGCGACGTCGTCGATGTCCTCGACCAGGTAGATCGAACCGCCGGCGCTGTCCGCCTTCCACTGCCCCATCGTGCCTTCCACCTCGGGGTGGCCTGCGTGGCCGATCAGGATCACGTCGCGGCCGGCGCGGCAGTGGCGCGCCACTTCCAGGTGGACCTTGGTCACCAGCGGGCAGGTCGCGTCGAACACCTTCAGGCCGCGGCGGTCGGCCTCGGCGCGCACCGCCTGGGAGACGCCGTGGGCGCTGAAGATCACCGTGTTGCCGTCGGGCACCTCGTCCAGTTCCTCGACGAAGATCGCGCCGCGGGCGCGCAGGTCGTCGACGACGAAGCGATTGTGCACGACTTCGTGGCGCACGTAGATCGGCGCGCCGAGGGTCTCGATGGCGCGCTTGACGATCTCGATCGCGCGGTCGACGCCGGCGCAGAAACCGCGGGGATTGGCGAGGATGACGTCCATGGGGTCTTCGGTTACGGGCCCGGGAAGGCCAGGCGATAGCGTGGCACCGCGATCATGAACCGCTCTTGCCCCGGCCGCCATCGAACAGGCCGGACAGGGCGATGCCGATGGCGCCGGCGACGATGGCCGCGTCGGCCACGTTGAACGACGGCCAGTAGTAGTCGCGCCAGTACCACTGGATGAAATCGACCACGTGGCCGTGGACCAGGCGGTCGACCACGTTGCCCAGCGCGCCGCCGATCACCAGCGCGTATGGCACGGCCTGGCGCCAGTGGCCGCGCGGGGTGCGCCACAGCCACCAGCCCAGCAGGCCACTGATCGCGAAGGCCAAGGCCGTGAAGAACACGGTCTGCCAGCCGCCGGCGTTGGCGAGGAAGCTGAACGCGGCGCCGGTGTTGTAGGTCCGGTACCAGTTCCAGAAGCCCTCGACCACCGGCACCGCCGTGTACTCCGGCAGGCTGGACAGCACCCAGGCCTTGCTCCACTGGTCGAGGACGATGACTGCCGCCGACAGCAGCAGCCACACGATCGCGTTGGGACGGGGCCAGGCCGTGGTCATCAGAACCACCGCCGGTCTTCGCCGGCGCCGTCGACGTTGCTGGCGCAGCGCCCGCACAGTTCCGGATGCTCCGCCACCGTGCCCACGTCGGCGCGGTGGTGCCAGCAGCGCACGCACTTGGCCTTGGTGGTCGGCGTGGCGCTGACGAAGATGTCGTCGGTCTGCGCCGGGACCACGGCCACGTCGCCGCTGATGAAGAAGAAGCGCAGCTCCTCGGCCAGCGGCTGCAGGTGGGCGGCGGTGTCGGCGCCGGCGGTGATGGTGATCTCCGCCTCCAGCGCCGCACCGATCTGGCCGTTGGCGCGCATCGGCTCCAGCACCTTGGCCACCTGCTCGCGCAGGGCCAGCAGGCGGTCGAAGTCGCCGCTGCCCAGTTCGGCGCCGGCCGGCAGCGGGGCCAGGCCTTCGTACCAGGTCGCGAACAGCACGTTGCCCAGGCGCTCGCCCTCCGGCGTGGCCTTGGGCAGGTAGCCCCACAGCTCGTCGGCGGTGAAGCTGAGGATCGGCGCGATCCAGCGCACGAAGGCCTCGGCGATGCGGTACATCGCGCCCTGCGCGCTGCGGCGGCCGCGCGAATCCTCGCGCATCGTGTACAGGCGGTCCTTGGTCACGTCCAGGTACAGCGAGCCCAGGTCCACGCTGCAGAAGTTCAGCAGTGCCTGCACGATCGCGGCGAAGTCGTAGCGCCCGTAGGCGTCCTTGATCTTCTCCTGCACTTCCCAGGCGCGGTGCACGATCCAGCGGTCCAGCGCGACCATGTCCTCCAGCGCCGGCAGGTCCCGCGCCGGCTCGAAGCCATGCAGGTTGGCCAGCAGGAAGCGCGCGGTGTTGCGGATGCGACGATAGGCGTCGGCATTGCGCTTGAGGATCTCCTGCGACAGCGACATCTCGTTGGAGTAGTCGGCCGAGGCGATCCACAGGCGCAGGATGTCCGCGCCCAGGTTCTTCATGATGTCCTGCGGCTCGATGCCGTTGCCCAGCGACTTGGACATCTTGCGGCCGTGCTCGTCCACAGTGAAACCGTGGGTGAGGCACTGCCGGTACGGCGCGGCCCTGTCGATGGCCACGCCGGTCAGCAGCGAGGACTGGAACCAGCCGCGGTGCTGGTCCGAGCCTTCCAGGTACAGGTCGGCCGGCTTGCCCAGGCCGCGCTCCAGCAGGACGCCCTCGTGGGTGACGCCGGAGTCGAACCAGACGTCGAGAATGTCGGTGATCTTCTCGTAGTCGCCGGCCTCGTCGCCGAGCAGCTCGGCCGGGTCCAGCGCGTACCACACGTCCACCCCGCCCTGCTCGACGCGGTCGGCGACCTGGCGCATCAGCTCGCTGCTGCGCGGATGCGGCTCGCCGGTCTCGCGGTGCACGAACAGCGCGATCGGCACGCCCCAGGTGCGCTGGCGCGAGATGGTCCAGTCCGGGCGGCCCTCGACCATCGAGGTGATGCGCGCCTGGCCCCATTCCGGATACCACTTCACACCCTTGATCGCCTGCAGCGCGTCGGCGCGCAGGTTGGCCTGGTCCATCGAGATGAACCACTGCGGGGTGGCGCGGAACGCGATCGGGGTCTTGTGGCGCCAGCAGTGCGGGTAGCTGTGCTCCAGCCTGGACGCGGCCAGCAGCGCGCCGCTGGCGCGGAGCACCTCGATGATGGTGTCGTTGGCCTTCCAGATGTGCAGGCCGGCCAGTTCGACGCCATGCGCGGCCGGGGTCGACGGCAGGTACACGCCGCGCCCGTCGACCGGGTTGAGCTGGGCCGCGGTGTAGCGGTCGATGATGCCGTAGGCCTTGCTGACGACATAGTCGTCCTGGCCGTGGCCGGGCGCGGTGTGCACCGCACCGGTACCGTCGTCGGCCGACACGTGTCCGCCGAGGACGATCGGGATGTCGCGCTCGTCGTAGAACGGATGGGCGAACTGCAGGTGCTCCAGCGCGGCGCCGGCGGCGCGGCCGTGCACGGTGACGCCGGCCACGCCGTAGCGCGCCAGCGCGCGCTCGGCCAGCGCGTCGGCCAGCACCAGCCAGCGGCGGCGGCCGTCGTGGGCCGGGCCTTCGACCAGCGCGTACTCCAGTTCCGGTCCCATCGAGATCGCCAGCGAGGCCGGCAGCGTCCACGGGGTGGTGGTCCAGATCGGCACCGCCACCTCGACGCCTTCCGGCAGCTCGACGCCGAAGGCGCGCGCCACCGCCTGACCGTCGCGCGCGGCGTAGGCCACGTCGACCGCCGGGGAGACCTTGTCCTGGTACTCGATCTCGGCCTCGGCCAGCGCCGAGCCGCAGTCGAAGCACCAGTGGACCGGCTTGACGCCGCGGGTCAGGTGGCCGTTGTCCACGATCTTGGCCAGGGCGCGGATCTCGTCGGCCTCGAAGCGGAAGTTGAGCGTCTTGTACGGGTTGTCCCAGTCGCCGATCACGCCCAGGCGCTTGAAGTCCTTGCGCTGGATCTCGATCTGCGACTCGGCGTACTCGCGGCACTTCTGCCGGAACTCGGTGGCGTCGAGCTTGACGCCGACCTTGCCGTACTTCTTCTCGATCGCGATCTCGATCGGCAGGCCGTGGCAGTCCCAGCCCGGGATGTACGGCGCGTCGAAGCCGGCCAGGTACTTCGACTTGACGATGATGTCCTTGAGGATCTTGTTGACCGCGTGGCCCAGGTGGATGGCGCCGTTGGCGTACGGCGGGCCGTCGTGCAGGACGAACAGCGGCCGGCCCCTGGCGTGCGCGCGCAGCTGGGCGTACAGGCCTTCCTTCTCCCAGCGCTCCAGCGTGTGCGGCTCGCGCTTGGGCAGGTCGCCGCGCATCGGGAAATCCGTGGCGGGCAGGTGCAGGGTGGCTTTGTAGTCTTGGGTCACGGGTCTACCGTTGCGCAGCGGCTTCGAGATGGGGGTGCGGGGGGGCCGCGGTGGTGGCGGCGAGTATGCGACGGGCCTCGGCCGCGTCGCGGTGCATCTGGGCGGTCAGCGTCGGCAGGTCGGGGAATTTCTCCTCGTCGCGCAGCTTGGCGACGAACTCGACCCGCAGGTGGCGCCCGTAGAGGTCGCCGCTGAAATCGAACAGGTGGGCTTCCAGCAGCGGTTCCACCCCGTCGACGGTCGGACGGGTGCCAAAGCTGGACACCGACGGCCACGGCCGGCCGCCGGCCTCTTCCAGGCCATGGACAAGAGTGGCGTAGATCCCGGCCAGCGCCGGGGTCCTGGGGAAGCGCAGGTTGGCGGTGGGGAAGCCGAGGGTGCGACCGAGCTGGCGGCCGCGCACGACACGCCCGCCGATGGCGTAGGGCCGGCCCAGCAGTGCGGCGACATCGTCGAAGCGCCCGGCGACCAGGGCCTCGCGGATGCGGGTGCTGGAGACGCGCTCGCCACCGGCCTCGACCGGGGCGATCTCGCCGGCTTTGAAATCCAGTTCGGTGCCCATCGCCTGCAGCAGCGCCAGGTCGCCGCCGCGGCGGTTGCCGAAGCGGAATTCCGGGCCGATCCAGACCTCGCGCGCGCCCAGCCGGCCGGCCAGCACGCGGCGCACGAACTCTTCGGCGGGCATCGCCGCCAGCGCGGCGTTGAAGCGCAGCAGGCCCAGGCGGTCCAGGCCCTCGCCCAGCAGCAGCTGGATCCGGTCGCGCGGCAGGGTCAGCCGCGGCGGCGGGTTGCCGCGCCCGAAGTACTCGCGCGGCAGCGGTTCGAAACTGAGGGCGACCGCATCCACGCCCAGCGCCCGCGCCCGCGCCACGGCGTGCCGCAGCAGCGCCCGGTGGCCCAGGTGGAGGCCGTCGAAAGCGCCGATGCAGACCACGCTGCCGCGCGGGCACAAGGACCCGCCATCGACGTCACGGAACAGCCTGCTCATCTATCTCGTCATGACCGGAGGGACAGCCCCGCGGCGCCGGCCAGGCGCCGGCCCGGGGCCGAACGCCGAAGTATAGCCGGCATGGGGCTTGCGGCGGCCTGGCCGGGGCGGTTTTCGCCGCCCGCGGACGGGGAACGGTCAGTGCCGCAGGTGGCGCAGGCGCAGGCCCAGGGCCAGCAGTACCAGGCCGTAGGTGGCCGCGCCGGCGGCGATCGCCACCAGCAGCCAGACCACGCGCGGCACCGCGCCGTCGATCGCGGTCCAGTCGCCGATCCAGGCCCGGGCGGCCAGCACCACCGCCGCCATCGCCACGCAGGCCACGCCCATGCGCAGGGCGAACACCCCCCAGCCCGGCTGCGGCCGGTACAGGCCGGACCTGCGCAGCACGCGCCAGAGGATCGCGGCGTTGACGATGCCGGCCAGTGCGGTGGCGAGGGCGATGCCGGCGTGGCCGCCCTCGGTACCGGCGCGCCACAGCGGGGTGACGATGGCCACGGTCAGCACCACGTTGGCCACCACCGTCCAGATCGCCGCGCGCATCGGCGTGCGCGTGTCCTGGCGCGAGAAGAACGCCGGCGCCAGCACCTTGCTGAGCATGAAGGCCGGCACGCCCAGGCTCATTGCCGACAGGCTGTACGCCGCCATGCGCGTGTCGAAGGCGGTGAACTGGCCGTAGTTGTAGACGGTGGCGGTGATCGGCTCGGCCAGCAGCAGCAGGCCCAGGCCGGCGGGCACGCCGGCGAGCATGGCCATGCGCAGGCCCCAGTCGAGCGAGGCGTTGTAGCCCTCGGCGTCCTCGGCCGCGTGCCGGCGCGACAGGTGCGGCAGGATCACCGTACCCAGGGCCACCCCGAACAGGCCCAACGGGAACTCGACCAGCCGGTCGGAGTAGTACAGCCAGTCGATGCTGCCGGCCGCCAGCAGCGAGGCGAACACGGTGCCGACGATCAGGTTCACCTGCGCCACCGAGGACGAGAACAGGGTCGGCAGCATCAGCTTCGCGACCTTGCGCACGTCCGGGTGCGCGAAGCCGGGCCGCAGCCGCGGGCGCAGGCCCATCCGCCCCAGCGCCCCCCACAGCAGGGCCAGCTGCAGCGCGCCGGCCACCAGCACGCCCCAGGCCAGGCCGCGCGGCGGCACGTCGAAGCGCGGCGCCAGCCACAGCATCGCCGCGATCATGGTCAGGTTGTGCAGGACCGGGGTGAACGCCGGCAGGCCGAACCGGCCGGCGCTGTTGAGCACCGACGCGGCCAGCGACATCATCGAGATGAACAGCAGGTACGGGAAGGTGATCCGCAGCATCTGCGCGGTCTGCGCCAGCAGCTCGGGCTCCTCGGCCCAGCCCGGCGCGAACAGCCGCGCGATCAGCGGCGCGGCCAGCATGCCGGCGGCGCAGACCACCATCACCACCGCGCACAGCGCGCCGGCCATGTGGTCGATGAAGGACTTCAGCGCGGCCTTGTCGCCGCGCTCCTTGATCTCGTTGAGCACCGGCACGAAGGCCATCGCCATCGAGCCCTCGGCGAACACCCGCCGCAGGTAGTTCGGGATGCGGTAGGCGACGATGAAGGCGCTCATCGCCCCGCCGGTGCCGAACAGGGTCGCCTGCAGCATGTCGCGGGCGAAACCGGCGAGGCGCGACAGCAGGGTCATCGCGCTGAACACCGCGGTCGAACGCAGCAGCCGCGGACCGCTCATCGGAAAGCCTCCGGCCGCCCGGCGCGGGCCGCCCGGGGCCTGTTGACCCAAGTGCTTGAATCCGCCATAATTTCGCGTTCGCTGTACTCCACCATTCTGTTTTCGCACCCGTTTTCCAGGAATCCACTGCCGTGGCCAACATCAAGTCCGCCAAAAAGCGCGCCAAGCAGACCGTCGTGCGCAATGCGCGCAACGCCGCCCAGCGTTCGCAGCTCCGTACCGCCGTCAAGAAGGTCCTCAAGGCCCTGGACGCCAACGACGCCGCAGGCGCCGAGGCGGCCTTCGCTACCGCCCAGCCGATCCTGGACCGTTTCAGCGCCCGCGGCCTGATCCACAAGAACAAGGCTGCCCGCCACAAGGCCCGCCTGAACGCCCGCATCAAGGCGCTCAAGGCCGCCTGATCCGGCTTGCGCGGGCTTCGCGGCCCGCGCTCCCGCCGCCCGGCCACCGGCCAGGCGCGCAATGAAAAACCCGGCCCCGGCCGGGTTTTTTCTCGTCTGCCGCACCTGCTCAGCGCGCGGCATCGTCTTCCGCTTCCGCCTCGGCCATGCGCAGCCGGTCCAGGAAGGTCATCACCTCGAGCATGATCGGCCAGGTGCCCTCGCGGCCCAGCGCCGAGACCAGGAACCAGGGCTGCTCCCAGCCGAGCTCGGCCACGATCTGTGCGGCTGCCGCCCGGGCCTCGTCCTCGAACATCAGGTCCGCCTTGTTCAGCACCAGCCAGCGCGGCTTGGCCAGCAGCTCCGGATCGTGCTTGCCCAGCTCGCGCTCGATCGCGCGTACCTGCTCGACCGGGCTGACGCCCTCCACCCCGCCCTCCATCGGCGAGATGTCCACGAGGTGCAGCAGCAGGCGGGTGCGCTGCAGGTGGCGCAGGAACTGCGCGCCCAGGCCGGCGCCGTCGGCCGCGCCCTCGATCAGGCCGGGGATGTCGGCGATGACGAAGCTGCGGTGCGCCTCGACGCTGACCACGCCCAGGTTCGGGTAGAGCGTGGTGAACGGATAGTCCGCCACCTTCGGCGTGGCCGCGGAAACGGCCCGGATGAAGGTGCTCTTGCCGGCATTCGGGAAGCCCAGCAGGCCGACGTCGGCCAGCAGCTTCAGCTCCAGCCGCAGGGTGCGGTGCTCGCCCGCTTCCCCTGGCGTGGCCTGGCGCGGCGCGCGGTTGACCGAACTCTTGAAGTGCATGTTGCCCAGGCCGCCCTTGCCGCCGCGGGCCACCAGCAGGCGGTCGCCGTGCCGGGTCAGGTCGCCGATGACCTCGTCGGTCTCGACGTTGGTCACCACCGTGCCGACCGGCACCGTGATGATCCGGTCCTCGCCGCCCTTGCCGTACATCTGCCGGCCCATGCCGTTCTCGCCGCGCTGGGCGCGGAAGATGCGTTCGTGGCGGAAGTCGACCAGGGTGTTGAGGTTCTCGTCGGCGACCAGCCAGACGCTGCCGCCGTTGCCGCCGTCGCCACCGTCCGGCCCGCCCAGCGGGATGAACTTCTCGCGGCGGAAACCGACGCAGCCGTTGCCGCCGTTGCCGGCGATCACCTCGATTTCAGCTTCGTCGACGAGCTTCATGGGGAACAGGACCTGGAATGGGGAATGCGGCGCCGGCACAGTCTACCGGCGCGACGGCGCGGCGAGACCGGCCGGCGGGATGGGTTCGCGGGCGCCGGAAACGGAAAGCCCCGCCGGAGCGGGGCTTTCGCGTCGATCCGGCCACGCCCGCGGGCGCGGCGCGCGATCAGACCTCGGCGACGACGCTGACGGTGCGGCGCTTGGCCGGACCCTTGGTCGAGAACTCGACCTTGCCGTCGACCAGCGCGAACAAGGTGTGGTCGCGACCCAGGCCGACGCCGGCGCCCGGATGGAACTGGGTGCCGCGCTGGCGGACGATGATGTTGCCGGCTTCGACGGCCTGGCCGCCGAAGATCTTGACGCCCAGGTACTTCGGGTTGGAATCGCGGCCGTTGCGCGAGGAGCCTACGCCCTTTTTGTGTGCCATGACGGATTCTCCTTACTGATTAGCCGGCGATGCCGGTGATTTCGATTTCGGTGTAGTGCTGGCGGTGGCCCTGCCGCTTCATGTGGTGCTTGCGGCGGCGGAACTTGATGATGCGGACCTTGTCGGCGCGGCCGTGGCCGACGACCTTGGCGGTCACGCTGGCGCCCTTGAGCGCGTCACCGACCTTGATCCCGTCGCTGTCGCCCAGCAGCAGGATGTTGTCGAACTTGATCTCGGAGCCGGCCTCGGCCTCGAGCTTCTCGACGCGGAGCGTTTCGCCCTGCGCCACGCGGTATTGCTTACCGCCGGTTACCAGAACTGCGTACATGACCAGGCATTCCTCTGTAGTTATTGTGGTCGCCGCCGCCATCGAGGGCGGTCAGAAGCGGGATTATAAGGATTTCAGCCGGTTAGGCGCAACCACCCCCACCGGCCGGGACAGGCCGCCCCGCGGGGCCTGCCGTCCTCCGGGACGGGGTCCGGAACGCCCGCCTGGCGGTCCGGAAGGCCTGTTCCGCGAGCAGACCATGCGCCGTCCGGCCGAACCGCACGGAATCCGCCGGTACCACCGGCAAACCGGGCCCGGGTCGGCGGCCGGCACGGCCGGGACCCCGCGGCAGGGCCCGGCGAGCCTGCAGGCTCGCCAGCGCATCGACGCCAGGACCTTCCCGGAAGGATGGCCGCTCGCCGCCGGAGTGCGCCCGTCAGTCGACGCAGTACGGGTCGCCGCCACAGCTGAACCATTGCATCCGGCCCTGCGCCACGGGCTGGCAATTCCGCCGATTGCCCCCAAATAGGCAGCCCGGTAGGCTGATCGATTGGTCGTCCTGCGCGGCCTCTCCCCCCAGCCACAACGGACCCCTGCCCGATGGCGATGGACACGATCCGCATCCGCGGCGCCCGTACCCACAACCTCAAGAACATCGATCTCGACCTCCCGCGCGACAAGCTGATCGTGATCACGGGCCTGTCGGGATCCGGCAAGTCGTCGCTGGCGTTCGACACCATCTACGCCGAAGGCCAGCGCCGCTACGTCGAGTCGCTGTCGGCCTACGCGCGGCAGTTCCTCAGCGTGATGGAGAAGCCGGACGTCGACCACATCGACGGCCTGTCGCCGGCCATCTCGATCGAGCAGAAGTCGACCTCGCACAACCCGCGCTCGACGGTCGGCACGATCACCGAGATCTACGATTACCTGCGCCTGCTCTACGCGCGCGTCGGCATCCCGCGCTGCCCGGACCACGGCTACCCGCTGGAGGCGCAGACGGTCGGCCAGATGGTCGACCAGGTACTGGCGCTGGATCCGGAGCAGCGCTGGATGCTGCTGGCGCCGGTGGTACGCGAGCGCAAGGGCGAGCACGCCCAGGTGTTCGAGCAACTGCGTGCGCAGGGCTACGTGCGCGTGCGGGTCAACGGCGAGCTGCACGAGATCGACGCGGTGCCGCCGCTGGCGCTGCGCCAGAAGCACACCATCGAGGCGGTGATCGACCGCTTCCGCCCGCGCGAGGACATCAAGCAGCGCCTGGCCGAATCCTTCGAGACCGCGCTCAAGCTCGGCGACGGCATGGCCATGGTCATGTCGCTGGACGATCCGACGGCGCCGGCGCAGCTGTTCTCCTCCAAGTACTCCTGCCCGGTCTGCGACTACTCGCTGCCGGACCTGGAGCCGCGCCTGTTCTCGTTCAACGCGCCGATGGGCGCCTGTCCGTCCTGCGACGGCCTCGGCGTCGCCGAGTTCTTCGATCCGGCGCGCGTGGTCGCGCACCCGGAGCTGTCGCTGGCCGCCGGCGCGGTGCGCGGCTGGGACCGCCGCAACGCCTACTACTTCCAGCTGGTCAACTCGCTCGCCCGCCACTACCGCTTCGACGTGGACACGCCCTGGCAGAACCTGCCGGAGGACGCGCGCCAGGCGGTGCTGTACGGCAGCGGCGACGAGCTGGTCACCTTCACCTACCTCACCGAGAGCGGCGGCCGCACCCAGCGCAAGCACCGCTTCGAGGGGATCATCAACAACCTCGAGCGCCGCTACAAGGAAACCGAGTCGCCGGCGGTGCGCGAGGAGCTGGCCAAGTACATCAGCGAGCGCCCGTGCCCGGACTGCGGCGGCGCGCGCCTGAACCGCGCCGCGCGCAACGTGTTCGTCGCCGACCGTGCCCTGCCCTCGCTGGTAGTGCTGCCGATCGACGAGGCGCTGGCGTTCTTCAGCAGCCTCAAGCTGACCGGCTGGCGCGGCGAGATCGCCGCCAAGATCGTCAAGGAGATCAACGAGCGGCTGGGCTTCCTGGTCGACGTCGGCCTGGACTACCTGACGCTCGAGCGCAAGGCCGACACCCTGTCCGGCGGCGAGGCCCAGCGCATCCGCCTGGCCAGCCAGATCGGCGCCGGCCTGGTCGGCGTGATGTACGTTCTCGACGAGCCGTCGATCGGCCTGCACCAGCGCGACAACGAGCGCCTGCTCGGCACCCTCACCCGCCTGCGCGACCTCGGCAACACCGTGATCGTGGTCGAGCACGACGAGGACGCGATCCGCTCGGCCGACCACATCCTCGACATCGGTCCCGGCGCCGGCGTGCACGGCGGCGAGATCGTCGGCGAAGGCAGCCTGCAGGACATCCTCAAGTCGCCGCGCTCGATCACCGGCCAGTACCTGTCGGGCAAGCGCCAGATCGAGGTGCCGGCCAAGCGGCACAAGCCCAACCCGAAGATGACCCTGCATCTGCGCGGGGCCAGCGGCAACAACCTCAAGGACGTGGACCTGGACATCCCCGCCGGGCTGATGACCTGCGTCACCGGCGTATCCGGCTCGGGCAAGTCGACCCTGGTCAACGACACCCTGTTCGCGCTGGCCGCCAACGAGATCAACGGCGCCTCGCACCCGGTGGCTCCGTACCGCGAGATCGATGGCCTGGACCTGTTCGACAAGGTCGTGGACATCGACCAGTCGCCGATCGGCCGCACCCCGCGTTCGAACCCCGCCACCTATACCGGCCTGTTCACCCCGCTGCGCGAGCTGTTCGCGCAGGTGCCGGAAGCGCGCGCCCGCGGCTACTCGCCGGGCCGCTTCAGCTTCAACGTGCGCGGCGGCCGCTGCGAGGCCTGCCAGGGCGACGGCCTGATCAAGGTCGAGATGCACTTCCTGCCGGATGTGTACGTCCCCTGCGACGTCTGCGGCGGCAAGCGCTACAACCGCGAGACCCTGGACATCCTGTACAAGGGCCACAGCATCCATGACGTGCTGGAGATGACCGTCGAGGACGCGTTGAAGCTGTTCGAGCCGGTGCCGTCGATCGCGCGCAAGCTCGAGACCCTGGTCGACGTGGGCCTGAGCTACGTCAAGCTCGGCCAGAGCGCGACCACGCTGTCCGGCGGCGAGGCGCAGCGCGTGAAGCTATCCAAGGAGCTGTCGCGCCGCGATACCGGCCGCACCCTGTACATCCTCGACGAGCCGACCACCGGCCTGCACTTCCACGACATCGAGCACCTGCTCGGCGTGCTGCACCGGCTGCGCGACGAGGGCAACACGATCGTGGTGATCGAGCACAACCTCGACGTGATCAAGACCGCCGACTGGGTCGTGGACCTGGGCCCGGAAGGCGGGCACCGCGGCGGCCAGATCATCGCCACCGGCACGCCGGAGGAAATCGCCGCCAACCCGGCCTCGCACACCGGCCGCTTCCTCGCGAAGCTGCTGCCGTCGACCACCGCCAAGGGCACCAAGCCCGCGGCCACGCCACGCGCGCCGGTGCTGCCGCCGCGCAAGAACGCCAAGAGCAAGAAGAAGGCATCCGCATGACCGACACCCCCGCCAACGGCGAGACGCGCAAGCTGCTCGCGCGCATCCCGATCAGCGTCCGCTGGCGCGACATGGACAGCATGGGCCACGTCAACAACGCCAAGTACGTCGCGTACCTGGAAGAGGCACGCGTGCGCTGGCTGCTCACCGTGCCGGGCGTGTCGATGCGCGACCGCATCGCCCCGGTGGTGGCCGCCAACAACATCAACTACCGCCGTCCGCTGACCTGGCCGCACGACGTGATGGTCGAGCTGTACGTCGACCGCCTCGGCAGCAGCAGCGTCACCATCGGCCATCGCATCGTCGACCAGGCCGACGACAGCGTGCTCTATTCCGACGGCAACGTCGTGGTCGTGTGGATGGACACCCAGACGGGCAAGAGCGCGCCGCTGCCGGAACCGATCCGCGCCGCGTCGACCTGAGCCCAGGTTTCGCGCCGGCACGCCGGGCGAAGCGGAAGCCTCCAAACTCGTACAGAAGCGCTTGCACCCCGGTGCAAGCGCGCAGTCTGCCTGGTTTTCCGCGAAGCCGGGCAAGCGATATCCGCACCGTGGCGATACCACCTCCTCTTGCGGCTTGCCCGGGAAGGAGGCAGAAGAAGCGCTGGACGCAGGAGCCCACGTTGCTACCTGCATCGGCCGTTCTTCATCGGAGGCGCGCCATTGAACCGCGAACCCAGGCCGGTCGACACACGGCGGACGTTACGGACGGAGCGGCCAGGCTGGCCGAAAGCCCTCCGTTGGATCGCCGCGATCGCGATCCTGGCCTTCGCCGGATGGCACTTCGGAGTCGGCTTCATCCGCGGCATCGCCGAATCCATGCCATAGCCCTCCTGCCGCCCGGACGGGCGGCAGGCTGTCCGGAAACTCAGCTTCAGGACGCAGCGGCTCGCGGATCGCGCACGACCAGGGTATCCACCGGCGAGTCCTCGACCAGGCGCCGGGCCACGCTGCCGAGCACGACGTCGAATACCGCGCCGCGGCCGTGGGAGGCGACCACGGCAAGGTCGACCGGGAACTGTTCGGCGTACAGGCGCATCAGCAACGCCGGGTCGCCGCGCTCCACCACCAGGCTGACCGAACTGGCGCCGCCCGGCGGCTGGCAGCGCTCGACGAAGGCGCGGGCTTCGGCCAAAGCGTCCTCGCGGGCCATGGCGAGCATGTCGTCGCGACTGGTATCCATCAGTCCCGCCATCGGCACCTCGTAGCCGTGCAGGAGGCTGATCGCGGTCTCCGGGAACAGCTGCGTAGCGGTGCGGAAGGCGTTCTCCGCCGATGGCGACCAGTCGCTGGCCACCACCATGCGCCGGTACGGCGCGTGGGTGCGGTTGCGCACCACCAGCACCGGCAGCGGCGAACGCCGCGCCAGCTGGTCCACGGTGGAGCCGAGGATCATCCGGCCCAGCCATTCCTGCCGCGCCACGCCGGTCACGATCAGGCCGCAGCCTTCCTCGCGGGCGACTTCGAGCAGGCGGTCGGCGACCTGGTCGCCGCGCTCGACCCGCAGCTTGACCTGCACGCCGCGCGCGGAGGCCGCCTCCAGCAGGTGCTTCTCGGCGATATGTACTGGATCGTTGCCGCGGTACCACGACGGCGGATCCCGCACCACGAGGGCATGGGCTTCGATCGCGCGCTCCTCGACCACGTTGGCGACGACCAGGCGCGCGCCCCAGGCCTGTGCAAGGTGCACCGCACGATCCAGCGCGCGGTCGCTGCGCGCGTCGAGGTCGCTCGCCAGCAGGATGGAGCGCGGCTGGCCGCCGCCTGTACTCGCCACGTTCATGCCTCCTCCGTTGCGCGCCGCGCTGCCGGATGTTCCGGCAGCAGGCAGTCTCGTCGAACCGGATCGCCGCCCGGGAGTTGCCGTGCCGCGGGGGCCTCAGTCGCCGCGCGGCGGCGCCGACGGGCGCACGACCAGCGTGGCCGGCACTTCGCCACCGCCTTCGAGCAGCAGCACCAGCGGCACGCGCTCACCCTCGGTGAAGGCCGGCGCGTCCGGCTGCATCAGCATCAGGTGCAGGCCGCCGGGCTGCAGCACCGCTTCGGCGCCGGGCGCCAGCGGCAGCCGCTCCAGCTCACGCATGCGGCTGACGCCGTCGACCACGCGGGTCTCGTGCAGCGATACCTCGCCGAAGCGCGGGCTGCGCGCGCCGACCACGGCCTGCGCGTCGCTGCACTTGCTGGTGATGCGTCCGAAGCCGGCAAGCATCGGTCGGGGCGCGGGCGGAAGGCGGATCCAGCCATCCTCCACGTTCACGCAGGACGCGGCAGGCGCCGGGGTGGCGGCTTGCGCCGCAGGTTGGCCGAACGGCAGCAAGGCCAGGGCCAGCAGGAACGTACGGGTAAGCATGCCCTTATCATAGCCGCTTCCATCACAGCCTCCCGACCGCCCGATGACCTACGTGCAGAGCTTCGACCACGGCCGCATCCGCGAACTGCGCCTGGCCCGCCCTCCGGTGAATGCGCTCGACCCGGCGCTGTGCCGCGCGCTGATCGCCGCGCTGGACGCCGCCGTGGCCGAGGACATGGACGCGGTGGTGCTGTCCGGCGCGCCGGGCATCTTCTCCGCCGGGCTCGACGTGCCGCACCTGATGTCGCTGGGCGAGGACCGCCACGCGCTGCGCGCGGCCT
>Ga0182737_1002483_pt1 | contig 15049 bp, 16 predicted proteins | sample eDN5th30CBELigOP_FD_128878 | JGI IMG/M metagenome (GOLD analysis project Ga0182737, IMG submission 128878) | Enriched Organic Plus compost microbial communities from Emeryville, California, USA - eDNA 5th pass 30_C BE-Lig OP (version 2) (version 2) ... | reverse complement strand
GGTGCGGCTCCTGGTCCCGGTGCGGGAGGCGAACCCGTGAGGATCGTGATCGCCGACGATCACGGGATCGTCCGCTCGGGCATCCGCCTGCTCCTGGAACGGCAGGGGGACCTGGAGGTGGTGGCCGAGGCCTCCGACGGCATCGAGGCTCGCGATGTCGTGGTGCGCGAGCGGCCCGACCTGGCGATCCTCGACGTCAGGATGCCCGGGCTGACCGGGCTCCAGGCGACGCGCGAGATCAAGGCGCAGTCGCCGGAGACGAACGTCCTGATCCTCTCGATGCACGACGACGAGCGTTACCTGTTCGAGGCGCTCAAGGCCGGCGCCTCGGGGTACGTCCTCAAGTCCCAGGCCGATTCCGAGCTGCTCGGCGCGATCCGCTCGGTCGAGCGCGGCGAGCCGTTCCTCTCCCCCGTCACCCAGCAGGCGCTGATCCGCGACCTGCTCGAGCGCGGTGAGCCGGCGGGGTCGGACCTGACGCCGCGCGAGGAGGAGATCGTCAAGCTCGTCGCCGAGGCGAACACCACCCGGGAGATCGCCGACCTCCTCCATCTCTCCGAGAAGACCGTCGAGAACCATCGCGCGAACGCGATGCGGAAGCTCGGCATGCGAGACCGGGTGGAACTCGTCCGCTACGCGATCCGGCAGGGGCTGATCGACCCTTGAGCGAGGTGGAACGGATCGTCCTGGCGCCGGGGGTCGAGGTCCTGGTCCGCCCGATCCGTTCCACCGACAAGGCGCTCCTCGCCCGCGGGTTCGAGCGGCTGAGCCCGGAGGCGAGGTTCCAGCGCTTCTTCGCCCCGGTGGTCCGCCTGAACGAGAGCGACCTCGCCTACCTGACGGAGGTCGACCACCGCGGCCACGAGGCGCTGGTCGCGATCGAGCCCGAGGAGGGCGAGATGGTCGGCGTCGCGCGCTACATAAGGACCCGGCCCTACCGCGACGGGGAAGCGGAGGTGGCGATCGTGATCGCCGACAGTTGGCGCGGGAAGGGCCTCGGAAGGGCCCTGCTCTCCCGGCTCGCCGCCCGGGCCCGCGAGGAGGGCGTGGGTTACTTCCTCGCATCGATCCTGGCCGACAACGCCGACGCGACGGATCTCTTCCGGAACTTCGCGCCGAAGAGCACCCGGACCAGGACCGAGACCCCGGGCCAGATCGAGGTCCGGATCGGACTGCCGCCGAACGGGGAGTTCTCCGACTCGGCCCTGGCCCACGCCCTTCGGTCCGCCGCCCGGGGGAACCACGGTTTCCGTACGTGGCGGCGGATGCGAAGGCGACTCCGTCGCCGGAGGCGGCGCCGGGAAACCGGCAAAGCCGACTAGTGCTCTAGGATTTGTACCGATGCTCTTCTCGACCAAAGCCGAGTACGGAGTCCGCCTGATGGTGGAGCTCGGTCGCCAGCCCAACACCGGCCCCGTGTCGCTGAACGCGATCGCCGAGGCCGAGCGTCTGCCGCTCTCCTATCTGGAGCACCTGGTCGCCAAGCTGCGCCAGGCCGGGCTGGTCACCTCGACCCGGGGCGCCCACGGCGGCTACAGCCTCGCGTACCCGGCGGAGGAGATCACCATGGTCGAGGTCGTGGAGGCCCTGGAGGGCAAGATCGCCCCGATGGAGTGCTTCCACGAGACCCCCGAAGGCAAGGTCCTCTGTTCCCACGGGACGGATTCCGACCACGCCTGCGCCACCAAGCTGCTCTGGACGCGGGTCCAGGGCGGGGTCAACAAGGCCCTCGCAGGGACGACGCTCGCCGAGCTGGTCGAGTTCTCGCGCCGTCCCGCCGAAGAGCGCAAGCTACGCAAGACCCCCGTCGTCAGCGCTTCCTAGCGCGTCGCGAACTTCCCCAGAACGGAGTTACAAGTGTCAGAACTCGAGATCAAGAACCTGCACGTCAGCGTCGAGGACAAGGAGATCCTGAAGGGTCTCGACCTGACCGTCGAGAAGGGCCGGGTCCACGCCCTGATGGGGCCGAACGGCTCCGGCAAGTCGACGCTCGCCAACGTGATCATGGGCCACCCCGCGCTCGAGGTCACCGAGGGCTCGATCGTCTTCGACGGCGAGGACATCACCGAGGCCGACCCCGACGAACGTTCCCAGCTCGGGCTGTTCATGGCCTTCCAGTACCCGGTCGCGATCCCCGGCGTCGCGGTCAGCAAGTACCTGAGGATGATCCTGAACTCCCAGCGCGAGGCGCGCGGCGAGCAGCCCCTCAAGATCAAGGAGTTCGCCGCCCGGGCCCGCGAGGCCATGGAGCTGGCCGACATCCCGCAGGACTTCTCGAGCCGCTACCTCAACGACGGGTTCTCGGGCGGGGAGAAGAAGCGCATGGAACTCCTCCAGCTGGCGCTCCTCAGGCCGCAGATCGCGATCCTCGACGAGACCGACTCGGGCCTCGACATCGACGCGCTGCGCACCGTCGCCGACGGCATCAACAAGTTCACCGGCCCGGACATGGGCGCCCTGGTCATCACCCATTACCAGCGGCTCCTGCACATGGTCCAGCCGGACGTGGTCCACGTCATGTACGAGGGTCGGATCGTGAAGGAAGGCGGCAAGGAACTCGTTGACCAGCTCGAGGCCGAGGGCTACGGCTGGATCAAGGAGGAGGTCGAGGCGGCCGCCTGATGGCAGCCGACTCCCCCACCCCGACCCCCGCGCCGACCGCGATGACGACGGTCGAGGAGGTCCGCGCGCAGTTCCCGATCCTCGAGCGCCGCGTCAACGGCGAGCCGCTCGTCTACCTGGACAACGGCGCGACCAGCCAGAAGCCGCTGGCGGTCATCGAGGCGATGGACCGCTACTACCGCGAGCACAACGCGAACGTGCACCGCGGCGTCCACCGGCTCTCCGAGGAGGCGACCGACCTGTACGAGGGCGCCCGAGCCAAGGTCGCCGCGTTCCTGAACGCGGCCAGTCCGCGCGAGGTCGTCTTCACCAGGAACGTCACCGCGGGGCTGAACCTCGTCGCCCAGTCCTGGGGCGCCGCGAACCTCCGGCCGGGCGACCGCGTCCTCCTGACCGAGATGGAGCATCACGCCAATGTCGTGCCGTGGTACCTGATCGCCGAGCGCACCGGGGCCGAGCTCGAGTTCACGCCGATCGACGGCGAGGGCAGGCTCGATCGGGCCGCGCTCTCCGAGGCGCTCGGCCGTGGTCCGAAGGTGTTCGCGTTCAGCCACGTCTCGAACGTGCTCGGCACCCGCAACCCGGCCGCCGAGCTGGTGGCCGAGGCCAGGGAGGCCGGCGCCCTGACCGTGGTCGACGGGGCCCAGTCGGTCCCCAAGTTCCCGGTCGACGTGGCGCAGATCGGAGCGGACTTCTACGGCTTCACCGCCCACAAGCTCTACGGACCGACCGGCATCGGCGCCGTCTGGGGCCGCCGGGAGATCTGGGAGGAGATGGAACCCTTCGAGGGCGGCGGCTCGATGATCAACAAGGTCACTCCCGAGAAGATCACCTGGGCCTCGGTCCCGGCGCGATTCGAGGCGGGCACCCCGGCCATCGCCGAGGCTGCCGGCCTCGCGGCCGCGATCGACTGGGTTCGGGAGACCGGCTTCGACTTCATCGATTCGCACGAGAGGCGGCTCACCGCCTACGCCCTCCCGCGGCTGGCCGAGGTGCCCGGCCTCGAGGTCTTCGGCCCGGGCTCCGCCGAGGACCGTGAGGGGATCATCTCCTTCCAGCTGGAGGGCGTACACCCCCACGACGTGTCGGAGATCCTCGACCGTCACGGCGTCGCGGTCCGGGCCGGCCACCACTGCGCCCAGATCCTGATGCGCTGCCTCGGCGTGCCCGCCACCACCCGCGCGAGCTTCGCCGCCTACAACACCACCGAGGAGGTCGACGCCCTGATCGAAGCCCTCCTCGACGCCCGCCGCATCTTCGGCGTCTAGGCCGGACGGGGGCTCCTTCCGGGTCCAGGTCCCTCGACTGGCGAAGTCCTTCCCATTGAAGAACGCGTGTGGTAGCTTGACCGCGCAGAGGGAACGGTCCCCTTTCGGGACCGGCAACGATACCCGGGAGAGGGCGGGAATCATGACGACGTTGGTGCGGGGACTGATGACGATCGCGGTCGCGGCCGCCGGGATGCTGAGCCTGGCCGGGTCCGCCCAGGCCGTCCCACCGACGGAGATCCTTTCCGGGCACGGCGACATCGCGTGCACGACGCAGGGTCCCGGCCCGTACGAGGGCCAGACCTGGTGCGGGACCAACTACTCGTACCCCGGGAACGTCAGCTCCTTCCCCGGCGTCGACGGCGTGCCGATCGACCTCAACGTCGCCCTGCCGGCCACCGGCAGCGCCCCCTACCCGGTCGTCCTCGTCAACCACGGCAACGGGCAGGAGAAGTTCGGGTTCGACTACGGGCCGATGCAGCACTGGCTGGACAAGGGCTACGCCGTCTACTCGCAGACCAGCCGGGGCTTCGGCTACACGTGCAACCTCAACCCGAACGACCCCGGGTGCGAGAACGGCTACTCGCACCTGATGGACTTCCGCTACGAGGTGCGGGACGCCCAGAACACCCTCGGGCTGCTGGCCGACGAGAACGTCATCCACCCGACGAAGATCGCCACGACCGGCAACTCGTACGGCGGCGGGATGTCCATGTCCCTCGCGGTCCTGAGGAACCGCGTGATGGACCTCGACGGCTCGCTCCACCCCTGGAAGAGCCCGGGCGGCAAACCGATGGAGATCGCGGTCGCCGCCCCCCTCGCGACCTGGACCGACTTCAACTACGCGATCGCGCCGAACGGCAACGCGGTCGACTACATCCAGGACGCGGGCTACTTCGGCCCGACCGGGGTGATGAAGGAGTCGTACGTCCAGGGCCTCATCCCGGCGGGCCGGAACGCGCCGGCCGGGACCGACCCGCAGGCCGACATCGAGGGATGGAAGCTCCATCTCGACGCCGGCGAGCCCTATGACGCGAACCCGGAGACCGCCGCGATGCGGGAGGAAGTGGGGACGTACCACTCCTCGTACGGCCTGCCGCCGACCCAGGCGCCGGCGCCGACGTTCATCGTCAACGGCTTCACGGACGACATCTTCCCGGTGGACGAGGCCACCCGTTTCTACAACCGCACGAAGGCCCTGTTCCCGGAGGTGCCGGTCGGCCTGTTCTTCGGTTCGCTCGGGCATCCGCGCGGGCAGTTCCAGACGAACGTCGCCGTCGCCTACTCCGAGGCGACGGACGCCTGGATCGACCACTACCTCGGCGGGGTCGGCCCGGCGCCGGCCGGCGACGTCACGACCTACACCCAGACCTGCCCGGAAGGGAGCCCGGCTGACGGCCCCTACACGTCGCCGAACTGGGCCACGATCGCTCCGGGAGAGATCCGCCTGCTCGGCGGCCGCGCTCCGCAGACGATCGATCCCGACGGGGGCGACTTCGCCGTGGCCGACCAGTTCAACCCCCTCTCCACGATCTTCAAGCCCCTCCCCGCCGGGACGGCATGCGCGCCCGCGAACGGGGCCAGGGAGCCGGGAACCGTCAACTTCGAGACCGACCCGGCACCGGCCGGCGGGTACACCGTGATGGGCGCCTCGACGGTGGTCGCGAGGTTCGACGTGGCCGGGGACACCTCGCAGGTGGCGGCCCGCCTGGTCGACGTCTCACCGGACGGGAGCGAGAAGACCCTCGTCTCGCGGGGCCTCTGGCGCCCGGCGGGTTCCGGCTTCCAGGTGTTCCAGCTCCACGCCAACGGGTGGAAGGTCGAACAGGGCCACGTCCTGCGGCTCGAGCTGCTTCCCCGCGACTCCGGCCAGGCCACGCCGAACGGGCTCTTCAACAACTATGGCCGTCCGTCGAACGGCCAGCAGCCCGTCGGCGTCAGCTACGTCGATCTGAGGATCCCGGTGCTCGAGTCCCCGGGGGCCCTCGGGGGGCTCGTGAAGGCGCCCGCGCCGCGGGTCCTCCCCGATCGGCCGGGCGTCGAGCTCGCCAGGGGCAACGAGCCGATCGGAGCGATCCCGATCGCCGATTACGCCCGGCTCTCCGACGTCGGGGCGCTCAAGGTCGTCGGCAAGCCCAAGGTGAAGGGCAAGAAGATGAAGCTCAAGCTGGCCTGCGCCGCGAGGTTCAGCTCGTGCTCGAAGGCCGCCGTGAAGGTGCGGGGCAAGGGCAGGGTGCGGGGCTTCAGGAAGCCGCTCCTCGCCAAGGGCAGCGGGCTCGCGGTCGAGCCCGGGCGGACCAGGGCCTTCGCCCTCAAGCTGACCCGCCCCGCGAGGAAGATCTTCCGGGACAAGCGCGTCCGCAGGCGCGGCAAGGTGCGCGTCCGCAAGGGGGCGAAGTCGGTCCGGGCAACCGTCTTGGTCAACGGCAAGAACGCGGGCGCGAAGCGGGTGAAGCGGGTCGGCAAGGTGCGCTGACCGGCTTCGGTCAGGAGGGCGTCGGGCCGCGGTCGGGCGCGGGCTCGCCGAGCAGCATCAGCTGCAGCGAGACCAGCCGGGCGGTCAGCTCGCGCGGCTCGGCCAGGCGGTCCCGGCGGAACTCGGCCCCGATGCTCTCGATGATCGCCCCGGCCGCCATCCGCGGAGCCCAGTCCGGCATCTCGGGCCGGTCCGGGTTCTCGGTCCTGGCCCGCCTGCCGCTGGCCGCGAGCAGGTTCACGTATCCCTCGAGCAGCCGGTCGCGGTGACGCAGCCCGAGCTCGCCGGCCGCGGGGAGCTCCAGGAACATCATCCGGGCGACGGAGGGGTGGTCCTTCAGCCAGCCGACCAGCGCCGCGGTCCCGCCCTCGACCCCGTCGACCCAGTGGCGGAAGCTCAGGGCCACCTCGTAGAGGTGGGACAGCATCGCCTCCGAGGCGGTCTCGCAGGCTGCCAGGAAGGCATCCTCCCGGTTCTCGAACTCCCGGTAGAAGACGCCGCGGGAGACCCGCGCCCGCTTGGTGATCTCGGCGACGGTGAGGGCGGCGTACCCGTTCTCCCCAACCGCCTCGGTGGTCCCGAGCAGGATCCGCTTGCGCTGGTCGGCCTCCACCTCCTCGCGGCTCAACTTGTGCCTGCCTCGGGGCAGGATCTCTACCGCCTGGCCATCTGCGTACACGGCGTCACCTTACTCCGGACACCCTTCGCGACCCCGATCCGGCGCCGCATCCATGCGCCCGGGTCAGTCGCGGCCGGGATCGGGCCCGATCAGGACGTCACCGTCGAGCGAGACCTTGAAGCGCGGATTCCAGGCGACCTCCCAGCGGAAGCCGTCGGGGTCGGCGAAGTAGCCCGAGACCCCGCCCCAGTCCCGCCGGGTCGCGTGCGAGACCTCGGAGCCGCCGACGGCGACGGCCCGGTCGATCACCTGCTGGACCTGGTCCGGGGACTCGACCAGGTGCCCGAACGCGATCGGCGGATCGATCTCGCCGTGGCCGACGCCCGCCTCCTGCTCCAACTGGTCGACGACGAACAGCGAGAGCAGGATGCCCCAGCCGATCTGGATGAAGATCACCTCGCCCGGCACGTCGAGCTTCGGCCGCCACCCGAGACCGTCCACGTAGAACTTGCGGGACACGTCGAGATCCCGCACGCCGAGTGTGATGATCTGGGTGTCGGGCCTCATGCCCCATTGGTACCCGATCGCGGTCAGCTAACCTCGTCTGGACGATGGAAGAGCTCTACCGCGAACAGATCCTCGAGCACTACAAGCGCCCCCACAACTTCGGGGCGGTCCAGGACCCCGATCTCGAGTTCGAGGACACGAACCCGTTCTGCGGGGACGAGCAGCACGTCACGATCCGGCTGGACGAGGGCGACCGGGTCGCCGAGGTGAAGTTCGAGGGCCAGGGCTGCGCCATCTCCACGGCGGCCACCTCCCTCCTCACAGACGAGCTTGTCGGGATGTCTCGCGAGGAACTGGTCAAGCTCCCGAAGGAGTACGTCCTCGATCTGCTGGGCATCGACATCTCGGCCACCCGCATGAAGTGCGCGCTCCTCGGCCTCAAGGTCGTCAAGAGCGCGGGGCTCGGCCAGATCGCCGACTGGGAGGACGCCGGAGAGCAGGGCGACCCCTCCCTCGCTTCCGAGATCTAGACCCGGCTCTAGACCCGGCTCTAGACCCGGCTGCCCGGCCCGGCGCCGGCGGATTTGGCGTCAGAGCGGCGTTAGGGCTCCCTAATGACGTCGGCCGGGCATCTTGAATCGGTAAGATCTAATTCCTAGCCGGATTGTCGGCTTATCGCCCGGGTTCGTCCGAAGACCGGCCCACTGGCATCGGACCTTCCGGGCCCCTCCCATCACCTTTCATGAGCAACGAAACGACAAAGATTCCCGTGTGCCCGGTCTCGGAGCTCGAGCCCGGCGACCGCCGCATAATCGAGCACGAGGGCGAGTTCCTGGCCGTCGTGAACTGCAACGGCGAGCTCTTCGGCATCGAGGACCGCTGCTCCCACGACGACGGCCCGCTGGCCGAGGGCGACGTCGACCAGGAAGCCTGCACCCTCGAGTGCCCGCGGCACGGGTCCCTCTTCGACCTGCGAACCGGCAAGCCGAAGACGCTGCCGGCCTACCAGCCGGTCAAGACCTTTCCTGTCGAGGTAATCGACGACACCATCACCCTGGAGGTTTGAACGTGGCTACTGCCGAAGCACTCGCCGAAAAAGAGAAGGTCCAGGGGATCAACGCCGACTACGCCGAGAAGTTCGGCTTCAGCGATCCCGAGACCGGCTACGCCTACAAGGCTCCAAAGGGTCTGACCCGCGAGATCGTCGAACAGATCTCGGAGTACAAGGACGAGCCGCAGTGGATGCGCGATTTCCGCCTCAAGGCGCTCGAGATCTTCGAGTCCAAGCCGACCCCCAAGTGGGGTGCCGACCTCGACCAGATCGACTTCGACGACATCCACTACTTCGTCCGTGCGTCCGACAAGAACAGCCGCGATTGGTCGGAGGTCCCGGAGGACATCAAGAACACCTTCGACCGGCTCGGCATCCCCGAGGCCGAGCAGAAGTTCCTCTCCGGCGTCGGCGCCCAGTACGAGTCCGAGGTCGTCTACCACCAGGTCAACGAGCAGCTCGAGGCGCAGGGCGTGATCTTCACGGACATGGACACCGCGCTCCGCGAGCACGAGGACATCCTCAAGGAGTACTGGGCCACGGTCATCCCGGCCAACGACAACAAGCTGGCCGCATTGAACTCCGCCGTCTGGTCCGGTGGCTCCTTCGTCTACGTGCCGAAGGGCGTCAAGGTCGAGATGCCCCTCCAGGCCTACTTCCGGATCAACACCGAGAACATGGGCCAGTTCGAGCGGACGCTGATCATCGCCGAGGAGGACTCTGACGTCCACTACATCGAGGGCTGCACCGCCCCGGTCTACTCGACCGACTCGCTGCACTCGGCCGTGGTCGAGATCATCGCCAAGCCCGGCTCCCGGGTCCGGTACACGACCGTCCAGAACTGGTCGCAGAACGTCTTCAACCTGGTCACCAAGCGCGCGATCGCGCAGGAGCGGGCCACCATGGAATGGGTGGACTGCAACCTCGGCTCGAAGGTGACCATGAAGTACCCGGCCATCTACCTCCTGGGCGAAGAGGCCCACGGCGAGGTGCTCTCGATCGCCTTCGCCGGCGAGGGCCAGCACCAGGACGCCGGCGCCAAGATCATCCACGGCGCCCCGAACACGACCTCCTCGGTCTTCTCCAAGTCGATCTCGAAGGACGGTGGCCGGTCGACCTACCGGGGCCTGCTCGAGGTCGCCGACGGCGCCACCGGCACCCGATCGAAGGTGGTCTGCGACGCCCTGCTGCTCGACGAGAAGAGCCAGTCCGACACGTACCCGACGATCCGGATCGGCGAGTCCGACGCGGACATGGGCCACGAGGCCACGGTCTCCAAGGTCGGCGACGACATGCTCTTCTACCTCCAGAGCCGCGGGCTCTCCGAGGAGGAGGCCTCCAAGATGATCGTGAACGGGTTCATCGAGCCGGTCACCAAGGAGCTCCCGATGGAGTACGCGGTCGAGCTGAACCGGCTCATCGAACTGCAGATGGAGGGTTCCATTGGCTGACGCGACCATCACCGAGCCCGCCTGGCTGACCGCCCGCCGCGAGAAGGGCGCCGGCCTGGTCGAGTCGATCGAGCTCCCCCACGCCAAGACCAAGGGCTGGGAGTTCACCGACATCTCCCGCCTCGAGCTGGATCGGTACGAAAGCTCGCGCGCCGAGGCGAACATCTCGGGCGGAAGCGAAGACGTGGTCGTGCTCCCGCTCTCGGAGGCGCTCGCGTCGCACTCGGACCTCCTGTCCGAGAAGCTCGGGTCGCTCGTCTCGACGGACGACCCGTTCGTCGCGCGCAACGAGGCCGCGCTCGGCGATGGGGTCCTCGTCTACGTGCCCCGCAACGTCCAGTGCGACGAGGCGATCAAGGTCGACCTCAAGCTGGACGTGGACGGCGCCGCGGTCAACTGGCGCACCCTCGTCGTTCTCGAGGAGGGCGCCAAGGCCGAGGTCTGGGAGCACTACGGTTCCGCCTCCGACGAGACCGACGCCCTCCTCAACACGGTCGTGGAGCTGGTTGTCGGCCCGGCCGCCAACCTCCACTACGTCTCGACCCAGGACCTCTCCGAGAGAGCCTGGCTCTTCTCGTCCCAGCGGGGCGAGGTGGAACGGGACGGATCGCTCGACTGGGCGACGCTCGGGTTCGGCGGCGGCGGTGGCAAGGTCCGCATGACCACCAACCTCGCGGGCCCCGGTTCCGAGGCCCGGGTCACGGGCGGCTACGCCGGCGGCAACTCGCAGCACATCGACTACGACACGCTGCAGGAGCACGCCGCCGAGCACACGACGTCCGACCTCGCGTTCCGCGGCGTCCTGGCCGACGAGTCCACGGCCGTCTGGCGCGGGATGATCAAGGTCGACGAGGGGGCCCAGCAGACGGACGCGTTCCAGGAGTGCCGCAACATGCTGCTCTCCACGGACGCGCACGCCGACGCGATCCCCGGGCTCGAGATCCTGGCCGACGACGTCGCCTGCACCCATGCGGCCGCGATCGCCCAGGTCGACAAGGACCAGCTCTTCTACCTGGAGAGCCGCGGCCTCGACGAGGCGACCTCTCGCACCCTCGTGGTCGAGGGGTTCCTGCAGTCGCTGGTCGAGCGGCTCGGCGAGGGCCCGGTCCGCGACGAGATCGCCGGTCGGCTCGAGAGCCGCCTCGCCGAGATCCTCTAGGCCGCGCGGCCGTGCAGCCGCTCCCGGACAACATCACGACGGTCCTGTTCGACATGGACGGGGTCCTGATCGACACCGCCGCCGCGGTGCACGACGCGTACACGCGGTGGGCCCGCGAGAACGGGCTCGACCCCGAGGAGGTCCTGGCGATCATCCACGGCCGGCGAACCGTCGAGGTCGCGCGAGCGTTCGGGCTGGACGAGGACGTCGAATCGGTCGCCGACCAGATCGAGCGGGCGATCGCGGATCGCGCCTCCATCGATGACGCGATCGTGCCCGCCTGCGACCTGTACCGCGCGCTGGACCCGGCCGGGGTCGCGGTCGCGACCTCGGCCCGGCGGGAGACCGCCCTGACCAACCTCCGCGTGCTCGGGCTGCCCCGCCCGGCCGTCCTGGTCACGGGCCAGGACGTGGAGGCGGGCAAGCCGGCCCCGGACCCGTACCGCGTCGCGGCCGAACGCATCGGGCGCGCGCCGGGCGATTGCGCGGTGATCGAAGACGCCCCGGCCGGGATCCAGGCCGGCAAGGCGGCGGGGTGCCACGTGGTGGCCGTGACCACCACGCACGGGCGCGACGAGCTGCGGGACGCCGACCAGGTGGTCGCGCCCGAGGGGCTCGCGGAGGTGTTCGCCCCGCTCGCTTCCCCCTAGTCTCCGTCCATGTCCCCGGTCCCGGACACGCATGGCCGCTGGCCCCTGGTGGGGGCGGCCGCGCTGGGACCCGTCGCGCTCGCCTCGATCCGGTGGGCCGAGCTCAGGCCGCTGGCCGTGCTGCTCTCGCACCAGACGGAGGAGTGGGTTTGGCCGGGCGGCTTCCTCCCCTGGATAAACCGCGAGGTGCTCGGAAGCGACGACGACGAGTTCCCCCTCGACCGCCGGGCCGGGTTCGTGATCAACGTCGGACTGGGTTGGGCCCTTTCGCTCTCCACGCTCGCCGGGCCACGCGCGGCCGCGCCCCAGGCCCTCCTCTACGTGAGCCACATCGGCAACGCGGCGCTCCACGTCGGCTGGGCCGCGAGGCACCGGCGGGTCGACCCCGGCGTGGCGACGGGGGCGCTCGGCCTGCTGCCGCTCGGCGTCTCCGGCCTGCGGAAGCTCGCCAAGGACCCGGAGGTGGCCCGGTCGAGCCTCGCCGCGGGGGTCGTGGGGGGAATCGTCTTTGCGGCGGGCTTGGCTCCGTTCTTCAGGGCACGCCTCTCGCGGTCCAGACGCCGCACCAGCCAACATTGACAAGATTGTCAAGGTTCGTGTAACCTTTACATCAATGTCTAATTTTGATGTAAGGAGCGAACCTTGAACTCGTTGAAAGCCCTGATCACCCTGTGCGCCGCACAGTTCATGGTGATCCTCGACATCAGCGTCGTGAACGTGGCCCTCCCCTCGATACAGACCGACCTCGGGATCGAGATGGCCGACCTCCAGTGGGTGATCACCACCTACACCCTGGCGTTCGGGGGTCTGTTGCTGCTCGGCGGAAAGGCAGCGGACATATTCGGTCGCAGGCGCATGTTCCTGATCGGCCTGGGCGCCTTCACCCTCGCCTCCGTGGGGGCCTCGCTCGCGGAATCGTCCACGACGCTGCTCGCGGCCCGGGCGCTCCAGGGCGTCGGCGCGGCGATGCTCTCGCCGGCCGCCCTTTCGCTGGTGACCGTCACCTTCCCGGAGGGCCCCGAGCGCCACCGCGCCCTCGCGGCCTGGGCCGCCGTCGCCGCTTCCGGGGGCGCGGTGGGAGTCCTGGTCGGTGGGATCCTCAGCGAGACCATGAGCTGGCCCGCCATCTTCCTCATCAACCTCCCGGTCGGCGTCGCGGTCTTTTTCGCGGCACTGCGGGTGGTCCCGGCCGACGACGCCCCGGCCGCCCGGGGCGGGCTCGACGCCACCGGCGCCCTGCTCGCCACCGGCAGCCTCGTCGCGCTCATCTACGGGCTGGTCGAAGCCCCCGAGGCGGGCTGGCTGTCCACCCAGACGCTCGGCCTGGCGGGGCTCGCGGCGGTGGGCCTCTCGGCCTTCGCCCTCGTCGAGTCCCGGAGCGAGGATCCGCTCGTCGACCTCGCCGTGTTCCGCAAGCGGCCGACGGTCACCGCCCTGCTGCTTATGATCGCCGGGATGGGGACCGTCCTCTCGGCCTTCTTCTTCATCTCGATCTATCTCCAGCAGGTCCTCGGCTACTCGGCGCTGGAGACCGGCCTCCAGTTCCTCCCGGGCGCGCTCGCGCTCATCGTCACCGCCCACCTGGGCGGCCACCTCGTCGCCCACCTGGGCGCCAAGCCGGTCCTGGCCACCGGGATGCTCCTCGCGGCGGCCGGGACCTGGCTGCTCAGCGGGATCGCGACCGGCGGCAGCTACGTCGCCGACGTGCTGCCCGGCCTCATGGTCATGGACGTCGGTCTCGGACTGGCCGCGTCCGGCATCTACATCACCGCGATGTCCGGCGTCGGGGACCACGAGGCCGGCTCCGTCTCGGGCCTCGTCTCGACCTCGCACGAGATCGGCGTGGCACTGGTCCTGCCCGTCCTCTCGACCGTCGCGGTGAGCGGGATCGACACCCACGGCGCCGGCATCGCGGGACTGGACCCCGCGACGATGACCTCGGGGCTGGCCGACGGGTTCTCGGCCGCCGCGCTGATCTCGATCGGCGCCGCCCTGCTGGCCGTCGTCGCGCTGCGGCGTTCGGACGTCGCCAAGGGGACCCAGGGCGGCTTCGCCCATTGAGCCGGCGGGACCGCTGCTAGCGTTGCCCGGGATGACCTCGGCTTCGCAGACAGGCGGGAGGCGCTCCGACGCGACGCGAAACGTCGAGGCCATCCTCGACGCGTCCGTCGGGGTGCTTTCCGCGCGTCCGGACGCGAGCATGGCCGAGATCGCGAGGGCGAGCGGGGTCTCCCGCCAGACCGTGTACTCGCACTTCCCCTCGCGCGAGTCCCTGCTGACCGCCGTCGCGGACCGGGCGCGGGCCCGGGCGCTCGGGGCGATCGACTCCGCCCTCGACGAGGGCGGCGACCCGCTCGACCAGTTGACGCGCCTCGTGCCCGCGTGGTGGGAGACCGTCGGGGAGCACGCCCAGGTGCTCGGGGTACTCGGCGACGCCCTCTCCGCGGTCGACGAGGCGCCGGGTGACCGATTCCACGACCCGATCCTCGAGCGCCTCCGGGACCTCGCCGTCCGGGGCCAGGCCAGCGGCACCTTCGACGCCGCCGTCTCCGCGGATTGGCTGGCGGCCTCGTTCCTAGGACTGATCCATACGGCCGCCGAGGAGGTGGCGCGGGGGCGGATGGAACGTGACCAGGCGCTCGCGGCGCTCGAGCTGAGCATCCCGAGGGTGTTCGGCATATCCCGACGCTCCTGATGGTCGCGATCGTCCTCGCGCTCTGCTCGAGCCTCTCCTACGGGGTCTCGGACTACCTCGGGGGCTTGAAGAGCAAGACCCTGCCGCTCGTCACGGTGCTCATGGTCTCGCACGCCGCGGCCCTCGTCGCGATCGTGTCCTCGCTCCTCGTCGGTATGGAGGAGATGCCGGATGCCAGGTACTTCGGGTACGGCGCGCTCGCCGGTCTCGCCGAGGCGATCGGCATCGCCGCCCTCTACCGGGGCCTGGCGATGGGCAAGATGAGCATCGTCGCCGCCGTGGCGGCCGCGTCGCCGATCGTGCCGGTGGTCGTCTCCGCACTCACCGGCGAGGTGCCCGGGCCGGTTCAGTGGGCCGGCATCGCGCTCGCCGTGTCCGGGGTCTCGATGCTGGCGCTGGGGAGCTCGCGGGAGGACGAGCCGGAAGGAGCCTCCCGCCCCGCGGTCGGCATTTTCTTCGGCCTGCTGACCGCGCTCGGGCTCGGAAGCTTCCTCCTCGCCATGGACGAGGCGGCCTCCGAGAGCGTCCAGTGGGCGTTGATCACCGCCCGC
>Ga0182737_1002482_pt1 | contig 15056 bp, 12 predicted proteins | sample eDN5th30CBELigOP_FD_128878 | JGI IMG/M metagenome (GOLD analysis project Ga0182737, IMG submission 128878) | Enriched Organic Plus compost microbial communities from Emeryville, California, USA - eDNA 5th pass 30_C BE-Lig OP (version 2) (version 2) ... | reverse complement strand
CGCCGCCGATTCCGGACGCGACCGGCAGGTTCTTGGTCAGGGTGATGGCCGCACCCCCGTCCGCCTTCAGGGCACGCGCCGCCCGCAGCACCAGATTGTCACCCTCCCCGTTCAGCCCCGCAGCGAACGGCCCTTCGATCGTCAGCGACAGCGTTTGCGCCGCCGACAGGGCCAGCCCGTCGCCCGCATCGGTGAAGACGGCCAGGCTTTGCAGCGGATGGAAACCGTCCGCACGCCGGTCGCAGACATGCAGGAACAGGTTGATCTTGGCAGGCGCGTGTTCGGCGATCACGGCGACGCCGGTGCCGCACGGCTGACGGTTTCCAAGCCGGTCTTCAGCTTGGCGGCAATGGCGGCCTTTTCCGCCTCGTCATCGCTGAAGGTAATGGCATGGTTCCACTGGAAGCGCGCCTCCATGCGCCGCCCGGCACGCCAGAAGGCGTCGCCCAGATGGTCGTTGATGGTGGGATCGCCCGGCACCAGCAGTATCGCCGCCTGCAGTGTCTTGACCGCGTCCTGATAGCGGCCCAGCTTGTAATAGGCCCAGCCCACGCTATCCACGATATAACCGTCATAGGGACGCAAGGACCGCGCCTTTTCCAGCATCACCAGCGCCTCGTCGATCCGGCGGCCCCGGTCCACCCAGCTATAGCCCAGATAGTTGAGAAGCTCCGGCTGCTCGGGCGACAGCTTCAGGGCGATCTCGATATCCTTTTCGGACTCGTCCAGCCGCTTGAGCCGCTCCTTGGCCATCGCGCGGGCATAGAACATGGGCCAGTCGCGCCGCGCCGGCTGGCGCAGGCTTTTCTCCGCATTGTCATAGGCGGCGATGGCCTCCGCATATTTCTCGGAAGCGCGATAGATGTCGCCCATCGCCACCCAGGCTTCGGTGTCGCCCGCATTGAGGGAGGCCAGCTGCCGCAAGCCCGCCACGGCTTCCTCGCTGCGGCCCAGCCGCTGCGCATTCAGCGCCGCCTGGATCTGCGCCATGCGGTAATAAGGCGAATCCGGGCCGATACCGCGATAGATGGTGATGGCGGCGTCATACTTCTTCAGCGTCTCGAAACGGTCCGCCAGCAGCACCTCGGCCAGCGCCAGGTCCGGGCGCAGATACAGCGCCATGCGCAGATAGAGGATCGAAACATCGGCGCTCTGCGCCTCGGTCAGCGAGGCCGCGATGCCGAACAGCGCCTCGGCCGCCCCGTCGGACGGATCGCGCACCAGCGCGTCCGGCTTCTGGCGCGCCGCCAGCCGCGCCAGGGCGGGCCGCACCACGGTGATCAGACCCGTTTCGTTGGCGTATTTTCCGTAGAGCGCCGCGGCGTCCGCGCCGCGGCCGCGGCGTTCCAGGAAGCGGCCATACGCGTCCAGCACGCGCGGCGTCGGCGCGGAGGACCCAAGCGCCTTGCGATAACCCGCCTCCGCCGCCGCATCATTGCCCAGATAGTCGGCGATCAGCGCGCCGTGAAAGGTGCCCATGCTTTCGGCGCCCTTCTGGCCCATCAGAACCTGGATGTTCTTCTCCACGCCCGGCGCGTCATGCTGCGCCGCCGCCGCCCAGGCGTCGAACAGCGCCAGGGTCAGCGTCGTGAAAGGCCCCTTGGCCGAAACCGAGAGGTTCTTGCGGACCTCCGCATAATCCTTGCGCTTGAACCCGATGACCGCCAGCGCCAGCCGCGCGGCACGGTCGTCGCTGGTAACGGCGACCACCTGCGCGGCATATTTCTCGGCATTGGCGAAATCGCCCGATGTGGTGGCGTAGAAAAAGGACAGCGCCAGAAGCGAAGGATTGCCCGGATCGTTCTGCAGCGCCTGGCTGTAATAGCGCGCCGCTTCCGGCATGTCGTGCTGGCCTGCCGCGAAGCGCGCCGACAGATAGGTGGCGAAAGCCTGCGCCTGTCGCGCGCTTTCCGGGCTGGGCTGGGATACGGCCGGCGCGGGCCCGCCGGAACAGCCGCCCAGCAGTACCACCGGGGCGAGAACAAGAGCCAGAAGAGAAAGGACGCGACGCAAATTCACTCCTAAAGATTCGCGTAATTGGGACCGCCGCCGCCTTCGGGCGTGACCCAGGTGATGTTCTGCGAAGGGTCCTTGATGTCGCAGGTTTTACAATGCACACAGTTCTGGGCGTTGATCTGGAAGCGCGGACCCGATTCCGCCTCGATCACTTCATACACGCCCGCCGGGCAATAACGCTGCGCCGGTTCGGCATATTCGGGCAAATTGACGGAAATGGGAATGGCGGGGTCCGCCAGCACCAGATGCACCGGCTGGTCCTCCACATGGTTGGTGTTGGACAGGAATACGCTGGAAAGCCGGTCGAAGGTCAGCCGCCCGTCCGGTTTGGGATAGGCGATGGCGCTGCTGTCCCGCGCCTTCCGCAGGCTGGCGAAATCCGCCTTGCCGTGGCCCAGCGTGCCGAAGGGCGAAATGCCGAAAAGCTGGTTCAGCCACAGGTCCAGTCCGATCAGCGGCAGCGCCAGCAGCGTGCCGAAGCGTGACCAGAGCGGCTTGGCGTTGCGGACCAGGCGCAACTCCCTGGCCACCGGGCTGGCGGCATAGGCGGCTTCATAACTGTCCAGCACATCGCCCGACCGGCCCGCCGCCAGCGCCGCCGCGACACTGTCCGCCGCCAGCATGCCCGTCCGCATGGCGTTGTGGCTGCCCTTGATGCGCGGCAGGTTGACGAAGCCCGCGGCGCAGCCGATCAGCGCGCCGCCGGGAAAGGCCAGTTTCGGCACCGACTGGAATCCGCCCTCGGTGATGGCACGCGCGCCATAGCCGATGCGCTTGCCGCCCTCCAGCATCGCGGCGATGGCCGGATGGGTCTTAAAGCGCTGCATCTCCAGGAAGGGATCGAGATACGGATTTTTATAGTTCAGGTGCACCACCAGCCCGACCGAACAGAAATTGCCGCCCCAGTGATAGACAAAGGAGCCGCCGCCGGTTTCGTCGTCCAGCGGCCAGCCCATGCCGTGCAGCACCAGGCCGGGCTTGTGCGCGCCCGGCGCAAGTTCCCAAAGCTCCTTGATGCCGATGCCGAACTTCTGCGGCTCGCGTCCATCCTGCAATCCGAAACGGGCGCCAAGCTGCTTGGACAGCGAGCCGCGCGCGCCTTCCGCGAACAGGGTGTATTTGCCGCGCAGCGCCATGCCCGGCGCGTAACTGTCCTTGTGATGACCGTCTTTCGCGATACCCTGATCGCCGGTGATCACACCCTTCACCACCCCGTCTTCCAGGATCAGGCTGTGGGCGGGAAAACCGGGATAGATCTCGACGCCCAGTTCCTCCGCCTGCCCGCCCAGCCATTTGCAGAGATTGGACAGGCTGCCGACATGACAGCCCCTGTTGTGCATCATCGGCGGCAACAGCATATGCGGCACCGGCAGCGCCGCCTTGCGCGTGAAGAAACAGAAACGGTCGTCGGTGACGGGCGTATCCAGCGGCGCGCCCCTGCCCTTCCAGTCCGGGAGCAATTCGTCCAGGGCGCTGGTATCCAGCACCGCACCGGACAGGATATGGGCGCCGATCTCCGATCCCTTTTCCAGCACACAGACGCTGAGATCGGCATCGCGCTGCTTCAGCCGGATCGCCGCCGCCAGCCCCGCCGGGCCGCCGCCCACGATCACCACATCATAGTCCATGCTTTCACGGGCCACGGCTGTGCTGTCGGGGGATTGTCCGGCGGAAAGCGGGTTTTCGGGCATGAATCGCCTTGTTCTTTGCCCCTTTCTATCTGGCCTGAAAGCCCCCCGAAAGCCTAAGATCACCGGATGACGAACGATACATTGACGACCCTGAACTGGCTGGTCGAAGCCGGGGCCGATGAGGCCGTGGCGGAAGAACCCGTCAATCGCCTGGTCGCCAAACCGGCGGTGCAACCCCTGCCCGCCGCCGCGCCGCGCACGATGGCGCCCATGCAGGCGACTCCCCGACCGGCGGCCGTTCCAGGCCAGGATGGCGATGGCGTCGGCACGGCGCTGGCGGCGGCGAGCGCCGCCACGACGCTGATGGAACTCAAGGCCGCACTGGAGGCGTTCGATGGTTGCGCGCTCAAGCATACCGCCACCAACACCGTCTTCGCCGACGGCGTGGCAGAAGGACGCGTGATGTTCATCGGCGAAGCGCCGGGCCGCGACGAGGACCGCATGGGCAAGCCCTTTGTGGGCCGCGCCGGACAGTTGCTGGACAAGATGATGGCCAGCATCGCGCTGGACCGGAAGACCAACGCCTATATCACCAATGTCATCAACTGGCGGCCGCCCAACAACCGCGATCCCTCGCCCGAGGAAGCCGCCATGTGCCTGCCCTTCCTGCGCCGCCATATCGAACTGGCGCGGCCCGGCCTGATCATCCTGCTGGGCGCGGTGGCGGCACGGCATGTGCTGGGCCTGTCCGAGGGGATCATGCGGCTGCGCGGCCACTGGCAGGAATATCGCGTGGGCGACCGCATGGTGCCGCTGATGCCGACCCTGCATCCCGCCTATCTGTTGCGCCAGCCCGCGCACAAAAAACTGGCCTGGCGCGACCTGCAGGCGATACGGGACAAAATGCGCCAGCTCGGGTTGCCGGAACAGGGCGACGCGGGTTAGGAAGATTCCTCCTTCTTGCATGTTTCGGGGGATCGCATTCTTACGCGCCTGTCATTTGCCGCCGCTTTCCTGGCCCTGGCTTGCGCCACAGTGCAGGCCCAGCCCGCGGTGCCGCCCGCGCCGGTGACACCGGTCAATCCGGCGCCCCCCTCCCTCAGCATCGCGCCGCAGATACTCAGCGCCGGTGACGTCGCGCTGTATCGCCAGATCATGGCGGCGGAGCGCGCGGGCCAGCGCAGCCGTGCCACGACGCTGGCCGCACAGGTCAGCGATCCGACACTCCTGCCCTATGCCCAGGCCCTGCGTTTCCTGTCGGGTTCCGGCAACGCCGCCGACCTGGCGGACTGGCTGCGCGAGAACCGCGAAACCGCCATCGCCGACCGCGTCTATCGCCAGGCCGTGCGGCTCAACACCCGCACCGTCCGGCGCGGCAAGAAACGCATCAAGGTGGCGGTGGTCACCAACATCCCCGCGCCCGCCGGCGTGGGCAGCCGCACCGGCGGCTATGAAGACCAGGAACAGCAGGAACCCACGCCCTTCTCGGATGCCGGCAAGCAGGTGATGCCGTCCATCTTCACCGCCATCCGGGCAGGCCAGCCCGACCAAGCGCGGGCGCTGATGGACGGCGCGCGCGCCTCGCTGCCGCCGGTGGATGTGGCGATCCTGACCCATCGCATCGCCGCCTCCTATCGCGCCGAAAGCCGCGATGCCGACGCCTATGCGCTGGCGATCACCGCGTCCGATCCGGCGGTGCCGCAACTGTTGTGGGATGCGGGCTTTGCCGCCTATCGCCTGGGCCGCTGGCCCGACGCCATCCCGCTGCTGGAGAAGCTGGCGGAAACGCCGACCGCGCAGAACAACCTGCGGGCCCAGGCCGCGGTCTGGGCAGCGCGCGCCCATATGCAGGCCGGCGATCCGCACAAGGTCGTCACCCTGCTGGATTTCGCCGCCGGCAAACAGCCCAGCTTTTACGGCATCCTGGCCGAGCGCATCCTAGGCATGGACACCCAGACCGGTTTCGCCGATGCCATCCTCAACCAGGGCGACTTCAACGACCTGATGGCGGTGCCCGCCGCCCGCCGCGCCGTGGCGCTGTGGCAGATCGGGGAAAGCGAGTTCGTGGGCCCGGAACTGAACCGCGCCTTCGTCAACAACAATGAACGCCTCGATCCGGCGATGGCGGCGCTGGCGCGCGGCATCGGCGTGCCCAATGTGGAGTTGCGCGCGGCGGAGAAAAGCGCGGCGCGCGGCATCGTCCTGACCAGCCTGTTCCCGGTTCCGCCCTACAGCCCCGATGGCGGCTACCGCATCGACTCCTCGCTGGTGTTGGCCTTCGCCCGTATCGAGAGCCGGTTCCAGGTATCCGCCACCTCGCCCGTCGGCGCGCGCGGCCTGATGCAGATCATGCCGGGCACCGCCAAGCATCTGGGCGTGAATCCCGACAGCCTGTCCAATCCCAGTACCTCACTGGCGGCGGGACAGCGTTATATCGAGATGCTGCTGAACCAGCTTGACGGCAGCCTGCTGGAACTGGGCGGCGCCTATAATGCCGGTCCCGGCGCGGTCAGCCGCTGGCGCAGCACCAAGGCGGGCGGCGACGATCCCCTGCTCTTCGTGGAAAGCATCCCGGTGGCGGAAACCCGTTCCTATGTGAAGCGGCTGATGCTCTATCACTGGCACTATCGCCGCCGCTTCGGGCAGGAAGCCCGCAGCCTGGAAGAAGCCGCGCGCGGCCAATGGCCGGTCTACCGGCCGGGCGCGACCGCCGTCAGCGCGCCGCTGGCGGGCGCGTCGGGCCTGCGCGCCAGCGCGGACCGCTGATCCACCCGCTTTGTTGGGTCAGAGCTTGGCCACCACGCGGCTGGGTACGCGCAGCGCATGCAGCAGGGCCAGCGCGAAACCACGCACCATGCCGCGCGCGGGCCGGGCCACATTCACCGCCCGCGCGCGCAGCGATACCAGCCGGCGGCGGCCGATGCGGCGCACCAGGTCGGCATCCTCCATCCGGTCCAGGGCGCGATAGCCGCCGATCTTCTGGTAGAGACGCCTGGGTATCAGCAGCCCCTGATCGCCATAGGGCAGCGCAAACAGGGTGGCGCGCAGGTTGGCCTTGACCTCCGCGCGCCGCGCCTCGCCCCCGAAATCCTCGAGCGCGAAACGGAAGACCGCCGCGCGGGGATATTCCATGCGGGCCTGGTCCATGAAGGATTCCGCCTCCACCTCCCAGCCCGGTTCCAGCGCCGTTTCGGGATGCAGGAACAGAAGCCAGTCGCTTTTGGCCGCCGCCGCGCCTTCCGCGAGCTGATGGCCACGGCACTTGCGTACGTGCAGGATATGGGCGCCCGCCGCATCCGCGATCTGCAGGGTGCGGTCCGTGGACCCGGCATCGGCCACGATCACCTCGCGCACCACGCCGCGCACCGCGCCCGCGATCAGGCTGTCGAAACAGCGGGGCAGCAGGCGTTCTGCATTGACCGTGGGAATGACGACCGAAATCATGCCCCATCATGACGCATGGGATGCGGCGCGACAAATATTTCGGCCCAAAAAGGTTACAGGGGCCGGACATGCCTTGATTTTGGGCAACCACCCGCCGGACAAAGAAAAAGGCCCCGGGATTTCCCGGGGCCTTTTGCCGTCTTCGGGGGCCGCCTGTCAGGCGAAAATGCGCTTGGCGTTGGCCTTGGCCCAGGTCTTGGACTCCGGCGAGGCCGCCCACTTGATCGCATTCAGCATCAGCGTCCGCCAATAGGGATTGGACCAGGCATTGTTGTCATGGCCGTGCTGGATATAGACGATCGGCGAATTCTCCGCCGTCTTCACCCAACTCGTCATGGTGCTGCCCGGCGGATGCCCGGCGCCGACATTGCTGCTGTTGGGCGAAATCCTGAACTTGTCTTCCGTCGGCACGAAGTTGGTGCGCGTCAGGCAATGCACGCTGTCCTCGAACATCGGGCAGAGATAGGTCTCGTCGATGATCGGGAAGCCGTCGCCCAGGCCCTGGGTGATCGGATGGGCCTTGTCCACCACGGTGACGAACTGCTCGGTGCCCTGGCGGTAGCCGGAATTGGGATAGGTCTTGCCGCGCAGGTTCTGCAGCGGCATGCCCCAGTCGGCGGCGCCGCCCAGCATCTCGACATAGGCGTTGGAACCGTTCACGCCCGCGGGCCAGCTATGGACCCAGGACGCCAGCGCGTGATGGAAATAGATAAAGCCCTTGTCGCCATTCTGCATCAGCTTCTTCATGTTGGCCTGCAACTTGGCGGACGGCGGCGGATAGCTGGCCTGGCGGCGGCCATTGGCGTCCGGCGCGCCCATCTTGCGGCCCGCGAACGCGTCATAGGACAGGAACACGTCATAGTCGGCGGCCAGCGCCGGATCATAGAAATGCTCGGCGGCGGGATGCTCGACATGGGTCCAGGTGATGTCCTTGCCGAAACTATCCCAGGTGCGGAACAGGTTTTCGCGGTCGAAGGGATGATAGGAGGAGATGAACAGCACCCGGATCGGACCGGCCCCGCCCTGGACGGGCAGCCCGTCAAGGCTGATGGAATTGAGCGGCGCGTTCGTCATGCGCACGCCCTGGGCGCGGGCCGCGCTGAAAGCCGGGATCGCGCCGGCGGCGACGGCGGCGGCGCCGAACATGCTTCGGCGCGACAGGCCCTTCTTGTTGTCGTCAGATGTCGTCATGGTTGTCCTCCGTGGTGAAATCTTATGAGAAAATCTTCTTGGGATTGGCCTGCGCCCAGGCCTTGGCCTCCGGCGACGCGGCCCAGCGGATCGCGTTCATCATCAGCTTGCGCCAGGCGGGGTTGCTCCAGGCCTGGTTGTCATGACCGTGCTGGAGATAGCAGACCGGCGACCGCTCCGCCGTCTTGACCCAGCCTGTCAGGTTGCTGCCGGGCGGATGGCCCTTGGTCAGCGGCCGCAGCGGGAAAGCGGTATCCACCGGCTGGAAGTCGGTCCGCAGCAGCGGATGGACGCTGTCCTCGAAAACCGGGCAGAGATAGGCCTCGTCCACGATATCGAAGTCCTCCACGCCCGCCGTGATGGGATGGGCCTTGTCCACCACCGTGATGTGCTGCTTGACGTTGGCCAACGCACCGGACGCGGCATAGTCCTTGCCGCGGATGTTCTTCAACGGCTTGCCCCAGTCGGCGGCCGCGCCGATCACTTCGCGGTATTCCGGCCAGGTATGCGCCCAGGAGGCGATGGCATGGTGGAAGAAGACAAAGCCCTTGTCGCCGTTCCGCAGCAATCGCGCGAAATCGCGCTTCATCTTGGCGCTGGGCGGATTGTCCATGTTGGCGATCACGCCGTCGGACTGGCGCTCGAAGGTGCGGCCCGCAAAGGCGTCATAGAACAGCAGCACGTCATAGGGCGCGGCCAGTTCGGGATCGTAGAAGTTCGTGGCCGCCGGATGCTCCACATGCGTCCAGGTGATCTCGTCGAACGTGTCGAAGGCGGCGAAGAGGTTTTCGCGGTCAAAGGCGTGATACTTGGAGATGAACAGCACTTTGATCTTGCCGACACCGCCCTGCATCGTGCGTGGCGGCTGCGGGTTGAACCCGGGCGGAAGCGCGGGCGGGCGCTGCATCTGGGCCTGGGCGGCAAAGGGCAGGCTCGCGGCGGCGGCAAGGCCGCCAACCAGAGCACGCCGCGAAAGGCGGCCCTTGTCATTGGCCCCATTGGACTCTGTCATGAATTCCCCCCAGCCGCGTACCAGACGCGCATCGTCTTTTTCGATGATCGAAAAAAGGCCCCGGTCGCGCCGGGGCCTTTTTCATTCCGGCCGCTTATTCCGCCGCTTCGTAGCCGCGAGTCTTGTCGCTGGCCTTTTTGCCGCCGGACAGCTCGTCCAGCCATTCGGCATGAGTCAGCGGGCGCGAGAACATCGGGAAGTTCTTGGCGCAGGCGAAATCCTGCTCTTCCTGGGTGATGGCCGCGGTGCAATCGGTCAGGGTCACGACGTTGTAACCCTTCTCATAGGCGGTGCGCATCGTGCTCTCGACACAGCAATTGGTCAGGAAGCCACCCAGGGCGACATCGGTGATGCCGCGCTGGCGCAGCACCCAGTCCAGGTTGGTGGATTCGAAGGTGCCCAGGCCGCGCTTGCCTTCGATCACCACATCGCCCTCCTTGGGCGTCAGGCTGTCGACGATGGCCGCGCCCCAGCCACCCTTGACGAAGGACTTGGAGTCCTTGACACCCTTGAGGATGCCATAGGGCTCGGGGCGCATCTCGCCATAGCCTTCGGCGAAGGTGATCGGCACAAAGACGATGGTGGCGCCGGCAGCGCGGGCCTTCTCGACCGTTTCCACGGTGTTGGCCAGCATGTTGGTCGATTCCATCACGCCCTTCACGGCATCGTGCAGGGTGCCGCCGGGGGTGGTGAAGTCATTCTGGTACTCGATCAGGACAAGAGCAGTCTTCTTGGGGTCCATTACGTCGCCTCCGCGGAATGAGATTTGCAAACTGGCCCCAGACGGAAATCCGGAGACATTTCGGCCGGAACCATAGCGCCAGACAAAAGCCCTTGTCACCCCAAACACCCCCAACGGCGCGCGTGACAGCGAGATGATTCAGACCGATAGGGGGTCATTCCGGCAGCGGTCCGGATGAACCAACCCCGTATGACCCGGCGATGACAACGCAGTTGCAGCAAAAACCGATACAGCATGAAACCGTCAGCGGAACATGCTTGCCCGCAAACCGCCCTTCTATATCGTGTGACGAATAAGCACCGGCGGGCGGCGTTATCCGGCGCCACGGTCCAAGCCCATCCGGCGCCAATCCAAGGGGAAATGCCACCATGCTTCATCGCTTCCTGTCCAAGCGCGCAGTGTCCATCGTCTCGCTGCTGGGTGTCGCCGCCGGTGCCGCGCTCGCCTCCGGCGCGCTGACCTCTGCCTCGCAGGCCCAGCAGACACCGGTTGCGCCGCCCGCCGTGGCGATCTCGCGCACGCCGCTGGAACTGGATCCCGCCAAATGGATCGGCTGCCACCGCGTCGAAGGCGGTTCACTCTGCGCGCCCGCGATCCAGACCGGCACGCCCGCCATCCAGGAACAATTGCGGGCCCAGCAGGCTGCCGCGCAGGCGGCTGGCGCCGCCGCCCCTGCCCCCGCCTCGCCGCCTCCGCCCATGACCTGCGGCAAGCCGCTGGCGCCGGTGAACGGCCAGCCCACGGTGCGTCCACCGCAGGGCGGGCGCGGCCCGATCCGCGTGCTGTTCGTCACCAAGGGCCATGAATTCGAGCGCGAGCAGCTGCTGGGCATGCTGGATTGCCTGGGCGACGACATCACCTATGCCCATGTCGAACATCCCGCCGCCGACCTGCTGATGAACCCGGCCGCGGCGAAGAATTTCGACGTCTTTGTTTTCTACGACCTGGGTGGCCCCGGCGTGGTGCGGCCCGGCCCCAATGGCGAGCGCAACCGTTTCTATCCCGATCCCTCACCGCAACTGAAAAAGGACTTCGAAGCCCTGCTCAAGGCCGGCAAGGGCATGGTGTTCCTGCACCATGCCGCCGCCGCCTGGACCCATGTGTGGCCGGAATATGCCGAAGTGGTGGGCGGCGCCTGCGACTGGTACGCGCCGGTGACGGTGCGCGGCATTCTGGATCCGCATCACGGCTATTATCCGCGCACGGCGCAGCGCCAGACGGTGGTGGACAAGACCCATCCCGTTACCCAGGGGCTGGGCGACGGCTTCGACCTGACCGACGAAGCCTATTCCTGCGCCTGGTTCCCGGAGTCGGTGCATCCGCTGCTGACCACCAGCTTCACGCCGCCGGATGTGCGCGTGAACCTGAATCCGCAACGCGCTTACAGCAACCTCTCGACCTGGGTGAAGGTGTCGGAGAACAGCCCGGTTTTCTATACCCAGATGGGCCACGACAATAATGCCTGGCGGGTTCCGGCCTATCAGGAGCTGATCCGCAACGCGATCAAGTGGGCGGCCTCGCCCGAAGCCCATGCCTGGGCGAAGGCCAACCGCACTCGGATTTTCAAGTAAGATCCGACCGGCAAAAAACGGGGCGCGCGTCTTCGCGGGCGCGCCCTGTTTTTTTGACCAATCTATTTGTACTTGATTTGTTCTATTTTGGGTGTACAGTCCTATCCCATGACTGTCGTCCTTGATACCACCATCCAGCGTGACGCCCTGCGCGGACGGGGCGCGCTGTCCAACGCCGTGGGCCGCTATGAAAGGCAGACCCGGACGCTGCTGGATGACGGATGGAACCGGAGCATCGGCCAGCCGAGCGTAGCGAAGGGTCGCGAGCAACAGCGTGGCGACGGCCGTGCGGCCATAAAAGGCATCGGGCACCAACCGGCCGTCATCGCGGATGATGGCTGGGACGATGGCTGGCGCTTTGATGACGACGCCCCGCCGCCAATCCGCACAGAAGTCGTGCTGGACGCCACCCGCAGTATCATCGCGCATAACAAGTCGCCCGATATTTCCTTCGACCAGTCCATCAATCCCTATCGCGGCTGCGAGCATGGCTGCATCTACTGCTTCGCCCGGCCTACCCATGCCTATCTGGGCATGTCGCCGGGAGTGGATTTCGAGAGCCGCCTGTTCGCCAAGCCGGACGCGGCGCGGCTTCTGGCCAAGGAGTTGCGCGCGCCGGGCTATGTCCCGCGCGTTATCGCCCTGGGTACCAACACAGATCCCTACCAGCCGCTGGAAAAGCAGATGCGGATCACGCGTTCGATCCTGGAGGTGCTGCGCGATTTCCGCCATCCCGTCGCCATCGTCACCAAGTCGCCGCTGATCCTGCGCGATCTCGATATCCTGTCGGAGATGGCGGCGATGGGCCTGGCCAAGGCGGCGCTGTCCATCACCACCCTGGATCGCAAGCTGGCGCGGGCGATGGAGCCGCGCGCCGGCACGCCTTCACGGCGGTTGCAGGCGATCCAGGGTCTTTCCGATGCCGGCATTCCCGCCGGGGTGATGTTCGCACCCGCCATTCCGGCGCTGAACGATCACGAAATGGAGGCGGTGCTGTCGGCCGCTGCCGGTCACGGCGCGCGCAGCGCCGGTTATGTGCTGCTGCGGCTGCCGCTGGAGATCAAGGACCTGTTCCGGGAATGGCTGGAAACCAACGCCCCCGGACGCGCCCGGCATGTGATGACGCTGGTGCGCCAGATGCGCGGCGGCAAGGATTATGACGCGGCCTGGAACACCCGCATGAAGGGAACCGGGCCCTATGCGGAGATGATGGCGCGGCGCTTCCACATGGCGGTCCGCAAGCTGGGGCTCAACCGGCCCTCTCCGCCCCTGGCCATCCACAGCTTCCGGCGTCCCGCGCGTATTGGCGATCAGCTCGCCCTCTTCTAGAAATGGGTCATGCCCCATTTCCGTCACGAGCGCCGCGTGTCAGCCGAAAAGGCCGATGGCGTTTCCGCGTCCTTTCTTGTCTGCGGCGTGGACGAAGCAGGACGCGGCCCGCTGGCCGGGCCCGTGGTGGCGGCGGCGGTGATCCTGGATTTCCGCAAGTATCCGCGCGGGCTGAACGACTCCAAGCTGCTCACGGAAGAAGACCGCGAGGCGCTTTATCCCCGCATCCTGGACCTGGCGCTGGCGGTCGGGGTGGGCGAAGCCAGTGTGGGCGAGATCGACCTGGTGAATATCCGCCAAGCCACGCACCTGGCGATGGCGCGGGCTGTGCGGGCGTTAAACGTCGCGGCGCATTTCGCCCTGGTGGACGGCAATGATGCCCCGGCGTTGCCCTGCCCCTGCGAAACCATCGTCAAGGGTGACAGCGCCTCGCTGTCCATCGCCGCCGCCTCGATCGTCGCCAAGGTCACACGCGACCGGCTGATGACGCGGCTGCATGACGAGCATCCCCATTACAACTGGCGCAGGAACAAGGGCTACGGCACGCCGGACCATCTGGCGGGGCTCAGGACCTGCGGCGTAACGATTCACCACCGCCGTTCCTTCTCCCCAATACACAACATCTTGTATGGGGATGAATCCGGGACTCAATTATCTAACACTTTGATTCCGCAAGACTCTTGACGCGCGAATCGCGCCGACTCACTGTGAATCCGCTGTTGATATCTTTTGGGCGGACACATGAGCGGGCTGAAACTGGACCAGGTCATCGAGGGCGATTGCATCGCGCGCATGAACGCGCTGCCGGAAGGCTGTGCCGACCTGATCTTCGCCGATCCGCCCTACAACATGCAGCTTCGCGGCGAACTGCGCCGTCCCGACCAGTCCAAGGTGGACGCGGTGGACGATCACTGGGACCAGATCGGCAGCTTTTCCGATTACGACCGCTTCACCCGCGACTGGCTGTCCGCCGCGCGGCGCTGCCTGAAGGATACCGGCACACTGTGGGTGATCGGCTCCTATCACAACATCTTCCGCGTCGGCGCGACCTTGCAGGACCTGGGCTTCTGGATCCTCAACGATGTGGTGTGGCGCAAATCCAATCCCATGCCCAACTTCAAGGGCCGCCGCTTCACCAATGCGCACGAGACCCTGATCTGGGCGACCAAGAACCCGGAACAGAAATACACCTTCAACTATGAGGCGATGAAGGCGCTGAACGACGAATTGCAGATGCGTTCGGATTGGACCCTGCCGATCTGCGCCGGACATGAGCGCATCAAGGGCGCCGACGGCCAGAAGGCCCATTCGACCCAGAAGCCGGAAGCCCTGCTGCACCGGGTGATCGTATCGTCCACCAAACCCGGCGATGTGATCCTGGATCCCTTCTTCGGCTCCGGCACCACCGGCGCGGTGGCCAAGCGGCTGGGCCGCCGCTTCATCGGCATCGAACGGGAAAAGACCTATGCCGATGTCGCCCGCGCCCGCATCGCCGAGGTGGTGCCTGCCGACAGCGATGTGATCGAAGTCACCAAATCCAAGCGGGCCGAGCCGCGCATTCCCTTCGGCTGGGTGGTGGAACGCGGCTTGCTGCCGGTCGGCACGGTGCTGCGTGGCATCCGCAAGCACCAGACCGCCAAGGTCCGGGCCGACGGTACATTGGTCACCGCCACCGCCAGCGGCTCCATCCACCAGATGGGCGCGCATGTGCAGGGGCTGGAAGCCTGCAACGGCTGGACCTTCTGGCAATTCGAGATGAACGGCACGCTGGTGCCGATCGATGTGCTGCGCCAGCAGCTACGATCAGGACTTAGCTGACCGGCGCGGGCGCGACTGAAACAGCGGCCCGCCCTCATCCAGTCCATGCATCACGATCTTGCGCATCACGGTGGGCAGCGCGACCTCGCCCAGCTTTTCCGCCGGTATCCATGCGCCGGGCGTTTTGGGACGCCGCGCGACCTCGGCCGCATAGACTTCGATTTCCAGTTCGAAATGGGTGAAGCCGTGGCGCACCACACCGGCGCGCCGGGTCCATTGCACGTCGAACGGCGCCTGTTTCAGCGCGCGGGCCTTTGAGGGAAAGTCCTCCTCCCAGGGCCCCAGCGGCGGCTCCAGCATCG
>Ga0182737_1002481_pt1 | contig 15062 bp, 9 predicted proteins | sample eDN5th30CBELigOP_FD_128878 | JGI IMG/M metagenome (GOLD analysis project Ga0182737, IMG submission 128878) | Enriched Organic Plus compost microbial communities from Emeryville, California, USA - eDNA 5th pass 30_C BE-Lig OP (version 2) (version 2) ... | reverse complement strand
TATCTTGGATAGCAGTAATCCGAGTACCGGCGGCAACTACATCTCACAGCCCACATACAGCCAGAGCAACTACATCCTGAACGATGTGCTGCAAATGGGTATCGCCCAGACCAATATCTCGAACAGCAACGTGACGTGGGAAAAAACGTACATCGCTAATGTCGGTCTCGATTTCGGTGTGTTTAAAAACCGCTTGTCCGGTACGGTCGAATACTTTCACAAGAACACGAAGGATATATTGATCGGTCTGCCGGCCCCTTTACTGGTCGGCACGGCGAGCATACCGCCGCAGAATGCAGGTATCGTGTTGAACAAAGGCGTTGAAATCACCCTTGGCTGGCAAGATCAGACACGGGATTTTTCCTACTTTATCAATACAAATTTCACCTTTTTGAAAAATGAGGTAACGAAATTTAAGGGTAAAGAGAGAAGCCTGAGCGGTGCGAATATGATCTTGGAGGGCTATCCGATCAATACCCAGTTCGGGCTTGTGGTAGACCGATTGGTACAGAACCAGGCCGATTTGGACTACGTGCAGGGATTGATAGACAACGCACCTGTTAATCCGGGTACCGGCCAGCAAGTTAATCCGTTTAGTTCATTCAAACGGCCTGAACTGGGCGATTTATTGTACAAGGATATGAACGGAGACGGGATCATCAACGATGACGACCGTGTGGTAATCGGCAATGGCCCCAATCCGGAGTTTGTATTCGGAGTCAACCTGGGCGCTGCCTATAAAGGATTCGATTTTGCCGTTTTACTGCAGGGGGCGACAGGAGTGGAAACCTATTTTAACAACGAATACTTCCGCCCTGTGGTCCGTCATGGTTACCAGATTAACAAGAAGATAGCCGACGGCAGGTATTACACGGGTATGACAGGGAATGCAACATACCCCCGTCTGCTGGAGCATGCGGATAACCGCAATACACGCATCAGTGATCTATGGCTGCAAGACCGGTCATTCCTGAAGGTGCGTAACATCCAGCTGGGATACAGCTTGCCGAAACAATGGGTAGGGCGCGCCGGGATCGAACGGATCCGGGTATACGGAAGCCTCGAAAATTTCTTCGTGTTTACGAGTTATGATGGGCTAGATCCCGAGATGGGGTCGATTAATTATCCGACGATGAAGCAGGCGGTTTTAGGAATTAATGTATCATTTTAAATCGACACGATCATGAAAAAATATATCCAAACGATCATGACACCTTTGCTGGCGGTCTTGCTGCTGAATGGTTGTTACAAACTGGACCTGAATCCCTACGATGAGGTGAGTGAAGCGATATTCTGGAAAAACGAAGACCAGGTTAAGCAGGCCATGATGGGTGTCTATAACCAGATGAAGCCGGAGCAGTCCTTCGGCCTGAAGTTTAACAACGACTGCCTCGCCGATCTTCAGGTGGGCAATAGCAACGGTACGGGATACAAGCCGATGATCACCGGCACGGCCACTGACCGGACCGCACAGATCAGCCAGAAATGGCAGAATTTGTTCGACGGCGTCCAACGGGCAAACCTGGTTATCCGCAAGGTCACCGAAATGCAGACACTCGATCAATCGAAAAAGGCATTGTATGTCGCCGAAGCCAGGTTTATGCGGGCACTCTACTATTTTGAATTACATGTATTCTTCGGGCAGCTTCCGTTGTACGACGAAACGGTCGACCTGAACAAGGATTACATGAATCTGATGGGTGCGAGGAGTTCGGTCGACGACGTCCTGCAATTCATCGTTGACGACCTGACCGCCGCCGCGGAAAGTTTACCGGTACATTGGGATGCGTCCGACTACGGCCGCGCGACAAAGGGTGCCGCTTACGCATTCCGCGGCAAGGTTCATTTGTTCCAAAAGAAGTATGCGGAAGCGAAAAGTGATTTTGAGGAAATTATACTGGACCCAAACGGCCTGGGTTACAACTACGCCTTGCATCCGAGCTATGCCGAATTATTTACTCCCGAGGGTGATCAAAGCAGCGAAATGATATTTGCAATACAAAATAAAGGCGGCGTAGGGATGAACTACGGAATGCCCATGACGTTCTATTTGGGCAGCCGTTCCAGCTTCGGAAGTTGCTGGAACGACATCGCCCCATCCGTCACCTTGGTCGATATGTATGAATGCAAAGATGGAAAGCCGTTTGTCTGGAATGACTTTATACCGGGGTACGATGACAGTGACGAGGTGAAGGCAAAGACCTTCCATTCGACACTGACGAACGGCGTGGTAAGCGCATATCCCGAATACAAGGAAGCGCTACTGGCCATGTACACCGAGCGCGACCCCCGCATGGGCGAAACCATTCTGTTGCCGTACACGTTCTATGACGGGAACGTTTCGAACAGCAATCATACCTATGAGTATGTGATCGGCGCAAACGCCGCCCCCCATGAAAAAGACGGTTATGTACGGGTACAGGGCAGCTATAAAATATACTTGTACCGCAAATTTGTGGCGGAAGGGGATATGGGTGGAACGATCACGGACCGCGCCCATACACCGATAAACTTTCCGTTGTTCCGGCTTGCGGATGTATACCTGATGTATGCGGAATGCATGAACGAATTAAATGATCAGGCTACGGCCGTCGAATACATCAATAAGGTGCGCCAACGCCCATCTACCAATATGCCGGCACTCAATAGCGGGCCGGCTTGGTTGAACGCCTCAACAAAGGAAGCTGTTTTTGAGCGCATCATGTACGAAAGAGCGGTCGAGCTGGCCGCCGAAGGCCATCGTTATAACGACCTGCGCCGCTGGGGACTTGCCATCGAAATGTTGAGCGGTAAACCCGAAAAGGAAATAACAGGTAAAACGCTGTATACACACGAATTTACCGAAAAGCAGCTATTGTGGCCTATACCTGGGGTCGAAACGGACATGAACCCCGCCCTGAAGCCGAATAATCCCGGATGGTAGGAGCGGGCTTGATCTGCCCTTATTGAGAAGAAGGGTCATAAGTTTGCTTATGGCCCTTTATTTTTGCCATGATCAAAAATACCTTTTATCAACCATTGAAAGTCAGTATCTTGGTTTCTATTATATGCCGATCAATAAAAAGATATTACTGTATCTGATTGTATTAGTTGCGCCGATCGCTACGGTAGCCCAGCATTTGTCGTTCCGTCATTTTTCCATTGCTGACGGGCTATCCCATACCTACGTGAATGAGCTATATCAGGATCAGACCGGTTTCATTTGGATCGGCACCTATACCGGGTTGAATTGCTATAATGGGCTGAACATCGTCAATTTCAAGCATTTCGAGAATACGTTCAATAAAACGAATTCGGTGTATGTCCGTTCGATCTGTGGTAACGATAAAGACCGGATATTCATTGCCTATGAGGAAGTTTTGGCCGAATACCGGGTCGATGAAAATAAGTTCAGCATCCTTATGGAACTGAATAAGATCCGCACGCTTTTCTACCGGGAGAAGTTGTATGTTGGGTACGGGAACAACATCCTGACCTACGATGAGCGGACCACCGAAAAAGAGTTGCTGTATACATTCCCCACACACATCGAGATCCACAAACTGTTTTCAGATTCGAAAAACCGGATCTGGATCGGGACCGACCATGGTCTTTACCGATGGGATCCCGGCACAACCGGGCCGAAGCGCATCCTGGAAACCGGTACCTTCTCCAGCCTGTATGAAGATACGAAAGGGAACATCTGGATCGGCAGCTGGCAACAGGGATTGTTTTTATACCGAAACGACGAGGTTAAGCAGTTTGTCCATGCGTTTGGCAACCCCAATTCCCTCTCCTCCAATTTTGTGCGGTGTATCCAGGAAGATGATACCGGAAATTTTTGGGTAGGTACCTATAATGGACTCAATAAGTTGGATGCAGAATCGGAGCGGATCGAGCGGATTTACGAATCCGGTCAGCCGGAGGGTCTTTCGAATTCATCCATTTGGTGCATGTTGAAAGACCATCAAGGCACGTTGTGGATGGGAACATACTTTGGCGGAATCAATTATTTCAATCCGGCGCACGAGGTTTTTACACACTATCGCCCCGCGGCGGAGGAGTCAGAGGGGTTGAGTTCAAATGTTGTCGGTCGAACCGTTATCGATAAGCGAAACAATCTCTGGATCTGTACCGAAGGTGGTGGCTTGAACCGGTATGACCCGAAAACGGGCAAATACAAATGGTATAAAGCTGACCCCAGCCACGCGAACAAGGTGTCCAGCGATGGGGTGAAGTCCATCTACTACGATGAACAGGACGACCTGTTATGGATAGGAACACACATGGGCGGACTGAACAGGCTCGACCTGAAGACCGATCGGTTTACTTACTTCCGCTCCAGTGAGGAAGCGGATGCCGTCCTTCCGCACGATAATATCCTGGACATCATACCCTATAAAGACAACCTGCTTTTAGCGACGCATAAAGGCATCAGCGTGTTTTCGAAAAAGACAGGGGCGAGCAACCAGTTGTTCAACCGGTTCCAGAAGGAAATGCCGCGCCAGATGGTGACGGATCTGTTTCTGGATAAGGATACCGTGCTTTGGTTCGCTGTTCCCGGCGTAGGGGTATATGCCTATTTCTTCGATACCAACACGCTCAATCTTTTTCAATACAGTCCCTATAAGAAGAATACGATCTGCAGTAACCACATCAACAATATCTATCAGGATAGTGAGGGCTATATTTGGTTTTCGAGTGCCGAAAGTGGTCTGGATCGATACAATCCGGGTACGGGTGAAGTCACAAATTACAACGCATCCATCAGCAGTTTGATGGATGATTGCGTATACGGCGTGGCAGAATCCCCACTGACGCACGAACTGTATATCGCCACGAGAGCCGGGTTGATGCGTTTTTCCAAAGCGAAAAATGAGTTCCGGGATTGCCATATCCCGCAAAAAGTAGTGAACGAGAATGCCCTGTACATTGACCGGCATGCAACGATTTACATAGGTGGCCTGAATGGGCTGGTTTCCTTTGCAGAAAAAGATCTGGTGAATGATACCGCAACGTACCACATCATACCCGTTGAGTTGAAAGTAGACAACCAAACCATTGCCGCGGGCGACGGGACGGGGATTTTGCAACAACCGCTGGCTGATGCTTCGCGGATTGCCTTTCGCTGCAACCTGTCTTTTTCCATCAGCTATGCCACCGATGACTACCTGTCGCCCGTGCACGATAACATCGTTTATAAATTGGAAGGGTTTTCTGACGAATGGAGCCAGGCAGACGGCCATAACGTCATCTCCTATACCAATCTGAGCCCGGGCACCTATACGTTGATCATCAAAGGCCAGGCCGGCGACCGGACAACCCTGGCAGCTAGGCAACTGGAGATACGGATATTACCCCCTTTTTACCGAACAACGAGTGCGTACCTGCTCTATGGCGCTCTTTTGGGTACCCTGCTGTATTTCGGTATCAAATACTACAAAAACAGGGTCCGACTGGTAGAATCGTTGAAGTATGAAAAGAAGCGAAATAAAGACGTTGAAGAATTGAACCGGTTGAAGCTGGATTTTTTCACCAATATCTCGCACGAACTGCGGACCCCGTTGACCATCATCAACGGGCAGGTTGAAATGATGCTGAAACGGAAGGAACTGACCCTCAAAAATGAATCCAATGTGCGTTCGATACAGCAGGTAGGCAACCAGATGCACCAACTGTTGAATGACTTGCTTGATTTCAGGAAACAGGAAAACAAGATGCTGAAGCTGCATGTCCGCAAATACAATGTGGTCGACTTCATCCATGAGATTCAGCTATTGTATGCGGAATATGCGGTTTCCCGTGGTATCGATTTCACCTTGAGCCCCGGTACAGCCGATATCGACCTGTGGTTTGATGCCAAGCAACTGCAAAAGGTCATCAACAACGTCCTATCCAATGCGTTCAAACACACCCCCGATGGGGGCGTGATCTCCATGGGCATACACGATACGGGTAGCGGGGTTGTTCTTGATATCGAAGATAACGGAAAAGGCATCGATGCGGAGGACATCAACAGCATATTCGATAATTTTTACCAAGCCCAGGATGCCAGTTCGGGAACAGGTATTGGGTTGGCATTGGTCAAAAACATCATCGAGCTGCATCACGGGCATATTGCGGTGGAAAGCGAGCCGGGCATGGGCGCCAAGTTTACCATCACCCTGCCGAAAGGAAACAGTCATTTCCATGAATCGGAAATCGATACAGCAGGCGAACAGCCTGACGCATTATCGGCCGTTGTTTTGCCCGAAGAAATAGATTATAGGAAGGCTGCTTTCATCCCATACGACACCACCGTGCTCATCGTGGAAGACAACGATGCACTCCGAAAGATGCTGGAGGATATTTTTGCGCCGATATACGTCGTATTGAGCGCTTCAAATGGAGAAAAAGGGTTGGAGCTTGCGATGAAGGAGAAGCCGGATATCATCATCAGCGATGTATTGATGCCTAAGCTTTCGGGCATCGATCTTTGCAGGGCCATCAAGGACAATTTCGATACGTGCCATATCCCCGTGATATTGCTTACCGCCCGCAGTGCAGACGAGCATACCGTCGAAGGCCTGCATAGTGGCGCCGATGATTACATCATCAAGCCCTTTAATGTAAATATCCTGGTCAATAAGTGCAATGGGTTGATAAACAACCGGATTTCCCTGAAGGAGAAATTCAGTAAAGAGCCACGATCGGATGCCCGGATATTGGCAACCAATAAGCTCGATAAAGATTTCATCGATAAAGTAACTGCCGTCATCGACGCCAATATCGCAAACGTTGATTTCAATATCGACGATTTTGTTCCCGAAATCGGAATCGCCAGAACCAATATCTATTCGAAGATAAAAGTGATAACGGGACTTACCCCCAATAAATTGATTTTAACGATCCGGTTGAAAAAAGCCTCCGAACTGCTGGTTTCCCGACCGGAACTGACCACTTCCGAAATTGCTTATATGGTGGGTTTCTCTTCGTTGAAATACTTTAGCAAGTGTTTTAAGGATACGTATCACATCCTTCCCTCTGCTTTTCGCGCTGAACACACGGCGTGATAATGGACGAAGGTTGAATATGTACAATTTTGCCTCCCAAATGTACGATTTCGGAACCACAGCAAACCTGTAATGGTTACCTTCGCCTATCGGTAGCACTTCAACAGGATAACAGTAACATACCAACTAACGTAAACATGAAGACACCTACTTTCTTACTACTGCTAGTTCTAGGCACGGTTCCGCTTAGCAGCAAACTGGTTGCGCAAGATTTACTGGGCGCGGCAGCCAACACCGAGCAACTGGAAAAGACGTTGGTGATGCGCCGTGCGTGGGTACCCTATCCCGCATACGATAACCGTACAGGCTGGGCCGATTTGTTACAAGGCAATGCCCAAAAGCTGATTGAGCGGGGAGATCAGCAGCTTGCCTACCCATGGCAACCCATCGTGGCATCGGCATACCTAGAATACGAGCGCAGCGGCGACCGGAACATCATGCAGGAGCCGGATAGAGCCAATGTGGAAGCATTGGCCGACCTGGTGCGGGCGGAGCTCGCCGAGGGGAAAGGCCGCTTTATGGATAAAATTATAGACGGTGTATTTTTTCAATGCGAGCGGACGTCATGGGTGATATCCGCCCATTTGCCCGGACAGCTGTCGAAGCGCACGCTCCCCGACCATACGGACGAATACATCGATCTCGTTTCCGGCGATATCGGCTCCTTATTGGCGTGGACCTATTATTTCTTCCATAACGAATTCGACAAAGTCAACCCGATTATTTCGAAGCGGCTGTACGATGAGCTTTACAAAAAAATCATCGTGCCGTACCGCACCGAAGATCGCTTTTGGTGGATGGGGTACCACCTGCAGAAATCGGGTATCGTAAACAACTGGAATCCGTGGTGCAACAGCAATGTCCTGCAATGCATGATGCTGCTGGAAGATGATCGGAAACAGCTGGCGAGCGACGTTTACCGGACGATGCTTTCGGTGGATAAGTTTATCAATTACATCAAGAAAGACGGTGCATGTGAAGAAGGGCCGTCTTACTGGGGGCATGCGGCTGGCAAGCTGTACGACTACCTGCAGCTGTTGCATTGGGTAACCGGCGGGAACGTTTCCCTCTTCGACCAAAAGTTGATCAAAGACATGGGCGAATACATTTCGCGCTCTTATGTTGGCAATGACTGGGTGGTGAATTTTGCAGATGCGTCTGCCAGGTTCTCCTCCGACGCCGGCTTGATATACCGTTATGGCCGGGCGGTCAACAGCCGGGAAATGATGTCGTTTGCCGCCTATCTCACCGCCAAAGGGAAACCATCGGTCAGCTACGGCAGGGATATGTTCCGGTCACTGGAATCGCTGGCTTACGACCCGGCGCTTCATGCAACCGTTGGCGAGCATACCGCACCCGATGTAACCGAATATCCGGAAACCCAATTCTATTATGTAAAAAATGCAGGTGGTTTTTTCATGGCAACCAAGGCGGGGTTCAATGAAGAGAGCCACAACCATAACGATATCGGGTCTGTCTCGTTATTTTATAAAGGGACACCCGTCCTGATCGACGCCGGGGTAGGCACCTATACCCGACAGACCTTCGGCCCCGAACGCTATTCGATATGGACCATGCGTAGCAATTACCACAACCTGCCGGCGATCAATGGCGTTGAGCAAGCGCACGGCAGGGAATACCGCGCTTCCGACATCGAATTCGACGCACAAAGCCGTGCATTTTCGGTTGACATTTCGCGTGCTTATCCCAAGGAGGCAAATGTGGATTACTGGAAACGCCGTTATCAGCTAACGGACAACGGGTTGACGATTAACGATCAGTTTTCGTTGAATGCGGCTACGCAGCCCAATATCGTCTATTTTATGCTGTGGGGAGCGGTCGACCTGTCGGAACGTGGCAAGGTTGCGATCACGGTCGAAGATAAGCAGCTCATCTTGGACTATGATGAAAAGCAATTCGAAGTACACCTCGATCGCATTGCTCTCGACGATCCCCGGTTATCGTCGGTATGGGGCAAGGAACTAAACCGATTGGCTTTCAAGGCAAAAAGCCAGGAAAAACAAGCCGCTTACGCCTTTAAAATCCAACTTCCTTCATATTAAATTCATCCCTTTCATGAAAAAAAACCTTTGTTGCCTCGTGTTATCGTTGATTTTATTGTCATGCGGTCATAAAACGCAAAACTGCCTGCCCGATTTGGATCAATTGACGGAGCAGGGCATCCAGACCGCCGCTGCCCAGCTGGGTTACCAGGTGAAATTGATCGAAGCATCCGGCAGGTTTCTGAATCCCAGAACGATAAAAGATGAACAGGTAAAATACGTCGATCCAGAAGATTGGACGAGTGGTTTTTTTCCGGGGAGTATGTGGTATATGTATGAGCTGACCAACGACAAAAAATGGAAAGACGCCGGTACCAAATACACGGAAAAGCTCGATACGGTAAAATACCTCACCTCACACCATGACATCGGTTTCATGATCAATTGCAGCTTCGGGAATGCGTATCGTATCACGCAAAATCCGGCATATAAAGCGGTGATTGTTGAGGCTGCAAAATCATTGTCCACCCGTTTCCGTCCGCTTGCAGGTGTCATCCAGTCGTGGGATGTCGACCGCGGATGGCAAAGTCAGCGGGGGTGGAAGTGCCCGGTGATCATCGACAATATGATGAACCTGGAACTGCTGTTTGAAGCCACCCGGTTTTCCGGTGATTCCAGTTTTTACCGCATCGCGGTAAGCCACGCGGACGCGACCATGAAACATCATTTCCGTCCGGACTATAGCAGTTATCACGTCGTGGATTACGATGACCTAACCGGTGCGGTGCGGGGTAAATATACGGCACAGGGCTACGCCGACGAATCGGCATGGTCGCGCGGCCAGGCATGGGCATTGTATGGTTTTGTCGTGTGTTACCGGGAAACAAAAGACCCTAAATACCTCGATATGGCAAAAAACATCCATACATTTATCTTTAACCATCCAAACATGCCCGAGGACCTGGTTCCTTATTGGGACCTGGATGCACCGCATATCCCGAATGAACCCCGTGATGTATCGGCTGCGGCGATCCTAGCATCTGCATTATACGAACTGGATAAGTACCTGCCTGAAATACCGGAATATAAGAACACGGCCGACAAAATCATCGCCTCGCTATCGGGCGATGCCTATCGAGCCATTGTAGGAACAAATGCCAATTTTCTGCTGATGCATTCAGTTGGTAGCATCCCTCATGGACATGAAATCGATGTTCCGATCAACTATGCTGATTATTACTACCTGGAGGCGCTGACGAGAAGAAAAAAGTTGTAACATTAGGCGGGAAAGCGACGGCGCGGAAAAGCAATCGTTGCAAAACCTTCGTAAAAAATTTTTAAAAAACCATGAAAATCCCTTACCTTTGTCCCTCGTGAAATTTGGAGTACATTGCTTCATGACGAAATGCCCCAAGCCCGGAAATGTTTCCGACATATCTTGCATTTTTAACCGTTTTTGGCCCGTTGAGGGCTTTTTTTATGAACGTATGTACAGACCTTATCAACATAGCAAACCATCAACAACAGGAATAACGAATGACTAACTACAGCAAACTTCCGGCGATTTTGTTATTGGAAGACGGAACCGTCTACCATGGCAAGGCAGCGGGAAAGATTGGTACCACGACGGGCGAGATCTGTTTCAATACAGGTACTACGGGTTACCAAGAGATTTTTACCGACCCGTCTTACTACGGGCAGATTATGGTCACCACGAATGCCCACATTGGCAATTACGGCATAGCGGGAGCCGAGTCTGAGTCAAACCAGATTCAGATTGCGGGGCTAGTCTGCAAAAATTACAGTGTAAATTACAGCCGCAAAATGGCTGATTCGTCGATCCAGACCTACTTCGAAGACGGCAAACTGGTAGGCATCTCTGATATCGACACCCGTTCGCTGGTACGCCACATTCGCGACAAAGGGGCAATGAATGCCATCATTTCTTCGGAAATACTGGATGTGGACACACTGAAAGAAAAATTGGCAGAAGTGCCTTCGATGGCAGGGTTGGAATTGTCGTCAGTAGTTACCACTGAAACCCCCTATTACTATGGCAACGAGGATGCGCCGCTTCGCGTAGCCGTATTGGACCTGGGCATAAAGAAAAACATCCTGCGTAATTTCGATGTACGGAAAGTATACGCCAAGGTATTTCCAGCAAAGACATCATTTGCCGAAATGGATGCCTGGGGTGCCGATGGTTATTTCGTTTCTAACGGTCCCGGCGATCCAGCGGCTATGGATTATGCCATACAAACCGTGAGCGATATCCTCGCCGCGGACAAGCCGCTCTTTGGGATCTGCTTAGGACATCAATTGTTGGCACTGGCCAATGGAATACGCACAAGCAAAATGTTCAACGGTCACCGCGGCATCAACCACCCGGTTAAAAACATCATAGCCGACCGGTGTGAGATCACCAGCCAAAATCACGGTTTCGGGGTCGTGGCCGAAGATATCGAGCAATCGGATAAAGTAGAGATCACCCACGTGAACCTGAACGACCAATCCATTGAAGGCATCCGGGTGAAAGGTAAAAACGCGTTTTCGGTGCAGTACCACCCCGAGTCGTCGCCCGGACCGCATGATTCGCGCTATTTGTTTGATGATTTTGTGCAGTTAATGGAACGTGGAGAATTGGAGATTGGAAGTTAAAAAAAATGAAAGTTGAAAATGAAAAATTGAAAGTGGATCGGTAGTTCAATTTTCAATTAAGCAAGCATTTTCAATTTTCAACTAAATATAACTATCTTTGAAGATGTGTTGCTTCGTGTAGATGTGACACTAACTTGAAAGCTATCGTAAATAGTAACCTTAAAATAAGAGAAATACATGAGCTTGATCATCGATGTACATGCGCGGCAGATATTGGATTCGCGCGGTAATCCTACCATCGAGGTAGACGTAACTACTGAAAATGGATTTGTGGGCCGTGCGGCCGTTCCATCAGGTGCTTCCACAGGAGCGCACGAAGCCGTAGAATTGCGGGACGGAGATAAAACGAAGTACCTTGGTAAAGGGGTGTTAAAAGCAGTGGAAAATGTAAATACCAAGATCGCGGAAGCCTTACAGGGCATCGATGTCTTCGAACAGAATGCCATCGATAAAGTGATGATCGATCTGGACGGTACCGAAAACAAAGGTAATCTGGGTGCCAATGCCATTTTGGGTGTTTCATTGGCAGTAGCCAAAGCCGCTGCACAGGAAAGCCGTCAGCCCGTGTACCGTTACATAGGCGGTGTGAATGCCAATACGCTACCTATTCCGATGATGAACATCATCAACGGTGGATCGCACTCCGATGCGCCTATTGCGTTTCAGGAGTTTATGATCATGCCGGTAGGGGCACCCTCGTTCTCCGAAGCACTGCGTTGGGGAGCAGAGGTATTCCATAACCTCAAGAAGATCCTGCACGACAGGGGCTTATCGACCGCTGTCGGCGACGAAGGTGGATTTGCACCTGCATTCGACGGTACGGAAGATGCTGTGGAAACGATTTTGAAGGCCATCGAAAAAGCGGGATACAAACCGGGTAGTGATATTTACCTGGCGCTGGATTGCGCTTCATCTGAGTTTTATAAGGATGGCAAATACGATTACACGAAATTTGAAGGCGACAAAGGCGCCGTACGTACCAGCGAAGAGCAGGCGACTTACCTGGCCGAATTGTCCAGCAAATATCCCATCATCTCAATCGAAGACGGCATGGCTGAAGACGACTGGGCCGGATGGAAACTGCTGACTGATAAGATCGGTGCAACCGTACAGTTGGTGGGTGACGACTTGTTCGTAACCAATACCAAAAGATTGCAGCGGGGTATTGATGAAGACACTGCGAACTCGATCCTGGTGAAAGTAAACCAGATCGGCTCGCTCACCGAAACCATCAATGCGGTATCTTTGGCGCAAACCAATGGTTATACATCGGTAATGAGCCATCGGAGCGGTGAAACGGAAGATTATACCATTGCGGATTTGGCGGTAGCGCTTAACTGCGGTCAGATTAAAACCGGTTCTGCATCGCGCTCCGATCGGATCGCAAAATACAATCAACTACTTCGCATCGAAGAAGAATTGGGCAGTAGCGCGCGGTTTTTAGGCAAAAGCTTTAAGTTCGCGAAATAACGCATTACCACAAATCATTTTATTAAGGGAGGCTAAGAATACTAGCCTCCTTTTTTTGTGCGCAATCGTAATTGTTCCAGCCGGTCATACAGCCGGAAGGCCGTATCCAGGTAAGGGGCGGCACGCAGGTGTTCCCTTTCTTCCGAGAATATTTTTGTAGGATGTTTGGCGTGGAATGCCGACCGTCTAGCTGCTTTTGCTAGATAGGTGTCTTCAAGTGCTATGCCGCAACTGGAAGTAACCGTACGCAGTAAGTCCAGCGGCCCGTCTGCGTAGTTGAGGAGCGTAGCACGGTTATCTTCCGATGCAACATCCAAGTATACTTCGAAATAACGTTCCAGTACACGCGCCAAATAGCTATCCAGATTGAGGGAATGGATGTCTTTGGCATGGAATCCAAAAATAGCCGGTTCAATCAATCCCGGTACCGCATGCATACCGCGGAGCTTTTGGTGCGATCGCACCACCTCATCCGGTCGCCGATAGAGAAGTATGAACGGAACATCGGGATAACGTGCACGGAGCAACCTCCAAAAGAAAATATGCCAGCTATCCAGTTTAATGATTAGGTGCTGCTCGTTACCTTTCCGTTGCTGTCCATACAGGCGGATGGCGGCTGCCAATGTTTCGGAGATGGCGAAGTCCGGCAGGGCTTCGGTTTTAAAGGGTGTCCGAATAATGTCGTCGAAAAAAGGAACCTCTGCAAGACTGATGCAACGCGGATGAAGCGCCAGTAGCTGCGACAATAGGGTAGAACCGCAACGGGATACATGGAAGATGAAGGCCTTGGGAAAAACATGCGGCAACGACGTGCTCCAATCAGCCAGCAAGTCGATGCTGCTCACCGGACGGAAGCGGCTGGAATTGCAGGGCTTGCTGCGGGCCTTAGCCAAGGTCTCGTCAAAAAATGGATCCGTAAACGGAATGTCTTCCAGTTGAATCCACTCACAGCAAACGAGTTGTTGATGAATTCGAAGACGGGAAGGGTACCAGTTTTTAAGGGAATGCATCGATCAGCTCGTTAATTTCGATAGCTCTTTTTCCATTTGGTCGGCAAAGCGGATCGCACTGGGTGTATTTTGCAGTCGTAATGCTGTAATCACCTGCTTTTGTTTGTCGATATCGACTTCATCGTCTTTCATCTGTTTATGAGCGCGGTCGAAGAGATCGCGTAACCAATCATTTACCAGGCAATCGACCACCAGGTGGATTCGGTCTGTGGTACCCATATTGCTTACCCAATGCATCAGGTTCGCATTAATATACCAACACGCTCCCAGCTGCATCTCTACACGTGTCTCTTCCACATAAAATTCCACCTGTGGATTGGTCACAACCGGGAAATGCAAGCGTGCTTCTCCCTTTTCAAATGCCAATTCATGGTCGCGATGCGGTTTAATCTTTGCACCTGCCTTTAAGTTCAGGAAGCGTACCGATTGTACCGGACATTTTAGGGATTGAACCAACTCCCGGGCAGATGGAAAGTGTGGCATGTGTTTCGTGTCGGCGTAAGCTCGTTCACTCATTAGATCCGGAATGGTGCAGTCCGCACCACCCGGTGTACGCAACGGCAGTACTGTCCACCCGCCCCTATATTGCAGCGTGTTGAAATGCGATTGCCATGTGGTACTGACAGAGTATCGCGTTAATTCATCGGCGATGGTGTTGGGGACGGTGAATGGCAGTTTAGCGAGTGTAATCATTCTTGCAATTAGCGGTTAATAAGCAGGTATTATTTTTTGATTTATTTTTTTGGATAAAATATATTCTAATATAATAAGTTTTTTTTTTTAACTTGCACAGCATTTACATTATTCTTCTACCATTAAAAACTAACTATGTCGCAGGTGCGCTATTAATAATTAATAGCCATTTCATAATTGAAATTATTGCATTGATA
>Ga0182737_1002478_pt1 | contig 15071 bp, 15 predicted proteins | sample eDN5th30CBELigOP_FD_128878 | JGI IMG/M metagenome (GOLD analysis project Ga0182737, IMG submission 128878) | Enriched Organic Plus compost microbial communities from Emeryville, California, USA - eDNA 5th pass 30_C BE-Lig OP (version 2) (version 2) ... | reverse complement strand
CGGCTGGTCACCACCGACACCAGCGATACCGCCGCGGTGGCAGGCGACATCAGGCGGTTGTTGAAGGATTAGCGTGTTGTCATCCCGGCCAAGCGGCAAAGCCGCGCGAGGCGGGACCCAACTTCGTGACGCGCAAAAAGTTGGATTCCCGCTTTCGCGGGAATGACAATCAGATATGCAGCGCGGCCCCATCCGCCGCGATCACCGCCTCATGCATCATCTCGGATAGCGTCGGATGCGGGAAGATGGTGTGCGCCAGTTCCTGGTCGGTCAGTTCGCCGGTCTTGGCGATGACATAGCCCTGGATCAGTTCGGTGACTTCCGCGCCGATCATGTGCGCGCCCAGCAGTTCGCCGGTCTCGGCGTCGAACACCGTCTTGATAAGCCCTTCCGGTTCGCCCAGCGCGATGGCCTTGCCGTTGCCGATGAAGGGGAACCTGCCCACCTTGATCTTGCGGCCGGTTTCCTTGGCCTTGGCTTCGGTCAGGCCGACCGACGCGACCTGCGGCCAGCAATAGGTGCAGCCCGGCACATTGGCGGTGTTGAGCGGATGCACGCCCTTCACGCCCGCGATCTTTTCCGCGACGATCACGCCTTCATGCATGGCCTTGTGCGCCAGCCAGGGCGCGCCCACCAGGTCGCCGATGGCCCAGACGCCATCCACGCCGGTTTCGCCATACTTGCCCGCGACCACATGGGTCTTCTCGACCTTGATGCCCGCCTGTTCCAAGCCGATATTCTCGACATTTCCGACAATACCCATCGCCAGGATCACCCGGTCCACCGTGACCTGTTCGGTCTTGCCGTCCTTGGCCTTCAGGGTGCAGGTGACATTGTCCGCGCCACGCTTCAGTTCGGTGACCTGGGTTTCCAGCTTGAGCTTCATGCCCTGCTTGGTGAAAGCCTTGGCGGCGAAGGCGCTGATTTCGGCATCCTCGACCGGCATCACCCGATCCATGATCTCCACCACCGTCACCTCGGCGCCCAGCGTCTTGTAGAAAGACGCGAATTCGATGCCGATGGCGCCGCTGCCCACGACCAGCAGCGACTTGGGGAAGCTGTCGGGCACCATCGCCTCGCGATAGCTCCAGACCAGCTTGCCGTCCGGCTCCAGCCCCGGCAGCGTGCGGGCGCGCGCGCCCGTCGCCAGCACGATATTCCTGGCGGTATAATCGCTGGCCTTGCCGTCCTTGGTGACCGACAGCTTGCCCTTGCCGGCCAGCTTGGCCTCGCCCGCGATCACCGTGACCTTGTGCTTCTTCATCAGGAAGCCGACGCCGTCCGACAACTGCTTGGAGACGGCGCGGCTGCGGGCCACGATCTTGGAGATATCGAACTTGAAATTGTCGGCCGACAGGCCGAACTCCTCCAGCCGGTGCAGCATGTGCCAGGTTTCGGACGACCGCAGCAGCGCCTTGGTGGGAATGCAGCCCCAGTTCAGGCAGATGCCGCCCAGCTTGTCGCGTTCGACCACGGCGGTCTTCAGGCCCAGCTGCGCGCAGCGGATGGCGCAGACATAGCCGCCCGGCCCGCCGCCCACCACGATGACGTCGAAATTGGTGTCAGCCATTGCGCGCCCCTTAGAGCAGCATCGAAGCAGGTTCTTCGATGAACTGCTTCAGGGTTGCGAGGAACTTGGCGCCGGTGCCGCCGTCCACCACGCGGTGGTCGGCCGACATGGTGACGGTCATCACCGTGGCGACCTCGATCTTGCCGTTCACCACGATGGCGCGCTCCTCGCCCGCGCCCACCGCGATGATGCAGCTTTGCGGCGGGTTGATGATGGAGGTGAAATTCTTGATGCCGTACATGCCCAGATTGGAGACGGAGAAACCGCCGCCCTCATACTGGTTGGGCTTGAGCTTCTTTTCCTTGGCCAGGCCGGCCAGCGTCTTGACCTCGTTGCTGATCTCCACCAGCCCCTTGGTCTGGGCCTTGAAGATGATCGGGGTGATCAGGCCGAAGTCCAGCGCCACGGCGACGCCGACATCGGCATCCTTGTGCTTGAGGATCGCCGTATCGGTCCAGCTGGCGTTGACGTCGGGATGCTTCATCAGCGCCATCGCCGACGCCTTCATGATGAAGTCATTGACCGACAGCTTGTAGGCCGGGACCTTGTCTTTGCCCTTGGGCGCAGCCGCGTTCATCTTCTCGCGCACCGCCATCAGGGCGTTCAGGTTGCAATCCACCGTCAGGTAGTAATGCGGGATCAGCGTCTTGGCGCTGGTCAGGCGCTTGGCGATGGCCTTGCGCATATTGTCGTGCGGGATTTCCTCGTAGGAGCCCGCCGGATAGAGCAGTCGCGCATCGGGCAGCGGCGCAACGCCGGGAACACCCGCACCGGACGACGGCGCGGCAGCGCCGGCAGCAGGCTTGGCCGCACCGGGTTTGGCGTTCTCGACATCCGATTTCACGATGCGCCCGCGCGGGCCGGTGCCGGTCAGGCCCGACAGGTCAATGCCCTTCTGGCCCGCGATGCGGCGCGCCAGCGGCGAGGCGAAGATGCGGCTGCCGTCGCCGGACGGCGCGGCGGCCTTGGCCGGAGCGGCGGCGGACGCAGGCTTGGATTCCGTTTTGGGCGCTTCGGCCTTGGGCGCGGCTTCGGCTTTCACCGCCGCGCCGATGTCCTTCATCGCAGCGGGAATATCCACTGTAGCGCCCGGCTTCTCACCCTCGGCCAGCAGCACGGCGATAGGGCTGTTCACCTTCACGCCTTCGCTGCCTTCGGGCACCAGGATCTGGCCGATGGTGCCTTCGTCCACCGCCTCGAATTCCATCGTGGCCTTGTCGGTTTCGATCTCGGCCAGGATGGTGCCGGATTTCACGACATCGCCTTCCTTCACCAGCCACTTGGCCAGCTTGCCCTCCTCCATGGTGGGCGAAAGCGCGGGCATCAGGATGTTGGTCGCCATGTGCGTTACGCCTTGTAGCTGACGGCTTTGACCGCGGCGATGATGTCATCCACCGTGGGCAGCGCGAGCTTTTCGAGATTGGCGGCATAGGGCATCGGCACGTCCTTGCCCGACACCTTGGTCGGCGGTGCATCCAGATAATCGAACGCATCCAGCGCCACCTGGGCGCAGATTTCCGAGCCGATGGAGCAGACCGGCCAGGCCTGTTCGACCGTGACGATGCGGTTGGTCTTCTTCACGCTGGCCAGCACCGTATCCATGTCCAGCGGGCGCAAGCTGCGCAGATCGATCACCTCGGCGTCGATGCCCCCTTCCGCCAGCTTTTCGGCCGCTTCCAGGCACTGGCCCACGGTGATCGAATAGCTGACCAGCGTGACGTCGCTGCCCGGCTTGACCACGCGCGCCTTGCCGATGGGCAGCACGAAATCGTCCAGCTTGGGCACCGGGAACGACTTGCCGTAAACGATCTCGTTTTCCAGGAAGATCACCGGATTGGGATCGCGGATCGCGGCCTTGAGCAGACCCTTGGCGTCGGCGGCGAAGTAAGGCGCGATCACTTTCATGCCCGGCACCGAGGCATACCAGGCGCTGTAATCCTGGCTGTGCTGGGCCGCGACGCGGGCCGCGGCGCCGTTGGGACCACGGAAGACGATGGGGCAGCTCATCTGGCCGCCGGACATGTAGCGGGTCTTGGCGGCGGAATTGATGATCTGGTCCATCGCCTGCATGGCGAAGTTCCAGGTCATGAACTCGACGATGGGCTTCAGGCCGTCAAAGGCCGCGCCCACGCCCAGACCGGTAAAGCCATGCTCGGTGATCGGGGTGTCGATCACGCGGCGCTCGCCGAACTCCTGCAACAGGCCCTGCGAAATCTTGTAGGCGCCCTGATACTGGGCGACTTCCTCGCCCATCAGGAACACCAGTTCGTCGCGGCGCATCTCCTCGGCCATCGCGTCGCGCAACGCATCGCGCACGGTCTGGGTGACGAATTCGGTGCCTTCGGGGAATTCCGGATCGCTGGCGATCTCCGCCTTGGGGGCTTCCACCTTTTCGGCTGCCTTGTCGGCGACCACCTTGTGGTCTTCGCCAGCGGGAAGGCTGGCGGCTTTCTTGGCAGGCGCCGCGCCCGCCGCCTCGCCATCGCCCAGCAGGATGGCGATGGGGCTGTTGACCTTCACGCCCTCGGTGCCTTCGGGCACCAGTATCTGGCCGATCTTGCCCTCGTCCACCGCCTCGAATTCCATCGTGGCCTTGTCGGTCTCGATCTCGGCCAGAATGGTGCCGGACTTGACGACGTCACCCTCCTTCACCAGCCATTTGGACAGCTTGCCCTCTTCCATGGTGGGCGACAGCGCAGGCATCAGTATCTCGGTGCTCATCAGGCGTAAATGTCCGTATAAAGTTCAGCGATGCCCGGTTCCGGGCTTTCGGTGGCGAATTCGGCCGCGGCGATGACGGCGGCCTTGACCTGGGTGTCGATGGCCTTGAGGTCGTCCTCGTTGACCACGCCGCGCTCGATCAGCTTGCGGCCGAAATTCTCGATCGGGTCGCGCTTTTCGCGGAACTCGGCCAGTTCCTCCTTGGTGCGGTACTTGGCCGGATCGGACATGGAGTGGCCGCGATAGCGATAGGTCTTCATCTCCAGGATGATCGGGCCCTTGCCGGCGCGGCAATGCGCCATCGCCTCGGCGCCCGCCTTGGCCACCGCCTCGACATCCATGCCGTCCACCTGGATGCCGGGAATGGCGAAGGACGAACCGCGCTTGGAGAAGTCGGACACCGCGCTGGAGCGTTCCACGCTGGTGCCCATCGCATACTGGTTGTTCTCGATCACATACACGACCGGCAGCTTCCACAGCTCGGCCATGTTGAAGCTTTCATAAACCTGGCCCTGGTTGGCCGCGCCGTCGCCGAAATAGGTCAGGCAGACGCCCTGGTTGCCGCGATACTTGTTGGCGAAGGCCAGGCCGGTGCCGATCGGCACCTGCGCGCCGACGATGCCGTGGCCGCCATAGAATTTCTTCTCGGACGAGAACATGTGCATCGAGCCGCCCTTGCCGCGCGACAGGCCGGTGGAGCGGCCGGTCAGCTCGGCCATCACCGCCTTGGGATCGACGCCCTGGGCCAGCATATGGCCGTGGTCGCGATAGGCGGTGATCTGCTGGTCGTCCGGCGTGGCGACCGACATCAGGCCCACCACCACGGCCTCCTGGCCGATATACAGGTGGCAGAAGCCGCCGATCAGGCCCATGCCGTAAAGCTGCCCGGCGCGCTCTTCAAAGCGGCGGATCAGCAGCATGTCCGCATAGAGTTTCTTCTGGGATTCGGAGTTGCTTTTGGGGGCGTCGGGCATGAAGCGGCAGATGCCTTTTTCTTGGTTTTCGAGAAGCCGCCGCCGTTGTTGCAAGACCCGCTGGCCTTGGCAAGGCCATTGTTATTTTATTGCGCTGCAACCTCCGAACAGCGTTCAGCGGCTTGTGTTGGCTGGATAAATCGGCCCCGCAATCTTGATGCCGTCCTCTCACCGGCCCGCGCAATTTTGCGTCTCGCACCCCCGGCGGGAGCGCACGGAAAGACGCGCGCCACCCTCATTCCGGGCGGCGACCGATGCGGAAACGGGAAAGATGCCGCAGAGCTTTAGCGGCGCGGAACGGCGATCTGGTTGGGCGCGGCCGTCATCAGTTCGGTGCGCGCCAATTCCTCGACCAGATCGGGATCGGCGCCCGCCTGTTCCATCAGGCCGATGCGATGCTCCAGGCGGGCGCGGCTGTCCTGGAGTTGCGCCAGCTGTTGCTTCTGCAAGGCCAGGCGGGATTGCGCCTCCTCCAGCTTGAGGATGCCGCGATCGCCCCAGATGGCATAGGCGCTGAAGTAACTGACCACCGCCACGGTGATGGCCGGGACCAGCAGCACGGTGAAAAAGCGGGTGACAGAACGCCTGATTCGCATGACCCCAACGAATCACACACTGATTCGCGGCGTCAACAGAAATTGGGTTAAGGATTCCGGGAACTTAGGCCACGCTACCTTAACGACTCCGGTCCCGCAGGCGGCGCGTCAGGCAGCGGCAAATTGCAGGGACGAAACCGGCGCGCGGCGCACCACCCGCGTCAGTTCCTGCCGCGCGAACCAGCCGCGCACCGTGCCGTCTTCCGAGACGCAGAACAGATCGTCCCCCGCCTCGCCCGTCACGCACATCACAACGACGTCGCTGACTTTGCGCACCATGCTGCCCAGGCCGATTTCCATCCTGCTCTCCCACCTGAATCGGTGAGAACATAATAGGAACAAAACTGGCGGCCGCAAGGGGTCAGCCGCGGAGCACGCTCCGCCCGGCATAGACGGCGGCGTCGCCAAGCTGCTCCTCGATGCGCAGAAGCTGGTTGTACTTGGCCAGGCGGTCGGACCGGGCCAGCGAGCCGGTCTTGATCTGTCCGCAATTGGTGGCCACGGCCAGGTCGGCGATGGTGCTGTCCTCGGTCTCGCCGGAGCGGTGGCTCATCACCGCCTTGTAGGCGTTGCGGTGCGCCAGTTCGACCGTCTCCAGCGTCTCGGTCAGCGAGCCGATCTGGTTGACCTTGATCAGGATGGCGTTGGCGGTGGCCTTTTCGATGCCCTGCTTCAGGCGCGTCACATTGGTGACGAACAGGTCGTCGCCCACCAGGTTGACGGTCTTGCCCACCGCGTCAGTCAGCGCCTTCCAGCCCGCCCAGTCGTCCTCGGCCATGCCGTCCTCGATGGAGAAGATCGGATAGCGCTTGCAGAGGTCAGCATAGACCTGGACCATCTCGTCCGGCGCCAGCGTCCGGCCCTCGCCTTCCAGCACATACTTGCCATCCTTGAAGAACTCGGTGGAAGCCGGGTCCAGCGCGAAGAAGATATCCTCGCCCAGCCGGTACCCGGCCTTTTCCACGGCCTTGGAGATATAGCCCAGCGCCTCGTCCGGCGATTTCAGGTTGGGCGCGAAGCCGCCCTCGTCGCCGACATTGGTGTTCAGCCCCGCATCGTGCAGCGACTTCTTCAGGGCATGGAAGATTTCCGCGCCCATGCGCAGCCCCTCGCGGAAGCTGGAGGCGCCCACCGGCGCGATCATGAACTCCTGGAAGTCGATGGGATTGTCGGCATGCACGCCGCCATTGACCACATTCATCATGGGCACCGGCAGGACATTGGCCTTGGGGCCGCCGGCATAGCGGTAGAGCGGCAGGTTCGCCGCCATCGCCGCCGCCTTGGCCACCGCCAGCGAGACGCCCAGAATGGCATTGGCGCCCAGCCGCGCCTTGTTGGGGGTGCCGTCCAGCGCGATCATGGCGCGGTCGATGCGGATCTGCTCCTCGGCCTCCATGCCGCACAGCGCGTCGAACAGATCGCCGTTCACGGCGGCGACCGCCTTTTCCACGCCCTTGCCGCCATAGCGCTTGCCGCCATCGCGCAACTCCACTGCCTCATGCGCGCCGGTCGAGGCGCCCGACGGCACGGCGGCGCGGCCGAAGCTGCCGTCTTCCAACCGCACATCCACCTCCACGGTGGGGTTGCCCCGGGAGTCCAGGATTTCGCGGCCGATGATGTCGAGGATGGCGGTCATGTGGGGAACTCCCTTATGCTAGGCGGGTTCTAGGGGACTGCGCCCTGCCGGGCAAGGCAAGCCGTGCGGGCAGCAAAACCTGTCATCGAATTGGGGGAGAACCGACATGATCCTGGCCGCGCCCGCTATCGTCCTGACCGCCGCCGTCACCCTGCTGGCCGTCCTGCTGGCTTTCTGGACCGGCCTGCGCGTGGCGGGCGTCCGCCGCCGGGTCGGCATCGCGCCCCCGGCGGTCAGCGGCGCACCCGAACTGGAATGCGCCCTGCGCGTGCAGGGCAATACCGTGGAACAGTTCGTGGTCTTCCTGCCGTCGCTCTGGCTGGCGGCGCTGTACTTCCAGGGCTGGCTGCCGCCACTGATCGGCCTTGTCTGGTGCCTGGGCCGCCTCGCCTATGCGCTGGGCTACCGGGCGGACAATCCCGGCGGGCGCTATCCGGGTTTCGCACTAACCGCCCTGTCCACCGTGCTGCTGGCGATCCTGGCAGGCATCGGCATCGTCAATGCCTGGCTGGCCGTCAACGCCTGACGTTCAGGCAGAGCGTTTTACGATCGCGTCAATCTCCACAAGCTGCTCCAGCAGCGCGGGGAAATCCTTGAGGCGCACCATGTTGGGACCGTCGCTGGGCGCATGGTCCGGGTCCTGGTGCACTTCCAGGAAGACACAGGCCACGCCCGCCGCCACGGCAGCGCGGGCCAGATACGGCACCATCGTGCGGTCGCCGCCCGACTTGTCGCCCTGCCCGCCCGGCTGCTGCACGCTGTGGGTGGCGTCGAACACCACCGGCGCGCCGAACGCCGCCATGATGGGCAGCGCGCGCATGTCCGACACCAGCGTGTTGTAGCCGAAGGACGCGCCGCGCTCGGTCACCAGCACATTGGGATTGCCCGCGCCGGTGATCTTGGCGATCACATTCTTCATGTCCCAGGGCGCCAGGAACTGGCCCTTCTTGACGTTGACCACCTTGCCGGTATGCGCCGCCGCCACCAGCAGATCGGTCTGACGCGAGAGGAAGGCCGGGATCTGGAGGATGTCCACCGCCTGGGCGACGGCGGCGCACTGGTCGCGCTCATGCACATCGGTCAGCACCGGCAGGGCGAACTGGCGGCGGATGTCGTTGAAGATGGGCAGCGCATTCTCCAACCCGATGCCGCGCGCGGTGGCGGCGCTGGAGCGGTTGGCCTTGTCGAAACTGGTTTTGTAGACCAGTCCCACGCCCAGCTTCTCGCAGGCCTCCTTCAACGCACCCGCCATGTCGAAGGCATGGGCGCGGCTTTCCAGCTGGCAGGGCCCGGCGATGATGGACAGTTTGCGGCTGTTGCCGATTTCGACGGGATGGCTGTCGGGGCCGACGGTGACGGTGCTGTTCGGGATCATGGAGGTCTTTTACCACCCCCGCCCGCCGCCGCAAACGCGGACGAATTCCAGAGGCCCGCCTCCCCCTTATGCGCGCAGCGCATAAAAGGGGGAGGTGGTTTCAGCGTGCGAAGCCGACCCCTTGGGAGGCGAGCGTAAGTTGAAGCCGGAGGGGGTAATTAAAAGAACTTACGGAATCGCCGCAGCCGCCGCGATGGACAGCGGCGTGGACAGCGGGTTCAGAAGCTGCATGGCATCCGCGAACATGGTGCTGTCCACCCGCACCACATCGCCCGGATAGATAGGGGTGGAGCGGTCGGTGGGCATGCGGACTTCGCGGTTGGTGCCCTCGCGCCGGACATAGACCTTGCTCTCCACCGCCGCCGGGGTGAAACCGCCCGCCATCGCGATGGCGTTCAGCGCGTTCATGTGGTTGACATAGGGGTACTGGCCGGGGCGCGTCACCGCGCCGATGATGTAGAAGGGCCGGTAGGCGGAGACTTCCACCGAAATGCGCGGCGATTTCAGATAGCCCTGGGCCAGCGCGCCGCCGATCACGCCTTCCAGTTGCTGGGCGGTATAGCCCGCGGCGCGAAGCTGGCCGACCAGCGGCATGCGGATGAATCCGGAACTGTCGATGGTGTAATCGCCCGACAGGTCGGTTTCCTCGAACACCGTCAGCTTCAGCTTGTCGCCCACGCCCAGCAGATAATCGGGATTGCCGCCCGGCGCGGCGGCGGCGGGATAATAGGCGCCGCGCGGCGCGGCGACATAACCGCTCGCATTCGCCTGGGCCGGAGGCAGCGGCTTGTAACCATATTCCGTGGGTTCGCCCAGGGCGCGCGGCGGCTGCGATGCGGCCGCCGGCGCGGCAGCCATCGCCTGCGGCGCGGGTTGGTATTGCGCGGATGGTCCGTTCACCGGGCCATTCACTGGCGCACCCATCGGGGCGGCATACATGCCGTTGGCGGCGACCGGGACCGACAGGCTGCTGGGAGCCGGGCTGTAACCGTAATTGGACGGCGCGCCGCCGCCATTGGGCGAAATATAACCGCCATTTACCGGCGCGGCATTGTAGCCATTATTGGCGCTGGCGGCGGCGGTGCGCGGCAGGGTAGCCGTTGCGGGGGTGAAATCGGCGGCGGCGCCCACGGGAGTCAGGCCGTAATCGTCGAAACGCTGGGCGCGGGCGGGCTGGAACATGGCGAACAGCAGCATGCCGCCCAGCAGGAGGCCGGCGATGCGGACGAGGAAATGCGGAATGGACTGGCCCATGACGGCGATCCTATAAGCCGTGGCCTTACGAAAGTGCTATCACGGTTGGGGTTGCGGTAAAGCAGTCCTTAACGGTGATGAACCCCGAACAGGAAATGGTGTGCCATGACGGGACAGAAGCTATTCGCGGTCTATGCCGGGGGCCGCGCGCCCCGCGCCAATACCGAACTGCATGATGTGCTGTTCGTGACCGGCGCGGCGATCGAGGACACCTATGCGCAGTTGCTGGACAAATGGTTCGGCGATCCCAGAAGCCTGCACATAGACAGCTGGCTGGAGCTGGATGTGGTGGATGGATACCGCGTCAATCTGCACAGGCCCGCCTCTCCCTCGTGCGAAGCGCGTGAGGGGGAGGCGGCTGTAGCTGGCTCTCGAGCCAGCGAAAGCCGGAGGGGGTCAGAAAACAACCTCTACTTCGTCAATCTGGGCGCCTACCGCGACGGCGAATTCACCGAACTGCATGCCTGTGGCTTTTACGTCGCCGCGTCGGCGCCCGAAGCCAGGAAACGCGCGATGGACGAACACTTCACCGGCAAGGTGGCGGAAAAGCACAAGGACGACCTGCTGGCGGTAGACGACCTGATCGCGCTGACCACCGTGAACGGCGCGCACATCACCCTCACCCATACCGGCGAGACGTCAGACGCCAAACCCAACAACGGCTATCACGTCATTCCGAAAGCGGTGATCGCGGCGTTCCTCGCCGCGCGCTGAAGCGCGGTCAGACCAGACGGCTCTTCTGCACCGCCGCCGCGATGAAGCTTGTGAACAGCGGGTGCGGCTCCAGCGGGCGCGACTTCAGTTCGGGATGGAACTGCACGCCGATGAACCAGGGATGGCTGGGGATTTCCATGATCTCCGGCAGCCGCCCGTCCGGCGACCAGCCCGACACATCCATACCGTGCCTGGCCAGGTCCCTGGCATAGCCGGTATTGACCTCATAGCGGTGGCGATGGCGCTCGCTGATGGTGGTCGCGCCATAGACTTCCGCCACGCGCGAACCCGGCGTCAGGGCGGCGTCGTAAGCGCCCAGCCGCATGGTGCCGCCCATGTCGCCATCGGCAGCGCGGCTTTCCACCTGATTGCCCTTCACCCATTCGGTCATCAGGCCGATGACGGGATGCGCGGGCTTGCCGATCTCGGTGGTGCCAGCGCCTTCCAGACCCGCCAGATTGCGCGCCGCCTCGATCACCGCCATGTGCAGGCCATAACAGATGCCGAAGAACGGCACGTTGCGCTCACGCGCGAACTTCACCGCGCCGATCTTGCCTTCGGTACCACGCTCGCCGAAACCGCCGGGCACCAGGATGCCGTGGACATTCTCTAGGAAGGCGGCGGCGTCGTCGCGCTCGAACACCTCGGAATCGATCCAGTCCAGGTGCACCTTGACGTTGTTGGCCAGCCCGCCATGCGCCAGCGCCTCGGACAGCGACTTGTAGCTGTCCTTGACCTGGATGTACTTGCCCACCACGGCGATGCGGACCTCGCCTTCCGGGTTCTTGACCTTGTGCACCACGTCTTCCCAGCGCGACAGGTCCGGTTCGGGCGCATTCTCGATCCCGAACACCTTGAGAAGCTGGGTGTCCAGCCCGACCTGATGATAGGCGATCGGCACGCGATAGATGGTGTCCAGGTCCATCGCCGGGATCACCCGCTCGGCGGCCAGGTTGCAGAACAGGCCGATCTTGCGGCGGTCGTCTTCCGGGATGGGATGGGAGGTGCGGCAGAGCAGGATGTCGGGCTGAATGCCGATGGCCCGCAATTCCTTGACGCTGTGCTGGGTGGGCTTGGTCTTGAGTTCGCCCGCCGCCTCGATGAAGGGCACCAACGTCAGATGGATGAAGGCGGTCTGACCGCGCCCCAGATCGTTGTGCAGCTGGCGGATGGCCTCGAAGAAAGGCAGGCCCTCGATATCGCCCACCGTGCCGCCGATCTCGACCAGCAGGAAGTCCAGCCCGTCGGTATCGGCCAGCACGAATTCCTTGATCATGTCGGTGACGTGCGGGATCACCTGCACGGTGCGGCCCAGATAGCCGCCCTTGCGTTCCTTTTCGATCACCTGGCTGTAGATGCGCCCCGATGTGACATTGTCGGACTTGCGCGCCGACACGCCGGTGAAGCGCTCGTAATGCCCCAGGTCCAGGTCCGTCTCCGCGCCATCGTCGGTGACATAGACCTCGCCATGCTGGAACGGCGACATCGTGCCGGGATCCACATTGAGATAGGGATCGAGTTTGCGAAGACGAACCTTGTAGCCGCGTGCCTGAAGCAACGCGCCAAGAGCGGCGGACGCCAGACCTTTTCCGAGGGAAGAGACCACGCCGCCGGTGATGAAGATCAACCGGGCCATGGGAGGCCAACATCATGAAAAGACATGATGGACGCAAGCGCAAAATTGCAAAAAATTCCGGGCGCTAACAGCTATGCGCGTCTTGCAATAAGACGCCGACTCGTTGCCGCGCCTTCGCCGCGCTATTGCGGCTTGGGGACCGACGGAATCGCGGGGGCGGCGGGCTTGGCGGGCGCAGTGGTGGCCGGAGCCGCATCGAGGATCGAGGTGTTGTTGGGGCGGCCATGCAGCGCCAGCAGGTTCAGCCCGATGCAGGTCAGGAAGAACAGGCCCGCCAGGATGGCGGTGGTGCGGGTCAGGGTATCGGCCGCGCCGCGCGGGGTGAACAAGCCGCCCATGCCGCCGCCGCTGCCGCCACCCATGCCCAGGCCGCCGCCTTCCGACCGCTGCAGCAGCACCACCACGATCAGCGCGATCGCGATGAGCAGTTCGATGACGAGCAGCATGGTGGCCATTGGCGGAAATCCGGGCTTTCGAAGCGGGCGAACAAGGGCGCGGTATTAGAGTATCCCGCCCAAAATAGGAAGCGGCGGCCGGAAATCCAGCCAACCGCTTCAAAAATCACGGGATTTAGCTCGCCAGGGCCTGGGCCTGGTGACGAGCCCGGATGATCGCCACCGTGGCGTCGATCTCCGACAACTGGTCGGCAGGCGTCTTTTCGGGGTGGAACACCAGATGCAGGCTGAGGGCGGCATGGCCCAGCAGATGCATCGTGGCGTTGCGGTCCAGGTTCCGGGCCAGCCCCTCGGCGGCGGCGGCCACCTGCTGGCTCCAGTCCAGCGCGGCCTCGAACCCGGCATCCACACAGCGCGCCCCGATGGACCGGGCCAGCGCCTCCAGCTTGACGATATCGCGCGCCGTCTGCGCCTCGCCGGGCAGAGCGTCCTGCAACAGCCGCCACAGGATGCAGACCTGGAAGGAATCGCGGCGCAGCTTCTCGCTGGTCAGTTTCTCGCGCGCCGATTTCAGTTCGCCGTCCAGCCGCCGGGCGATGGCCTCGGCCGACAGCTTGTCCTTGGCCTTCATCTTGAGGGAGTTGGGCGGCTCGAACATCTCCGCATCGCCGGGACGGCTTTCGTCGCGGCGGCGGTCGGGGCCGACATAGTCAGTGGTGATGACAAAGCCCTTGCGGCGCTCGATATGGGCCTCGATGCGCTGGCCCAGCAGGGCGGTGGAAAAGGGCCGCAGCAACAGATCATCCGCGCCGCTGGAAACGACCCGGTTTATCAGGCCGGTATTCTTCTCCCAGGCGGTGACGATGATCACGATGAAGGGATTGTCGCCCGTGCCGCCCTGGCGCATCTGCTGGATGACGGTGCACAATTCGTCGGCGGCGCCCTGCGCCTCGCACAGCGCGATGTCGGGCGGGCGCTTCTGCACCGCCTCGATGAAGCTGTCGAGGGTGGACACCATCTCGGTGCGGCGGAAGCCCAGCGCATACAGGGCCGCGCGCGTCGCGGTGCGGTTCGCAGGCACCGGATCGTAAATCAGCACATCCACACTGTCGAAAGACAGTTTGCTCATACCCACCACGACGCATTTGCCGCCAGGACCGGCGGTCTTGCCGCCAGAATGCAGCGCAGCATCTTAAGAAAGGGTCAGGCGGACTGGTTAACGCCCGCGATAATGGCCAGGAAATCGCGGGCCTTGAGGCTCGCACCGCCCACCAGCGCCCCGCCCACCTCCGGCAGGTTCAGGATCTGCGCGGCATTGTCCGGCTTCACCGAGCCGCCATACAGGATGGGCATGGCGCGGGCGCCCTCGCCCAGCCGCGCCACCAGGCAACCGCGGATATGGCCATGCATGGCGGCGATCTGGTCCGGGGTGGGCGTAAGGCCAGTGCCGATGGCCCAGACCGGCTCATAGGCGATGGCGGTGTTCGCGGCGGTGGCGCCATCCGGCACGCTGCCCGCGATCTGGACGCCGCACACCGCGTCCTGCGTTCCGGCCTCGCGCTGCGCCAGGGTTTCGCCGATGCAGATCACGGCTTTCAGCCCCGCTTTCCAGGCCGCCACGGCCTTGGCGGCGACATCGGCATCGGTTTCGCCGTGATACTGGCGGCGCTCGGAATGGCCCAGGATGACAGCGCTGGCGCCCGCATCCTTCAGCATCGCCGCCGAAATATCGCCGGTAAACGCCCCATTCTCGCGCGCATGGCAATCCTGTCCGCCGATGGCGAAGGCGCCCGGCCCGTCTCCCACCGTCTGGACGGCCCGCGCAATCAGGGTCGCGGGCGGACAGACCAGAACGTCGGAGGCGGCAGGGGCTTGCGCCAGCGCCGCCTTCAGCGCCGACAGTTCGCCCAGGCTTTCGCCCAGGCCGTTCATCTTCCAGTTTCCCGCCACCAGCGGACGCATCGCAACCCCTTGAAATTCGCGGTTTTCAGCGGCAAAACCAGCCGGGAATCGGCTTGCCGCAGGCACGCCCCCTCCCTATCATCCGCCGCCTTTGCGCGCCACGATTTGCCAGACACGACTTATCAGACACGACTTAGCAGAACGGACTTTCATTATGATCCAATGGATGCACGCCCTTTCCAAGTCCTGGATGGCCACCCTGCTGATGGGTGTGCTGGCGCTGAGTTTCGTGGTCTGG
>Ga0182737_1002476_pt1 | contig 15089 bp, 10 predicted proteins | sample eDN5th30CBELigOP_FD_128878 | JGI IMG/M metagenome (GOLD analysis project Ga0182737, IMG submission 128878) | Enriched Organic Plus compost microbial communities from Emeryville, California, USA - eDNA 5th pass 30_C BE-Lig OP (version 2) (version 2) ... | reverse complement strand
GAAGCGATGCGTCTTCGGATCGAGCAGTTCGGTCCATTCCAGGTGCTTGGCGCCGGGGATTGCGCCAGCCTTGGCGCTCATCTTGGTGGTGCCGCAGTGTTCGCCCAGCGAACGCACATCGAGCACTTGCAGGCTGCCGTCGCGGAGCGAGGCCAGCACTTCGGCGGTGTCCGCCAGGCGGTCAGGCTGTTCCTTGGCTTGGAACGAAGCGGCTTTCGGTTCCACCTGGTCTTTCTCCACCGGCAGGCCGGCCGAGGTCCAGCCCCGCCAGCCGCCGTTGAGCAGTCGGGCATCTTTCACGCCGTAGTAGCTAAGAATCCACCAGATGCGGGCGGCGCTTTTGGACAGGTCGTCATCATAGAGAACGACCGTCGTATCGTTGCCGATGCCCAACCCTCCGATCCGCTTCTCCCAGGCAGGCACGTTGCCGCCATCGCCAAAAGCTTTAGACCAGGAGTCGTGATCGACCCAGACGGCACCGGGCACATGGCCTGCCTCGTATGCGTTGCGCTTGCGGGCGTCGAGGATGAGCAGCTTCGAACCGGCTTTCGCCAGCTCGGCGGGTTCCACCAATAGTTCAGGGCGGGCGTAACGGTCCTCGCCGGCATGGACGGCGGTTGCCGCCATCCACGTGGCCAAGCCCAGGAGCAGCGTGCGAATCATGGCTCTCTCCAGTAAGCGAATCCTGGGAAAGTACGTGCAAAAACTTCCACGGTGAACCGGGGAGCCGCCGCAGGAAACTTCGGGCCTCGCGGGGCGGCACGGGGCCGCAACAGCGGGCGCACCCGGCTCGCCACTTCTCTTTTGCATCACCCCTGCCGGGGTATTAAGCTGAAGCGGCATTCTCTCCCCACGACTCGGCAAACGCAATCAGGCGTTTGGGCTTTCCGGTCGATTGCGTCCGCGCACCGCATCCGTCTTCCAAGGAGTTGAGCTGTGAGTTCGTACCCTTCGCGACGGCAGTTTCTGCAGACCTCGGCAGCAGCCCTGGCGGCAGCCGGCTTGCCGGTTTGGGGCGCCAGCACCCGGGCGCAAGCCGCTCTGTTTCAGAGCAAGAACGACCGGCCGTTGATCGGTTGCATTGGCACCGGTAGTCGCTGGGGTGCGGTGGGCCCGGCGGCGATGCAGTTCGGCGATTGCGTGGCCGTGTGCGATGTCGATTCGCGGCGGACCGCGCAGGCCAAGCAGCGGGTGCAACAGATTCAGGATCAGAAGGGCAGCCCCAAGGAAGTGGCGGTTTATGAAGATTACCGCAAGCTGCTCGATGATAAGAATATTGACGTGGTGACGATCGTCACTACCGATCACTGGCATACCAAGATCGCGCTGGCCGCGCTGGAAGCCGGCAAAGACGTCTACTGCGAGAAGCCGCTCACGCTCACCATTGCCGAAGGCAAACTGATCGACGAAGCCGTCAAACGCACCGGCCGCGTCTTCCAGGTCGGCACGCAGCAGCGCAGCGAAATGGGCCTGCGGTTCTTGCACGCCGTGGCCATCATTCGTGAAGGCCGCATCGGCAAGCTCCAGCGGGTGACCTGTGCCATCGGCGGTTCGCCCACCAGCGGCCCGATCCCCGTGGCCGACGTGCCGCAGGGCCTCAACTGGGATATGTGGCTCGGTCAGGCTCCGCTGGTCGAGTATCGCGATAACGGTAAGGGCAAAACCCGGTGCCACTACGAGTTCCGCTGGTGGTACGAATACTCCGGCGGCAAGCTCACCGACTGGGGCGCCCATCACGTGGATATTGCCCAATGGGCGATGGATCAGGCGGGCGAAGGCCAAGGCCCCAGCCAGATCGACCCGGTGATGGCGGTTCACCCGGTGCCGTTCAAAGACGGTTACCCAACCGACGAAACGCAATACAACTGTGCCACCAAGTTCCGTGTGGTCTGCCAGTTCCCGGACACGGTGCTGGAAATCCGCGACGAAGCCAACGACCTGGGCTTCGATAACGGCATCCTGTTTGAAGGCACCGAAGGCCGTATCTTCGTCAACCGCGGCAAGCTCACCGGCAAAGCGGTGGAAGAACTCAAGGATAAGCCGCTCAAGGAAGAAACCCTCCGTGCTCTCTACAAGGGCAAGCAGCCGGGCAACCACATGGGCAACTTCTTCGAATGCCTGCGTGATCGCTCGCAGCCGATTTCCGACGTGTTCACACACAACCGCGCGTTGAACACCTGCCACCTGGCCAACATCGCCATCCGGCTGGGCCGCAAGCTGACCTGGAACCCCGTCACGCTCCAGATCGAAGGCGACGAGGAAGCCAACCGCTGGCAGACACGCGAACAGCGAAAAGGCTACGAGGTCAGCTCCGTGTGAGCATGCCTGTTGGCTGCGAAGTGATTGCGGTGGCGGCGGGGTGCTCCAAGCGGCTTCATGAGCCGCCTGCCTTGTGTGGCTCGCGCCGCCGCGTACGATCGTATGGTATGAATGAGATGAGCGCCTGTGCGCTTCCCCCCCCCCGCGCCTTGAACACCTTTGTGACGCCCAGCGAGTGCTCGCGCATGACTGTTAACACGATGGCAGCGAACGTAGCGGCTGGCCGGCGCAAGCCGGCGGTGTCGATTGCAGCGGTGGCCGTGCTGATGGCCGCCTGGATCGTGGCGACTTGCGGCCAGCGTGCGGCGGCTTCGCCCTTCGTTCCTGGCCAACTGCCCAGCCATCCCGTTGCCCTGGTGGGCGGCACCGTGCACACGGTCGATGGCGAAACCATCGAGAACGGCGTGGTGCTGTTCAAGGCTGGCAAGATCGTGGCCGTCGGCAAGGTGGGCGACAGCCGGCTGAGCATCCCGGCCGATGCCGAAACCATCGACGTCTCTGGCAAGCACGTTTACCCCGGCTTGTTCGACGCCCACACGCACGTCGGCCTGGTCGAGGTCGACTCCATCCGGGCTACCCGCGACCAGGCGGAAACCGGCCTGATCAATCCCAACGTCAAAGCCCAAGTGGCCTTCAATCCCGATAGCGAGCACATCCCCGTCACGCGGGCGGGCGGTGTGCTGGTGGCGCTTGCGGCACCTTCGGGCGGGCTACTGACCGGCACCTCGTCGGTGATGCAGCTCGACGGCTGGAGCTGGGAAGACATGGCCGTGCGGCCCACCGCCGGCATGCACCTGATCTGGCCCAGGGCCATTCCTGTCCGCACCTGGGCGAACGACAATAACGCTACCGACCAGCTCAAGGAGCGGGCGGAACGGTTGAAGCAGATCCGCGAGGCGTTCGAGTCGGCCCGGGCGTACCAGCGTGCCAAGGCTTCACGCGGCCAGCCGGGGGCCACGACCACCAAGTCGGACGCCCGCTGGGAAGCGATGCTGCCGGTGCTCAAGGGCGAGTTGCCGCTGATTGTATCGGCCAACGAGATCACGCAGATTCAGGAAGCGGTCGCCTTCGCCGCCGAGCAGAAGGTGAAGCTCATCATTTTCGGCGGCTACGACGCCGGGCATTGTGCCGAGCTGCTCAAGCAGCACGACGTGCCGGTGATCATCTCCGGCGTGAATCGCCTGCCGCAGCGCCGCGACGATGGGTACGACGCCCCGTTCACGCTGGCCGCCCGGCTGGAGAAAGCCGGCGTGCGGTTCTGCATCTCCGGGGACGAGTCCACCGGCAACGTCCGCAACCTGAATCACCATGCCGCGGTGGCCGCCGCCTTTGGCCTGTCGCGTGAGTCGGCGCTGCGGGCGATCACGCTGTCGCCGGCCGAAATCCTGGGCGTGGAGAACCGGCTCGGCTCGCTCACGCCTGGCAAAGACGCCACGCTGATCGTAACCTCGGGCGACATTCTGGAGCTCACCACCAAGGTGGAACAGGCGTATATCGGCGGCCGCCCGGTGGACCTCTCCAACCGCCACACCGAGCTGTGGAAGAAGTACCGCGAGAAGTACCGCCGCCAAGCCGAACAAGCGGCCGAGTAGCGATCCATCAGATGGTCCGCAGGGCGGACCCTGCATGGGTTTATCAATATGCCTCGCCCATGTGTTACCCGGCGGTGAGGTATTGATAATTCCAGAATGGGTTGCCGCAGTCGGCGCACGTGTCGCCAACCTCCAGCACCTGGCCGCGGCAGGCAGGACACGCCTCGATGGACGACAGCGTCGCCATCTGACGACGCCGCAAGTCATACGCCGCCTGCTGATCACCAAACGCCAGCGACGTTGTCAACCGAATCGCCAGCGGCAACAGGTGGTAAGCCACCAGCGGCACCCGGCGAGCTTCGGCTAGGGCGTTCTCCAAACGGTTGCTGAACTGCCGCCGCCGCTCCACCAGCGACGGGATCGACAGGTAATGCAGTAGCGCCGCCGTGACGTCCGGCGTTTCATGGGCGGGGGCCAGCAGCACGTCGGCCAGCCAGTGTGCGAACCACTTTGGATCGCCCGGCAGGTAGCCTCGCTCGTGGGCGTGCATCGCCGCTTCCACCGCCTGATAGACGCCGATCTCGCGGCGGGCCAGTTGCTCGCTCTTCAGGGCCGAAAGCGGCACCAGCATCGAATCGACGCCGAACTCGCGCTCCACGTCGGCATGGATCCGCGTGAACATCGCATCGGCCAGGCCGCCTAGCCCTGTCGCCAGTTGCTCCGTCACCTGTAGGCCACGGCCGCCGGGCATGTGGGCATCGAGAGACGCGGCCGACTCGGCAATCCGCTCGTTTCGCTTATTGGCCAACATGGCAGTTCCTCGTCGAGAAGCATGGTTCACAGATTGCGGCCAATCCGCTGCAGAGGGCTCAGGGAGCCGGGGCGGCCAACAGCAGACTCAGCATGCCGGCTAATATCAACAGCACCAGCCACCACACGAACTCTTGCCCTGCAGTGCGTCGAGTGAGCATGGTTGAACCTCCTTCCTGGCGAGCGGCGACCAGGTGTCGCCCGCCTGCCAAGGCCGAGCCATCAACATACGCGATCCGAATGCGTGCGATGTGAACGTGAGCCTGGTTCCCCGGGGCAATAGGGGCGAATCACAGGCGAAGCCCGCCGGACGGGCAATGCGAGAAAACGCGGGCCTCTGCTTGTTATGGTACTCCGCCGCCGCGCTGCGGCCAAATTCCATTTGCCGTGTGCGGCGAAGGGCAAGCGGCGACTTCGAGCGGCCCAGAACGTTAGCCGCGGCCCAGCTCTTGAGCCCGGCGGGTAGCCGCTTCCACGGCGGCAATGAAAGCAGCCCTGGCTGCGTGATCTTCCAGGGCTTGCAGGCCGCGGATGGTGGTACCGCCGGGGCTGGCAACGGCGTCTTTCAGTTCACCAGGGTGCTGGCCGGTTTGCAGCACCATCTGGGCCGCGCCGGCCACGGTTTGAGCGGCCAGCGACGTGGCGAGTGCCCGGGGCAGCCCCATGTTCACGCCGCCATCGCTTAGGGCTTCGATCATCAGGTACACGAATGCCGGCCCGGAGCCCGAGAGGCCGGTCACGGCATCCAGCAGCTTCTCATCCACCTGATGAGCAATGCCTACGGCCGACAGCAGCTGCTGCACCAACTGGGCGTCGGCGGCCGTGGCGCCCTGGCCCAGCGCAAAGCCGCTGGCTCCCAGTCCGATCAGGCTCGGCGTGTTGGGCATCACGCGAACCAGCCGCGGCTGGCTCTGGCGGCCATCGACGAACAGCCCTTGCTCGAGCGTGGCCAAGGTGGCTCCGGCCACGATTGACACCACCAGGTGTTGCGAGCCGATCGCCGGGGCAAGCTGATCCAGCACGGGGCTCAGGTGCTGCGGCTTCACGGCCAGAAACAGCACGTCGCTGCCGCTGGCTACCGAGAGGTTGTCTTGGCAGACGCGGCCGCCAGTCTCGCTGGCGAACGCGGCCGCGGCGGCGTCCACCGGGTCGGCGGCTTGCAGGTTCTCAGCCGTCACCAGGCCGGCCCGCACAAACCCTCGGCCCAAGGCCGTGGCCATCCGGCCAGCACCGATAAAACCGATGCGGAGCGAATCGGTGGGCAACTTGGGCGAAGTCTGGTTCACGGCGGCCGCCTCCCCTGAACACGTAAAGAATCGCTGACAGATTCCAGCAGGCTAACTGGCGCTACTGAAACGGTGAGGATACGCCGCTTGGCGCCATTGCGAAAGGGGCCCGCCGGCCGCCGCGGCGGTTCATCAGGCCCGTGCGGCAAAAACTGGCGACGGCCCCCATCGGCGGGTACCTTGCATGCCAGCAGGACCGAACGACTGGTACCAGGCGAGCGCCACCCATCTGTCCGAACGCAGCTAAACCACCTCTGGAACGCAGCGAGGGCCGCCATGAAGATCACCGCCGTTGAGGTCACCGTGGTCGAGGTGCCGCAGGTGCCGCCCATCGCGCCGTACCGCTCGCATATTCGCACGTCGTCGACTTCGGCCAGCGCAATCGTCCGCGTGGATACCGACGAAGGGCTTACCGGTTGGGGCGAGCACAACGTGAACTTTCTGCCCGGTGTCAGCGGCCCGGCGATGACCGCCGACGCAGCCGCCTGGCTAATCGGCCGCGACCCCCTCAATATTGAGCGCTACCACGCCGAATGCCCTTTCGAATCGCGGCTGCGGTCCGGCATTGAAATGGCCCTGTGGGACATTGCCGGTAAGGCGGCCGGGCAACCACTCGCGGTGCTGCTAGGCGGCATCATTCGCGAACGCGTGGAGCTGGCCGCGTGCATGGGCATCCAGAGTTACGAGCGGGCAGGGGAGATCGCGGCCTGGTACGTGGAGCAGGGATTCACCACACTCAAGACCAAGGCCGGCAGCGATCCCGAGGAAGACCTGGCGATGGTTCGCGGCGTGCGCGACGCCGTGGGCGACCGGCTCAAGCTTCGCATCGACCCCAACTGCGCGTACACGCCACAGCAGGCGGCCGAACTTGCCAGGCGGTTGGAAGAATATCACCTGGAATACCTGGAACAGCCGATTGCGGCCGATCCAGTAAGCGATGCCGCGTGGCTGCGGCAACAGACCGCCACGCCGATCGCGCTCAACGAAAGCGTGACCGATCCGGCTAGCGTGTGGGCGATTCTCAAGGCGGAAGCCGCCGCGTTCATCCTGCCCGATACGCACATCGCCGGCGGCATCTGGCCATGCGTGAAGATCGGCCACGTGTGCGAAGCGGCAGGCGTGCCCTGCATCATGCACTGTGGGCATGACATGGGCCCCAAGACGGCGGCCATGGTGGCCGTGGCAGCGAGTGGACCTGCTTATTCGCTGGCTAACGACAGCACCTACTATGGGCTGGCGGAAGACATCACGCTGGAGCCGCTACCGTTCGAACGCGGCCATATCCGCGTGCCGACCAAACCGGGCCTCGGCGTGGAAGTGGATGAAGAGAAGCTACGCAAGTACCGGCGCGACTAACGCCGCTGCGAGAGGACTGACGATCCGAACCCGAAACGTCAGTGAGGGATCCTCTAAATCCCAACTCGAAGCGTCAGCGAGGGCTCTTCAAGCCTGAAGCGCCAGCGAAGGAACACCAAATACCCGCCTGGCCATCATGCAGCGCCCAAGCGCTCATGCCGGGTGCGAGCACCCGGCCTACAAGAGCTGGTGCAAGCCATCGTTCATCTCATGGTCCGCGCAGCGGACCCTGCGTGCGTGGCCGGGCGTCTACTTCGGCCTGCGGCGGGGTGGTTCAAAGTCGACCACGGCGCCGATTTCGCTGGCATCCACCCGCGAGACGACCACGGCGCCGGCACGGCCGTCCTCCAGTTCCAGGCGGTACTGGCGGTTCAGTTCCAGGCATTCCACCTGGCGCCGGGTGAGTTCCAATCGGCCGGCTAACTGCCAGTCGGTGGAATCGGGCGAGGGCTCTTCGAGCTTCAACTGTCCGTGCAAACGCCGGAACGTCGCCCCGCCGATCAGCAGATCACCATGGAAAAATTGCATTTTCCGACCCTCGTTACGCTCAGTGGCGACCGTACTGTCGTTCATTTCAGGCTTCTCTGACATGTTCCAGAGCGTTCCGGCCAATGCTGCGGGCGTGCAACGCATCCGGCGGGAATCGACTGGGGGGAAGGCAGGATGTTGGGTTTGTTCTTGGGGGGAAGTATTAACCGTGGCTCGCATCGCGGATCCAACCGTCGATGGAGTAACGGTCTAAGCGTAGTCGCAGCGGCAACACCGGCGGCGGTTATATGCCGTCTATGTGGTCCGCACAGCGGACCCTACACACCTCACACCCGGCACCGAACACTGGTCCGCACAGCGCACCGTACGGGCACCGTGCGGACCCTACTGGCGAATTGCGTGCCGTGGCGGCAATCTCTTAGAGGCGCGTGCCCACCAAAAGGTTCGCCCGGCGTTACAATCGCTCGATCAGGCCCTCGCGGATCGCCGCGGTCAGCACCGCCGCCGTGGTGTGGATCTCGCTGCCGTCGTCCAGCAGCACCACTGCCGGGTTCAGCGACCGCACCACGCCGGAAATCCAGCGCTCTCCTTCCTTATACCGAATACGGGTGCCCGGACCAAAGCGTTCAGGTGGTGCCGGGCTGCTCGCATGCCCATTGCTTGACACTTTGCCGGTGGAAGTTACGGGTTGTGCGGGTTGCTCGGGCGCCGAGATGGCTGCTGGCGCCGCTTGCTTGAGCTGCGACTTTTTGCCGCGGAGTCCTGCTAGCTCCTGTAAAACGTGCCAGTTTTCCAGCCGATCTTGCCGCGCACGCAGCAGTGTAGGGCTGGGGTTGCCTTCGGCATCGGAGTGCTTGGCGAACCGGCCTTCGCTTCGGGCAAAGTCGATGAAGTCGACCACCTTGCCGGTCTTGGGATTGGTGTACCAGTCCTCGGTGAGGGCCGGATTGCCTTGCAGCGAAAGCCGCTCGGCGATGGTGTCGCCTTTGCGCGGATCGTACATCAGCAGCGGAAACGCCCGGGTATCGACCGCCAACCGGGCCTGATCGGTGGCCATGTTGTCGCCCACGCCGTGCTCAGGCTGGCAGGTGGTGTAGCAGCACACCAGAGCCGGTCCAGGAAACTCCAGGGCATCGAGCACCGCCCGATAAAAGTGGTTCGTGTGAGCGCAGGTTGTCTGCGCAACGAACGTATACGGGTGCATCATGGCAATCTGGGCGATCTCCTTGCGGCGTTCCTGCTTGCCGGCCACCACCTTGCCGTGGACCGACATTTTGGTGTTCTGGCCGGTGTAGCTGCTGGTGGACGCCTGCCCCCCGGTGTTGGAGTACACCTGGGTATCGAGCACAAACAGCTTGATATGGGCGCCGCTCGCCAGCAGCCGGGAGAGGGCCTGAAAGCCGATATCGAACATGGCGCCGTCGCCGCCGATGCACCACAGCGGCTTGTCACCCCAGCCCAACTGGTCCCAGCGTGCCCTCACGCCCAGCGCCATGGCGGGCGCGTTCTCAAACAGCGAGTTGGTCCAGGGCACCAGGTACGGGTTGTAGGGATACGTCGAGGTGTACACGGTGTTGCAGCCGGTGGCGGCGATGATGCCCCAGTCATTGCCGTACTTGGCGCCGGTGGCCGCGCACAGCATCCGCAGTGCAGTGCCTTCGCCGCAGCCGGCGCAGCTGCCGGCTCCGCCGGTATACACGTGCGTCTGCTCCTTGAGCATCATGTCGATCAGCAGGTTGTCGTTGACGAACCGCTCATCGGACGGCCCCGTCTGCTTGAAGTGGCGATGGAACTTGCGGACGCGGGTCATCACGTCCTCGTTCTTGGGGATCATCGCCAGGGCGTTGTCGTCGCACACGGTGACGCACTCGGCGCAGCCCTTGCACTTGCTGGGGTCGATGATGATGGTGAACAGGCCGCCTTCGCCGGTGCGCTTGGCGGGGCCTTCGTAGTACTTGCGGGTTTTCGCCCACTGCTGGCGGAAGGCTTCGCGGTCGGCCGGATCTTCGATAGCGGCTAGCCGCTGTTCAAACTGACTTTCGCCAACCACCTTGCCCAGGATGGCCGTGTCGGGGCACAGCGTCACGCAGTCCATGCAGCCCGTGCAGTTGGAAGGGCGATACTCGGGGATATCGGGCGCGATATAGCTGAAGTCGCGGAGCGTGGCCGTGCCGGCGGGGATCAGCGAACGAGCTACCGACAGATCGGCCGGCAGCCCCTTCTCGCCGCGGCCTTCTTCATAGGCTCGGATGATGCGGTCGTTGAAGTCGTCCACATCCAAGACCGGCAGGCTGACCCGGCGGTAATCGGTATCGACCAGCGTGCCGTAGCTGTTGTTGTTATGAGGATCGCGGTCACTGGCGGCGTTCATCGAAGCAACTGGCGTCTCGGTGGCCATATCCAACCTCCCAAGGGTGCGCAGGGCAACAAAGTGTTGATGCGCTCGGGCGAGGAAAAGCGTGCGATACGTGAAGTTTCTTGCTGTGTTGCTGTGGCGCTGGCGGCTGGCGTTAAACCATCAGTTCCCGCGGCACTTCGCGCAGCTCGCTGTAGCCGCGTTTGACGCAGGTGAGGTTGTCTTGCACCACGCGTTCGCCGCGTTTGCCAAAATACTTGCGCAGCGCGCCTTCCACGCCGGCATGCACTTGCTCCTCGGTCATGCCGCGCTGCTCGGCATAGGGCGTCAGCCGCAGGAAGGCTCCCAGCAGCACGATGCCTTGCATGCGCATTTGCAGGTCGGCGATGGATGCGACTTCGCGGGCGATCTGCACCATGTCCAGGTAGTACACCCGCACCCGGTTGCGACGGATGAACTGCCGATGATGGGCGGGGATGCGTTCCCAAACCTGCGCCGCCTCGGCGTGCGGCGATTGCATGACGATGGCTCCGCCTTCGACCAGGCCTTTGAGCGGGTTGCCGGAGAACAGGGCCGTGGTGTCGTTGAGCACCACCAGGTCCACCTGTTCCAGTTCGCTGTGCAGCCGCACGTGATGGTCGGAGATGGTCAGGTAATACGTGGTGGGCAGGCCTTTCTTCTCCGAGCCGTACTTGGGGTACGCCTGCACGTCCTTGCCGAACACGTCGCCGGCAATGGTCGCGATCACCTTGTTGGTGGTTACCGAGCCGAAGCCGCCGATGCTGTGGCCACGCATCGAGAAGCTGCCGGGCTCCCGCAGGTCGGGATCGTCCTGCACCTTGAGCGCGAGCGGGTGATCGATGCCCAGGCAGAAGTAATGTTGACCGCCTTCGATCATGTTCTCGACCACGGCGATCATATCGCCGGATCGCACGTCGCGGCTGCCCAGCCCCGCCGAGCCGCTGTAGATCGTGGGAATCCGCAGTAGGGCGTCGGGCCCCGTGGCCGCATCGCAGAACGCGGCTTTGATCTCGCGGGTCAGATGGTTGCCGGTGGTCGAAAGCGGATCGTCCATCCGTTCCAGCACGGTGAACGCCAGGCAGTGCTTGAGAGCCTCGACGATTTGCCGGGCCGGGAACGGCCGGAAGCAGCACACGGTGAGCGCTCCGACGGGCAAGCCGCGCTGGTTGCGGAGGTAATCGACCGCGGCTTCGGCCGTTTCCATGTAGCAGCCCATGCCGACGATGACATACTCCGCATCCTCGCAGCGGTACGGCATCACAAAGTCGTATTGGCGACCGGTCTGCTCGGCGAACAGATCGAACGCCTGGCGGAGCGCCGGCTCGATCCGGTCGTAATACCACCGCTGGGCAATCTTGCCCTTCATGTACGAATCTTGGTTCTGCACCACGCCCGACATCATCGGGTTGGCCGGATCCATCAGGTTGATGAGCTTTTCGCTGGGCGGGCCGATGAAGGCTTTCATGAAGTCGGGCTCGGGCAGCCGCACCTTCTCGACGGTATGCGTGGTGAGGAAGCCATCCTGCACGTTGAAGAACGGCGTGCTGGTATCCTCCGCCACGCGGCGGGCGATGAGGCACAGGTCGCCGGCTTCCTGGGCATTGCGTCCAAAGAGCATGCCCCAGCCGCAATCGGCCACGCTCATCAGGTCGTCGTGCCCGGCGTGGACGTTCAGCGAGTGGCTAGTAAGGGCACGAGCTCCGATGTTCATCACCACCGGCAGCCGTTTGCCGCTGATGGTGTAGAGCACTTCTTTCATGAGCACGAGGCCTTGGCCGCTTGTGAAATTCGTCACACGCCCACCGGCGGCGGCAAAGCCTTCGCAGAAGCTGGCGGCCGAGTGTTCGCTTTCAGGCTCGAAGAACAGGAGGGGATCGCCCCACAGGTTGGTGCGGCCATTGGTGGCAGCCGCGTTAAAGCCGCCGCCCATGGTGGTCGAACTGGTGATGGGGTACGCGCCCGCCGCCTGGCTGATATGGGTTTCGACATGCACCACGGCTTCGGCCCCGTCGCACGTCGTGGGGATGCCGGGGTATTGATACTTGGCCGCAGGCTCCTGGGGCTGCGGGGTACGCCCACCCTCTCCGAAAGTACCATTGGGATCCGAGTTCGCGATGTGCGCATCGCGCACCGCCGTGGCCGATGACGTACTCATGGGGCAACTCTCGCGTCGGAAAGGTGGAGAAACCATCCGCAGCGTCCGTGCCGTCAGAGAACCGGCACCGGCGAGCATCCATCACGTGATGCTAAAGAAGCTTCGCCGTGCTAACGGGCCGTTGCGCTCAACAGCGCAAGCAACGGATCACGCAGCCAGCCGACTTGGGCGAGCAAAGTACATCGCGGGCCAAATCATCCAGGCGGCCAGTTGGTCGCCTGCCAAAGCTGGCAGCGCGCGCATGACTGATTCAAAGAGCTGAGCTAATGGCCGCGAATCGCGGCTAGTTGATGAGACAGACGCCGTGGGCGCCGATTGCGGGAACTGCCGCGCCAGGTCAGTTCGCCGCGGACTACACCGTTGACCTAAGGCGCCGGACGCAGGAGCTACCAGAGATGCCCATCAACGATGGTGTTGCGCCGGTCGGCCACTAGGGGCATTGTTCACCATACCCAAGAGGGGTAGGCCTGTCAAAAAAAGTCTGCCGGCGCGCGGAAGCACGTTCCCATGTGCATCGATGCGTCAGGCCGCGGCTATGCTAGCAGTCGCGCGGCTTAGTTGAGCTCCACCGCTTCTTCCCAGTGCTCGTACAACTGCGCGAGTTGCTGCTCGGTTTCGGCTATCTGCGCGTGGATTTCCTTGATGCGGCTGCCTTCGCGGAACACGTCGGGCGAGGCCAAACGTTCCTGCAGTTCCTGAAGCTGCTGCTCGCGCTGCTGGATTTCAGCTTCCAGGTCGGCCACCTTGCGATAGGGGAAGCGGCGTTTGCGGCGGGCTGGCTTCTCGGGCGTGGCGTTGGCCGAGGATTTACCGTCGGACGCGGCGGCCGCTTTCTTGCCGGTGCCGCCGTTGGCCTTGGCGGCCGCCGTTTCGCCGCGTTGGCCTTCGGCCAGCCCTTGGGCGACAAAGTGCAGGTACGTTTCGTAGTTGCCGTGGATGATGCGGAAGCGATCGCCTTCGACCACCAGCAGGTGATCGGCCACTTGGTTGAGGAAGTAGCGGTCGTGGCTGACAAACAGCAGCGTGCCGTCGTACTTGTTGAGGCCGCGTTCCAGGGCGTCGCGAGCCCAAATATCCAGGTGGTTCGTGGGCTCGTCGAGGATCAGCAGGTTGGAATCGCGGGCGGCCAGTCGTGCCAGGCCCGCCCGGCTTCGCTCGCCACCGCTGAGGCTGCCAACCTTCTTGAACACGGCTTCGCCGGTGATGCCGAACTTGGCCAGCAAGTCGCGCCGCTGGGGCTCGTTGAACTCCTTGTGATCGGGCCGGATGGCTTCAACCACGGGCTGCTCGAAGTCGAGCCCTGCCGTTAGCTGATCCAAGTAACCGAGTCGCACGCCGGTGCCCAGGCGGACTTCGCCGGCCTCGGGCTGGACCTGGCCCAGGATGCAACGGAGCAGGGTGGTCTTGCCGGTTCCGTTGGGGCCGAGGACGCCCCAGCGTTCGCCGCGCTGGATGGTGAACGACAGATCCGTAAACAGCGGGCGGTCGTAGCTCTTGGCCAGGTCTTGGACCGTGAGCACGATATCGCCAGTGCGGCTGGCGGGCGGAAAGCCAATCGGCGGCGCATGGATCTCGCGGGGCGGCGGCACCCGTTCGATCCGTTCCAGTTTCTTGCGGCGATCTTCCGCCTGGGCGTGCTTCTGGCCGTAGTGGTTGCGGCGGATGAACTCTTCGGTCTTGGCGATCTCTTGCTGCTGTTTTTCGTACGTGCGGCGCTGGACTTCCAGCCGCTCGGCCTTTTGCCGCCAGTAGGCCGAAAAGTTGCCGGAGTACGAATCGACCGTGCCCTGGTACAACTCGAACGTGCGATTGGTGACCTTGTCGAGGAAGTAGCGGTCGTGGCTGACCACGAGCACGGCCTTCTCGGTGCTGGCCAGGAACTCTTCCAGCCAGCGGGTTGATTCCAGGTCGAGGTGGTTGGACGGTTCGTCGAGCAGCATCAAGTCGGGCAGAGCCAGCAGCAGCCGGGCCAGCAATAGCCGGTTCTGCTGACCGCCGCTGAGCTGCGCGCACAACTGGCTGTGGCTTTCGCGGCTGAAGCCCAAGCCATCGAGCACCCGCTGCACCTGGTGATCGATCTGGTAGCCGCCGCGCTGGGTGAGGTCATGCTGCAGACGGTCGAAACGGCGGGCGAGCCGGTCGTGCTCGGGGCCGTCGGGAGCCTGGGCCATCGCCTGGGCCGTGGCTTCCAGTTCCTGCTGCATGGCGACGACATCGGCCATGCCTTCCAGGGCGGCTTCCCACAGGGTTTGGCCGGCCGGGAACTCCGGGTGCTGTTCCAGGTAGCCGATGGTGGACGAAGGATGCCGTTCGACGATGCCTGAGTCGGGCTCCTCGCGGCCCACCAGGATCTTCATCAACGTGGATTTGCCGCAGCCGTTGGGGCCGACCAGCCCGATCTTATCGCCCGGGCGAATCTCGAACGTAACGCCGTCGAGAACCGGCTGGGGGCCAAAACGCTTGGTGACATGGGCGACGTTCAGCAGGATCATGGCGGGCGAAAACGGCCGAGTTTTTAGGTAGTTATCTGTTGTGGGCTGGTGCGGCAGTGGTCAGGCACGCCGGCGGCTGGCAAATGGCGGCACGGTGGGAGGACCGTCCAACCTGGCGGGCGCCAGACCTTTATTCTACGCCGCGGGGGGCAGGTGTCGGCCCCCTCCAGTAGCGTGCGGCCGGAGCGTGCCGTTGTGGCGTGCGGTTACTGGAAAATCCGCCCCGAAATCAGGCCCAGGCCCACCGCGGCCAGCCCCAGCCCCAGGTGCAGG
>Ga0182737_1002472_pt1 | contig 15101 bp, 13 predicted proteins | sample eDN5th30CBELigOP_FD_128878 | JGI IMG/M metagenome (GOLD analysis project Ga0182737, IMG submission 128878) | Enriched Organic Plus compost microbial communities from Emeryville, California, USA - eDNA 5th pass 30_C BE-Lig OP (version 2) (version 2) ... | reverse complement strand
CCCCTTCGACGAAGCGCCCGCCCTCGCCCTTGGGGCAGAAGCCCAGGTCTTCCAGGAACAGGAGGGTGTTGATGGTGAAGGCGTCGTACAGGCACAGCAGGTCCACGTCCGCCGGCGTCACGCCCGCCATGCGCATGGCGCGCGGGCCGGACTCGGCGGCAGCCGTCACGGTCAGGTCTTCCATGCTGGAGATCTGGCGGTGCCACACCGCCGTGGCGCTGCCCAGCACGTAGGCGGGCTTGTGCGGCAGGTCGCGCGCGCGGTCGCTGCGCACCAGCACGAAGGCGCCCGCACCGTCGGTCAGCAGGCAGCAGTCGCGCACGGTCAGCGGGTCGCACACCATGCGCGCGTCCAGCACGTCCTGGATGGACAGCGGCCCGCGCGACCAGGCCTCGGGGTTCAGCCGCGCCCAGGCGCGCGCGGCCACGGCCACCTCGGCCAGCTGCTCCCGCGTGGTGCCGTACTGCGCCATGTGGCGCGCGGCGGCCAGCGCGTAGGCGCTGATGGGCTGCATGGGTTCGTACGGCGTCTCGTAGGGTTGGGGGTCCAGCACCTGGCGCATCTTGCCCACGGCGGCGCGGTTGACGGTGCCGCTGCGCTGCGTGCTGCCGTAGCAGACCAGCACCGCGTTGCACTCGCCAGCCTGCAGCGCCTGGATGGCGGGCAGCAGGTGAGCCACGAAACTGGAGCCGCCCAGCATGGTGCTGTCGATGAAACTGGGGCGGATGCCCAGGTATTCGGCCACCGGCATGGCCCACATCGTGGCCGACGCGCTGCAGGTGCACAGGCCGTCGATGTCGGACATGCGCAGGCCCGCGTCGGCCACGGCGCGCACGGCGGCCTGCGCCAGGATTTCCATCTCGGTGTAGCCGGTGGCGTCGCCCATGCCGGCCTGGCCCACGCCCACCACGGCGGCGGCGCCGCGCAATGTATTCGCGTTCATCGTGCGGCCTCCAGGGTGAAGACCACCAGGTTCTGTTCGCCCGCGCGGCGCACCTCGGCGCGTACGCGGTCGCCGATGCGCGGCACGGCGGGATCCACGTCTTCGACGCGGCTCATCATCCGCACGCCCTCGTCCAGGTCGACCAGGCACAGATTGAGGTCGCCGCCGGCCTGCACCGGACGGCGCATCACAGTGGTGGAATAGATGGTACCCAGGCCCGATGGCGCGACCCAGTCGAATTCCTGCGCGCCGCACACCAGGCAGGCCGTGCGGGGATAGAACACGGCCTTGCCGCAGCCGCGACAGCGCGGAATGCGCCAGTCGCCGTCCTGCAGATGGCCGAGATACGTCTGCTCCGGACCGAGCGGGCCCGATGGCGCGGCCGCGCCGCGCGTGCTTGCTTGCTCTGACATGCCGATTGCCTCGCGGATAGGATTCAGATGGGGTCCCAGCTCACCACGTCGGGAGAGCGCTCCAGCGCATAGAAGCTGCTGCGCAGGGCGGGCATGGCGATCCCGGCGATGCTTTCCGGCGTCCAGCCGTCGCTCATGTGCACCGAGCGCACGGGGCGGGGCTGGCTGAATAGCAGGATCTCGTTGGCGCGCACGCCGAAGATCTGGCCCGTCACGGCGGCGGCCGCGTCGCTGGCCAGGAACACGGCCATCGGGGCGATCTTGCCGGCCTCCATCTTCTTCAGCTTCTCCACGCGCGCGACCTCTTCGGGTGTGCTGGCGGGAATGGAATCGGTCATGCGGCTCCAGGCGAACGGTGCAATGCAGTTGGAGCGCACGCCGTATTTGTGCATGTCCAGCGCGATGGACTTGGACAGCGCCACGATGCCCAGCTTCGCCGCCGAGTAGTTGGCCTGGCCGAAGTTGCCCACCAGGCCCGAGGTGGACGTCATGTGCACGTAAGCCCCGCCGTTCTGCGCACGAAAGTGCGGCGCCGCGGCGCGGCTGACGAAGAAGGTGCCGTGCAGGTGCACGTCGATGACCGAACGCCACTCGTCTTCGCTCATGTTGTGGAAGAAGCGGTCGCGCAGATTGCCCGCGTTGTTGATGACCGCGTCGATGCGGCCATACGTGTCGAGCGCGCAGGCGACGATGCGCTGCGCACTGGCCCAGTCCGACACGCTGTCGGTGCAGGCCACCGCCGTGCCGCCTGCCGCACGCAGCTCGGCGGCCAGCCGTTCTGCCACGCCGCTGTCGCCGCCCTGCCCGGCCAGCGACACGCCTACGTCGTTGACCACCACCCGGGCGCCGGCCCGCGCCAGTGCATGCGCGATGCCGCGGCCGATGCCGCCGCCCGCCCCCGTGAGAACCACTACCTTGTCTTCCATGCCACCTGCCCGAGAACGATCGAATTGGGACTGGGCGCTGCGGCCAGGCCGCTGCCCTTTTGCCGTCCCGCCTCTTTTTATATGTATGGACATAATATTAAGTACTGTACATAACCATTGTCAACATCGCGCCGCATCGGGTGTTGGTATCGTAGGAAACCGGCCGTCCGGCGGCCGCCGCCGTCTTTCCAGGAACGACCATGCCCATCGCCCCCGGCGACCTGTCCGCGCCGCCGCGCGACGCCGCGCGCGGGCTCGGCGCCCCCCTGTCGCGCACGCTGCTGGCGCTCTTCCCGCTTTGCGCCGAAGCGCAGGAGGCGGACGCCATGCTGGCGCCGGTAACAGTGCACGCCACGCGCCTGTCCACGCCGGTACTCGACACGCCGGCTTCGGTGGACGTCGTGGAAGGCAGCGCGCTGCGCGCACGCCAGCCCGGCATCAATCTCTCGGAGGGCCTGGCGGGCGTGCCGGGCCTGCAGGTCCAGAACCGGCAGAACTACGCGCAGGACCTGCAGGTCTCGGTGCGCGGCTTCGGCGCCCGATCGAGCTTCGGCGTGCGCGGCGTGCGGCTGTACGTGGACGGCATTCCCGCCACGCTGCCAGATGGCCAAGGGCAGACCTCCAACATCGACATCGCGTCGCTCGACCGCGCCGAGGTGCTGCGCGGGCCGTTCTCGGCCCTGTACGGCAACTCGTCGGGCGGCGTGCTGCAGGTGTACACGGAAGACGGCCGCCGTCCGCCGCGGCTGGCGGCCGATGCGTCGGCGGGCAGCTACGGCACCTGGCGCTATGGGCTGAAGGCCAGCGGCGCGGGCGAGGCCGCATCGGGCGAGCTGGACTACACCGTCAGTACCAACCGTTTCACCACCCAGGGCTACCGCGACCACAGCGGCGCCCGCAAGAACCTGGGCAACGCCAAGCTGGGCCTGCAGCTGGACGATGCCAGCCGGCTTACCATCGTGGCCAACAGCGTCGACCTGATGGCGAAGGACCCGCTGGGCTTGACCCGTGCGCAGTTCGAGGACGATCCGCGCAGCGCGGCGCCCCAGGCCAACGCCTTCGACACGCGCAAGCACGTACGCCAGACGCAGGGCGGCCTGGTGTACGAACGCGAGGTCGATGGCGCCGACACGCTGCGGGCGATGCTGTATTACGGCCAGCGCGACACCGTGCAGTACCAGGCGATTCCGCCGGCCCCGCAGCAGGCGCCCGGCCACGCCGGCGGCGTCATCGACCTGGCGCGCGCCTATGGCGGGGCGGACGTGCGCTGGACGGCGCGGCGCTCGCTGGCCGGCAAGCCACTGACGCTGATCGGCGGCCTCGCCTACGACACCCTGCGGGAGCGGCGCAAGGGCTACGAGAACTACACCGGCAGCCTGGCCGATCCCACGCTAGGCGTGCGCGGCGCGCTGCGGCGCGACGAGACCAACCGTGTCGCCAGCCTGGACCCGTACCTGCAGGCCTCGTGGCAAGCCGCACCGCGCTGGACGCTGGACGCCGGCCTGCGCTACAGCACCGTGTCATTCGACTCGGACGACCACTACACGGCCGACGGCAACGCGGACGACAGCGGCGAGGCGCGCTACCGCAAGGCCTTGCCGGTGGCGGCGCTGCGCTATGCGCCCACGCCCGACTCCAGTGTCTATGTGTCATATGGCCGCGGTTTCGAGACGCCCACACTCAATGAACTGTCGTACCGCCCCGAGGGCCAACCCGGCATGAACTTCGGCCTGCAGCCGGCCCTGAGCAACAACGTGGAAGCCGGCGCCAAGCTGCAGACGGCGGCGGGGCTGCTGACGGCCGCCGTGTTCCATAGCGGAACACGCGACGAGATCGTGCCGGCGGCCAGTTCCGGTGGCCGCACCGCGTACCGCAACGCCGGACGCACGCGCCGCCGCGGCGCCGAACTGGAATGGAGCGGCCGCTTCGCGCGACACGCACGCGTGCAGCTGGCGTACACCTGGCTGGACGCGCGCTATCGCGATTCTGTGTCCGACGCCATCCAAGCCGGGCATCGCATTCCGGGCACGGCGCGGCAGGCGGCCTATGCGGCGCTAGCCTGGGAGCCTCCCCAAGGCTGGCAGGCCGGCGTCGAGGCGCGCTATCTCGGCCGCATCGAGACCAACGATGCCAACAGCGAGGCGGCGCCGTCATACGTGGTGGCCGCCGTCAGCGCGGGCTACGCCTGGCGGACCGGCAACTGGTCGCTGCGCGCGTACACGCGCGTGGACAACCTGTTCGACCGCGACTATGCGGGCTCGGTGATCGTCAACGAAAGCAACGGCCGCTATTACGAGCCCGCACCGGGGCGCAACTGGAGCGGCGGGATCGGCGCCACGTATGCCTTTTAGGAATCGCCCGTGATGTGCGGCAGCGTACGGCCGACATCCGGGAACGGCCATGCCGATGGCCCGGATGTCACTTGCAAATTGATAGTCGCTGGCGTATCGTTGTGACTTTCATAGTGAAAGTTATTGGACTGCGCGCCATGAAACGCACCGATCTCAGCACCCGGGTCTGTCCCATCGCCCGCAGCCTCGACCGCGTGGGCGAATGGTGGAGCATCCTGATCCTGCGCGACACGTTCTACGGCCTGACGCGCTTCGACGAGCTGCAAAAGAGCCTGGACATCGCGCCCAACATGCTGTCGCGGCGCCTGTCCGACCTCGTCGAGGCCGGCTTGCTGGAACGCGTGCAGTACGCCGACCGGCCACCGCGCTACGAATACCTGCCCACGGAACTGGCCCGCGATTTCCGTCCGGTGATGCTGGCGCTGGTGGAGTGGGGCAACCGGCATTTCTCGCCCGAGGGACCCGCGGTGCAGCTGGTGGAGCGGGCCACTGGCCGGCCAGTGCGCGCGGGCCTGGTGGACCTGGACACCGGCAAGCCCATCACGCCCGCCGATCACGTCATGGCCCCGGGCCCCGGTGCCACCGACGAAACCCGCTACCGCTTCGCCTACGTCGAACAAAAGCGCGCCGCCAACGCCGCCGATCTCCGCTTCACGCCTCCCGCCTCCACCCGCAAAGCATCATGAGCACGTCCGGCAGTACCGCCACTCTTCCCGCCGCCGCGCCGGCCGTCCCTGTGTCCGCCGTCGCCCCCGCACACGCTGCCCCCGCGCGGCGCCGGCGCCTGTTGGCCGGCATCGCGCTCATCGCGGCCCTGGCGGCCGCCGCCACCTATGGCGCGCACTGGTGGACGGTAGGCCGCCACATCGAAGACACGGACGACGCCTACGTCGGCGGCGACATCACCGTGCTGAGCGCCAAAGTGCCGGGCTACGTGGCGCAGGTGCTGGTGCATGACAACCAGGCCGTGCGCGCCGGCGACCTGCTCGTCAAGCTGGACGACCGCGACTATCGCGCCGCGCTGGACCAGGCCGAGGGCAGCGTGGCCGCGCAGCGCGCGCTGCTGGTCAACCTGCGGGCCACGCGGCGGCTGCAGGATGCGCTGATCGCGCGCGCTGCGGCGGACGTGGACGCGGCGCAGGCCGAGACGCGCCGTGCCCGCGATGACCACGCGCGCTACCGCCAGCTGGCGCGGGCTTCGGCCGTGTCGGTACAGAGCTGGCAGCAGGCCGACGCCACCTACAAGCGCGCACTGGCGGGCCAGCAGCGCGCGCAGGCCGACCTGGACGCGGCACGCCGCCAGGTCGACGTCATCGACGCCAACCTGCAGCAGGCGCAGGCCGCGCTGGCGCAGGCCGAGGCCGCGCGCGAGGCGGCGGCGCTGAACTTGCAATACACCGAACTGCGCGCGCCGGTCGACGGCGTGGTCGGCAACCGCCGCGCGCGGCCCGGCGGCTACGCGGCGGCAGGCGCACAGCTGCTGTCGGTGGTGCCGGCCCGGGGGCTGTGGATCGATGCCAACTTCAAGGAAAGTCAGCTTGCGCATATGCGCCCCGGCCAAGCCGCCACCATCGAGGCCGACGTGCTGCCTGGGCGCGTGTTCCACGGCCACGTGGCCAGCCTGGCGCCGGCCACCGGCGCGCAGTTCAGCGTGCTGCCCGCCGAGAACGCCACCGGCAATTTCACCAAGATCGTGCAGCGTGTACCCGTGCGCATCCTGCTGGACGACGCCGATGCCCGGCTGGGCGAGCTGCGTCCCGGCCTGTCGGTGGTGGCCCGCGTCGACCAGCGCGACCCGCAATGAACGCGGCCGTTCCCGCCGCGGCCGCGGGCCCCGCCCCGCGGCCGGCCGGCCCCGTCGCAGCGCACAGCCTGCCCATGCAGACGAAGGTGTTCGCCTTCTCCAGCATGTGCCTGGGCATGTTCATCGCGCTGCTCGACATCCAGATCGTGTCGGCGTCGCTGCGCGACATCGGCGGCGGGCTGTCGGCCGGCGCCGACGAGACCGTCTGGGTGCAGACCAGCTATCTCATCGCCGAGATCATCGTCATCCCGCTGTCGGGCTGGCTGGCGCGGGTCATGTCCACGCGCTGGCTGTTCGCGGCCTCGGCCGCCGGCTTCACCCTGGCCAGCCTGCTCTGCGGCTGGGCCTGGAGCATCCAGAGCATGATTGCGTTCCGCGCGATACAGGGCTTTCTGGGCGGCTCGATGATTCCGCTGGTGTTCACCACGGCGTTCGCCTTCTTCGCCGGCCCACAACGCGTAGTGGCCGCCGCCACGGTGGGCGCGCTGGCCTCGCTGGCGCCCACGCTGGGGCCTACCGTGGGCGGGTGGATCACCGATCACTTCTCGTGGCACTGGCTGTTCTTCATCAACCTGGTGCCTGGCCTGTTCGTCACCCTCGTCGTGCCGATGCTGGTGAAGGTCGACTCGCCCAACCTGTCGCTGCTGCGCGGCGCCGATTACGTCGGCATGGCGCTGATGGCGGTCAGCCTGGGCTGCCTGGAATACACGCTGGAAGAAGGCCCGCGCTGGGACTGGCTATCGGACGACACCATCCTGGCCACCGCCTGGATCTCGGCGCTCGCGGGCGCGGCGTTCGTCTGGCGTTCGCTGCGCCATCCCAATCCGGTGGTCGACCTGCGCGCCTTGACCGACCGCAATTTCTCGCTGGGCTGCTTCTTTTCATTCATGGCGGGCATCGGCATCTTCGCCACCATCTACCTGACGCCGCTGTTCCTGGGCCGGGTGCGCGGCTTCAGCGCGCTGGACATCGGGCTGGCGGTGTTCTCCACCGGCGTGTTCCAGATCTTGTCGATTCCGCTTTACTCCTTCCTGGCCAACCGCGTCGACCTGCGCTGGCTGATGATGGCGGGCCTGGCCTGCTTCGGCCTGTCGATGGCGCTCTTCACGCCCATCACCCATGACTGGGGCGCCGACCAGCTGCTGCTGCCGCAGGCCTTCCGCGGCATGGCGCAGCAGTTCGCGGTAGCGCCGGCCGTCACGCTGACGCTGGGCGGCCTGGCGCCCGAGCGGCTGAAGCTGGCTTCGGGGCTGTTCAACCTGATGCGCAACCTGGGCGGCGCGATCGGCATCGCCATCTGCGGCACCGTGCTCAACGACCGCAGCAACCTGCACTTCGGCAGAATGGCGGATCACCTCAATCCCGGCAACGAGGCCATGTCCGGCATGCTGCACGACAGCGCCGCGCGCTTCATGCAACAGGGGCTGGACGCGGCCGGCGCGCAGACCGCCGCGCTGCGTCAGCTGTGGCAGCTGGCCTACCGCGAAGCGCAGACGATGGCATTCTCCGATGCATTCGCGCTGATCCTGGTGGGCTTCGCACTGGCGGCGCTGATGGTCCCGCTGATGCGGCGGCCCGGGCAGCCGAAGCTGCCGGCCGACGCGGGCGGCCACTGAGCCGAGAGCGGCAATCAGTTGCGCGGGATGTCGATGCTTTCAATCACCGGCTTCCACCGCCGGTGCTCCTGCGCAACAAAATCCCCGAGTTGCTGCGAATCCAGAGACCAGACGGTGGCACCGGTGCCGGCAACGCCCTCGGTCACGGCGCTGGCCCTCAATGCGCTTGCCATGGCCTTGTCCAGCGCCTGCACGATCGCAGCGGGAGTATTGGCGGGGGCAAAGACGCCAAGCCAGGCCGTGACTTCTGTATTGGGAAAGCCTGCCTCGCCAACGGTCGGCACGTCCGGCAGCAAGGGAAGACGCTCGGCGCCGGTCACTGCCAGCGGGCGCAGCTTTCCCGAACGGATATGCGGCAGCGTCGTCGAGGCATAGTCGAACGCCACATCCAGGTTTTCGCCGAGCAGGTCGGTAATGACAGGCGCACTGCCCTTGTAAGGCACGTGAAGCAACCGGGTATGGGTTTGCGCCTGCAACAGTTCCGCCGACAGCTGCGATACCGTGCCGATCCCTGCAGAGCCATAGGTGATCGTGCCGGGCGCCTGGCGAGCCGCCTTGAGCATGTCGTCAAGAGACTTATAGGCACTCTCGCTGCGCGTCACGATCACCAGCGGCAGCGAGGAGAGGCCGTGCACGGCCTTGAAGTCGTTTATCGGGTCGTAGTTCAACGACTCCTTGTACACGTACGAGTTGACCACCATGTTGGCCAACGTGGCGACAAGCAGCGTGTAGCCATCCGGTTTGGCTCTCGCGACGAAGGTCGCGCCAATCGATGCGCCGGCGCCGGGCTTGTTCTCGACGATGACGTTCTGCTTGATCTCATCGGCCAGTTGCCGCGCGACAAGGCGTGCCGTCACGTCCACGACACCGCCCGGCGGGAAGGGCACGACCATCGTCACCGGCCGGGAAGGCCAGTCCTGCGCCGATGCCGTGCCAACGAAGCCGCCCAGCCCCAACGCCAGGAAGGCGGCCCATTTGTAGATTCGGTATTTCATGCTGTCTCCTGAATGAACGTGGGTATGCGGAGAATGTGCTGTGATGCCCTCTCCGGATTGTTTTACGGGAATGCCGCGGAGGCACTCCCGCTGATAACATTTCGGTAATTTGGTGGAGTAAGACGACAATGGACGCCCCGCTCGTGCCCGCCGCGGCACGTACGCTTGCAATATTCGAGGCTTTCGCGCGAGAGCGGCGCGAATTGACCAACGCCGAGCTGGCCCAGTGCATCGGCGTGGCCGAAAGCAGTTGCTCCGATCTGGTCAACACACTGATCGGCCTGGGATACCTGGCGCGCACGCCGCGACATCGCCGCCTGTACCCCACCGCGCGCCTGGCGTCCGTCGCGGCAAAGATCGACCTGCACCAGGATCGCCAGGCACGCCTGGATGCCGCCTGCAATGCGCTGCGCAACTACACCGGCGAAAGCGCCCTGTGCGGGCAGCTTGGCAAGCGGTCCGTCACGGTTGTGGCATTCAGTCCCGGCAGCCACCCGCTTCGCTACACGACCGAACGCGGGGACCGCATCAGCCTGCACGTCTCGGCGCTGGCCAAGGCGATTCTCACGCAAATGCCGGACGATGCAGCGGCCCGCGCGATCGGCAGCAAACCCTATCCCAAGGTCGCATCGGCAACCGTCACCGAGCCCGACGCGCTGCTGCGGCAGATCGTCTCCCTGCGCAAGAAGGGCTGGGTTCTGCTGGAGAACGAAAGCAGCGACAGTCTTGCCGCGATGGCGATCGCGGGTCGTGTCGAGGGAGAACTGCTGGCCTTCAGCGTCGCCGGCCCGCAGCCACGAATCATCGCCAATCAGGAGCGCTATCTGCAGGCGCTGCGCGACGTTTGCAGCGAGGTTTTCGATGCGGAGGAGGCGCTTCCCCCATCGACGCCAACGACGCGCGGCAAGCGCGCCGCCGGCACCCGGTGATGGCCGAAATCGGCGTGGCAGGACGGTGGGGGCCAGCATCGCTCAGGCCGTCCCGGTCTTGTGCGCCGCCCGTTCCTGCTCAGCCAGGACCAGGCCCCACACGTCCTGCCCAATCGGCTCGTCCTTCTCCTCGAGCAGGTGCGCCAGCAGGCCGGCGCAACGGCCCGTCAGCATCAGCCCGCGCCCGAACAGGGGGTCGAGGCCCATGTCGGCGATGGTCGCCCCCAGGGCGCCGGCGCCATTGAGTTCGAACACTTTTCCCTTGCGTCGCGACAGTACCGCCGCCAGGCCGTCCATGATGCGCCAATGCAGGCGGTAGAAGCCGTTGGCACGCGCAAGCTCCCGCATCCCGCGTACGCGCGGATCGCCACCTTGATAGGCGCTGCCGACCCCCAATACCGGACGCTCGCGCCTGACCTGGGCATCGAGATACTCGGCCGCCGCCAGAGCGACCTGCTCATCCGTCGGGTCGGCCGGCAGTTGGGCCGCAATGTCAAGCAATGACTGCGCGATGTTCTGGGTCGGTCCCAGGTAGACGCTGCCCCCGCCCAGCAGACCGGCGGCAATCGCACCTTGCAAGGCTTCAGGCGCGCCCAGGTAGGTGAGGCGGGACGCCAGCACGCTGGGGGTGATGCCATGGCCCGCGGCGGTGACCAGAATCATGTTGAGCATGACCTTTTCCTGGGGCGTCGGAACGCGCCCCGCGCTGGTCAGCATTACCAGGTCGACGAAATCGAGTTTGCCCAGGATGTCGGCGGCGAAATCGTGACCGCGTATGACCAGAGCACTCGCCGTACTGTGGCCTATCTGACTGGGTTTCATCTTTCATCCTCCTGCTCGACGGTGAGGAGCGCATCCAGCGCGACCACACCCTGCCCCGCCGGGCGCACGGCCAGGGGATTGATCTCCAGCTGCTCGATCTCCGGGTGCGCCGCGATCAGGCCACTGATGCGCACCAGCGCCTGCGCCAGCGCCTCGACATCCATCGCCGGCTTGCCGCGGAAGCCCTGCAGCAGCCTGGCGGCGTGTGTCTGCGCAATGAGCGCGTGCGCACGGGCCTCCGTCAGCGGCAACATTCCACGTGCAACGTCCTTGAACAGTTCGATGGCAATGCCGCCAAGGCCGACTGTGCAAATCGGCCCAAAGGCGGGATCACGCTGGATGCCGACGACGATCTCGGTGAAGGGGCCAGTCAACATTTCCTCGACCAGCACGCCGTCGATCGTCTGGCCTTCTGCAGCCTGTCCCACCGCAGACATGATGGTGTCATAGGCCTCGGCTGCCTGGCGGGCGCTGGAGATGCCCAGCAGCACACCGCCCACGTCCGATTTGTGCAGGATGCCCGCACTGACGACCTTCATGGCCACGGATGGCACGCCAAGCCGCTCGAAAACCTGCGCCGCCTCGTCAGCGGACGTGGCGATCGTCGAGCGCGGCACGGTAATTCCGTGCGCCTGCAGCAGACCCTTGGCCTCGTGCTCCCGCACGTTGCCCGCGGGCAGCGCCTGCCGGTCGGGGAGACGTGGCGCCAGCAACTGAGGTGTCCAGGCTGCGTCATGCGAGCGCTGCCAGGCACCATGGTCGACGTATCGACGCAGCGCCTGCACCGCGCCGCCCACCGTACGGGCGGGCACCACGCCCGCCTCGGCCAGTGTGGGAAATCCCTGCCCGGGCTTGTCGCTCATCCACGCCACCACCAGCGGCTTGTCGATCTCGGCCTGCACGCGAACCGCGCTTTGTGCCGCCTTGGTCGTGATGTCGCCATAATCGAACGGAATGGGATAGAGCACGAGATCGACATTGGGGTCCGCCGCAACCGTCTTCAGCGCCTCGTATCCCAGCTCGGGATTGGTCAGTACCACGCCGGTGGTATCCACCGGATTGTCGATGGCGGCGAAATCCGGCAGCTGTTCGCGCAACCGCGCCAGCGTGGGCTCGGCAAAACGCGCCAACTCCAGTCCAGAACCGCCGATCTTGTCCGCGGCCAGCGCCGCTGTTCCGCCGGAGTAGCAAAAAACGGCAATCTTTTCTTTTCCGGTCGGGCGCCCACGCGCCAGCAGCGCCGCGGTGTCGATCAGTTCGTCCACGTCGTCGACTTCGATCACGCCAAGCTCGCGGAACACCGCACTGTTGATTTCCGCGGTTCCGGAAATCGCGGCGGTATGCGACTGGGCCGCCTTGATGCCATATTCCGATTTGCCGATCTTCATCGCCACGACGGGCTTGCCATGGCGCGCCGCATGCTGGCAGGCATGCAGGAAGCGCGGGCCGTTGCGTATGCCCTCCAGATTGGTGGCGATCACCTTGATGTCGTCGGCCGTGGCCATGTAGTGAATGAAATCGCTCACCTCCAGGTCGACCTCGTTGCCGGCAGAGCACCATAGCCCGGTCCCGATGCCCCGCGCCATGGCCTGCAGCACTGTTCTTCCCATGCCGCCGCCCTGCGTCGCCAGGCCGATCGGCCCCGGCTGTCGGTCGAGCTGGTAAGCCGGAGAGAAGGTCATGCCCAACTGGGCATTGATGTTGTTCAGGCCAGGACAGTTCGGCCCATATATGCGCATGCCACTGGCGCGTACGATCTCCGCCATGCGCGCCTCGGCCTGTTTGCCCTGCTCGCCTGCTTCACCGAAGCCGGATGTAAATACGATGGCGAACTTCACGCGCTTGGCGGCACACTCGTCAAGCACGTCCAGGACGGCGTCGGCCTTGACAGCGACGATGGCCACGTCCAGTTCGCCCTCGATGGCGCTGACCGACGGCACGCACGCCAATCCGTTGATTTCCTTCTTGCCCGGATTGACGAGATGCATCGCACCGCCGTAACGCGAATGCACCGTCAGGTTTTCCAGGGTGCGTCCGCCGATGCTACCTGTGCGGTCAGAGGCGCCCACCAGCGCAATGGATTGCGGCAGCATCAGCCGAGAGAGGTCGGAGAACTGCATCATTGTGCCGACTCCTCGGAGTTGGTGCGGGTATACATCAGGTACACCACCCGCGCGTCGATCAGCGCCTCGTCGTTCTGGTTTTTGGTGATTCGCCGGAAGATCGTCACGCCGCGCGCGGGATTGCGCGTGGGGCGCTGCGCTTCGACCTCTACTTCAACGCGGACGGTATCGCCGATAAGCGCCGGCTTGATGAACTTGAGCGTGTTTTCCACGACTGCGATCTGGGTGTATTCCATGAACTGATGGACCAAGCTGCGGGTCGCCAGCCCCACGCTGATCGATGCCACCAGCAGACCATGCGCGATGCGCTGCCCGAACGGCCCATGCTGCGCAAATTCGCTATCCACATGAATGCGGTTGAAGTCGGACGTCAGCCCGGCAAAGCCCACCACGTCGGCCTCGGTGATGGTGCGCCCGCCCGTCACGAACCGGACTCCGGGCCGCAAGTCTTCCCAATACAGCCGCGTTGCGGCGATTTCATCCAGCGTCATGGCAGCCATCTCCCCACTCACGACGAAAAACGGCCGCCGGTCACGAAGACCGTCGTACCCGTGATGTAGCGCGCCTGCTCGGAGGACAGGTATGCCACGGTATTGGCGATGTCCCGCGGTTCGCCAAGAAAACCCACGGGGTTCTTCGTCAGCGCGACCTCGCGCAACTGCGGATAGGCAGGCAGATTCCGCATGCCTTCGGTCTCGATGAATCCGGGCGCCACGGCGTTCACGGTGATGCCATTGCGGGCCTGCTCCAGCGACAGCGAGCGCGTGAAACCGACGATGGCCATCTTGGACGCGGTGTAGTTGGTCTGGCCGGGATTGCCGAACATCGAGCGTGAACTCAGATTGACGATGCGCCCCCACCTGCGCGCTTTCATCTGTGGCAGCACTGCGCGGCAGCAATGGAATGCGCCTTTCATATTCACGTCCATGACCAGATCCCACTGGTCCTCCGTCATTTTCAGAAGCGTGACGTCTCTGGCGATGCCGGCATTGTTGACCAGCACATCAATCTTGCCGAACTCCGCAAGGACCGTCTGTACGGCGTTCTCGACCTCGTCGGCGGCCCGTATGTCGCAGCGCAATGCAAGCGCCGAGCCGCCCGCGGCACGGACGGCATCCGCGGTGCCTGCCGCGCAAGCCTCATCGACATCCAATATCGCCACATGTGCGCCTTCCTCGGCGAATGTGAGGGCCGTCTGCCGCCCGATGCCGGACCCTGCCCCTGTGATCAACACCGTCCTGCCCCGCAATCCCAGATCCAATTTCATCTCCATATACGAAATTTCGTAGAGCAAATCCGCTATTTCGGATTATTCTAAACGAATAATTGTCCCTGTGCGGGCGGAAATTCCGGGGAACCTGGAGATCGCGGCCGTGCACCGCCTCATGCTTGCGCCGTCCCGCCGGCGCCCCCTATAGTCGGAGCGATGCGGTCCCATTGCGGCGCACGCGGGCGCCCAGCCGCAGACAAGGAAGAACCATGCGTATCTCCCCCCTGCTGGCCGGGCTGATCCTGTGCCTGTTTGCCACCGCCAACGCCTGGGCGCACCACGGTTGGAGCTCATATGACGCCGGAAAGGCGCTGAAGATCGAGGCGCCCATCGCCGAGGTGCACTATCGCAATCCCCACGCCCAGATCGAAATCCCGTACCAGGGCGCCACCTGGGAAGTGGTGCTGGCCCCGCTGGGCCGGCTGCAGGCGCGCGGCCTACCCGAAGAAGCGCTCACTAAGGGCAAGACCGTGACGATCGAGGGCTATCCCCGGCAGGACGGCACGCACGAGATCCGCGCCGAGCGGATCACGGTGGACGGCAAGACGATCGAGTTGCGCTGAATGGAGCCGGCAGCCCTGGCCGCGGCATTGGAAGCTTCGCCGCTGGGTGCGTGGATGCGCGGCTCGCCCTGGGGCTATCCGGTGGCCAACCTGGTGCACCTGCTGGGACTGGTTCTGTTGGTGGGCTCGATGCTGTTGCTGGACCTGCGGCTGCTGGGCGCCGGCCGCCGCTTCGCGCTGGCCGACACTTCGGCCGTGCTGACGCGCTGGGCCATTGCCGGCCTGCTACTGCTGATCGGCAGCGGCGGCCTGCTGTTCGCCGCCGACGCCGGCCCGCTGATCGCCAGCCCGCTGCTGCAGGCCAAGGTGGCCTGCATCGCCCTGGGCGTGCTGAACGCGCTACTGT
>Ga0182737_1002471_pt1 | contig 15112 bp, 10 predicted proteins | sample eDN5th30CBELigOP_FD_128878 | JGI IMG/M metagenome (GOLD analysis project Ga0182737, IMG submission 128878) | Enriched Organic Plus compost microbial communities from Emeryville, California, USA - eDNA 5th pass 30_C BE-Lig OP (version 2) (version 2) ... | reverse complement strand
GGGTTCACGCTCGTCGAATTGCTTGTCGTCATCGCCATTATCGGCGTCTTGGTCGCGCTGCTGCTGCCCGCCGTGCAGGCTGCCCGAGAAGCGGCCCGCCGGACCTCGTGCGGCAACAATGTGAAGCAGTTGAGCATCGCCGTGCACAACTTTCACGACACGTATCGCATTCTGCCTCCGGGCGGTACGTCGGATAACCCACCTTTTGGCAAGAACTCGCCCACTGGAGGTGGCTGGGGAGCCTCGTGGCTGGTGCACATCCTGCCGTTCATGGAACAGTCGAATCTGCATGACAAATTTCAGTTGAACGGAACGGCGGGGTGGGGCGCCGATGCTACGAACAATGGCAACGTGGCCAATGGCGCGCAAATCAAGGCCTTCCTTTGCCCGTCATCGCCGCTCGAGCCTTGGGCGCGCGGACCGCACAACGCCGGCACTCGAATTACGGCCCCGTGCTACGTGGGTATTTCGGGCGCGGTGAACGGCTTGATCCCCGGCTACACCGAGTCGCGATTCAATACGCCGGCTGGTAGCGCCGGCTGTTGTAGCGGCGGCATTGCCGCTGCGAGTGGCGTGCTGATCCCCGGCGCCCAGAGCCCGAAGTCGTTGGCTTCGATCACAGACGGCACCAGCAATACCATCATGATCGGTGAAACGAGCGACTTTCTCATTACGACGAACGGCCAAAAGCAGGACTATCGCTCAGGTTACGTGCATGGGTTCATCATTGGATGGCACACTTACCTGAGCCCGCCGAATGTGGGCAACGGCGGAGACTTGCGGACGTTCAACATGATTACGCTGCGTTATCCGATCAACGACAAGAGAAAAGGCGGCACCGGCTTTGCCGATCTGCCAGGCAACTGCGGCAGCGAAGGGGTTTGCGACAACGCCAGCACGAACACGCCGCTTAACTCGGCCCATTCGGGCGGCGTGATGGTGGGCGTTTCGGACGGCTCGGTCCGACTGATCGCCAATACGACCGATCTGGCAACGGTCGCCCGGCTCTGCACGCGCGACGATGGCCAGGTGAGCGCAATCGATTAAGCGAAGCTCCGTTCTAGTGTCAGACTGCGACGAAGAAACATCCTTGCACCGGCGGGCCCCCAAACGGGCTCGCCGGTTTTTTTGCCTTCGGAAAGGGTGGAAGCTCGCGCGAAGGCTGAGGGGTCGCTTATTTGATGGTCCGGCGGAATTACGCCGACGACGCTAGAATCGTTTCATGGCCACTCGCAACCGTGAACGACGAACCGGCGCAGCAGCACAGCCGCAAGCTCGCGCGAAAGCAGAATTGAGTAACCGCGGAGCATTTCTCCCCCGGCTTCTGCTGGCGCCCGCCGACATCGCTGGGCTCGTTTTCTTCCGCATCGCGCTGGGCGTGCTGTTGCTCATCGAGATGGGGCGGTTCCTGGTCAACGGCTGGGTCATCTACGACTTCGTCACTCCGCCGTATCACTTCACCTACTACGGTTTTTCCTGGGTGAAGCCGCTTCCAGCAGCCGGGATGGTCGCGCTGTTCGTGGTGCTCGCCGCGTGCGCCATTCTGATCGCGCTTGGCCTGAAGTATCGCCTCGCCTGTGTGGTCTTCTGCGTTGGTTTCAGCTATGCGTTTTTGATCGAGCGATCGCTCTATCTCAATCACTTCTATCTGATTTGCCTTTGGTCGGGGTTGATGGCCTTTGTGCCGGCCAATCGGGCGTTTTCGCTCGACGCCCGGCTGGATCCAGGCATTGCCAGCCAAATTGTGCCGTCCTGGTCGCTTTGGCTGCTGCGATTTCAGATCGCCATCCCCTACTTCTATGGCGGCCTGGCGAAGCTCAACGGCGATTGGCTCTATGGCCAACCGCTGCAGATGTGGATGGGACGGATGGACGGCCTGAAGGCCGTGCTTCCCGCCTTCGGCGAGCCTTGGCTGGCCGTCCTATTCAGTTGGTGCGGACTGCTGCTCGACCTGTTCGTCGTGCCGCTGCTGATTTGGCGGCCGACGCGCCCTTACGCATTTGCCGCGGCAATTTGCTTCCACCTGATGAACTCGCTGATGTGGCGAATCGGAATTTTCCCCTGGTTCATGATTGCCGCCACGACGTTGTATCTGGAACCCGATTGGCCCCGCCGGCTGCTCGCGTGGCTCGCGCCGGGGCTGCGCGAGCGTTTGCAACCGCCCCCCGAAACAGCGCATTCCACGCCGGACCACCTTTCAGGCCGCAACAAGCTCTTCATGGCTACGTTTGCAGTCTTCGCAGCCTTTCAATTACTATTCCCCCTACGACATTTCCTATACCCCGGCAATGTCGACTGGACGGAGGAGGGCTCGCAGTTCGCCTGGCGCATGATGCTCAACGACAAGACGGCTGCCATTCAGTTTTTCGCGGTCGATCCCAGCACCGGCGCCCAATCGGGCATCGACATCCGGCCCTACCTAACGCGGCGGCAGCTCAACAAGATGAGCCAAGATCCGGCGATGATCCGCGACTTTGCGGAATTTTTGGCGAGCGAACTGGAGCGAGAAAGAGGCAAGCGTTACGAGGTTCACACGCTGGCCTACTGCACGCTCAACGGCCGGCTGCCGCAATTGCTGGTCGATCCGCGAGTCGATCTCAGCCGCCAACCGCGTTCTTGGAAACCCGCGTCCTGGATCGTGCCGCTCGAGCAACCACGGCAGGAGCGAGCGTTCGAGCTGCCGCCAGGCGAGTGGGCCCGGTTCCTGCAACCGAGCGCTGGCGCCGTCCCTCAGAGCCCATAAAACCGGGGCGCCTAATCACCCCATCAAGCTAGGGCCAAACAACCATCAATTGCTGCTCGCTCCAAGCGACGCCCCCCGCCGGCGTCTGCAAAGCGGCGCGATTTTACGGCACACCGCAAAACCCACTCGCCAAGGTAGGTAATGCCGTATCATCGAAGGACGCTTATGGTTCTTTGGAACAAACGGCTGCAAGTCGAGGCTAGTTGGGAGTTTGCGGAAAGTTTGACGCTCCTAAGCGCGCGTGCAATATTCGCTCCCTTGGTTTTGATTGGCTGCGGGCGATCTGCGCGCTTCCCGGCCTGCTGGCGCGACAGGGCAAGTCGCATCGGTCGGCGATCCAGCGCGTCGGGGCGGACGTTTCTGCAGCCGAAATTGTCAGTTGCCGGCCAAGAATCGTTCTTACTTTTTTGTCACTTTGGGAGAGGCTCATGAAGGTTAGCCGCAAGGTCGCGCGCAGCTCCGGCTTCACGCTCGTGGAACTGCTCGTGGTGATCGCCATTATCGGGGTGCTTGTCGCCCTTCTGCTTCCGGCCGTGCAAGCGGCGCGCGAAGCAGCCCGCCGCAGTTCGTGCAGCAACAATACGAAGCAGATCGGTATCGCCCTGCACAATTATCACGACACGTTCAACACCTTCCCGGCTGGCGTTCTGCGTCGGGCAGGCGGCACCGGCGGGTTTCCGACCAATGGTGACGTTTCGGGCCTCGGCTTGAACTGGCTCGCGCAACTGCTGCCGTTCGTCGAACAGGGAACGCTCTACGACCGGATCAATTTGAATGTCGACTGGGCCGACGCTAACAATGCGCCGTACTACACCACGGTGATCAAGAGCTTCGTCTGCCCGTCGGATCCGAACACGGGCGTGAAGTGGAACAACACCTGGGCTCGTGGTTGCTACGCCGGCAACCTGGGCAAGCAGAACAACAGCACGTCGCACTACGTCAACGTGGCAGGCGACCGAAAAGGCATCTTTGGCTTCGGCCAGTCGGCAAACATGGCGGCCGTCATTGACGGTCTTTCGAACACCGTGGCCGTTTGGGAAGTGCGCGCTGGCGTGGCTGCCGATCCCCGCGGCACCTGGGCTCTCGGACGTCACGGCGCCAGCTTGGTGGGCGGTTGCGACGAAGTCGGCGATTGCCACGGGATCAACGACAACACCACCAACGGCGAAGACATCTATGGCTGCGTGGCGTCCCCGCGCATGCCTTGCTATGCCAGCGGCGAGGGTCAGTCGACCCCGCGAAGCGCTCACCCCGCCGGCGTGAACGCGCTGCTGGGTGACGCCTCGACTCGCTTTGTCAGCCAGACGATCGACATCAACGTCCTTCGCGCGGTCAACAGCGCCTCGGGCGGCGAAACGGTCGGCGACTGGTAATTGCCAATCGCACGCTTAGCTGACACCCAAGTTCCTGCTTGGCACAAAAAAGAGCTCGCAGAGTTTACTCTGCGAGCTCTTTGCGTTTTTCGACCTTGAGAAATCGTCCCGTGGCGGAAACGCTCGGCGTTACTGGCCGACTTCGAAATCCACGGTGTTTTCCCCCTTCGGATCGAGCGTCGCGGTAAGCGTCGTGCCGTCCTCGGTGTACTTCTTCTGAATGCCGACCGACTCGAGTGGAACATAGGCGACGACGGTCACTTTGTTATTGCCGGGTACCGCTTCACCCTCGTAGGTGCCATCCGCGTTCACTTGAATGGTGACCCCAGCCTGACCGTTATCCGGCGTAAAGGAGAGCGAAATCCCCTCCCCCTTGATCGGAGCGCCTTTCGACGTCACGGTCCCCTTAACCCGCGTAAAGGTGCGGTGATCGCCGCTCCCAGAGCAGCCAACGCTCCCAATCACCGCGACCAAACAGCAAAGGCTCACGAAACTTCGAACGACGCGCGACATTCAGCAACCTCTTTTCGATTTGCAACTCAATCCCACAAACCGGCTGATCGTCAGCCGAATCGGAAAGTGCCGATGGGACACGAAAACGCCCTCGCCTTCAAGTGGATGGGGCGCGCCCGGCCCATCCTTTCGGGGCAGTTTTTCTCGCACAATCGTTAGATTCGGGAGTCCTTGGAGGTCGCCGCTTCCGAATCTGCCTGCGATGCGTTGGAGTCTTGGCAACAAATGCCCGGAACGGGCGGTGATGCGCGCAATTTCATTGCCGCAAATGGGCTGCGAACTAAAATCGCACGGTAGAGGCAAATGCAGTCGAGGCAACTGCAAACTTACCGCAAGGGATCAGAGATGAAGGTTTCCAAGCCCCTGGACCGGCGTGGTTTCACGCTCGTGGAATTGCTGGTCGTCATCGCCATTATCGGCGTGCTTGTTGCGCTCCTCCTGCCGGCCGTGCAAGCGGCTCGCGAAGCGGCCCGCCGTAGCAGCTGCTCGAACAATCTGCGGCAGCAAGGTATTGCGCTGCACAATTTCCACGACATCATGAACCGCCTGCCGCCAGGTTGCGCCACCGACATGCAGCCGTTTGGCGAAAATCCGTCCGGAGTGGCCGACGGCTGGGGTTCGTCGTGGATGGTTTACATCCTGCCACAGATCGAGCAGGGCTCGCTGTATGAGAAACTGCGGTTCGACGGCAGCTCGGGGCACACGCACGCCGGCAACCTGGCCTACTTCAACAACGTCGTGATAAAGACGTATGTCTGCCCGTCGTCGACGACCACGCCGCGACTGATCGCTCGCAACGGCGTGAACATCGCCCGCGCCGACTATGTCGGCATTTCCGGAGCGGTCGACAGCGCCGACTTCTTCCCGGCCGCCTATCCCTTCGTCGACAGCACCAAGAAGGTTGGAAACGCCGGCATCACCTCGGGGGCTGGCACATTCTTCCACAACAGCCAGATCAATCTCGCGGCAATGACCGATGGCACCAGCAATACGATCATGATCGGCGAGCAGTCGACCATGATGAAGGACAGCGCTGGAACCAACCAACCGGCTTGGAACGCCGGCGGCCAGTACGGATGGACGATGGGCTATGGCGCATCGAGCTCCGGCTCGAGCCTCGGCTCCGACAATCGCAGCTTCAACTGCACCACGCTCCGCTACAAGATCAACTACAAGAAGACGACTCTCGCAGCCGCCGGCGATTGCCCCGGCGCGGGCATTTGCAACGATGCGAGCGTCAACAGCCCGCTGATCTCCAATCACCCAGCCGGCGTGATGGTTCTGCTCGGAGACGCCTCGGTGCGATTGCTGAGCGAAAACACGGCCCTCGATCTGCTCGGCCGCCTCGCCGTGCGGAACGATGGTCACGTTGTCTCGCTGGACAACTAATCGCATGGAACGAAGTCGCGCGAGATAGCGCGTCGAATTAAGTCGTTGCGTTCCCACGAATTGCCAGGGGACGCGGTGGTGGGGTATTCGAACCCCGTTAGGACCACGCACCACACAGGGCATGCCTGCGACTCCAGGCATTTGGTTGACAAGGGCTCTTCGTACAGGCAACACTACGCAGCACCCCCACCTGGAGACGCTGCGTATGAAAGTTCCCGCCCGCCTGCTGGTTTCTCTGGTCGCCGCCCTGCTCTGCTGCGGCACTCTCACTGCTCAGGAGTCGCCGAAGCGCGAGTTTCGCGCCGGAGCGTTCGCGATCGATGTGACGCCGCTCGAATTTCCGGTCATTGTGAACGGAGGCATGACCGAGCGGATCGCCGACAAAGTCGAAGATCGATTGCACGCCCGCTGTCTGGTGCTTGACGACGGTAGCGAGAAAATCGCGATTGTGATCGTCGATAGCTGCATGATCCCGCGCTCGCTGCTCGACGAAGCCAAGGAGTTGGCGAGCAAAGAGACGGGGATCAAGTCCAATCGCATGCTGATCGCGGCGACGCACACGCACAGCGCCCCGAGTTCGATGGGCTGCCTCGGTTCAGACGCCGATTTGAAGTACTGCTCGTTCCTGCCCGGCCAGATTGCCAAGGGAATCGCCGAAGCCAACAAGCGGCTGCAGCCGGCGCGGATCGGCTGGGCCGTCGGCCGCGACGATAAGAACGTGGCCAACCGTCACTGGATCATGAAGCCGGGCGTCGCGCCGACCAATCCGTTCAGCGGCATCAAAGACGACACGGTGATGATGCACCCGGGCTATGAGAACGAAAACAAGATCACCGAAACTGGCCCGGTCGATCCCGAAGTGCCTGTCGTTAGCATCCAGACCAAAGACGGCAAGCCACTCGCCGTGCTCACCAACTACTCGCTGCACTACGTCGGCGCTCCGGCCCTTTCGGCCGACTACTTCGCCGTGGTATGCGACGAGATGGCGAAGCTGATCGGCGCCGAAAGCGTTCCGGGCTTCATGGCCGCCCATAGCAACGGCACCAGCGGCGACGTCTGGCTGATGAACTATCGCTTTCCGCGGCGGACGTTCGACCGATTCAGCGTGGCTGCGGAAGTCGCTCGGGCCGCCCACGAGGCGTACAAAAAGATCGAGTATGTTGATTGGGCGCCAATCGTGATGGAGGAGAGCCTGCTGGAAGTCGCCGTCCGGATGCCGAGCGCCGAGGAGGTCGCCGAGGCGAAGGAATTCGCCAAGACGTTCGAAGGCCGCAAACCGAAGACGGTGCCGGAAGTCTACGCCCGCGAGACGATCCTGCTCTCCGAAATGCCCCCGACTCGCGAGCTGAAGCTGCAGGCCATTCGCATCGGCGACTTGGGGATCGGCGGCATTCCCAACGAGACCTACGCCAGCACCGGCTTGCACATTAAGGGGCATAGCCCGATGAAGACCACCTTCATCATCGAGCTGGCAAACGGGGCGGAAGGCTACATTCCACCGCCGGAAGTTCACGCCCTGGGTGGCTACACCACCTGGCGGGCGCGGACCGCGTGCCTGGTGCCCGAGGCCGAGCGGAAGATTCGCGCCGGCGTACTCGAGCTGCTGAACAAGGTTGCCAACGAGCAGGTCGACTAGGCCCTGGGTGACGCCATCCGGGTTCTCAGCTACTTATTTGCGGCGCGTGACCAAAGGTGTCACGCGCCGCGCATCTTTCAGCGGGGAGCTCTGCGCGCAGACAGCTAGGAACGCCCTGCCCCGCCCCCGTTCAAAAGGTTGTAGGCCGCCGCACCCCACCACAACCCACCCGCTAGGGGTATTGTGGATTTGGGTTCCGAATACGGGCAAAGACATCCGGAACCTTCCGCCGCATAAGGGGTTACAAAAGGCGGTCGAAGTTGTCGCCCCTCTAGTAGCCTTTGGTCTCAGGGCGAAAGAGCAGTTCGCATGTAGCTGATTCGCACGTGACAGCGATCAGACGCCGCTTATATAATCGCCGATAGTAGTCATCAGGCCGATTTCGTCCCTTGGAAGAATCCACTGCATGAAGCCGAACGTCGTCCGAGCCCTTGTTGTCTGCGCGCTCTTGTTGGGAGGGCCCGCTGGGGGTGTTTCGACGGCGGATGAATTCGCCGACCGGCAGGCGAAGCGCCAAGTTGAATTTCCTGAGAAAATTCGGCCGCTGCTGGCCAGGTATTGCTACGAATGCCACGGCGAGCAGGACGCGCAGGCTGAGCTCAACCTGCAGGCGGTCGACACGCCGCTAAAGGTGCTGCAAGACCGCAAGCGCTGGCTCGAAGTGGTCGCCAAGCTAACAACCGAGGAGATGCCGCCAGCCGAACACGATCCCAAGCCGACGATGGACGAGCGGAAGCTGCTCGTCGATTGGCTTACGGAACTGGTCAACGACATCGACTGCCGCGGTTCGCCCGACCCCGGGCGTGTGACGCTTCGCCGCTTGAACCGCCGCGAGTATCGCAATACGGTTCGCGATCTTGTCGGAGTCGACTACGAGCCGTCGGCCGAATTTCCCGGCGACGACACGGGCTACGGCTTCGACAACATCGGCGACGTCATGACGCTGCCGCCGATTCTGATGGAAAAATACCTCGCGGCGGCCGAGGAAATCGCCAATCAAGCGATCGATCCGACGGGCGGCAAAAAGCCGGTCGATCAGCGGATCATCGGCAACAAGCTGCAAGGCGACGGAAATCCGGAGGGACTGCTCTCCCGCATCTTCCTCACCCAAGGGGAAGCGACGGCGAAAGTGCCGATCCCCATGGAAGGAGAGTACGAGATTCGCGTGATGGCGTATGGCCATCAGGGCGGCACGGAACCGGTGAAAATGGCCGTCCGCGTCAATGACGAAACGGTGCGACAATTCGACATTCCGCAGACAGAAAACGAGGCCCGCGAGTTTGTCACCCGAACCACGCTGAAGCTAGGAACGCACCGGGTCGGCGTCGCGTTTTTGAACGACTTTTGGGATCCCAACGAAAGCAATCCGGAGCGGCGCGATCGCAACCTGATCGTCGGCTACGTGCACGTTCGCGGTCCGCTGAACGCCGAAGTGCAGGGCCTGCCGGAATCGCACAAGCGGATCATCTTTGTCCATCCCGACACCGCCCGAACTCGTCGCGGCGCCACCGAGCAGGTCCTGCGTCGGCTGGCAACGCGGGCGTTCCGCCGTCCGGCCACCGACGACGAAGTAAACCGTTTGGTGGCGCTCGCCCGGAGCGTTCGCAGCGAAGGCGGCGCCTACGAGCAGGGAATTCAGTTGGCCCTGCAAGCTGTGCTCTGCTCGCCGCATTTCCTATTTCGCAGCGAGCCCGATCTCGAAGGACAAGGCGACAAGCCGCGCGACCTGAACGATTACGAACTGGCGACCCGCTTGTCGTACTTCCTCTGGAGCAGCATGCCCGACGACGAGCTGTTCGAGCTCGCCGAGGCAGGCAAGCTCAAGTCGCCGGAGGTCATCGAGCAGCAGGTTCGCCGGATGCTCGCCGATCCAAAGTCGCACGCGCTCATCGAAAATTTTGCCGGCCAATGGCTTGAGCTGCGAAGCCTCGACCAGCGCACCCCCGACCGCGAGATGTTCCCAGCCTTCACCGACGAGCTTCGCGAGGCGATGCGCAAGGAGACGGAGCTGTTCCTCTCAGCCATCATCCGCGAGGATCGCAGCCTGGTGGATCTGCTCGACGCCGATTTCACGTACGTCAACGGGCCGCTGGCAAAGCTGTACGGCATTTCCGGCGTGGAGGGGCAAGAGTTCCAGCGGGTTTCGCTCGATGGCTCAGAGCGAGGCGGCTTGCTCACTCAGGCCAGCATTTTGACCATCACGTCGAACCCGACGCGCACCTCGCCCGTGAAGCGGGGCAAGTGGATTCTGGAGAACTTGCTCGGAACGCCCCCTCCTCCCCCGCCGCCCGACGTGCCCGAACTCGACGAGAAAAAGGACGCCTCCAGCGCGAAAACGCTGCGCGAAAAGCTGGAGTTGCACCTGGTTAACCCCGGCTGCGCCTCGTGCCACCAGCGAATGGACCCGCTCGGCTTTGCGTTGGAGAACTTCGACGCAATTGGGGCATGGCGAACGAGTGACGGCGGGCAGCCGATCGACTCTCGCGGGGAATTGCCTGGCGGCGAAACCTTCACTGGGGCGCGCGAATTGCGAAAACTGCTCAGCCGCGAACGGAAAGAGCAGTTCGTCGAATGCCTCACGGAGAAAATGCTGATTTACGCCCTCGGCCGCGGGCTCGATTATCAAGACAAGTGCACGGTTGACCAAATCAAGGCAGCCGTTGCCCAAGATGGGAACCGCTTCTCGCGACTGGTCATCGAAATTGCCAAGAGCGAGCCTTTCAGGAAGCAAGGTCCGAAGCGGCACGAGTGAAACCAACAGGATTGGCCTGGGTCGGATGCCGGCTGTTTGATTTCAGCCGCGCCATCGGACACAATCAGGATTGGATTGCCACCAAGGAGAGCTGAACATGACGTCTCGCATTTCTCGCCGAACCGTGCTCCGCGGACTTGGAACGTGCCTTGCGCTCCCTTGGCTGGAAGCGATGATGCCCGTCCAGAGCGTGCTCGGTGGCGAACCGGCTGTGAAACCGCCGCTGCGGATGGCGTTTCTCTATGTGCCCAACGGCATGCACATGGAAGATTGGACGCCAGATCAGGTAGGCGAAAACTTTCAGCTAAAGCCGATCATGGAGCCGCTCGCCAACCTGCGCGAGTACCTGACGGTCATCTCCGGCCTGACGCTCGACGGGGCCCGGCCGCACGGCGACGGCGGCGGCGACCACGCCCGCAGCGTTGCTGCGTTCCTCACCGGCGCTCACCCACGTAAAACCGACGGCGCGAACATTCGCAACGGCGTCTCGGTCGACCAGGTTGCGGCGAGCAAGATCGGCGCGAAGACGCGTTTCCCGTCGCTCGAACTCGGTTGCGAACCGAGCGCCACGGCGGGCAACTGCGACTCGGGCTACTCCTGTGCGTACACCTCGAACATCTCGTGGCGCGATGAATCGACCCCGGTGGCCAAAGAGGTCAATCCGCGGGCGGTGTTCGACCGCCTGTTCGGCAGCGGCGACGCCAGCGAAGAAGGCCGGGCCAAAGACCTCCGCCGGCTGAAGCGCAAGAGCGTGCTCGATTTCGTCCTGTCCGACGCCAAGTCGCTGCAGAACAAGCTCGGCACGGCCGACCAGAAGAAGCTCGACGAGTATCTCTACTCGGTTCGCGAAATCGAACGCCGCATCGTCGGCGGCGACAAGCTGCCGGTGCAGGAAGAAGGCGTGCCGGATTATCCTCGCCCGGTCGGCGTGCCGGCCGACTACGTCGAGCACTTGCGGACGATGTTCGACCTGATGGTCCTGGCCATGCAGACCGACTCGACCCGCATCCTGTCGTTCATGTACACCAACGACAGCAGCAATCGCAGCTATCCGGTCATCGACGTGCGCGAGGGCCATCACGACCTGTCGCACCACGGCCGCAACAAGGAAAAGCAGGCGAAGATCAGCAAGATCAACCGCCATCACGTCGTTCAGCTCGCTTACTTCCTCGAGAAGCTCAAGAACACGCCAGACGGCGAAGGCAACTTGCTCGACAACTCGATGATCGTCTACGGCAGCGGTATCGCCGACGGCGACGCCCACAACCACAACGATCTGCCGATCGCCCTGTTCGGACGTGGCGGCGGCACGATCAAGCCGGGACGGCACCTGCGGGTCCCCAACGAGACGCCGCTGACGAACCTCTATCTGTCGATGCTCGAGCGCATGGGCGCAAAGACCGAAAAGCTCGGCGACAGCACCGGTCCGCTGACCGTCTTGGACAGCTAGTTCAGCGCTCGACTGGCGGCAAAGCAGTTCCGAACGTGCGGCCCTTAGCGATCAGGCAAGGGCCGCGAGGTTTGCTGCATCCCCGTGCAACGGCTGGCCGAACTTCTAGGCTAGGAGCACCACTAGCCGATGGAGCGGCGAGTCTCGTTCGGGAAGCTCAAACCAGCTATGAACTCGCTTGCTACCGGTCCCGCGGTAATCCTGATCATCGACAACGACCCGTTCACGATGACCGGCCTGGCGGCGGTCCTCGACATGGCGGGCTACGAGTGCCACTGTGCCCGTGGTCCTGAGGCGGCGCTAAAAGCCGCCCGCACCCTACCGCTCGACCTGATTCTCTGCGACGTGAACCTCGGTGGCGAAAGCGGCATCGACCTCTGCCAGGAGCTGCGCGAGCAACCGGGGCTGGAAGATGTCCCCGTGATGTTCATGTCGTCGTCACAAAGCGCCGACATCATCCGCCGATCGAGCGAAGCCGGCGGCGCCTACTACCTTCGCAAGCCGTTCGAGCCGGACGTGCTGCTGGAGTTGGTCGACAAAGCGCTATGGATGCCCCATCTGGTGCAATCGCGCATCGCTCAGGCTCACGCCGCCCAGACGACGTCGGCTGTGCCTAAGTCGAACCTCAAGCCCGCATCGCTGCAAGCGCTCAAAGCGCCCCTTGCCTAACGCAGCTCCCTGGCGCCGAAGCGGCGATCGCACATGCAGCCGCTGCTTGCTGCTGGCGAATTCTTCACTGCGAGCACCCCATTCGGGGCCCGGCGCATTAGTTGCTCTTATGGCCGACAACGCTGCTGCTGATCGCAACTCGAAGGCGGAGCAGTCGTTCGGCGTGGCTCATCCCACGATCTGCGCCGTGCCCGACAACTTCACCACGCCGTGCTAGCGGAAAAACCGTCACACATAAACCGTTGTCTGATTTAGCGTTAGGCCGCAAAGCATCGAGCAGGGGCTTCCGCGGCGAACTCGCCGAATGTTAAAATCCGGCAAGTGAGACCCACACGATTGCTCGCACCATGGAGGTTTTCATGACTACCATTCGCCTGGACGAAGCAGAGCTTTGCCCTTCGCGTGGCGACCGGAGCGAAGCCGTGGAGCGGTTTGTCGACCCGCGTGAGTTTCAGGCCCTGATCGTTTCGCACCGCCGGATGGTTCGCGAAAACAAAGGCGCCCCGCTCGTCCGTGGTCTGCGCGATCTCGATACGGGCGAGATTTTCTTGGTCGACGAACGCCGGCTTTTCGAAGTCAAACGCTAGCGTCCCCCTCTGGCCCCCTTCTCTCGGTACTCTTGGCAGCATTTTTTTCTGCTGCCTGATCGGTCGCTTTTCCGCGCAAGCGGACCGTTTTGTCGAACGTTACTGCCGCTGCCGTCAGCAGTTCGGCTATTTCTGGAATCGGCCGAAAAACCGTCAAGAAAATCGACGTCGACACGTTTGGCAAAATGCGCATAATCCGATCCCGCGTGTCAAAGTGCAGAGCGCCTTCAAGCCGATTGCAAGGCTAGAAGCCGAATGTCTCGCTCGCGACTAAGCGATCCGAGACGGCGACCGTCGACACGCCGCAGCGGCCCAGTTCAAGACCCAGAACCGAGGACCGGCAAAGCCTTTAGGCGTTGCTGCACGAGAGAACAAACGTGTCCCAAATCCATCCAACGGCGGTCATCGAAGAGGGCGCCATCCTTGGCCGGAATGTCACCGTCGGCCCGTTTTGCGTGGTCGAGTCGGGGGCAGTGATCGGCGACGGATGTAAGCTCGCCGCTCGCGTCGTCGTCAAATCACGAACGACCCTCGGGGCCGACAACGACATCTCCGAAGGCGTGGTGCTGGGAGCCAAGGCACAACACGCCGTCGATACCAGCCCCGGCGGGGTGCTGATCATCGGCGACGGCAACCGGATCCGCGAAAACGCGACGCTCCACCGCGGCTACGCCAACGACGCCGCAACGGTCATTGGCAACAACAACCTGATCATGGTCAATGCTCACATCGGCCACGACTGCCGGGTGGGCAACCACTGCATCATCGTCAATGGCGCGATGCTCGGCGGCCACGTGACCGTGGACGATCGGGCGTACATCTCGGGCGGCGTGGCGATCCACCAGTTTTGCCGCGTCGGCCGGTTCGCAATGATCGGCGGACTCGCCAAGATCGTGCAGGACGTTCCGCCCTACGTCACGATCGAAGGCGGCGGCGCAACCGAGGTCGTGGGCCTCAATCGCGTCGGTCTGCGACGTAACGGCTTTACGTCCGAAGAAGTGATGCAGCTCAAGCAGGCCTATCGCGTCATCTACCGCCAAGGCTTGCGGTGGAGCGAGGTCATGCAGATCCTCAAAGCTGAATTCAACACGGGTCCGGCGGCCGCCTTCCACGAGTTCTTCAAGTCGGGCAAGCGCGGCTTCGTCCAGGAGCGTCGCATTTCCCGCAAGGCCACGCTGCGAATCGTCAACGCCGACACCGACGATATCGAGTCGGATGAACGGGCCAGGCGCGACGCCGCTTAAGAGCCCAGTCGCAATCGTAAGACAACATCCCAAGCCGGCTGCGAATCCCATTCGCCGCCGGCTTTTTTCGTGGAACCATCGAATCGCCGAACCGGCGGGAAGCGCTACATGCCGAAAAATGGCGCCGGCAGCAAAAACGCGTGTTGCTCGAACAGGCTGACAGGTCCCGACCAGGAAGTGTACTGTGTGAAGAACACGACTAGCACGTAGTACAGCACGACCGGTACCGCAGCGAGCCTCGCCATCCAGCGGAAGAGGAAAAACCGCGGCTTGTCGTGCTTGCGAGCTCGCCCGAGCGCCCAGCCGGTAATCAATCTGGCCGGGTAAATGAACACCACGAAAAACAGACTCGGCAGCCAGGTCACTTCACGCGGCGTGGCTTCGATCTTCAGCAAGTACAGCGGCAACGCGAAAAGACAAGTCACCGCCAGGGCCATCCAAAACGCCAGCGGCGCACGCAGAAATTGCCGCCGGATCTCAGCCCATTCAAACATAGCTGTGAATCGATTCTCCGCCGCCAGATTGGCCTGCAGGAACGGCAAATAGAGCAGCACAAACGCCAACAGCAACGCCCCAAACCACCCAACGAGCACAGCGGCGGGATTCTGAGTCGCAGTGCCGCACATGAGCAGCAACACCGGCAAGAACAACCACGCCAGTGCCCCGGCAAAGCCGCGCAGCCCTAGCCAAAAGTAATACGGCAACCGCAGCCCGACGACAAAATCCCAAACCGCGTCCCGCGTTTCGGAGTACATG
>Ga0182737_1002468_pt1 | contig 15118 bp, 16 predicted proteins | sample eDN5th30CBELigOP_FD_128878 | JGI IMG/M metagenome (GOLD analysis project Ga0182737, IMG submission 128878) | Enriched Organic Plus compost microbial communities from Emeryville, California, USA - eDNA 5th pass 30_C BE-Lig OP (version 2) (version 2) ... | reverse complement strand
TCTCCTCGTCGCCCATGCTGACCCAGACGTCGCCGTAGACCGCGTCGGCGCCGCGAACGGCCTCCTCGGGGTCGGCGGTCAGCTTCGCCGGGACGCCGTCCTCCAGCTGGTAGCCGTCGGGCGCGGCGACCGCGACCTCGACGCCGCACATCGAACCCGCCACGGCGAGCGAGCGGGCGACGTTGTTGCCGTCTCCGACGTAGGCGATCTTCCGTCCCTCGAGTCGCCCGAAGCGCTGCTTGAGGGTCTGGAGGTCGGCGAGCGCCTGGCAGGGGTGGAAGGCGGGCGTCAGCGCGTTGATCACCGGCACGCTCGCGTGTTCGGCCAGGGTGGCGACGTTCTCGTGCGAACCGGAGCGGATCACGATCGCCGAGACGAATCGCGAGAGGACCCGCGCCGTGTCTTCCACCGACTCCCCGCGCGAGAGCTGCATCTCGTCGCCACGCAGCACCACCGGGTGACCCCCCAGCTCCACCACCCCGACCTCGAACGAGATCCGGGTCCTGGTCGAGGGGCGCTCGAAGATCAGGGCGACCGACCGACCGACCAGCGCCGACCCGCCCTCGCCGGGGCGACCGGCCTTGAGCTCCTCGGCCCGGTCGATCAGGTTCACGAGCCGGCCTCCGGAGATCTCGGAGCCGTCGATGTAGTGCCTGGGGCGTGCTTCGTTCAAGGGGGAGATACTAAGGCCGCTTTGAGCCTGAGATAGTGGAGGGTCCAATGTCTGCAACGAAGCCGCCCAACCCACCGACCCGACTCCGCCGAGGAGAGACCTTCGAAGGCGAGATCGAGACGCTGGCCTACGGCGGCCGGGGCATCGCGAAGCCCGGCGGCTACGTGGTGTTCGTCAACGGCGGCCTCCCCGGCGACCGGGTCCGGGCCGAGATCACCAAGTCCAAGCGTGGATACGCCGAGGCCAACGCGCTCGAGATCGTCGGGGCGGGGCCCGACCGCCGCCCGGACGCGGACGTCCACCAGGGCGAGGCCTGTCCCGGCGCGTCCTGGCAGGCGCTCGACTACGAGAAGCAGCTCGCCTTCAAGGAGGAGCAGGTGGCCGACGCCCTCACGCGGATCGGCAACATCAAGGACCTGAACCTGGACCCGATCATCGGGGCCGAGGAGCGGTGGCGATACCGAAACAAGGTGGAGTACTCGTTCGGGGAGCAGGACGGCGAGCTGGTGCTCGGCTTCCACCCCAGGGGACGGTGGGACGAGGTCCTCGACATCGAGGACTGCCGGCTCTCCTCGGAGGCCACCAACGTGGCCCGGAACGAAGTCCTGGCGTGGGCCAGGTCCGAAGGCCTCAACGCGTACGACCCGCACGACCATCGCGGGATCCTGCGCAACCTCGTGATCCGCGAGGGACGGCGCACGGGGCAGATCCAGACCCGGCTGGTCACCTCGCGCGCCAATTTCCCCCGCCCGCCGGTCGACCTCCACACGATCATCGACGGCCCGTCCGGCTCGACGACCGGCCCGACCGGAGTCCTGGGCGAGGAGGTCCTGCGCGAGCGGATCTTCGACCTCGAGATCGAGCTCTCCCACGAGGCGTTCTTCCAGACCAACACCGAGATGGCGGAGAAGCTCTACGGCCAGGCGGCCGAGTACGCTGGGTTGACCGGCTCCGAGAAGCTCTTCGACCTGTTCTGCGGGGTCGGCACGATCGGCCTGAGCATGGCCCGGGACGCCGGCCAGGTCTGGGGACTCGAGATCGTGCCGGACGCGATCGAGAACGCGAAGAGGAACGCGAAGGCGAACGGCATCACGAACGCCCGCTTCGTCGCCGCCAACGCCCGCACGGGCATGCGGCCGCTGATCGAGGAGGCGGGAAGGCCGGACGTGGTCACGATCGACCCGCCCCGGGCCGGCCTGTCCGCCAAGATCGTGCGCCGCCTGATCGAGTGTGAGGCGCGAAGGATCGTCTACATCTCATGCAATCCGACCACCTTGGCGCCGAATGCCGCCCAGCTGGTGGAGGCCGGCTATAGGCTGACTCGCGTGAGACCGGTCGACATGTTTCCCCAGACCCCCCACATCGAGTGCGTCGCCCAGTTCGACCTGATCGGCGAGGTGAAGTACGTGGAGTCCCCCAGCGAGCGGAAGCGGCGCGAGCGCGAGGAGCGGCGCCGGGCCGCAAAGGAGGCGGGAGAGTGAGCCGACCCGATCAGAAGCGCGCCTTCGGGGTCGCCGCGGGCCTGCCGGAAGAGGTATGCGCGCCGCTCGCCGCCGCCTGCGAGGAGGCCGGCTACGCCTCGATCTGGGCCAACGATCACCCCGCCGCCAAGGGGCTCGACACCCTGGCCGAGTTCGCGAAGGGCGCCGAGGGCCTCGAGCTGGGGGTCGCGGTGATCGCGCTGGACCGCCAGCGCCCGGCCGAGATCGCCGCCGACATCGACCGGCTCGGACTCGATCCGAGCCGACTCTGGATCGGGGTCGGCGCCGGTTTCAGCAAGAAGCCGCTCACCTTCATGACCGAGAAGGTCGGGGAGCTCCGCGAGAGGCTCCCGGGGGTGCGGCTGGTGATGGCCGCGATGGGCCCGAAGATGTGCGCCCTCGCCGGCTCCTCGTATGACGGCGCCTTCTTCAACTGGATGACCCCGGCCTTCGCGGCGAGCGCCCGGACCAAGGTCGAGGCCGGCGCCGCCGACGCCGGTCACGAGGCCCCGCCCGTGTTCGGCTACGTCCGCACGGCGGTGGGTCCCGACGCCCCCGAGCGCCTCGCCAAGGAGGAATCCTTCTACCGCGACCTCCACGACGGGTACCGGAACCACTTCGCCCGGCTCGGCGAGCCCGAGGGGACCGTCGGCGTCGCCGCCGCGGACGCGGAGGACGCGCAGTCGAAGCTCGCCGCCTACGACGCGCTCGACGTCATCGTCGTCCGGGGTCTGGCCTCGGCCCGGGTCGAGCCGATGGTCGAGCTGGCCAAGGCGGCCGCTCCGGCCTGACCGGCGGTAGACCCTCTGTCGTGCCCGTTTGATTGGATTCCGGGCCGATGTCGCAGGCACGCGAGGCAACCGAGTCGGAGATGGCTCCCCGGCCGCAGGGATCGAAGACTCCTGCCGCCCTGATCGGCTGGGGGATCTTCGCCAGCCGCTGGGTCCAGGCCCCCCTCTACATCGGGCTGATCCTCGCCCAGGCCGTGTACGTGATCAAGTTCTGGAAGCAGCTGATCCACCTGATCACGGACTTCGGCCACTTCGACGAGAACGAGGTCATGCTGATCGTGCTCGGCCTGGTCGACGTGGTGATGATCGCCAATCTGCTGATCATGGTCATCATCGGCGGCTACGAGACCTTCGTCTCCCGGATCAAGCAGGTTTCGGACCATCCGGACCAGCCCGAGTGGCTCTCCCACGTGAACGCCAACGTGCTGAAGGTGAAGCTGGCGATGGCCATCGTCGGCATCTCCTCGATCCACCTGCTCAAGACCTTCATCGAGTACGGGACGCAGAACCCGGAGAACACGCCGCCCTACCTGATGATCACCTCCGAGGAGGTCATGTGGCAGACCATCATCCACATGGTCTTCGTGATCTCGGCGATCGGACTCTCGACGATCGACCGCTTCTTCACCGCCAAGGGCGACCACGGCCCCTAGCGGGCCGCTAGTAGCAGGCCGAGTTGTGGGTGACCACGTCCCGTCGCTTGCCCCAGTCCTTGCGGCGCTGGGGCGTCAGGGTCACGCCCGGCTCGTATAGCCACCGGTCGTTCGCGGCGTCGTAAGCGACCCACGTGATGCCGCCCGACTTGTGGTCGCAGGTGTCGTACGAGACGCCCTTCAACCGGATCGTCATGACGGCCTCCTCCGGGTAGCTCGGTTGAAGGAGCTGGACGTCGATGTTGGAATCCCCGAACTTCAGTTTGCGGCGGACGCTTCTCATGCCTTCGCGCCAGCTCTCCTTGCCGTAGGGGAACAGCCCGTTGACGTTGTCCTCGACCTGTCGTCGCTTGCGCTCGGACAGATAGTCCCAGGCGGTGTCGTATTGACCCTTATCGATGTAGTCGTACCAGCGTTCGATGTCATCTCGGATGTCACTCGCCATCCGTTGGTGGGAGACGTTCGGGAAGTGCTTCTTCGCCACGGCCGGCTCGGGGTCGCCCGAATCGAAGACCAGGAAGATCAAGGCGGTACCGATCAGGGCCAGCACGACCACGACCGCGAACGCGGTGATCAGCAGCCGGTCCCCCCGCCCCGAGGACCAGCCGCCGCCGGAGGACGGAACGGACGCACGTGGGGCCCGCTGAGCGCCCTGGGCCGGAGCGCGATCCGGCTCCTCGTCGAACTCGATCGCCGCCCGCGGCTTCTGGTCGATGGGCGGGATCGCGGGAGGGCCGGGAGCGCCCGCGCAGCCCACGACGGCGCAGCCACCGTTTTCGTCCCAGCAATCCTCGTGGTGGGCGGCGTCGCACGAGCCGCAGAAGACGACGCCCTCGCCCTCCTTGAGAGGGAAGCGGCAAAAGGGACACGTCCTCCCCGTCTCGGTCCTGCCCGCCAGGGCTCGACGTTCTGTCGGTCTCTCCGCCGTCACCGGCATCCCCCACGGTCGGCCGCAACCGTCATGCAAGACGGATGACACTCAGACGCTGGATTCACGCTGATCTCTCCCATTCACAAAACGATTCCCGTGCTCCGTTACGGGTGGACTTGACCACATGAAGATATCTGCACCGCGGCGTGATAACTTCCCCGGGTCTCGAGCCGGCACGTCCACCGGCGCTGGCCACCACCGCGTGGCGACAATGATTGTCACTCATGAACGAGTCTGAATCCAACGGGGAGAAGGAACGGATCGTCATCTCTTTCGACGATCCGGAGGACGTGCACGCAACCGAGGTCCTCCCCGTCGAGGAGACCATCGAGGAGACCGTCGAAGAGACGGCCGAGCAGCTCGGTGACACCGCGATCCTCGAACCCGTCGAGCCTGACGACGTCGAGCCTGGGGAAGAACCCGGACTCGAGGAGGACCCCGAGCCCGACGAGCTCGAGCCCGCCGCCGAGGCTGCTCCCGCCCCGAAGCGCCCGAGGCGGCTCGGTCGACGGGCGCAGATCGTGCTCGCGGCGGTCACCGCCACGGCCGCGCTCTTCCTGGTCGCGGTACTGACCGTCCTCGCGGTAGCCTCGCTGACCTCGCTCCTGCCCGAGGGCAGGGTGGGGCCCACCGGCGTGGCCGGGGTCCAGGGCGACGCCGGACCGAAGGGCCGACCCGGCAAGCCGGGGAAGGACGGGAGGAACGGCAAGGACGGCCGGAACGGAGCGGACGGCTACGACGGCATGAGCGTCGCGATCTGCTCCGACAATCGCCGCGACCCCTTCTACTCGGAGGTGCCGTTTTGCTGACCGGATCGCGCATGTGGAAGGTGGGGAGGCGTCGTGCCTGAGCTGGAGCCCGGTGCCGGCGGTCTGAGCACCAGGGCGAAGTCCGTGATGGCCGGCGTCCTCGCCGTCGTCGCGATCCTGGTGATCGCGCTCTTCGCCGTGCTCGCGGTCGGCGCGACCACCGATGTGATGCCGCAGGGCCCGACGGGCCCGACGGGCCCGCGCGGCAAGCAGGGGCCCCCGGGGGCACCGGGGGAGCCGGGCAAGCCTGGAAAGGACGGCGAAGACGGCCGCGACGGTTATGACGGGGCCGACGGCGAGGACGGGGTCTTCTGCAGCGACGCGGCACTCAACGACGGCAGCTCGGGGATCCCGCCATGTCGCTGATCGGGCGAAACGAAGCGGCCGATCCGGCCGAGGAGGTTGAGGGCCGGGGAGCGGTGGAGGACGATTGGAACCTCCTCGACCACGTTCCGGGGACCGCCCGGCAACGGCTCCTCGCCGCGCTCACGGTGGTCCTGGCCACGGTCTTCCTCACCACCTTCACCCTCTACGCGGTGGCTTCCTGGACCGACCTGCTCCCCAGGGGCCCACAGGGAGCGCAGGGCCCCAAGGGATTCGACGGCAAGCCGGGCAAGCGCGGCAAGCCCGGCAAGGACGGGAAGAACGGCGCTCCGGGCCGGAACGGCGAGGACGGCGAGGACGGCAAGGACGCCTGCGAGCTCGATCCGTCCGAGCTCCAGTACCCGGAGCTCCAGTACCGCTTCTGCTGACCGGTCAGATCGCGCCGCTAGAAATCGGGTCGAGCCCGAACTCGTACGCGACCGAACCGTTCCAGATGTCCGCCAGTTCCTGCTTCAGGCGAGTCGCCGTCTGGTTGTAGACGCTCGGGTCCCGGTCGTCCAGATACGCCCGGTTGGCCTCGACCGATTCCTCCATGGCCTCGATGAACTTGAGCCTGGCGCGCTCGACCGCCCCACGGGCCCGGGTGATGGTCCGCAGGGTCGCCAGGATCGATTCCCGATTTGCGAGCGCCGCTTCGTAATAGCCGTCGACGCTGGCATCTCTCCCCTCGGTGGACCGCTTGAGCAGCAGCGAGATGCGATTTGCGGCCTTCACGTTCTGGAGTTGACGCCTCTGAGCCTGGACGTTGGAGCCGTCGTCGCTCGCGCTCCCGGTTCCCGGGGCGGCCTGCTGCCCCGAATCAGCGGGCGAGGACGTCGAACCCCCACCCGAATCGTCGTCCCCTCCCAGGACGATGATCCCGGCCAGCGCGGCGATGACGGCGACGAGCGCCACGAAGGCTCCGATCACCGCGTACCTCGCGTTGGACGATCCCCCGGTGCCCGGAGGCTGGGGCGCCGCGGTCTCGGGCGCCTCGGGCCGGACCGCCCGCTCGGGCTCGACGACGACGGGCGTCCCCTTGGTCGCGGGAGGAAGCGCCGACTCGGCACCTCCGGGCCCGCCGGCGCATCCCACCACGGCGCACCGGCCCTCCTCCCAGCAGTCGGTGTGGTGAAGGGCCCCGCACTCGGGACAGGAGGCGGCCTGCGATCCCTGCTTGAGGGGGAAGCGGCAGTAGGGGCAGGACCTTCCGGCCTCCTCCCTCGTGACCTCTCTAGTTTCCATCTCCACCTCCGTTCTCGACTCGCTCGAGTCCCTTTCTCACCCGCTCGAACATCGCCTCGATGGCTTCGGCCTCCCGGCCCTCGCCGAGCGCCTCGCTCTCGCGCGATCCGGTTGTCGTGAAAACCGCGGCGACTCCGACCGGGCGGCCACCCACATTCATCACGGCCATCTGACTCGCCGTGAAGAGCCCTTCGTCCCGGGTCATTCCCCAGCCCGCCTTGTAGGGCACCTCCCCGAACACCTCGCCCGCGCCCCAGTCGAGGGCCGCGACGACCGAGTTGTCGGCGCCCTCGTCCTGGTTCACCTGCTTCTTCTCCTTCATCGTCAGCAGCACCTCGTCGCCCACCGGCCCGAAGGCCCCGGAACCCAGGGAGTACATGAACCGGGCGGCATCCCCGACCGTCCACTCGGCGGGGCCGAACAGGGCGGTCGGCCGCTGCGGATCGCCGATGCCCGCGGCCGAGAGATACGCGTCGCAGGTGGAATCGTCGGGAGGGTCGTCCTGGATCGTCGACGCGTCCACCTTCGCCCGACCCTTCGCCGCCTCGTCCACGAACGCGCGCTTCGCCGCCTCGATTCCTCCGAGCCGGTCCTGGATCTCGTTCACGATGAGGCGCTGGGCGCAGTTGCTGGACCGGACCAGGGCGTCCTCGATCTCGGGTGGCACGCCCTCGTTCGGCTTCAGACGCGAGAGGAGGATGAGCGAGGTGAGCACCTTGCTGGTGCTCCACATGCGGTAAGGCCCCACCGAACCCTCGGTCAACTCGAAATCGGGGGCTGCGACGGCCACGGCGGCGCTGCCACCCATCTTTTCGGCCTTCGCGACGCCGCGCGCCAGGGCCCGCTGCAGCGCCGCGGTCCCGGCGACTGGTGTCGCCCGACCGTCATCGGGCCCGGTCGGACCGTTTCCTCCCGGCCCCGCCGGCCGGACCGGGGTCGCGGGCGTCGGCGGCTCGGGCTCGGACGCGAAGATGGGCTGGGCGACGACGCCGATGATCAGGCCCGCGAGCAGGGCGACCAGCACGGCGGGGACGTTGACGGGACCCAGCGGGGTGTTCTTCAGATCTCCTCCGGACATGGGGGTCACTGGGGGTTGCAACCGAAGCCGAGCAGGCGGTAGTCATCGGGCGCGTTCTCCCACCGTTCTCGTCTCTGCTGGGTGGTCGAGTAGCCGGGCTCGTAGCCCCAGTGACCGTTCTCGTAGCGCACCCAGGTGATCCCGGTCCACAGGTCGTCGGGATCCGGCGGGGCCGCGTTGCACGAGCCGTTGTAGCCGAGCCCGCTCACGTAGACGTCCACCGCCCCCGTCCTCCGATCGATCGAGAGGACCTTGGCCTTGGCGGACTCGGGCGAGTCCAGCTGCGAGCCGAACTCGAACTGAGTCGAGTAGAAGTTGGCGAGCGAGTCCTCGTAGTCGCCCGTGCGGTCCTCCTCGATCTTCTGTTGGCGCTTCTTCCGGCTGAGCGCGTTCCACATCCCGCTCCGGTCGCCATCGTGGATCGCGACGTGGTAGTCGCGGATCACCCGTTGGGCTCCCTGCTGGATCTCCGACCTCGACATGCCGGCCAGCGGCCCGCTCGGTCCGCCGAAGGAGTCGGCCGCCCCTCCGGGCCCCTCGTCCGCCGTGGTCTCGGCGTCCGCCTCGGCCGGCGCCGGCTCCGACGTCTCCGCCGTCGGGACCGGGTCCTCTCCGTCGGAGCCGCCGAAGGCCTGGACGATCAGGAAGACCCCGATCAGCCCCACCGCCACCACCGCGACGAAGGCGAGGATCAGGTTCCGGTCCGACGAGGACCGGCCCGGGGCCGGCTGCCCCGGAGGGGTCCGCGGGCCCGCCGGGGGCGCCCCCGTGTTCCCTCCGGATGTGCCCGCGCCTCCGGCCGCCGGTTCGTCGACCGTGATCACCTTCTTGCCCGATGGGGCCGAGGGCGGCGGCACGTTTGGTCCGGCGGGCGGGCGCGGCTCGGCCGGCGCGGGGCTCGGCGGCGGGGAAGCCGCGGCGGCCGTCTCGGCCTGCGGGCCGCCCTCGCAGGCGACCACGGCGCAGCCGCCGTTCTCGGCCCAGCAATCCTCGTGATGGGAGGAGCCGCAGACCCCGCAGGCGACGACCTCGGTCTTCTCCTTCAGCGGGAAGCGGCAGTAGGGGCAGTACTTGCCGGTCTCGTCGTGGCCGGCCTGCCGGCGGATGGGTTCGGGCTGGGTCATCTAGGTCTCCGGGGTGGCCGGCGGGCGATCGGGCTGGGTCTCCGTTTGCTCCTCGGGCTTGGGCTCCGGCTCGGTGGTGGCCGGGGCCTCCCCGGCGCTCGCTTCCTCTGCCTCGGGCTCCGTTGTGGCGGGCGCCTCTCCGGCGTTCGCCTCCCGCCCGCTCGTCGTGCCTGCCGAGCCGGTGACCAAGGCGGGGCCTTGCGCTGTGCCTTCGGGCTGTCCGGGGTCGTCCGAGGACAGCGAACCCCGGATCAGGAGGCCTCCCAGGATGCCGACGACCAGGGCGATGATCAGCGGGATCGCGGCCATCTTCGCCCTGCCCTGCGACCGGTCTTCGCGGTCGAGGCGATCGAGCGGGACGATCGCCCAGCCTTCCGCGGTCGGCTGCTCGAAGAGCTCCTTCACGTCGCCGTCCTGCCAGGTGAAGATCCCCTCCGTGCCCGCGACCGGGTCGATCACGTACGCGACCTGGGAGATGTCGCCGAAGAAGTTGCGGTGGATGAAGAGGTCGTGCTCCGAGAGGAAGATCCCGAAGCCGGGATGGCTGTGGTACCAGCCGACGATCTCGCAGCCTTCGTAGTGCGAGTCCATGATCCGGTGGACGTTCTCCCACGATTCCTGGGTGAAGGTCAGGGTCGCCCGCTGCTCGTCGGCCTGCATCGCGGGGATCGAGGCATGGATCATCGGCAGGCCCGACTTGTCCTTGCTGCCGACGATCACCCCGCCGACCTCCCGGTCCTGATTGTCGAACACGTGCGGGTACATCGACCGCAGGGCGACCCGGCGCAGCTGCTCGCGGAACCACTTGTGGTCCAGGTTGGCGAACTCGCCCCGCTTCACCCTTCTCGTCCTCTTCTCCTGCATCCCTAGGCCTCCACCTTCGTCCGTGCGGCGTCCGCGGGAGTCCAGGCGGCGATCAGGCGATCGATCTCCACGCCCGGCTCGAAGCCCCTCTCCTTCACCCAGGCGGCGGCATCCCTGTCGAGCGGGTCGTCGGGGTTCACGGAACGCCAGGAGACCAGGCCGATCAGCCTCTCCACGAGGTCGCCGAGGCCCTCCGACGCGCTCCAGCTGCCGATGCAGACGCCTCCATTGCGGTCGGGCCCGAGCAGGTTGGGGTGGAAGACCGGGGTGGCCCAGACGACGACCGGGGGCCGCCGCGGGTAGTCCCGGTGCAGGTAGACGTCGCAGCGATGGGTCTCCCGGCGGGAGAGGACCTTCTCCCGCACCGATACGCCGGGGGCGTGGAGCATCAGGTGGTAGGCCTCGGGCGGGTTGCCGTCGGCCCGGAAGTCGATCGCTCCCCGCTCGGCCAACGCCTCCATCTGGCGCAGATCGCTGATCAACCTCCGATCGCGCGGGGTCACGCCGAAGTCTCCGCCATCATCGATGCGTCGGGCTCCCCGAGGCGGAAGAAGCAGCGCTCCATGCCCACCCGGCCGACCAGGACGTCGTCCTCCGGGATGCCGATGTCGGCGGCCGTCCGGTCCAGGAGGGGCGAATCGGCGTCGACGCTGTGCGCGAAGTCGAGCCGCCACTGCTCTCCGCAGTCCGGGCAGATCCCATCTCCGGTGTCGAGGGCGTCGACCGGCCGTTCGACCGATCGCGACGCCCCGCAGGCCTGGCACGAGGCGGCGAGGACGATCTCGTGCTCGAGCTCGACCACGGCCTCCTCGCCCAGCTTCTCCCGCGCCATCCCGAGCAGCTCACCGAACGTCGCGTCCCGGGGCACCGGGGCGAACTCCCCGTCGTACGTGTCGTGGCTCAGGCAGTCCTCGCGCAGGCCATACGAGACCAGGTACGAGTCGTGCGTGAGCCCGACGAAGTTGTAGCCGCCACCGGCGAGCGCCGGTTCCCCCAGCCGGTCCCGGTGGAGCAGCTTCACCGCCTCCTGGACCTGCATTCCGGCGACGATGCTCGCGGTGGTGGCCGTCGTCGGGACCTTGCCCTCCAGCATCTCCTCCCGGCTGAGGAGCGCGCACGATCGCCTCGCCGCGACCAGCTCGTGGTCGCGCTCGCTCATGGTGCACTCGTAGCAGGCGGTCTCCGGCGGCACGAAGAGCCGGACCACGCCCATCAGGCCCTCGATGGCGCCGTCGACCCAGGGCGTGGACGTCTTCCAGCAGGCCTGGTTCACGTAGAGCCGCGCCTCCCGGTTGTCCAGGCCTCCCAGGACCACGTCGACGTCGTCGAACAGACCGAGCCCGGCGGTCAGCCGGACGTCACCGACCAGGGGGGCGACCCGGATCCCGGGGTTCAGCTCGGAAGCACGTTCGGCGAGGACCTCGGCCTTGAGGCGTCCCTCGTCCTCAGCCCGGAAGAAGACGCAGCGGGCGAGGTTCGAGTTCTCGATCCGGTCCATGTCCACGACCGCGACGTGGCCGATGCCCATCAACGCGAGGTTCTTGACGAGCTCGTTGCCGAGCGCCCCGGCACCGACCACCAGGACCTTGGCGGAGGAGAGCCGCTCCTGATCCCACCAGCTGATCAGGTTCTGGCGGTGGTACCGATCGTGCTCGTCGGCGAGCTCGATCTCCACCCGGTTGTCGGACCCCGCCCCCATGTTCAGCCGGCGGTGATCTCCGCGACGAGTCGCAGCACGTCGTCGTCCTTGACCCCGGCATCGGCCAGGGTCTCGTTGTCGTTGATCTGACGACCCGACTGCTTGTGGTGGAACTTGTAGGAGAGGGGCTGCCCGTCGGGACCCGTCGCGGGGAGCTGGAGCATCTCGACGAGCTTCCCGACGATCCGTCCGGCCGCCACGTTGTCGGGCACGGTCACCTCCTCCGTCTTGTTCCCGGTGGCGTCGACGACTGTCAAATCCATTTCGGCTCCTCGTTTCGTTGGTGTTTTCGGGCGGGACGAACGTCGCTACGAGATCACTCGTTCGGAGTAGCTGATCGTCGTCGCGCCGATCTGAATCTGATCCCCGCTCTGCAACTGCTTCTCGCGGACGGGCGTGCCGTTGACCGTGACCGGCCCCAAGGCGGTGAGGGTCCTGCGGCCGTCGCGGTCCAGCACCTGGGCGTGGAGCTTCTCGACGGCCGGGTCCTTGAGGAGGAAGATCTCGCACTCCGGGGACGCCCCGATCCGGGTGACCTCGTGGTACACGATGAACTCCTTGCCGCTCATCCCTCCCGCGACGATCCGCAGCCAGGCCTCGCGCCTCGCGGCCTCGACCAGCCGGATCGCCAGGGCGATGCCCAACCCGACGGCCAGCAGGCCGAAGAAGCGGCTGCCACCCTCGCCGAAGGTGCCGCTCCGGCCGAGATACTCGAAGACGATCCCTCCCACGGCGCCTCCTGCGAGACCGCCCAGGAGGCCGTTGATCGCGCGCTGCCTGGATTTGTCGATCAGGCCGATCGCGAGGCCGATGCCCCCGCCGAAGATCGCCCACCCGATGGCCCGGGCCAGGTACGCCTTGCCCTCCCCGGACTCCCCGAGATCGGGAGCCATCCCGGCGTAGATCCACTGGGCCAGGTAACCGGAGGCGAAGCCGGCGACGAAGAGCGGGATCGCGGCCCGCGCCGCCCTCCGGCCCGCCTCCTCCCAGGCGCCGGACATGACCCTGTCGAAGCAGAAGCAGACGATCCCGAACGCGAGCCCGATGATGCCGGTCCACACCCCGGATCCCATCCGGATCCGATGCTGGTACTCCCCCTCGGAGATCTTGCCGAGGATGGCGTCGGCGGTCGCGTTCTCGATGATCGAGTCCGAGATGCCGACGATCTCGGAGAGGGCCCACCCGATTAAGATCCCGATCGCCGCCGCGATCAGGGGCGACCAGCGGGGGTCGTTCAGGACCGTCGACGGAGCGCCCGACGAGCCGGGGCCGCCGACCCCCACGGGGCGGGGCTGCACGCTACCCACCGGGGGAAGCGAGGGCGGCTTTGGCGCGGCGGGCCGCTGCGGGGCCGCGGGCGGCTCGCGATGGGCCGACGGCGCGGTGCCGTCGGGGGGAGCGTCCGCGAGCTCTTCCTCCCCGATCACTATCCGTTCCTTGGCCATGGCTCCCGTCCCGTTCAGTCGCGCCTGAGGCTGACTACGAAGTCGTCTTCCGGATCGGTCGCGGCCTCGGGCTCCTCCGGGATGATCGGCGACTCGAGCACGGGCAGGTCGCGGGGATCCTCGGCCGGCCGGTCACCCCCCGACGCCGTCTCGTCGGTCCGGGGGGCCTTCGACTTGATCGCCACGTTCACCTCGGCCACGCCCATGTCTATGTTCCCGACCGGGAGGAGGCCCGAGTCCTCGTTCTGGGCCGCCCACCGGGCCGCGATCCCGTCGAGCGGGCTCGCCACGTTGTAGATCCGCCACTGGATCATGTCTCCCATCCTCGAGATGACGTCGACCAGGGTCGTCCCGGCCGCCCAGTAGTCGGCGATGCAGAAGTACTCGCGGATGTTCGGGTGGAAGACCGGCGTGACCGGGACCGCATAGGGCTTCTCCGCGGGGTAGCGGCGCGGCAGCATCAGGTCGACGGTGTGGGCCTCGGCGTACTCCGGTTGCTCGCCGTTGAGGCGCAGCCCCCTGAGCCGGTACTCGATCCGGTACGTCTCGGGTGGGAGCCGCGTCCCGACCGGCTCCACCCGCACGTGCGGGTGCCCGGAGAACACGTCCCGGACCAGCTCGAAATCGGCCTGAAGCCTGCGCAGGCGCGGGTTCACGACCCGACCATCCCTAGATTCCCCAGTTCTCCCAATTCCCCCAACACCGCTCGCAGTCCTTGCAATACGTTGACGTTCCGCACGATACTAGCGCGATTCCTGAGAGGATTCGAAGCCATCGAGCAGTTCGGGGGAGTGGACCTAGATCATGGATGACAATTCGGGCCGGAGCACTGGCGGACGCCTTCGCATCGACTTCGACGACGAGCCGGAGGTTTCGGGCACCGGGAGGGAACGGCCCGGGGACGGCGACGTCGTGCTCAGGTCGGCCGCCCTCCTCTGGAAGTCCGAGCGAATCCCGATCCCGGCCGGCGGCCTCTTCCTCGGTCCGGGGCCGGGCGAGATCGAGGAAGTGGCCTCGGACGATTCGGTCGCCGAGATCCTGCCGACGGGCGACGGCCACGTCGTGGTCGCGTCGAGCGACGACCCCGCCGTCTACCTGAACGGCGAGCCGCTGGTCGAGGGCGAACGCAGGCCCCTGGGGCCCGGAGATGTGGTCGCCTCCCTGGAGAACCTCGTCTACTACCTGCCGTCCGGACAGGCCGACGCAAAGCTCCCCTCGATCGCCCCGGTCGAGGCTGGCCGGGTCAAGGCCTCCCGCGAGGAGATCGTCATCGGCCGCGACGAGCATTGCGACCTCACGCTCGACTACCCGACCGTTTCCCGTCGCCATGCCGTCATCAAGACCAAGGACGGGCGGGCGATCGTCGAGGACTGCGGCAGCGCCACCGGGCTGCGGGTCAACGGCATCCCGATCCGCAAGCGAACCGACCTGGAGACGGGCGACGAGATCGCGATCGGACCGTTCCGGATCGTCTTCGACGGGGAGGGCCTAGTCGAGCGGGCCGCCGCGGACGGCCTCCCGGTCGAGGCCCGCGGCGTCTCGGTCACCGTCGGCGAGCTGCAGATCCTGCAGCCGACCGACCTGCACCTGAAGGCGGGCGAGATGGTCGCCTTCATCGGCGAATCGGGGGCGGGCAAGACGACCCTGCTGAAGACCCTGGCGGGGGAGTCGACCCCGACCGGCGGTTCGATCCTGTGCGGGGGCGAGCCTGTACGTTCGCGCCTCAACGAGATCGGCTACGTGCCCCAGTTCGACATCGTCCACGGGCAACTCTCGGTGTTCGAGGCGCTGGACTTCGCGGCGCAACTCCGGCTGCCCGCCGACATCACGGAAGAGGAACGGCACGCTCGGGTCGACGAGGTGATCGAGCAACTCGGCCTGACGGAACGGGCGGACATCCGCGTTGACCGCCTCTCCGGGGGGCAGCGGAAACGGGTGGCGGTCGGGATCGAGCTCCTGCAC
>Ga0182737_1002467_pt1 | contig 15118 bp, 12 predicted proteins | sample eDN5th30CBELigOP_FD_128878 | JGI IMG/M metagenome (GOLD analysis project Ga0182737, IMG submission 128878) | Enriched Organic Plus compost microbial communities from Emeryville, California, USA - eDNA 5th pass 30_C BE-Lig OP (version 2) (version 2) ... | reverse complement strand
GGCTCTGCGCATTCTGGGTGGGGTGAGGCGCTCGGGCGTGGCGTGACGGGGTGAGGTGGGTCGAGGCCCGGAGGATCGGTAGCGACCAAGCAACCTGTTCGTCCGGAGACCTCGACCCGTGCCTGATGCTACGCGCTGCGCCGCCGCGCGCCCATGTTCTGCTGTCTACTGTGATCGCTGCGATCTGCTCGTCGGACTCGACGGGCTCCGGGTGGCCGGGGTCGAGCGTCGCGGCGATGGCGTGCTCGTGATCGATGCCGAGTCGCCGCCGGGTCCGGTCGGCTGCCCTGAGTGCGGAGTGGTCGCGGAGTCGGCGGGACGGAAGGTGCTCGTTCTGACGGACGCCCCGATGGGCGGTACTCCGGTTCGGGTCCGGTGGCGCAAGCGCCGCTGGCGGTGTCGCCAGGACGGGTGCGGGGTGCGCTCATTCACGGAGCAGAACCCGGCCGTCGCGGCGGCGAACAAAGCGCTGACGGCTCGCGCGGTGGCGTGGGCGGTGGCGCAGATGCGCCGCGAGAACGCGTCAGTGCGCGGTGTCGCTCGGCAGCTGCGCGTCGCGTGGCGCACGGTCTGGACGCACGTGGAGGCCGAGTTGCAGCGCCGCGAGCAGGACCCTGGCCGGTTCGATGGCGTCGAGGTGCTCGGCGTGGACGAGCACCTGTGGCATCACGTGTCCACGAAGCCCGTCGCCGACGGCGGGCGCGGTCCGAAGGAGCTGACCGGGATGGTCGACCTGACCCGAGACGCCACGGGACGCGTGCGGGCGCGACTGCTGGACCTGGTGCCAGGTCGATCCTCGAAGGCGTACGCAGACTGGATCAAGGAGCGGGACGAGCAGTTCCGTGCCGGGGTGAAGATCGCAGCTCTTGACCCGTTCGCCGGCTACAAGAAGGCCCTCGACGACGAACTCGACGACGCGACCGCGGTGCTGGACGCGTTCCACGTCGTCAAGCTCGGCACCGCCGCGGTTGATGACGTCCGTCGCCGCGTCCAGCAAGACACCCTCGGCCATCGCGGCCGCAAGGGAGATCCGCTCTACGGGATCCGCAACATCCTCCGCGCCGGACGGGAGCGCCTCACCGACAGGCAGCGGTCCCGGCTCGACGCGGCGTTCGCGACGAGAGAGGAGCACGTTGAAGTTGAAGTCGCCTGGCACGCCGCCCAGCAGCTCCGCGACGCCTACCGGCACCCCAACCTGGTCGAAGGGCACAAGATCGCCGAGAAGGTTCTCGAATCGTTCCCGTCCTGCCCGATCCCCGAAATCGCCCGCCTCGGCCGCACCCTCACCCAGTGGCGAGCCGCGTTCCTGGCCTACTGGGCGACAGGACGCTCATCCAACGGCGGCACCGAGGCCGTGAACGGGCTCATCGAACTCGCCCGCCGGATCGCCCGCGGCTTCACCAACTACGACAACTACCGGCTCCGCATGCTCCTGATCGCCGGCGGACTTGACCCCCTCACCCCCACCTAGAATGCGCAGAGCCGCAATACCCGGCTACCACCCAAGACCGCCAGCCATAACGGGCTTCTCTCAACTGAACCGCTCTGCCCGCCATGCGCGGGCAGCTCACCCAGCTATCGCGATACGCCCAACACGCCAGTGCACTCGGACCCGGTGTTCATCGAGCTTTTCACGCGGTTTCCGAGTGTGATCCGAGGCTTCGACCGGCAAGTTGCCCGGGGCGTTCACGCTTATCCAGCCGCCTGCTTCGCGAACCCACACTCCAGCGCTGCAACCCGAGGCTCCGCGCATTGGGCCCGGCAACATTCATTCCTGCAGCGACAAACAAGATGACGAAACCGGGCGCGCTATAGAAGGTTGGAGCCGCCGTCGAATCAATAAGCGCGATCATCAGCCACCCCATGCCGACAAAGCCAAACAAGCGACGCACCGGGTTCTGTGCACCGGATGAACTTTTCCACGCCGCCACACCAATCGAAATCAGGGCAACGACGTACGCGGCTGCACCAAAGTACCCGGCCTCCCCAAGAATGGCCGGCCACTGAGTATCGGTGAGCCACCGTCCGTTCCCGGATGCCGATGCAGAGAGCCCCCAAATGGACTGAAAACCGCGGGAAGAGTACTCAGGGCTGTAGTACTCAGCAGCCAGATATGATCCATAGCGACCGAAGCCAGCCCCCAGCGGAAGATACTGGTTTGCCACATCGAAGGCCCCTGCCGTAATCACCGACCGCGCGCTGACAGCACCTCTAACGACATACTCAGTTAGGGTCTCATCAACAGCATCCGATAGGTCCGACCAGATAACGACAAGAACGATCGGCACTATCAATACGATACCGGCGATAGGCGCGACGCGTCGCGCACGCACCTGCAGCATCACCAACGCGCTGACTGCTCCCACGATCGTTCTCCTCCGCCATGTGAGCAACGACGCGGCCGCGGTCGCCATCATTAGAAACCACGTCAGCGGCGACTTATTAATCGCCAAACGATACGCCGAAACAGCCACACATATCGCGGCCATCACGATTGCATAGTCCGAGGGATGCCTAAAGAGGCCAGTAATCGCTGGCAACCCGTATCTATAGCTGACAGGAGGGAGCCCGATCAGCATCCCCCAGGAGTCACGAAGCATGAAATGGAGGACGCCCGCAGCGATTAGCACCACGGCCAACGCAGCAATTCCGGGCGCCACAAACCGAAGATCGTACGCATCCCAGTCGAATTGAGCGACCGCCAACCCCAAGGCAACGCCCTTAAATACGAGAAGCACCTGCGCGGACCAAATGGTGATCTCCACGCCTTGCGCGAGCGCTGACGCGATACCGAGCACAACGAATATCAGTAGCGGCACAAAGCCGGGAAAGGCACGGAGGAACTGGCGTGACCGAATACGCCACAGCACTGCCGCCAGGAGCGCAACAAACGGCAGCACCTCATCAACGTACGTCCCGATTTGCCCTAGATACAGTTGGACAGCATTCGAAAAGACCACGCCAACAATGCACAAGGAAAGTAGGAGCTTGGGCGCCTGGAGTCCAACTATCGATATGAACAGGGCGAGCGGGATCGTTGCAGCCCATGGTTCGAGCGCTGCAAATGCGATGGCCAGCAACAAGCAAGACAGCAATGCGAGTACTTCTACTGCGGATAGACGCCAACCATCTCGTCGCCCAAGACGCGTTTCGCTGAGTCCCATTACACTCAACTCTCTACACAGTTCGACGCGTTCGCAGGGCGCTGGCTAGACGGAGGACACGAATCATTGCGCTAACGCTGCATCCAAGAACCGCATCGAGTGGCGACGAGCCTGTTCGATACGCTCGTTCACTGAGGACCAATCAATCGATCCAGCAATAAGCGCCGGGTCTACCTCATTGCATCGACTGATGAGACGGGAAGTCAACCCTACCAAAGCGAGAACACTTTCGAATCTCGCGGCACCGCGCTCTGTGTTCACAACGGTGAGGAAGGGGCGGTTAAACATTAGCGCAAACACCGTCCCATGAAATGAATCGGTAAGCACAAACGATGCGGATGCAATCGAGGCTAGCCATTGTTCCACTGACGGGCGAGCATAGCGCTCAGGCCCCCTCCTATAGGCACGCCGCGTCCTCGGGGCCTCGGGGAGCAAGGACGTTTGAGAAATACCCAACTCCGACTCCAATCTCGCAGCCAAGCGTCGCGTGTATCGGTTGGGATCCAGAATGTAGCTAACCAGCGCTCCTTCCGTGACCCCCTCCGCCCTGTCTTGCAGCAACGACCGATACTGGCGCGCAGGCAGGAGCAGCGTGGGGTCAAGCACGTGTGTTGCGTTGATTCCCCACATCTTCCGCGCCATCTCGACACCGGAACCCTCGCGCACGGAGACGGAGTCGAGCCTTCTAGCCAGAGGCTTCGTGACTTTGATCAGACTACCTGGGTACTCGGTTAGGTCGTCGGTGCCAAAGGAAGCCGCATACGCAATCCGGGGTCTCTTGTCACTCTTCCCGAGAAAATCAAACAAGTACGAGGGGATTCGCCCGTAGGCGCCACGCCAAACCTGATCGCTTCCGGTGATAAACCCGTCAAATTCGTCGAGCACCTCTGGCCGCGCGTTACCCTCAGAGTCATACAGTTCTACCGTCGCGATCCAATCCGAGATGAAGCGACTAAGTTGCTGGTCACGCTGCACTCTCAGAGAGTCCGCCACCCAGCGCCTTCGAGTCAGCCCGGGCAAGTCTGCAAGTTCCAGCACCTGTCGCAGGCGCGCCTTCGCGGATCCTTTCTCGAGCGAGTTCCCACCCGCGGGCGCGACCACACCAGTCGATGTATCTGTAACAGGTAGCCAGCCAACTGACCTAACCGCGGCTTGAAGGGCATATGCCTGAAGTATCCCGCCGTAGTTTCCCTTACCCAATGGCCGGGTGCGAATGAGCACCCTCCGGTGCGACACTTCACCCATCTTCATCCAGCTCCTTAGCGCGCCTCAACATCTCGATCTGCGTCGCTTGGTATGTTGCGCCAATCTGGCGATCGTTGGCCCCTCCACCAATATTCTCTTTTGCCAATGCCACCGCCTGTGACCCTGGAGTCATTAGTGGAATATACGAGCGTCTTCGTAGCTGACGGGTGCGTATTCCTGCCTCCACCGCAGTTGCATGCAACCATATGTCGTCAGCACGCGGTGCGACACTCATGAAGCCTGTGCCTCTACGCGCGAGAATGCCAAGCATAGAGCGCGGATACGACACGCCTGCGTCCCCGATAGCTAAGTGCAGAAGAGAGGCACTGGTGGTTGCACACAACGGCCACTCGCTCCATGGCCTAAAGCCGCGTTCATCGAGTTGCACCACCCGCGCTCGATAGCACAGAATGACGTCCGGATTCCTCGCAGCGGACGAAACGAGTCCCGAGAGCCAGTTCCTCCGATAAAGAATATCGTCGTCAGTCGTGATTAGTCGGTCAAGCCTTAGCTCTTTTTCCATGATGCTTAAGGCGGGATAGTACTTCTTGTGCGGTCCGTAGTCCTCGCACGGGAGCACCTCAAGCCCTCGGCGAATTAGGCGCAAGAGTTGAGGCGTCGGATTGTCGGCTAGTTCGGGGTCATCTACCCAGAGCACCATCCGCGAGGGCCGAACTGAGCCCCGACCAATAGACTCAAGCGCAAGATGGACTGTATGAAATCTGGCCCCGTAGGTGGTCATGGACACCAAGACGGGTTCGTCACCCACAACTGACGACGTCGAGAATCGATTGCGGAAGCGCAGTAGCGTAGCGACTCCTACCGAGGCCGCCTGACGTGGAGCTACACGCAACCGATACGCTAGGCCCCGTAAGACGCGCTTCAACGTGAACGACCTGGCCGCCGACCATCGTACTGTGTTCATCGAACCGTCTTCTTCCGAGCTCTGTAGCCGTAACTGGGACTACGCATGCGTGGCCGGGGCGTCTTCCAGGACGTGCGACAGGACTTGTCGGAGCAGGCTCCCGCTCTCTTGAGGCGAGAAGTGTGCAATCCACCCTGGCGGGGCTGCCACGTGGAGCTTTGACGCCGCTTCAATGGCGTCCGCGAAGCCAGCCGGCGAGTCCACCAGCGCGAACTCTCCCGTAACCCCGGGAATGATTGCATCGGCAACGCCGAGCGCGCCAGACCAGGCAACGGACGGAATACCAGCAGCGGCGGCTTCAACTAGAACGTTGCCGAAGCCCTCGCAATGGGATGGCAGCAACACGACGCTTCCCGGGGATGCCGCAGCAAACCATTCTTCGCGCCATCCGAAGAACTTGGTCACGAGTCCGTTCCGCACGGCCTCGGCTCGCACCTGCTCCTCGAGTGGCCCCCGGCCAAAGAAGTGAAGGTGCACGTCATAGCCGCGCTCTTGCAACACACGCGCAGTATCCAAAGCGATAGTTGGCCTCTTTTGCGGCGCAAGCCGGAACGGAAGAGTGAGCACAAGTGGCGCAGTCGAGACACTCGAGGACGGGGAGGCAATCACTTGACGTGTCTTCGCCGATGCCGGGTTCGGCACAACGAAGCACCGGCGGGGCAGAACCCCTAGCGCACTGACGAGATCTGCCGCCACAGGGTGCGAGATGGCTATTACCCCTTCTGCTCGCCGATAGAGCTTACGGGCGAGCGCATACTGGGTCTTCTTCGCGAGCCCCTCCGTCCGGAGCAGCAAAGACGGCATATTTCGTTCCGAAAGCACGACCCGCGGACGGTCAGCCATTCCCCTAGTTGCGAAGAGTGTCAGCAAAGCCGGGTAGGTCTGCATGGCCAGACACACATCTGCTCTCGATCTACGGATAAGCCTCCGCAGGGACCTGACGCGTTGCCAATGAGCTACCCCGTGATCGGCGACAACAGTCTGTTCAATTCCAGCGTCGAGATCCAAAGCGGGCGTGGCCCCACGGTCTAGCAGGGCCACGACGATCTCCTCACCCGCATCATGCAGGTACCGGATCCATTCGCGGGTCACGAATTCGGCCCCTCCGCCCGACAGCGAGTGCCCCACAACCAGTACCTTCATCTCTCCCCCAACACCTCGCGCCAAATACTTACGAGACGCGCGCTAACCACATCCGAGCTATATTCGGCGATAACCTTCCTTCGGGCGCTGTCGCCCAGCTCCCTCCGCAGCTTGTCACTATCGATAAGACGCTGTAGTGCCGTTGCCGTGGCGACCGCGTCGCCTACCGGCACAATAATCCCGCACCCGTCCGCAAGAACGGAATCAATCTGTCCCACGGGTGTGGAGATAACGGCACAGCGACGGGCCATCGCTTCAAGGATAAACATTGGCAGAGCTTCGTCCCGCGATGGCAGAATCGCGATCGATGCGCGAGCGCAAACTTCCATTGCACTCTCATGGGAAAGGGCGCCGACATTTTCGATCCCATCGGGGAAAAAACCGGACATCGGCAGCTGACCAGGTCCAACAACAATGAGCTTCCAGTCGCCGACTTCGCGCAGCCGGGACCACGCATCGAGCAGGACGTCAACACCCTTCCGAAGCGACACCTCGCCGCAGAAGAGGACAATCTCCTCCTTACCCCCTACGTCATTCTCCTGGGGCACCCACACCGGGTTATTCACCCGCAAGGCATCTATCCCAAGGTGGAACGCAGCCCTTCGGCTCCGCTCGGACAGAACAAGTGTCCGACTCGCTTTCCTCAGTATGTATCCAACAAACTTCGGATAGCGAGCCGCGAACTGATCAAAGTTCGCGCCATGCACCTGTGCAATGCACCGAAATCCCAGCCAGCGCGCAAGGAGCAGCAGCAGTCCTTCCCGAAGAAATGAGCCTCTCTCCGAGATATGAAATATAAGTAGCGTCCGTGCACGGGCTCTCCGCATCGCGACAATCGCTGAGGCAGCGCGCGCAGAGCGGAGGGGCGAAAGAGGGTCCCTCTTCCCCTTTGTCGTGAGAAGATAGCCTTGTTCGAGCCCCGCGACCGTCCAGGAAAGGTACTCGTTGACCACCTGCGCCATTCCACCTGGGAGATCGCCTGCTATTCCGCAGTGAATCACACGCATTATCTACTCCCGACCCGAAATCGCATAGCAACGGCGGCAGGAAGCACCCCAAACACAAATACAGGTAGACACTCGAGCAGATATCGCTTCGCGAGCCGACGCGGATTCGCCAGCATACGGCTGGCCCACTCGAGACCGATGGCTCTGGCCCAGCGAGGCCCACGAACCTGAGCTCCAACCAGCATGTCAAGCGCGCCGCCCACAGCAATCACGCTGCTGCTCGGCAGGCCCACCTTAAGCGCGGCAGCAATCTCTTCTCCCCCTGGGGGTGATACTGCAACGATAACAAGATCAGCCCGCGCGCGTGCGATGTCGCGCGCGAGATCAGACACGAGCCAGGAGCGCCGATCGCCGTGCTCACGGTAGACGATTGAGACTCCCGTGCCACGGACGCGCTGTACAACACGCTCGCCAACCCCAGACGTCGCGCCGACGATTGCAACCCGGAGCGAAGGCGCAATAGTCACCAGACGCTCGACAAAAGACGATCCAGTGACCCTATGCGGGCGGGCCCGCGGGAAGAGCAACTGGACCGGCCATCCATCGGCGGTCACAGCATCTGCAGCTAATAGCACGCGCCGGAATGAGTCTGACTTCAATGCAAGGTATAGGTGGTGCAGATTGACAGTCTGAACTCTAACGCGTCTATCGTCGAGAATTACTTCGTCGAGTTCCATCTCAGTCCGGACAAGCTTTCGCCCCATGTCCGAAGCAATGTCAATGAGGTCAGCGATCATCTCAGCAGATCCGGCTTAACGCAGCGGTTGCGTGCACAGGGGCCTCGGACCTTGATGTTTGCCGCGCAATGAAGCTCGAACAACCGAACACCTCGCGCTCACTGCCTTCCGAGGATTGTCTTGGCAATCCGCTTAACCCCCGGGGGTAGCGCTTTTGCAAGCCTACGCTCCAGACTTTCGTGAGTGTTGGCTTCGCGAATTACACGGACGCCGTCAGAGTCGTTCTTCATTGTCGTAAAGACCTCCATCAGAATCGGCCGCTCCGATTCCCCGACGAAGACGTCCGCGCTAGCCAGCAGGTCCTCCTTCCGACGCACCTCGATGTAATCCCAGCCCATCGACTCGACCCATGCTCGCGCCGCACCATGGTGACCAGCGGCCGCCATATGAATGTCGGCGTCAGCGCCGAAGTTCCTCTCCGCGGCGTGGGAATATAGCCGAAATTCTCCCCCACCACCGTTGTTAATGAGAAGAATCCGCGCATTAGGCTTTACGTGACGAATTCCGATAGCATTCATATCATAGAAGAAGCTGAGATCGCCAATCACGAGAAAGCTCAGTTTGTCCGTCGCGACTGAATGGCCGACGAAAGTCGAAAGACAGCCATCTATCCCAAAACCAGCGACGTTAGAATAGCTGGCAACTGTCGGGTCGAGCGAAAAAAAGTTCCAGTTGCGCAATGCACTCAAGATGGCAAAATGCATGACCGAGTGCTGTGGGATCTTTGGCGCCAACACTGCCGCAGCAAATGCGTGAGACAACGGCAGCGTGTCGGGGATAGACCGCTTTGCATTAGCCTTTGCCCATAACTCCTGATACTCGGTAGAGGCGTTCTCTTTCGCCATACTTGCGTAATCATCAAAAAAATCGACCGCGCGAAACTGAAACACTTTGGTCAAAGTCTTATACGTATCGACAATCGCACCATCCTCCGCGACACGCCAATGCTCAGGCCTTACCGCGTTCAAGAACGAGTCAATCCCATAGTCACCAATCTGACCACCTACAGTGATCACCAAGTCCGGACGATACGCCATCATCGTCTTGTGATCCATATTCTGGATGGCCAAGCTGCCGTTTGCAGCGCCCGCGCCATGGTAGTTCGACAAGTGATTCGTATAAACGACAGCCCCATATCGGGCAGCGAACCGCGCGAGAGCGTCTTCCTCATCGGGCGTGAATGGCGCATGCTGCCCGAGAGCCACAAGCACGCGACGCGCCCGGATCTCGGGTAGCGCATGCATGCGCGGTACGAATCGCTCGATCTTCTTCACAGGCGGCAGAGTCGACACGCTTCCTTCCCAGTGCTCTTCGACCGGCATGTCGATATGTACGGGCCCACCACCCATGTGACTCAGACCTAGGAGCGCTTCATTCACCAACCGTCCGCAATACCACTCGTCGTCCGCATCTCTTACGATCGGCAAACGCACCGACACCTTCGCGGAATCCTTCGGTATCGACATCTGATCGAGCGATTGCATAACGCCCTGCCCGATAACACTGGGCTTGTAATCGGCTGTGATCACAACCAGCGGCGTACCTCTGTAGAACGCCTCAGTCATTCCGGGAATGTAGTTCCGCGTCGCTTGCGCGCTCGTGCTGCTTAGCGCAACGGGCCCGCCCGTTTCCTGCGAAACCCCAATCGCAAAGTACGCTGCGCTCCGCTCATCGACGACCGAGTAGCAGGTGAAGAAGCCGTCGCCCTCCAGACTACGCACAAGCGCCAAGTTGCGACTCCCAGGACTGATGACGACATGCCTCACGCCATGCTCCTTCATCAGTGCGACGAGGATCTGCACATTCTTCTGCGAAGCGTACATATTCGACTTCCCATTCGGAGAACCGTTTCGGATCGGGTCGACCGCATGTGAGGCCATCTCACGAGACCCCATAATTGCCACCCCCTTGTCGCCGTGCCCGGCGGAGCAGGTCACGGAAAGTACCCAGAGTGGGATGGTAGCCCACCAGGTACCTCACCCAGCTTCCAGGTGAAGATCGAAGCAAGGATCGCTCGTACCGCCATCGCTGTCCCGAGAATCGACCGGTAGGATCGGCGCCTGATACGAGGCGGTCGATCTTCCCTTCGTCAACAAAGCTGCGCGCGCTGGGGCGCTTATCCAGGAGAAGGGACTCGGCCACATGCTCACGAAAGTCGATGGGGTGGGCATGCCGTGACGACAGCGCGATAAGCTTCGAGGAATCAAAAGACCGATCCTGAGCTCGGTCACTTATCTTTCCCGCAAGACCTGGAAATTTCTTCGCAATTCGGCCGACGGGCACTGGCGCGACTTGCAAGCCAACCCCGAGAACTTGAGCGACAGTTTCATACACCTCCCGCCAGGTGATTCGTGTTCCCTGTGCGATGTTTAGCACCTCGCCAACCATCGAAGCATCGGCTGCCACGTCGACGATTGCCGCCGCGACATCCGACGCATGCGTAAGAGTGGTGACCGCGCATTCGATCTCAGCCCCAATTACCAATGGGCGTCCCTCGCGTAATCTGTCCAGAACGTCACCAGCCTCCCATATGCCGAACGGGACACGCAGGCTCGAGTAGGTGATATAAGGCCGCACGATGGTTGCCGCAAGCCCGGCCCCGATTGCCCCCTGAAGAAATTGTTCACATTCGGCCTTTCGAGCGGCATAGGTCCACCCATCCTGAAGCAACGTAGATCCCTCATCAAGCTCGCGGCCGGGAGCGGCCGGAGCGAGGACTGTGGCCGATGAAACAAAAATGTATCGCCCGTAGAGGCCCTCAATCTCTTTGAGTGTGCTGCGCATCTGATCGACGTTGAAAGAAAGTAGATCGACTACTACGTCGAAACGCGCTTCGCTGACTTTGTTGCGGAGCTCTCCAGGAGATCGAACATCTGCCATAAGATGCGTTGCTTCGACAGGCTGTACGCCCGGGTGCCTACTGACCGCAGTGACCGACCATCCGGCGGAAGCCGCCTGGCTCGTCAGCTCTCGCCCGATAATTCCTGTCGCGCCCAGAATTAAGATCGATTTCAATTTTGCTCGCCCCTCAGTCGACGACCCCTAGTTACGAGTTCACGGGCTAGACGCACTGCGCCACGAATTCCCTCACGCCCAAGCGGCACGACGATAATCGTGAGAAGGTATGCCGTGGCTGATGCGGCTGCGGTTGCCATGCCGCGGCCCCACCCCAGGTCGCGCGCTAGGAAGCCCGCGGTCTCGCCAGCGGCAAATCCGGCGACACCGGCAAAGAGCACAAGTCCCGCGCTCCAAAGAAAATTCAGGTATCGCGAATCTACGGCGCGAGCAAGCCACGATATCGAGATCGGCCAAGACACGATTGCGCCGACCGAATAGCCGACTGCCGCGCCTATCACGCCGAACTGCGCACCTACGACAACCGAGATGATGATGAGCGGCTTGGTGACGAGGTGCAAGCGCAGCAGCAGCCCGCTCTTGTGCTCGGCTACGAACGCCCAGTAGGTCGTATTGGAGAAGGATGAAATTGCACCGGCGACACACAGCACCTGGAATATCGGGATGGAATTCTGCCATTGCGCTCCCAAGACGAGAGGGATTACCCAGTCCGCACCCGTGGCAAGCAGAAGGTAGATTCCTGTGAGTGCGAAGCCTAGTGAAAACTGGACTCGCATAAGGACATCCACAGCAGCCCGGCCCGCACTGGTCGCAGAGTTGACCACAGGAAGGACCACTTGTGTAAGTGCGCTAAGTATCCCGGCCTTGGGTATCGCAAAGAGCTGGAATGCGCGATTGTAATACCCAAGCGAGACAGGGCCCCACCGTACACCGATCACTAGGCTGTCTGCGTTGTCCGCTGCATACGAGAGCAACATCGCGAATCCGAGTTGTGCTCCCGAGACCACCAACGGCCTGGTGCCGGCGTTACGGCGCGGCCAGGACGGAGACTGACCAAGGAAGATCGCGCGGAGTACGAGCAGACTGAACGACGCCACCAGCACTTGAATTACAAGTGCCCAGTACCCGCCTCCCACAACTGCCACGCTTACCGATGCCACTAATCCGAGTGACTGCGCCGCAACGTCCGTTCCAGCTAGCACTCCGTACCGCATCCGGCGCGCCAGCTGAACCTGGACCTGAGCCTGGAGCCCACTCAGCAGCAGTGTGACAGCCATTGCCGGAGCGACCGCCAGTAGCGCGGGCTCGCCGTACATGATGGCTATCAGCGGAGCTGACGTAGCCAGAATTGTTGCACCGCTTAGGCCTAGAAGGGAGTTCAGCCAGAACAGATTGGACGACTGCTGTCGTGACAGCTCTCGAGCCTGCAAGGCAGCGGTGGGGAGTCCGAAGTCACGCAGTATTTCTCCCAGGGCAATGAATACAGCCACCATCGCAACGAGGCCAAAATCGGCAGGGCTCAGAAGCCGCGATAGCGTGACGACGCCGATCGCTTGCAGAAGTAGTTTCACGATCTGGCTGGAAACAACAAGCGCGCCGCCGCGGGCGCCTCGTCTCGCTAGCGTGTCAGGCGTCATACAGCGGCATCTCCCTGACCGTTCCAGTTGGCGTGCAAGGGAGCGCGGCCTCTTCCGCGCACCGGCAGTTAGAAAGGAGTTGCGGGGTTCCCTTCATCGACTCCTGCAAGCTGTGCCCCACCTCTCCCATACGCGGGCTGCGAAACCCAGAGCATACGTCATAGTTGTGGCCAGCCAATGACGCAGCCCGACGTTGGGCACCGAGCATGTGGATGCTCAGGGATGTTGCCGCCGAGAGTAGCGGTCTCAGATGAGTTTCGCCATCACCAATCCCACCCTTCATGGCAACCCATGTTCGAATGTGGTGAAGGACATGACTCCTCCGCCGTCCGGTCTCTCAGGTCGCCGGCGGCGCACTGCCCTCATCACCTCAGTCACAAGTCCCGGCTCAACGCGGATCCTCCGCGCAAGCCCATGCAGGCCCACCGTTGCCCCATCGAGTCGGTGTCTGTAACGCAAGTCTGCTAGGAACGATGAGTCGGTGTCCGACTCTTGGGGGAACAGAGGAGCCAGTATGCGCCTTTCGGTCATCGGATGCGGGTACCTGGGCGCGGTCCATGCCGCAGCCATGGCGTCGCTCGGCCACGACGTCGTCGGCATCGACGTCGACGAGCGCAAGATCGAGTCGCTTTCTCGCGGTGAGGCACCGTTCTTCGAGCCTGGGCTTGAGGAGATCCTGACGGCCGGCATCGAGTCCGGAAAGCTGCACTTCACAACTGACATGTCCGCTGCAGCCGGCGCGCAGGTGCACTTCATCGGCGTCGGCACGCCCCAGCAGAAGGACGGGTACGCCGCCGACCTCACCTACGTGAACGCCGCGGTGGACGCCCTCATCCCGCACCTCTCCGAGGGCGACATCGTCGCGGGCAAGTCGACCGTGCCGGTCGGCACAGCGGCCGAGCTCGCCGAGCGCGTCTCCCCCACCGGGGCCACGCTCGTCTGGAACCCGGAGTTCCTGCGCGAGGGCTGGGCGGTGAAAGACACCATCGACCCCGACCGCCTCGTCGCCGGCGTCCCTGCAGGCCCCGAGGGCGAACGAGCCGCCGACATCCTCCGGGAGGTCTACTACCCGTCGGTCGAGAAGGGCACGCCCTTCATCGTCACCGACTACGCCACCGCCGAACTCGTGAAGGTGTCGGCCAACGCCTTCCTCGCCACCAAGATCAGCTTCATCAACGCGATGGCCGAGATCGCCGAGGTCACCGGCGCCGACGTCACGCAGCTCGCCGACGCGATCGGCTACGACGCCCGCATCGGCCGCCGCTTCCTCGGCGCCGGCATCGGCTTCGGCGGCGGCTGCCTCCCGAAAGACATCCGCGCGTTCTCCGCCCGCGCCGAAGAACTCGGCCGCGGCGAATCCGTCGCCTTCCTCCGCGAGATCGACGAGATCAACATGCGCCGGCGAGACCGCGCCGTGCAGCTCGTCGTCGACGGCCTCGGCGGCTCGGTGTTCAAGAAGAACATCACCGTCCTCGGCGCCGCCTTCAAGCCGCACTCCGACGACATCCGCGACTCCCCCGCCCTCGACGTCGCCGTCCGCCTCCACGGCCTCGGCGCCTGGGTCACCATCACCGACCCCGCCGCCATCGAGAACGCGCGCCGCGTCCACCCGCAGCTCAACTACGTCGAAGACCGCGACGAAGCCCTTCGCGGCGCCGACCTCGTCATCGTCGTCACCGAGTGGGACGAATACCGCCGCGAACTCTCCCCCGAGCACGCCGCATCCCTCACCGCCGGCACGGTGATCGTCGACGGACGCAACTGCCTCGACGCCGCCGCCTGGCGCGCCGCAGGCTGGACCTACTACGGCATGGGACGACCCTAGATCTGTTCCCATCTCAATGTCGGAGGGTGGTGCCAACATTGAGATATGCATTCGAACGGGGCGGTTCACCACAGCGACGGCGATAACGCCGAGCTGGCGGAGATCGTCGCGGACGCCCGCCGGGTGTCGCTTGCTGAGGCTCGCGCGCAGGCGGGCAGGGTTCGGATGCTGGCACGAGCCGCGGACCTTGCGGAGAAGCAGGCGCGGCGGTCGTCGTCGCGGGTGCGTGAACACGAGATGGCGTTGCGGTCGATCGCTGCGGAGCTCGCCGGCGTCCTGACGTTGTCGGACCGGTCGGTGCAACGGCAGATCGACCAGGCCCGCGAGCTCGTCCACGACTACCCGGCGACGCTTGCCGCGTGGGAGGCGGGCCGGATCAACCGGTCGCACGTGCGGGTGATCACCGACCTGGGCGTGATTCTCCCGCCGGAGGTGCGGGGTGCGTTCGAGGCTGCGGCGCTCGAGGTGTGTGAGGGTGAGACGCCCGGTCGGGCGAAGGAGCAGCTCGCGATCCTGGCCGAGCGGATGCACCCGCGCACGCTGGGTGAGCGGCATCGGGAAGCGAAGCAGCAGCGGATG
>Ga0182737_1002466_pt1 | contig 15128 bp, 13 predicted proteins | sample eDN5th30CBELigOP_FD_128878 | JGI IMG/M metagenome (GOLD analysis project Ga0182737, IMG submission 128878) | Enriched Organic Plus compost microbial communities from Emeryville, California, USA - eDNA 5th pass 30_C BE-Lig OP (version 2) (version 2) ... | reverse complement strand
GCAAATTGTCTAAAATAATCGCTCAAATTAATTAACGTCTTTTCTTTGACAATACAAGCCTGTGTTTGCTGTCTATTTTTATCCTTGGCAAATAGTAATATATTGGTATCTACTGTTGCTGTATCAAAGATTTGTGTTCCTCCAAAATCAATTAAAATTAAAGGATTGGTTTTTTCTGCAAAGAATTTCCGTAAACTTTCTCCATAAGCAGCACGCATCCATTTATTAGACGTTATGAATATAAGCAACCCTTGCTCTTTAAGGATTCTATGCCCTAATTCATAAAATAAACTGTAAATATCTCCTGTTCTGGCAAAGGTTTCATATCCTATTTTCTGAAGTGTATCACTTGCTTCTCCCATTTTCTGCAACTGGATATACGGCGGATTTCCGATAATCGCATCGAAACCTATAAAGTTTCCCTCCTCATCCAGAACTTCAGGAAATTCAAAACGCCATTCAAAAGCATTTTCGTAAATCTTATTGTTTTTGACTTCTTCAATAAGATCCTCAATTTTTTGAATTTTGGTTTCCAAATCCTTTTTGTCTTTCTGCTGTGCTTTGGTCAGGACGGTTTCAAAAAGTTGTTCGGTTTGGTATTTGGAAAAATATTCCGCTCTCAATTTGTTAAGCAAAACAATTTCTTTACTGTTTCTGTTGATTTCCGTTCTGAAATTAGTTTTGATTTCGTCAATCAATTTTTCAAGTTTCCATTTTTGCTCCTTATTGTCCGCATTCCGATAATCGGAAACTGCGTTTTTGTAATTATCAATGGAAATTTTACTCTTTTTCAGAGCGGTTTTCAAATCGCTATCTAAAGCAAAACGGCTAATAAGCGAATTACCGTTTTTGATATTAATATCAATGTTTGGAAGTGTTTCCAATTCGGTTGGTGTTTTGTAATAGGCATTTTTCAGCAATTCAATCCACAAACGCAAACGACAAATTTTTACCGAGTTTGGGTTAATATCAACACCAAACAAACAATTTTCGATGATGATTTGCTTTTCATGAAATAGCGTTTCCTGTACTCGTTGACTTTCTTTATTCTTTGGATTATATTCAAAAAGTTTTCCGTCTTCGTCAGTAATCACAAGTTCATCGTTTTCGACCTCGACGCTATATTCTTTCAGACGATTTCCAGTTTTGTCCTGCAGTATTTTCAAATCGTTTTTGACAGCAATCAATTCATTCAATGCAGAAACCAAAAAATGTCCCGAGCCTACCGCAGGGTCACAAATTTTAATAGAGTTTATGATGTTATTGGCTTCATTCCTGTCTTCGATTTTGTTATACAATTCATCAAATCTTTGCACATTCCAGCCATTTGTTTCATTGAATTTCTGTACAACGGTTTTGCGTAATGTTTCCCGGCACATATACATCGTAATCATTCCGGGAGTAAAGAAACTTCCGTCTTTGTAACCATTGATTTTTTCGAAAATCAATCCGAGAACCGAAGCATTGATAAGCTTTTTGTTTTCCTCCTGAATTTCTTCCGAACCCTCACTACTAAAATCATACGAATCCAAAAACTCAAAAAGATATTGCAAAGTGGTAAGTGTTCCCGTTCGTTTTTTACCTTGTTCGTCTTTGAGAACGGTTGAAGACAGTATCGGAATAATTTTATCATCTTTCAGATTACTGATAAATAAAGTCTGATGTTCAATCTCCGTAGGTTCAAAAAGTGAACTGTTCAGATAGGGAACTTTTTCATACAGTTTTTTTACATCTTCATTCCGCTCCGAAAATTCTTTTGCCAAAACCTGAAAAAACAAACTGTTCAAGTCGTCATATTCTTTGATTTTTTCCTTATTCAGAAAAGCATACGATTTATCTCCTTTGTGATATGTAATGAGTTGAGCTTCTAATAATTTCAGGAACAAAATTCGGTTTATCCAAGTGATATTAAGCGTTAAAGCAACACTAAACAAGCGTTCTTCTTTAGTCTCGCCATATAAAAATGCTTTGTCCAAACGGTTGAGTTTATTCAGACTATCGAGTTGAATAATCGTATCTTCGAGCATCGTTCCTAAATGTCGCTGCCCTTCTCTGTTCCTTTCAATCAGTCTTTTTCCCCCGTCTTTGGTTTCGATTAGTCCGATGATGTGCAGTAATTCTGAATAAAAACCTTTGTCAAGTGTATTGCTGTCATTAAGAAAAGGAAGCTTTAGCAAATGTTCTGGTGACAAAATTTTGTATAAAGCAATTAGCTGATTATCGTCTTCTCTATTACGGTTCGTTACTGTTTTCTCATAATCCCGTAAATCAAAATAGGCAAATTCGATTTCCTGCTCAATCTCTGAAATAAATGGTTTGGCAATTTCAGAATAGAAAATATCAGTTGTTTTCCCCGATAATCTACCTTTTTCAAAATCCTCAAACTGTTTAACAAAAGATTTATTTCGTGCAAATAATTTTTCAAAAACCGAAACATCAAAAATATACCATTCGTAAATATTAGTAATAACAAGATTTTTGATTTCCAGATTTTTACCTATAATTCTCTCTCTCAGAAAATATAAAACCAATTCCTGAAAAGCTTTTGCATTCAGGTTGTTTTTGGAAACCATTTCTGCCTTATTTCCGAATTTCTTCGCTTCAATGATTACCCCAACCGAAGTTTGTGAAGTATTTCCGTTATGAATAACTAAATCATTTCTACCTTTCGTATTGATAAAATGATTTTGTTTATAATACGTGTCTTTCAAAAAATCCGAAATCAGATTTTTGTGAAATTCTTCCGATTCCTTGTCATTAATTCTTTCTAAAAGCTGAATCAGATGACTTTTAAATAGCTCAATTTCATAGCGGTTAGGTTTTATTTTAAGAAAAGAACCATTTAGTGCTTTTCTTGGTTTGAGTAAAGATAGTTTCATTTATTTTTTATCTAAAATAAATGTGCAAACTACGGTTTTTATAGGTAAACTCAAAAATACATCTTTAAATTCATTGACCAGTAATTATAATTTTAGTTAATAATTTTGACCGCTAATTCTTTAAGGTCTGATTCTCTCCTACCCTTAATAGGTAATTAAAGACTACTATCATCATTATAAATTTTAAATGAAGTCACTTTATTGTTCAATTGATTCTTTTAATGACAATATTCACATAATTAGTATATTTGACAAGAAAATATTACGTGCTTAACGCATTGCTGCTTTCACAGAACTACGACATCTGATACTAAAGGCAAAGAATGTGTGCTGGCCGCCCTTTATGGGCGTGGCTGTGCCATTTGCCTTTTACGGTTGTCGTAGACCTTGTGATTGCGTGGTGCAGACCGCGCCTTTTTAATTATAATACTTAATCACAAAAATTACGACAATGAAAAAACTTATCTCTATTTTAGTTTTATTTACTTCTTTAGTCCTAACATCCTGTGCAACATCTAAAAGCTATGCTTTAGAAACACCCAAAATTAGAATAGAATCCTTTCCCAAAATAGGGGAAATTCACACAAAAGAATTAGGAAATTCTTTAGTTAGTGAGTTTTATGTTGAACAAGCAGAATTTATTGTTCTCAAACAAATTCCAAAAGCAAAATCATTCAATTTAAACTTTACAGAAGATAAATTCAAATTTCAAGGTTATGACAAAATGGGCAGGCTTTATTACAATAGCCTTTCCTCCGGTGTACTTCTAATGCCAAACAATAAATTAATGGCAATTCACTATACTCTGTCTGACCGCTTTGCAAAGTATCAATTAAAAGAACAAGTAGAATTTGAGAAGGTTTATGAAGACGTAGAATCAGAAAAAAACTTTGTTCAAGAATTTTTGTACAATGGAAAAAGCGGAAATACATTAAAATTTTCTTACAGGGAATTCAAGAATGACCTCATCCGTCCTGCTTTTACACAAGAATTACAATATGACATTTCTGAAAGTGACACAATTGGTTTTAAATCTCTTAAAATTCAAATAATTAGTGCTACAAATACAAATGTGCAGTACAAAATATTGAATTCTTTTTAATTTTCTGTTAATCATAGACATAACTTTCTTTTTAAAATAAATTTTATGAAAAAACTAACTTTCCTTTTATTAGGTGCTTTCCTTTTCGGGTCTTGCTCCTCTGATGATGATTCAAACGACGGTAAGTGCTGGGGGGCTTATTATGAAAAAGACAGCAACGGAAATATTCTTTGGGAGTTCAGAGTTAAACAAGATTGCTTATTGTGTGGAACTCATACATATTATGAATGTCCGGAGCCAGGAACCTGTGGGGATTATTACGGAGAACCCATGAACAACATTGTAGGTATTTGGGAATGTGATTAAATTTAAACAAATATTAAAACTTTAAATATGAAAATAAATGAATAACAGCTATTTAGCTCTATTTTTAGTCAGTTAATTTGTTGAGTCCTTTAAAGTTGATACTATATTCTTCTAATTTTTAAAAATGATTTTTTTTAATTCATCTAAGTTTAATAGATGCTTCATCGGAACATGAATATAGTTGTCAGACTATTCAATCAAGTATCTTTGGGAGTTCAACTCCCTTTTTTGATGAGACTCCAGATTATTAGAAAAAGCTCTCATAATAAATCATCTACTGGTCCTTTTTGTAAACAATATCCATTTTCTACCACCCAATACGTAAGCCAACTCTGTCATTATCTATATAAAGCCTTTGAGTTTGATCGGTATAGGATTCCAACAAGAGATTTTTAATATCATTTGTAATACCGTTTTTTGCAAAGTCATGAATTTTAAATGGCAGTATTAATTTAGGCCTATAAAATTCAAATATTTTTCGCTCCCGACTATGAGAAAATGGTAATTCGTCACGAAATAAATTCTTTAATGGTCTGTACCGTAAATCTATTTCATAGAATTTTTCTCCTTGGATTTCAATCGGCTTATAAGTGAAATGCTCGTTGTTCAAAAATTCTGATATAGTTCATCCAAAGATTTGATATTTTCACCAATACCCTCATAAGGATACTCCTTACTTCTATTGTGGTTTATATAGTTATATTTTTTGGCTTTAAGAAAATCGTTAATATGCTCATCGCTAAAGGAGTATCCTGATACAAAAATATTTTCCGATGTGCTCATTACTTTTTCGAGAGTATCAAATAAGGCACTAAACAATCTATCGTTTCTAATGATCTGTGTTTTATCAGTGCCGGTAATAAATTTAGGGACAACATCAAAGTTATAATCCTGAATTACTTCACCCGTTTGGGGATCAACCAATACCGACTTATGTTTCACATAATAATCCAATGTCAGGAAATAGTCGGATTCATCCGTCGGAATCCAGATGGCACCTTCTTTTTTATGGTGTCTAAATTGATAAAAATCTAAACTTCCATGTAATTTGTAGATCCTGATTGGTTTTTTGAATTCATTATCGAAAAAAGGCACGGGAACTCCCTCATAATGAATCGGAGACGACTCTTGATTAAATCCTTTGGAAAATTGCATTTCATTGATGGAAAGTAACCTTTCTAACAAAAGGTCGTGATTCAACGTAAAAATATCTACTTCGTCAAATATTCTCAAATAAGAAATGAAATTCTTATAGATCGCGACGAGTTCATCATCCGTTCTCGGGATTATTCTTAGAATGTCCCAGATCAGATAGTTTATGATCTCATTAACCTTTTGGAACTGCTTTTTTTCAAATGCAAATAAGTAGTTTTTAGAATAACTTTCCCCTTCTAGTAAATATGGACGATCCTTTGTTAATGAAGTTTTAGCTTTTTCAAAAAGATCCTCTACCCACTCTAAGTCCTTATACCTGTCGATTATGTATTGATAAAAATCTTCGTAGTAAACAAATTCGCCCCGATCAGAAACATAGGATTTGACAAACTCATCAAATACATAGGAATAGGCTAAATAATCAAAGTTTAGCCTTCCATTCCACAAATCAGCTTCCGGCTTATCATCGGCCCAGACCCATTCGCCGGAAGAAAAGGACAAAAGCTTATCCTTTAGATCTCTATTAAATTTTTCTGCAATATTCCAAGCTGTTGGCATTCCAGCATTTGCTGAAAATCCGGCTCCAAGCAATACGGTAAGATGTTTTGGCATATTTTGTCAGAGATATTTGGTTATCTAAATATAGATGAATTTATCAAAATTAAAACCTACAGCTCGATCGTTTTTATCAATACTTTATAGTTTACCGGTTCGATCAGCATTTTGTCTCTATATTTTGGTTGGAACATATCTTTTACTTTCCATATTTTGGGAAAAGCCGATTTTACTTCAAATACTATATAGAAATAGTAATTTTCAATGGACTTTGAGACCTCTAATTCATTGGAACTAATATAGAAACTGGTTCTACCAATTTTGGAAGTAGTTGTTTTTACTTCGATATATTTTGGTGTTCCATCCAATTCAAAAGATAAAATGTCATATCCATAACTGTCTGATATCAATGAAACCCGTTGTACTTTCTCAGCCAAATCTGTCCGTCCATTTCCTTTCAAAAACCTTACTTCTTCATCAAACACGAGCTTTTCACCTCTATCTCCTAATTTTCGAAGTCTACGGTTTTCTTGCTCGTAATCTATTTTCACTCTTTTTTTCTCATTCGATTTGTTTGAGTTTTTTGATATATCAAGAAAATCGAGATCAAGTTCAATAAATTCTGCTTTTTGATTAGTAGGAAATAAAGGAGTTCGGTAGTCAGCTAAGATGTCATTGCGATTTTCTTTCCGCTTTGGTGGTCTGCCAGGATATTCTGTATATAAGAAATTACCAAATAAATCCACACTCCAATTGACCATTATCGGGTCTTGATTCTTAAATTCTAGTAAGGCCTCTCTTTTTATGACGGGGTTTCTTTTTATCAACTCCTTGCTATCAATGTCTAACTGAATTAGAAAAAAGTCCAGGTGTTCATCTGAAAACACATTTAAATATCTTTCAGGATAATAAGAGGAAAGTATCTTTCCCTTAAACATAGTAGATAACTTATTAGAAACGATTTTCTTTATATCTTGTGATTTCCCGGCCTCTAGTAAACTCAAAATTTCATTTCTTACATTCTCAAAAGCCTGCAAATGATTATCTCCAAACTTCTTAGTATGTCTGTATTTGATTACGCTGTCTGATTTTCTCTGTCCATAATAAACTCCAAATTTGAAGGCTGTAGAGCCTATTATCTTCCCTAAACCATCTAATTGTCTTTCTAATGTATTGCAAAAGTTCGGGCGTTCTTTTGGTAAAGTTGTACCCGAAACAAACTCATCAATTTCCATTGATCTGATTTTCTTTTCATTAAAGAAATTAACAAACGAAATTCTCTGAGAATGCATTTTCTTCCTGCTTTTTTCTATATGTTCGATTTTAGCTTCGTAGCGAGCTTGCGCTTCTCTTAAGTCGTGGATATTCATATTTTTAGATTAGATGCTAAGTAATGAAGGTTACAAATAGTTTAACACCGATTTTGGCATACCTTTGTTGGCGGCAAGTGTTATTTATATCCATATATTATAAAAATTCCCTTATCCTCTTCATAGGGTATGTACAATTCTTTTAAAAGTTGTTCAAATTGTATTCTCCATTTTTTTAATCACTTTTTGTTAGGCTGTCTTTTCTTCCTTCAATCCAGTCATACATTGCTTTTAAGTTGGGAACATCTTGTAAGTATTTCAGATCCTCTTGCTCTAAAGGATAGAGAGCCAAAGTAATCTCAGAACCTTCATCCCTATATTTTTTATTCAAGTTTGTAATTACTTCCGAAATCGGGATTATAGGTAAAGGCAGCAGTGTTCCAAACATCCTTTCAGTATTACCAGTGTCAAGGTTGAAAATAGCTACCAAGCATTCAAGTCCCCTGTCGCAAATAAAATAAACTCCCGTCATTGACTTTGGATATGGAGGAGAAAACCAAAATCCCTCTGGATAAACTCGTTCTTCTGGCTTTATTAGCTGCTGTCGAACTACATCAAAACAGTTATCAAGAAGCAGGGAGTAACCGAACCGTTCAAACATCATCAAATATCCAGTTTTGAGAAGGGCGTATTCCAAGTTTTCAGGAATCACTCGGCTCTTCATAAACTGCATATCTATAATTTTGTGATGTTTGAGTTGTGTCACTGTCTTCTCTAACTTTTCAGGATGATTGTTCTTTTTGCTATAAAACATTGTCATAGTCCCGTCCTCTCCTACAGTTATCTTTCCTTGAAAAGTCTCACCATCAATATTTACCTTAACAGACGTTTCTGTTCCAGGAATAAATTTACCACTGTCAATCTCCCGAAGTCTTTCAGTTAAATGAAAATCTATTTTGTATCCAGCAGTATTGTTGCAAGACTTGCAAGTCAATGTATTTGCAGAGCCGCCTAGTGATTTTGGCGGAGCATCTTCAAGAGTTAATGGATCTTCTGAATTTAAGTCTTTGTGAGGCCGCAAACATATTGGACATAGATAAACGTCTTTGTCTCCAATCATGAAGTTCTTCTCAATAAGCAGATTTAAATTGTCCTTATACTTATCGAAAATCACTTGTCGCCTGTCTTCGCCTTTACTCATTGATCTGTAGTTTAACATTTCTGCCAAGGTTTGGTGGCTTTACGTTCTTGTGAGAATCGGAGAACTTTTACAGTTGAAAGTAAGCCTATCTAGCATAAAACACGTATTACAAGCCGTAATCTTTTGTGGTGAAAGAAGGAATTGAACCTTCATCTATCCCTTGGAAAGAAAATTTCCACGTTTGCTTTCCAAGGGGATGCTTTACCTGTTAAGCTATTTCACCAAAATTTAATTCTTCATCTTTATCGTCTGCTAAAATAATATCAAACTCATGTCTACAATATGCTTTAAATTTCCTTATACTTCTTTTTACCCCCCAGCTTTTTATCTCTGATTTATTTCTTGATTTAAATTCTGTTTCTAAAGTCTTGATGATTTTGTCTTCTCCAATTTTGTGGCAAACAATTACATCAATTTTTTCTGCTAACAATCTAAAGATATTTATAAAATCGAAAATATCTTCTTTTGAAAATGTTTGAGTGTCTTCGTCATGAAAATTCAATCCAAAGAGTCCGTTCGTTAACCTATTTCGCCAAAACTGCTGTAAGGTATTTCCTTTGTTTCTTATAATATCAGCTAACTCACCCTTAGATTGTCCGCCGCTGTGAGTAATTCTATTTCGTCTGAGCCTAAGGTAATCAAATGTCCAAGTTTCATTTTGGTCAAAACTCAAGGAAGTGTCAATGCTTAAATGTTTAAAAACATCATCAGGGATTCTCTCTTTAACTTGCAAATTAGGTAGAGTACTGTTAGCTTTTCTAGCAAATTCATAAAGCGTTCGCACATAGACTTCAAATTCAGAATATGCTAATAAAAAAAGACTCTTAAGTATGAATTCAAATGTGCTCTGATGTGAAGTATTCAAATGGTCAAGCTTAACGTTAAACTGATTTGAGTTAACGTTTGCAGAATAAATCTCTGTCGTAAGTTTATTTTTTTGCTGAATTAATTTGTCGTTGTTGTCTATGTGAAACTGTTCCCAAACAAAAATATAATGGGATAAACAATTGTTCAGTTCCGAGAGTTCTTTCTTAAAATATGTTAGTTGCTTACTTCTCATTTAATCTATTATTATGGTTATTATCCTGCGAACTAGCAAAAGCTTAGACGAAAAGCCCTGAAGGAACCTTCATGGTTGAACATCAATCCGACTGACACCAACTCCCTTGGTAGCTTTTTATATTAAAAGTGCAAGTTCTGTTGGGGTGATTTTTTTAAAATTATATTCTTTTGATAAAATTTCCACATTTTTATCACTTAAGATTGAGTTTGATCCAGCTTTTTTGGCTGAATCATTTGTACAAAAGTAGTCCCCATCTATTGCGATATGACATGCTACAGAATCACCATCAGCCCATTCCGCTACAGCTTTTGCAATAACAGAATTTTCTGAATCAGGAGCTGACCCAAGTCCATTAAACCATCCATTGGTTCCATATTTTTCACCTAACTTTTCAATTTCATAAGATCCAGCTTCGAGTGATTTGATTCTTGTTCCAACTTCAAAAACTTTATCTAAATATTCTGAAAGTTCTTTTCCTTTCATTTCGTATTTTAGGGATTCGATTTCCTTATTCGTTATACCGCCAATTCTTGGGAGATGGATAATATTAAACCCTAATTTTGAAGCGTCGGTAAAGTGTTCTTTGAGAAACTCATTTAAACCAGGATGAGCGTTTTCGTCTGAACCCATTATAAAAGAAATCTTAATTGCACCATTTTCACCTTCCTGTACCTTAGTTTTAACATCCGAACTGTAATTTTTAAAGAATTCTTTTCTATCTCTTTTATTTATTGCTTCTAAGGTGAAAATGGTTTCAGACAAAAAAGGTTTTATGACATTACTATCAATTGCATTTCTAATCTTGATGTAATCATTTATAATTGGATCCTTTGGAAAATTGTTTGGAGTCGCAATTTTTCGCCAGACATTTGAATCGAAGGTTACTTTCATAAATTAAGACTTTGGTTGTGATAAAATTTCTGCAAACTTATAGGTTGACAAAAATTATCATTTGTAATTGGTTATAGCTGTTTGTTTTCTTTTGTTTTAGCCTAGCTAAAATACAAAATTATATTAACTAATCTTATGCCTTGGCAATCCGGTCTCTTGCTCCTGTGATTGGTGGTTAATAAGTGTCGTTGTAAAATATCCAATTAAGCTTAAAATTTTCTTTTGCTTCGTATTCTTGTATTTTTTGCTTTAGTGGTTTCCTGTGTTCCACTCCACAAATAAAAAGTGCTTTGTCGAATTGATATTGTTTACTGTAATTGTAAATATTTCGTAGCATTTCGTTTTCACGTTTGTCGTGAAGCAATTTTTCAGTTTCATGGTCACTTAATAACTTTACATTGTTTATTTCTGATAAAACGGTTTCTTCAATTATCTGTATTTTATCCAACATTTCAACACACTCATTGCTATTAATAAAAGAATAACCGTCTTGATTAATCTTTAATAATATTTGATGCCATAATTCACGATACTCATTATTGGTGTCCCAAATTATTTGTGCATCACTCAATACATCGGTTTCATTTATTGGATAAGCATCAAATGGGTCAAGTTCTTTTTATTATCATATTTTTTTGACAAAATTCCCGCTAAGTCTTTTATATATTATTTATTTACAGAAACTCTTTATTGCTCAATTATATTAGCCTGGATGAATGAGGTTACTGTTCATAATTTAGTTAAAGATATAGAAAAATTACAATGGCGGAGCATCATCTATCAAGCTACGATTAATGTTTATTCTGTCAGCCTATTTATTTGTCTAACAAAATTTGAATATTTTAACTCGTCTTTTTTTATTATGTCAATATCTGTCCAGCCACCTTTGGTTTTAGTCTGAAATATTAACCAAGAGTCTTTGCCGTTATAGACCAACCGCTTATCTTGCTTTTCGATCAACCAAGAACCAAATGCTTTGTCGTTGTATTCTTTACTCTGAATGTCTGTATCGCCTAATTTTTGAATAGAGAAGTCGTAAAGAAATAAATTCCAGTTTTTTGAAATTTGCTTCTCAATATCAAATGCGTTACCAACTGCTCTTTCAATTGTTTCGTCTGTTGCATTGTCAACCAATTCTGCTTTACGTCCAAAAGTGTCAGTAAGTGTCACCTTAAAAACACCATTTGAAATTTCGTCAATATTTATTGTCCAACCTGGAATTGATTTCTTATTCATACGGTCGTCTTAACATTACACATAACTTGCGGATTAGCGAAGGTTTATCATTTGCAATCGGATGTTATTTGTTTCAGCTTGACGAAAATACAAAATATATCTACTAACTGTCTAACGTTATTTTTTCATCATCTTATACCTCGGTAACCCGATCTCATGTTCCTGTGGGTAAGGCTTACGATGGGTCATGCTGACATCCTCTTTGATCTGCCTATATGTAATCGTATGCCCGCTCTTTGTCATGCAAATATCGGGGATCAGGAATGAACGGCATTTTTGCCATCTTATGTATGGTGACCGTCGGGAAATAGTAGTCAACTTCCACCCTTCCCAAGAGCAGATAACATCCACCACCTTGGAATGGGTATTTTTCCAGACAGCCCGTAAAATGTGCCATATCGAAATAATCACCGTTGCGGACTTGTGTCTTAATTGAGCAATTTTATCCTTATAATTTATAAAACACTAAACCTCAACAATAGCGCTTTCCAAACGATAGTCAAATTGAAAACTCCGCTATCTCTTCTAATGTTTCATCTGAAAGTTTATCATAATTAAAATTACCGTCTGCTTCAAGTGAGTTTTCCATATCTTCCAAAGCTTCCAGCGAGAATTTACTATAATCATAATTTGGTTTTTCTTCAATTATAGCAGAATGTTCAATCTGACTTATTTTAGGAAGAATATAAGGAAGCAAACGGACAATAAAGTCTAACCGCTCCTTTGGCGAGATTTGTGTTAAATATTTCTGTGCCTTCTTCAATTCATCATCTATAATTGTTGATATGGCCTCTTTCAACTCAACCGTATTACGATTTTTAGCTCCTCGAGGCCTTCCCTTTGGATTTCCACTTTGACCTGGTTTGAATTTAGTATTAGTATTTGATTTCATAATATCTGTATTTTACCTGTTTTTTACAGGAGATTAATATTTTATTTGGGTTGACAGGTTGACCGTTGATAAACCTCAGAACTCTATTATTAGAGAGATTTTACTATTTTTTCTGTCAATCAACATTTTTTCTATCTTATTATTTTTAATCTTAGTGGTTGACAATCATTTTTTGCTCGAACCCTTTATAGGGAACATTTACATCATTTGTCAACCGTCAACCTGTCTATACTTTTAAAACCTTACTCACATATTGTTTGCTAATTTTTAATATTCTTGCAATCTCACTAACTGTAATTCCTTCATTTGATAGGAATAAAATGACATCCCTTTTTGAAATTTTCGTATTGCTCCTAAATATTTTACTGTAAACTTTCAGAGCTGTTACTCTAAAATACTCAGTAATTTTTAACGCTGCGTTCATGGAATCCCCATTAATTTGAGAGGGTTGGTTCTTATTGTCTACAATTGACATTCCGTGAATTACAATTGCTAACCTTAAAGCTATAACATCCAATTTTCCATAAACTCCTTTAAGGTATCCAGAATCCTCTCTATTACTCCTTTCCGCATTGGTATCATACCACTTAGCATATAGCATCTCAGCATCATTAGAAAGTGTTAATTTAACCTCATCAATAGTGTCAAGGTCTGCAAGAAGTTTATTGAATTTTAATAAACTATTTTCAGGTAGTTTATTAGTGCTATAAGGTTGCTTATCAGATAAATTGGGGTAAACAAAAATCATCCTGCTAAGAAAACCATTTTCAGCTCTGTTATCTTTTGCTAAATCTTTTAAGATGTCGGGTTGGATGCCCCCACAAACATAAATTGCTGGGTTAGAAATCATAATTGGGTCTTTGCTCGCCCTGTTTATAAGCATAGGCAGTCTGTAAAATGCTGATAACATCGTAGATTGCTCACCAGATTTTGAATATCTTCCGAAATCATCAACCCAACCTTTTAATTCATCTCTCTGAATGCAAATTCCTCTTTCATTTATTGTATGAGCGTTGTAGAGCGATTCAGGTGTATAATCGTTAATCAGATATTGAAAAAATTCAGGTTTAGAAATAGCTTTATCTTGCAACGATTTTTCTTTTTTAGTTAGTGAATCGAATTCATTGAATATAGAAAGATTTGATTTATATTCTTGGTAGGCTTCTTTATCCCGGTTAATAAAATAACCCATACAAGTTTTTAGAGGTTCAGTCTTACCACTCGAAACATTTCCGACAATGGACATCCATAGCAAAGGGATATTATCATATTTTCCTTTTAGCTCCATTCTAGTACCGATTGCAAAAGCAGAAGCAAATAATACGCTGGCAGCGATATAATCTCTGGGAATATTATAAGTTTCTACATATTCATTTATGAACTTTTGGAGATGTTTTGGGAATCCATCGATTGGTAATAAAGGCATTTCATCAATAACAGTTTCAAAATCATCAAAGGGTGTATCAATATCGAACCGTTCCGTGTTATGATAATCTTTATTGCGATACATGGATTTTACAATGGATTTAATTTCAGCTTCTGTAAAATCACTTTCTTCAAAAACCAATAGAGATTCGGTAGCGTAGTTTTTTGGGACTCCGAATCTATTATAGGCTGCTGCGAGGTGTGAGATATACGTATTACGATTGCCGTTTACAAATTCCATTTTCTTATTCAGCCATGTGATGAGGTTATTCGAGATAAAACCATAATCTTTTATTCCTGAATTCTTTTCTGATTTTTTATTCGGTTCATAAAGGTAAGTATCAGTAAAGAAGTCATCCAATATTTCAGCATCAGGATTGAACACAGCTTCAGAATCATGCGCAATAAAGCAAGCCCTCGCAACATCCTTACAAGCATCATCTATTTCGATGCCTATTTCCATTTCATAAAATCTTTTTAGGGCATTGAAATAGTCCAAATGGTTGGCTACGTCAATATTTACCCTATAAGTAACTTTCAACCCTTGTCCACTCGGACTTCTAAAGAGTAATGCAGGGCATAATTTCTGGATAATTAAATCTTTAGTAGTATTAATATTTTTTAAATTATCAAGGTCTACACAAATCAATCCAGAATGAGAAATTAACCCTTTTGAGTTTCTTTTATTGAATAGTCCGCTAAATGTAACATAGTCTAATTTTGACGATTTGATTCTGTTCCGAGTTATTTTATCCTTTGTGTTTTGAACAAGTTCAGTAACGTTTTTGTATTTGTTACTGACTATCAATTTATTGATACCCGATAAATCAATTGATGTTTCCGGAATAACATTTTTAACTGGGGCCTTAAAAAAAGAGAATTGATTCATGGCTTTTCATTTTTAACAATAGAATAAAATACGGTTCGACTTCCACGAATTGGCTTTCATCATTATTTCATTTTATGTTTAATGTTGTTAATCTTTTCCGATAAAGATTCGTTGAGGTCTGCGGACTTGTATAAAACACGGTTTCCGACTTTTACAGCGTTCAGGATCCCTAAACGTGTATAAGTATCCAGCGTGGTTAATGAAATATGAAGTTTTTCCGCTGT
>Ga0182737_1002465_pt1 | contig 15131 bp, 22 predicted proteins | sample eDN5th30CBELigOP_FD_128878 | JGI IMG/M metagenome (GOLD analysis project Ga0182737, IMG submission 128878) | Enriched Organic Plus compost microbial communities from Emeryville, California, USA - eDNA 5th pass 30_C BE-Lig OP (version 2) (version 2) ... | reverse complement strand
TCGATTTCGCTTTTATAGCTGCTCATGCCTGAATTCAATATGGAGTACAGAGTGAATGCGATAATAAATCCTAGTGCAATAACGGTTAATACTTCTATAAGTGTTATCCCTGCTTCATTGCTTCGCATCATCGACTTTACCTCCATTCATACACGCTCTCCATCTTTGCTTTAAGTACACCGCCCTTTTGGTCGTACACATTTACGACGACTTTGGTTAAGTTATAATTTTGCGGAATACATAATAATTGATAGTAATAGTAATCATTCGAATCAACACCAGCATCCCCAAGCTTTTCAAAAGTATTTTCGCCTGTTTTTGAATAGTAATAAGCTTTTTTTGCTTCAACCTGAGGGGTGGTTTCGCCTTCGACGACTGGTGGCTCAGTAATCGCAACCTCTCTATTATCAAATTCGAACGATTGAGATAGCTGATAAATGCGCTCCATTTCTCTTTGCGCGTAATAGATCGCATCAAATATTTCAGTTGAAGTTTTTGTTGTTTTGGATGCATTAAGAAAAAACATAAAAAAGCCGAGCAATATAATCGAAATAATGACCACGGCTACTACAACCTCAATAAGTGTAAATCCTGACTGATCTTTTTTTATAGCCAAATGATATACTCCTTTACTTAGGTCATTAGAATACAAATGTGAGGGTTCATATGTAGTTTTCTCTTGGTTTAGACTGTTTGAATATAATAATAAGAAGGTGCTCTGAACAATTACTGAATTTTAAACAATAGCATAAAAATGGAAGCGCTAACAAAAGAGGTTTTTCAAACTCGAGGAAATCTATTGAGTAAAGTTGATGAATTTGTCCTTATAGGTTTGTGGAAGTTGTTCTAAACTTTAGTATGTTATTATGGGCATCGACATGGGTATTGTAAGTAATACTGTAATGAACTTACAATTTTATGTCAAGACTCAAATTTGTTGATTGATTAGTACTTTTTTTCAGTTGAAGCCATATAAAAAAGGTTGGAGAGAATCCAACCTTTTACGTTAACGTAGTGGCTCTGTCACCACTCTGCCCATATCTTCTAGTAACGTTGTAATATCTTGCGCCATATTTCGAATTGGATGACCATCCATCGGCACCATTTGACCTTTAATTTGACGGATGCGATCGTGCATTGCTGCATCACTTGTTACATGCACGGTAAAGCCCGAATTTGCTTCCTGCAGCATATGCTTAACATGCTGTTCAATTTGAGCACGATCACCGTCACTGTCGACATCAAGACCTACAACAACATCGTCGCCATTCACAAACAACGTGGCATCATTTACACCATTTACGTTGCGAACTCGCTGTAGTAGCTCTTCACTCTGCATATCAATGTCTCTGGCATTAATCAATGCATCATTACGGGTATTATTGTCTACTCCGATTTCGTCTCTTCCGTCACGCTGTTGTCCGATCAGGCCACTCCCTTGCTCAGTGGATTGTTGACGAACACCATTAATACGGCGATCCAATTCTTTTGTTGGATCCTCACTATATGCACCGCAAGCTGTCATGCTCAGCAGAAGCGTCGCACCTACTGCGATTAATCCGATACGCTTGTACATCATATATGTCTCACCCCCTACATATAAAATGTACAATCACCTGACTTTTATACGGATTTGCTCAGAAGCATGTGCGTAAGCAATGTAAAGTTAACTCAGCGCATACGAAAAAGCTCCCAAACCCGAAGGTCTGAGAGCTTTGTATCCTTGATAACACAAGGGTATTAACGTTTTGAGAACTGAGGCGCACGACGAGCCGCTTTAAGACCGTATTTTTTACGTTCTTTGATTACAGCATTTCGATTAGGGACGATTTTTTGTATATATAATAGTAGGGATTTTTTCAGACTCGGATTAATTCGGGTCTGTTTTTTTATAATTATGGTCAAAATATGGTCGGGGAATTCAAACGAACCAAGTTAATTTATTATTTTTTTCACGAAAAAAGTAACAGTATTATTCGCTGTGCTAATTACTAAATACTGTTTTTTCTCTCTCATTTGACTTCTGAGTTCAGACACTATTTTAGTTTCATTCAACAGTTCTCTCATAGAATCTTGCTCACTAATTGAGTTATCGTATATGTTTATATATTTACTTCTTTTTATTATACTATAAAGTTCCTTACTTTCATCATCTGTTAATGAATACAACTTGAATGGTGATGGTCGTTGTATATTAAATCGAGATTCAATTGTCTCTTGATGTTCACAATAGCGTAATTTCAAATTAATTGCTTTATCAAGATAGATATCAATTTCTTTAATCCGCTGTTTAGTTAATTCTTCTTTAACTTGATTTAAATTGACCTCTTGTTCTTGCTTTTCTTTTAACTCTTGTTTGTTCATGTAAATCACCATTATGTAAATTCCTACTACCATGACTGCTATTATTAAAATTATATATCCACTCGACACAATAATAGGAGCTATCACAAAAAGATAAAAAAGTGATCCGTATACTAATATCCACGATTTCACCCATTCGCTATTTCCCCAGTAATATGAATTAAAAAGTAACTTAATACCATATACCCATATAGCTATTGCAGCTATGAAACCAATTGCCGTATCCACGATTTATTTCCTCCTACCAAAACTCCTGAGCACTTACGTTAAGATCAACCTGACTAAGTGCTTTTTCTCGTATTATCATCTGTCATTACCGAGATGACATGATTATAGTATCTTAATTACATTCTTCACAAGCAGTTATTTCTCCCAAGTTTTTGGATCGTGAATATCTCCAATCGCTTCTCTGTTTAATGTTAACCGAGTAACTTCTATTTCAATTCCATATCTCTCACGAGCTATTTGTATCATACGATCTTTAAGAAATTCTTCAAAAGGAACATCTCCGAAGCTCCTGGTAATCTTGAAGATAATCACCGCCTTTACTTTAACTATTCTTCACACCATTCCAAGTTCCCTTTATTCTCCTTCTAATCTGACCTACAAGACCGCTAGAGAGCTTCTAAAGCCTTGTAAGTATCAATCTACCCATTCAACACATATGAGAAAAAAACTACAGAGTTATGTACAATATTTGAATCAACTTCGTTGCTTTTGAGGATGATATTCTGAATTGATATTCTAGTATCCCCATGAGTGGGTATGCTCAACTTTGAGCAGCCCCCTTTAGCGATTATGCCCTCGTAGACCGGTAGGGAATCTCCTTTTTAAGGTCTGTCCAGTCCTTTACCATCTTCTTGGGAAGAGCTTCTATAATGGTGATTCGCCATATTAAAAATTGGTCATTCTGATTCGGAATGTCTAAATTGAGATACGGTGATTCGCCGTATCTCAGCCGTTGTAACATAGAGATTTCTTATGTTTACAGTTTTGCATTGCAGGAGTTCCATTCATTCCTTTTTGCCCCCCTACTGTATGGACCGTCGTGTCCTCTGTATTGTGCCAGTAATTTATAAAACTTTTCCCATGCTTTAGTGCTCATTCCTGCTTTGTATTTCGGTCATGGTGAATCGCCATATCCGAAGTTCTAACCTTCTGAATCAGAAGGTTAGAGGTGTTCGTCATATTGACGATCGGTTAACTTTGCTGATTGTAACTGTTCATCAAATTGATGAATGGCTGTCGTTGCAACTTCCTGCAAAACATTTCGACAGAAGTGCCGAAACGAATCGTGAATTTCAAGGGTCGCCCAAAGTTGGGCTGCCCTAGTGACTAACTTAGACTTAGGCACCTTGGAGGATTCCCCATAATTGGGGAATCCTATTATCGTCACTCTTAGGGTCTGCTGAAAGTTCAGCGTACTGAGCTAAAATCTACGTTTAGCGGTCATTACTGGACAACCATACATTGCCACTAGTGGCTACGGTGTTGGTTGAACCCATAGCGTAATCGTTTGAAAAGGACAATGCTTTATAAAATAATAAAAAAGCACCGCTAGGGTGCTATTCCATTAATTCTTCATATGCAACAATTGCGCAATACCTTGCATATCCACTATCTCTTTCAGGTTCAATTGCAAAGGCAACGTTAATCAACTTTATGTCAGTTTCATTCTCAAGGAAATCATTAATTTGATTACTGAGAGAATCTTCAGATTCTGACCAAAACGATTTTGTTCGATACATTTTTTCCCCTCCCTTCTGTCTACTCAATTCGACAACTAAAAGAAAATTCCTGTATAAACATTCTAATATCTACAATTCTATTAAAATTTAGGTGTAATTGTATGCGTTTATTGGTAATATTAGGTTGAGTTATAAAATGAAATATGGAGGGGTAAATATGAAAAAGAAATTATTGCTTTCATTAGGTTTAACTAGTATTGTACTACTATCAGCTACAGCAGGAGCTTTTGCAGCATCGAACATGGTTTCTATTCAGGCTTTCTTGAACAAAGGTGTAGGCTTTAAAGTTGATGGTGTAGTGTGGACGCCAAAAGACAAGGCAGGAAATGAGATTAATGCAATTACATATAAAAACACTACTTATTTGCCAATTCGCACAGCTGGAGAAGCTTTAGGTGTTGAGATTGGCTGGGATTCAGCAAACAATATGGTATGGCTCGGAGAAGGTGCTGCAGCTGCTGAGGGAAGGAAACAGGCTGTGTTCAACGTAAACCAAACTGTCTCTGCAGGTCCTACTAAATTTGTAATATCTAAAGTTACATTCGAACCGTCATTTAGTGAGTTTGGATATGGTCAGCCAGGACCAGTAATAATTCTTGACGTTATTGCAGAAAACACTTCAAATGCAAACATCAATTGGTATGTTAACCAGTTAGAAGCTGTCTTGAACACTAAAGAACAAATTCAAGATACCGTTTTATCTGATTACTATATTACTTCTGAGTTTTATGGGAAAGTTAAGAAGACAGGTAAAGTAATATTCCCTGTAAAATCAAGTAAATTTACTGAGATTAACGAGATCAAGTTAATAGTTCCACGTATCACCGACGATAAATTTGAAGAAGTCGTTGATACCCAAGAAATTATTGTTAAGCTTAAATAAGCATAAAAAGAGAACTTCCATTCAAGGAGTTCTCTTTAATCATTTTTATAATCCGCCTGCCGTCAATCGTCCGTCTAATATCTCATACATTGCTGTTAGCGTATTAAGCTTGGCCACAAGTCCAGTAATTGCCGATTGTGGAATTCCGCTGATATTGGATGAATTAAAAATTATTTCGTTAGCTGCTAACCGCAATGTTCCATCCTGTGCTCCTATATCAAAATTCCCGCCAGACACTAAGACAAAATAATCCCCACTCATCATTCCTGTTAGAGCCATAGCAGTACCGTCCGTATGATAAACGACTGGTGACGCGTACGATCCTGGATTAGCTACTATCTCATAATAGCTATTCTCCGATTTAGCAGCTTTGAATATATTGTCTGTTGATGATATTTCACAATATGGATAGCCACCTACGTTTGTACGAAACGTTGATCCGTATAAATGACCCCCGCCATAAAATGGAATACTAACCGTTTCAAGTGTTGGTATTGGCGGTGATACCTCTATACCACCCTCATCTAATTTAACCAGTATAATGTCACCTCCAACAACGGTACCACTGAAATGACGTATCGTTTGAATAATTGCTTTATCAGCATGAATACCGTTGCTTATTAGTTGGCCAACATACTCAGAAGCTTCATCAACATAATAGCCTCCTACATGCGGAATTGACCGACCAGGTGGCGTAATTAACTTCTCTATTTTGAAGTTATTCTGTGGGGTCATGACATAAACAACAGCCTTACCACGTTCCATTGTTGCAGCAAGTACAGCAACATCACGAGTTATCTCTGAACTAGTCTCATAAATTTGCGGATATGCTTCCTTAAAATCTTTGCAGCTTTGTTTAACTATTTTCCTTAGTTTCTCAACTGTTTTTTCTTTACTCAGATCAAATCGACTGTATACCTCATTCATAATACCAGCCATTCCCGATCCAAAAATAACGAAATCTCCTATTCTGCGAACCTTTGTATAATTCTCTCGTCGTCGATACCTGATACCGTTGATTTCTTCGGTCAATGCTGTATCTGCACCAAGCATCAATCCTCGTTCATTTTGAATACAAACACATATACTCATATCATTGCTCCTTTATAGGAAAAGGGATTTCACTAAGAAACCCCTTTTCCTCCTTCAATAATTTGATTAGTAACTAGTTAATTATTCTTCTAGCTCTTCAGGAGGTGTGACTGCCCCTTTTTTGATAGGCACAAATCCTTTATATGCAGCTACATTACCACCAACCCATACACTGCCGCGATAGCAAACTTGGCCAGATTTGAACTTGAAGTCACGAGATTCTTCAACAGTCATTGGTGAGAATAGTGGCAACTCATAGGACAGCGGTTTTCCATACACCATAGTGTAACTGTTAGCGGTTGTAGCACTATCTGAAAGAGCTTTACAAGCACTATTAATGATGAATCTTACAGAATAGCTGTCATCACTCGAAATAGTACCAGTATTTCCGTTTTCATCAAGCGTGATCTTGTAAAGTTTTTTTCCATCAGTTGCACGAATAGCAGCAAATGCGGCAAGATCCTGTTTGTTAAGGAATAAGTAAGCCCCACCTTCAACGTTCTCACTGCCACCATAACCAAATACAATTTGATCCAGTGTTGTTTCATCAATTGTTGTGATTGTGATATCAGAAGCAGTTGGAATTACATTCGTTGGTGCATTATAAATTCCAGTAATCTGATTTGTGCCGCCAGCACCAAGAATGATCTGTTTAGCAACTTTTTTTCGTAACGCAACTAACATACTTCTGCGAACCATTTCTTGATAATCAGCATTAGGAAGTTTAACTGCTTCATCTGTCATTTCAGCATAAGCAGTTATTTTCGCTTTACCGATCGTTACATAATCTGTAGTTGGTTCTGCATCTTCATAATCTCCAGTTTCAGCTGTGTAATCACCTTCTCCATACTCTACGATGAACCCTTTGCGGTACGCTTCGCCGCCTTGTAGTGGAATGGCCTGAACTACATCAACTACGCTACTAACTTCGTTAAAAGTTGGATTTAAGGTATTTGAGTATTGATTAGGTACTACAAGATCCCCACTAGCTACCGTAATAGCTCGCAACTCTCCCAATTCTTTAAGATCAAATTCAACTACTCCGCGGCTTTTTAACTTATCGCCACGTTCTTCATGATTTTGATTAGAAATTGAAGATGGATTTGCTGCATTAAATGTGATATTACCTGGAGAAGAGAAAGTCGATGAAAAAGCAGCTCGTTTTTCGAATAACTCCTTCTGAGCTTGCAATTCACGCATTTCTGTTTCAAATGCAGCAAGTTGTTCAGTAGTTGCAGTATCAATTGCAGAACGAATCTCTGCTAGTCGATTATTAATCTCTTGTAGGTTTTTCATATTTATAATTACTCCCATCAATATATAATTTTGTTTACCCTCTTATAGGGTGGGGGGTCATGTGCGATGACCTGTGTATTTTTTGAATGGTGGACACGCGGTCTTTACCGTAGCCACCTCTCAATAAACAAAGGGGGGCACTAGACAGTACATATGTTCGGTTTATTGGCAACAATCAATCAATAGGCATCACCCCTTTCATAGTTACAACCTATTTACAATAGTTATATAATAGATTATACTTATAATTAAATTTACGTCATGCGACAATTTGTTGTATGTTTCATATTAATACCCTTCGGATTTGTCCTTAGCTCCCCAGCTGAGGACTTTTTTTTTATTCACTGTTTACATCGATCTAATTAACACCTCCTTCTGTTGATCAAGCTCAGCAAGCCGATCTATAAGCCTGCTGAACTCCTTAATCCCTTTACAGCCCGTCCTTCTTACATGGTCTATCTCTTTCTGCAGCATCTTCTGTTGCTGCTTAATGTTTATCAACCGATCGATTGATTCAGCTGTAATAATGCCTGGTTTCATTGCTCCTCCTATTCTATTTCACAATGCTCGCGATAATCTGCATTAGCAGAAGACAATACATCTGCCAGTACACGAAGATTTTGAGCTCGTTCTTCAAACCCAACTGAAGCGTTAGGGTTACTTCCTTTACACTGTTTGGCTGCTAATAAAGCTCCCTCAGCCTCATGCTCTAAGCCGTTGAATGCGTCCAGCATGTCGTCGAACTTTAAGCTACGTACTATTTTCAATAACGCTAATTCATAATTGTCCAGTTTGATCAGGGTATATGATGCTGCGTTGTCCTCGTAGCCTAGAGTTATCTTTTGTTCCTCTCTAGTTACATCAACCCTTTTGATGTTTCTCCCCTCATCTAGTAGTTGATTCAGATATTTCAGTTCCTCGTGAAAGTTAACCATATCATTAGAGTGATTAAGAATAACTTCCTTATCTTCGAACTCTCCGCCTGTTGAATCGTAGCTTTTAGCTTCCTGAATGGCTTCAAGGCTCATAGCACTGCTATTGAACCAAGCAGCACGATCATCGCTAATGATGCTTATCATAACTTGGCAGTCACTAATATATTTTCCGAATGTATTCTTTTGTAGCTCGAACGCTAACTCGGCATTATCTAAGTTAACGACAACTGTATCACCATCATCTCCTTCCAGATACTCCGTACTTATATTTGTTGCGCCTGGAATACCTAAAATTGGATCAGCAGAGCCTTCTGCATGCATTTCAAGTGAACAACTTACACCATGTCGTGCCATAACCTCGAATAAGTGCATTACCTCTCCTGCATTGCTTTTAACCATTTGAATTGTTGTCATTGTTCATCATCCTTTTCTTAATTTGATTTATTTGAAGTAAGCACGATTTCAAGCTTTGATAGGGCTCGATTTCGTACTTTAATAAAAACAGGTTGGCTAATCTGTAACGCTTCGTAAACTTCGTAATCTTTAACATAATCTGCGTTATCCTGCATAAAGCGTCTAGTAACGATCTCTCGCTCCTGTTCAGGTAACGAACTTACAGCATTTTCAACTTGCTTAATGAATGCCTTTTGAGCTGGGTTGAGTATGGATTCATCGGTGCTCTCAAAATACTTCAGTTGTCTGTACGTCCTAAGCAATTGAGCGACTTTTGATTTCTTTGCAGAAGTAGCTATCATTATCACTCCTTACAAATGCCTTGGTGGCTGCTGCATTAACCAGTTGTAGAACTCATAGCCTTCTTCAATGTCTTCCATGTCCTCGATTTTAGGCTTGTTTTTGTTTTTCACTCGCTTATAGTCAGCATTCACTCGCTTAATGAACTTGTCCAGCTTAGTTGGACTTCGCTTGTTGTACTCATGAATGACGATAAAGAGTAGAGCTTCTAACGCTTTAGCTGGCATAACATCTGTACTCAGTTCTAACACTCTGCCTTTGTAGCTAGCGCGAATGACTTTTTCTTTAGGTTCGGTCATTACACCATCCCCCTTAGACGATAGTTTAGTTTCATATCACCAGTGATATTAACTCGATAATCCCTACACATTTCAAAAATTCGGCTGCCTATCCCTTCATCAATTTCACATAACTCAGCTATTGTTTTCTCTGAGCTAATCATGATTGGTTTTTTGTTCAGATAGCGATAATTGATAATCCCAAATAATTGCTCTAGCTGAAAGGCTGTGGGCTCTTCTCTGCCCTTGAAAATATCATCGAGGTATAACACTTCGCATTCTCTCAAACGTTTTGTACGCTCTTCTAGCCTGTCAAAATCATCTTTAATTTCATTTATCCCTTCTACCCAAGGGAAATAAAGCACTTCTGTTCCATTAGCTAAAAGGTTATTAGCTATTGCCATTAATAAATGCGTTTTTCCAGCTCCTACCCTCCCCAGTAGCATGATGCTGTTATGTCGTGTTTCTTTATGCTGATCAAACTCTTTTACATATTTAACTGCCACCTGGTGAGCCTTTTTTATTTGTGAGTGGACATTTTTGGTGTCAAAATTGGTGAAGGTCTTTTGCTGAAATTCTTCTGTAATGTGACTCGCTTTGATTAGCCGATCAATTTTCTCTTTTTTACGGTTAATCCAGTAACATTCACATAATTTATGATCCATCAATCCATTATCATCAATGTACGTTATCCATTCATTATCCTTACACTTATCACAGTTATATGAGCCCTTCGAGGTCGATTGAATCACTTTCACTTCCTTCATCTCCCCATCGATCTCTATCGTCATTGTTGAGAAAATCGAATTGGCCTGTTCTTCTGTTTCCTGCATTGTTATTCACCCTTTCTAAATAGTCTTTATAGCGCTCATCATTAAGGAACGTTTTTGCATGCTTGATATAACGCTCTTCTGTCTTCATCTGCTTACAGTAAAAAGCATAGTTATTAGCAGCTGTTATTATTTCTTCAGCTTGTCCTCCTTGTTTTAATACTTTGAGATAGGTTTTAAATGATTCCTTTTTACCTATCTTTCTTGGATATAGATCCCAAAATTTATTAAAGTCATCTGTATATTCAGAATCAGACTGTTTATTTAAACTTTCTTTACTAGTTTTATTTAAAACCTTTTCTTTATCTACTGGTCGAATCTGAGCACTCCCACTGGTCAAATCTGAGCACTCCCCACTGGTCAAATCTGAGCACTCCCCACTGGTCAAATCTGAGCACTCCCCACTGGTCAAATCTGAGCACTCCCCACTGGTCAAATCTGAGCACTCAAAACTTATATCAGTTGGTATTGTCCAATCTTTAACATTATGATTTATAGCAAGTTTTCTTGAAGTTATTTTTGTTGGTGGCTTAGTTTCAATTACTACCTTATTTTTCAGTAGAGCATTTATCTCGCGTCTTACTGAACTTTCAGATAAACCAGTGTTACTTTGTAAATAAGTTAAAGAGAACTCATGATCAGGTCGATGAAAACCTGCTGTTTGTCTTATGATTAAATGCATTAATCTAAATTGTGTGGCATTAAACCTAGTTACTGCCATTGCTTTTAAGATGATGTTATTAAACTTCGTGTAACTCTCTTCCGTCATTTCACTTCACCTCTTTAACCCACTGGTCAATATCGGTGTTTATTTTCAATCTCCGAATACCTCTTTTCCCTGTCGAAACAACACTCACAATATTTCTATCTATTAAAACGTTCAGCTCACGTCCAATATGCTCCCTGTTTCTTTTAAGTTCTTGAGCTAGAAATGCAAGAGATAGCTCATGATGTTCCATACGATTTCCCATAGTGAATCTTATGATTATTAACACTATGCTCCACTGGGTACCGTTCAGATTACTATCCATAATCGCATCCAGTAACGAGTTACTAACCTTTGCGTAATTTTCCTCCATCATCTTTTTCCCCCTCAACCCACCGGCAGCCTCACACGATTCATCAGCTCCTCAATACTTATATCCCTTGAAATACACTCATACACTGATTGAGCTAAAGGAGAGATACTTTCAGAATCTATATCCAACTGCTCAAAGATCATGTCTATAATCTGATCCTCAATCCCAAACATACGTTCGGTCACAATGCCGACTGATACCCATGATTCCAGAACTTCGTTAAGGTTTCGTCCAAGAATCAACAGCTGCTCAACCGTCTTTAGTTGTTCATTATTTATGTGAATCACCTGCTTTCTAAAGTTAATATGGTCCGAACTATACATTCCTGTTGCGTTATGTAGCCAAGTTGTTGTATAGTAATAACAAAGAACGATATAGTTCGGACACTGATTAGATCACTTCCGCTTCCTCGCCAAAGGTTGTTGCGGTCGTGGTCTTTTTGCCATTTAATAAGGGATTAATGATTGCATATGCACCAGACATGTCATGTCCTTCTTCCTCTAACTTGTTAAAAACCTTCCTTAGATCGACTGTAAGCTTCACTTTCTCCTGCTGTGCTTCCCGGTCAAGTTGCTCCTGGAATGGTCGAATCAATGCATCACGCTCTGCATCTAACTCCGAAATGCGATATAGCTTGTCAGCTACCTCTCTCTTACCCATTTTACGGAAATCACTAACCTCACGCGTTAAACGAATACGCTCTACAGCGATCTCTTGCAGTCTATCACCATGTTCTGAATCCATCGCCATCCATACAGCTTTACGGCTGAATTTTCTTTGTTCCTGCATTGTAATCCCTCCCTACTCTATTTGATCACAGCTTGTTTAGCGTCCCAATTTCGTACTATTGCATAAGCCTTGCGGTTTAGGTGTTGAATTTGCTCATGGACTGGGGCAACCTCCTGCATGACGTAAGTCATTAGGCTGGATAGTGTTCGCACTCTACTGATGTGGTCAGTCCTTTGATGCCAGTACATCACTTCTCCTTTTAGTTCTGCTTCCTCCATGTCAATAGTTAAGCTGAGCAATAAGGAATTGATATCTTTCAAAACTTTTGTTTGGAAACATAGCTCGCCAATTGAATCATCCATTTGTGACGTTAGTTTCCTTAACTTAGCATTTACGCTTGCTACATCCATTTACTTATCCCTCCCATTAGAATTTAGTGCATGCAGCTGAAACGGTGCTGTGTCGTATCCTTGACTATCTAAGAATCTGATGACTTCGGACCAATTTATTATTGGTTTCGATGATTCATGACGAAGTGCAATATGCTCAATCGATACATTGTACAATTTTGAAAGCTGAACTAATGTGTGCGAATACACCGTTGCTTTGCCTTCTTCCATGCGTTCAAGATGTTTAGGATGAACTCCAATAAATGCAGCTGATTCTTCAATTGACTTTCCAACATTCCTACGTGCATCTTTAAGCGAGATTCGATTCACTTTTCATTTCCCCTCTCGTTTGTCGGTATATATTCTTGACTAACACTTGATGTTGCATCGGAGATCGAGAAAACCACAATCTAGCCAGCTCAGGTAAGCTCACGAACCCACCTTCTTTCTATTACGATTTAATTCATGAAAGTTACGATCTAGAAAAGCTTTCATATCTGCTGCTCTAAACATCCAACGTCCACCTTCTCGCCCATTAGATATATAGCTCATTTCCTCTTTATAACGAGGATTAAGTATGATCTTCTCAAGTAACCAATCCCTCTTTCGACAAGTTTCAACTTCTAATCGTTTGAGATCCCACCAAATACCTTCACCTTGACCCTGAAGCATTTTCTTTATTTCTTCTTTAGCAAGTTCTTTTACTAGCTGATCATCGACAATGATTTTGAACATTGGAATTTGAGTTGTGTTCAATTGAAATCACCTCCTTCACTTAATCATCTTCACATTTGACTATTTCATCGTAGGCACTCATCAAGTTCATCGGAAGTTCTACGATCTTATCTTTCAGAGCGATCCGCATATAAGTAATAAACGCTATATTCACCTCAGCGCGACCACATGGCAAGAATTGCTGAAGCTCTTGTTTGTAATATGCGACTGTACCATATTTCATCGGCATCCCCCTCTCAAATAATCTTTAAATTGCTTTAGCATTTTCTCACCTCTTTAACGACAATTTCAAAAATTTCATCGAACTTAACTTGTAATGCTTCACAGATTTTCTTTGCTGTCCTTGGACTTGGGTTTCGTGAACCATTTGCGATTTGTACAATCGTCGATTCACTCATGTTCACCTTTCCAGCAAGACCTCTCTTGGATAAACCCTCTCTAATTATCCATTGATTGAACTTATCAATATCCTTAACTACTATCTTCACACCTTCACCTCCAATCAATAGTCTGGTTATTTAACCAATAGTATGTTCATTTAGTTAACACCATTCTACGACAATAAATTAACTAAGTCAATCACAAAATAAACAATTATATATTCATTTGAACAAATGTCTAGTCATTTCGATTGAAATCCCTTGCTTATTCGTGCTATAATTCACAATAAATAATGGAGGGATATTAAATGATTAAATGCAACTTATCTGTATTGATGGCTTCTAGAAGATATTCAATTCAAGACGTGGCAGACAAGACAGGATTATCACGCACTACAATTTCTGCATTAGTTAATGAGAATGGTAAAGGTATTCAATTTGAAACGATGAATGCATTATGTGAGCTCTTTGAAGTTCAACCTGGTGCGCTCTTTCATTTTGAACAATTACAACTCGACATTGAGTACATAAATCATAAAGAAACTGAACCCAAGTTTTTTAGTTACACTTCTATTGAAGATCTGTCAGAAGTAGAAAAAGTATTGGACAATTCTTTTTTAATTACGGTTAGATTAAATATGAAGCATAATTTTAAATCTTTTTCAAATAAAATTGAATTCCCTTTTTCATATGAACTGGACAAAGATGGAGTTGTTAATGACGTTTACATAACTGATCTACATAAATCAATCTTTAACTTTTTTGCCTACGAGGGATCTCAGTTTATAAATCTCAGAAATCAACTATTTGAAAATGAAGAAGCGTTCATCGTAAAATTTCTTGAAGAAAAATTAAACTTAACAACTTCACCTTATATGAATTTTCATTACTAATGATATTGCATTTGAGAGGCATCTGCATAAAGGGGAGTTGGCCCTTTTCAAAAATAAATTGAACGTACATTCTGATTACTGGGCTCTCTTAGACGTAAGAGGGCCTTGAATAATCTAAGGAGGTATCTTATGGCCAGTTTTCAAAAGTACCAAACTAAAGACGGAACAAAATGGCTCTATAAGTATTATTCCGTCATTGATCCAATCACAGGGAAGAAGAAACAATCGACTAAGCGAGGATTCAACACCAAGAAGGAAGCGCAGCTGGATGCTGCTAAAACAGAGCAGGAAATAGCAAATGGTACATTCATCACAGAAGATAAGAATGTTACCTTTACTGAAGTGTACAAGCTATGGTATGCGTCCGTAGAGCAGTCGTACAAGCCTAGTACGCAACGAGCAGTAATATCTAAGTTCAAGCGTCGTATATTACCTTATATCGGCAATCTGAAGCTTAAAGACATTAACAAGCTTTATTGCCAAGAAGTTATTAATAAGCTGTCACTTGAAATGAAATCCGTTAGCGATATTCGTATGTACATGAATCAAGTATTTGAATATGCACTTGCAGCGGAATTGATTTCAGCCAATCCAATTAAAGGGGTTAAGATACCTAAAAAGACAAGTGAGCAATTTGCAGAAGAAGCAGGGGAAGAAGCATTCAACTTCTGGGAAAAGAGCGAGATCAAATCATTTCTTGATTATGTCCAGGAGCATTGCTCCATGCGTGACCATCTCATGTTTCAC
>Ga0182737_1002464_pt1 | contig 15136 bp, 10 predicted proteins | sample eDN5th30CBELigOP_FD_128878 | JGI IMG/M metagenome (GOLD analysis project Ga0182737, IMG submission 128878) | Enriched Organic Plus compost microbial communities from Emeryville, California, USA - eDNA 5th pass 30_C BE-Lig OP (version 2) (version 2) ... | reverse complement strand
ATGTCGGGGAGGACCACCTGGAGGAACTCGACCGGCGGCAGCTCGCCGCCGACGCGCCCGTAGTAGTTGGGCCACATGGCCACAAGGCCCCGGGCGATGTGGGCAGAGTGGACGAGACCAAACGTCACCGGACCGGAGGGGAACGGCACCTCGTCGCCCACGTCGAAGCGGTCTCCCGCCCGGATGCGTTCGCCGAGGTCGTTCAACACGACGCCCGCGACCTTCACGACCCCCTCGCCCACGACCAGCAGCTCGGGATGGTCGAAGCCCGAGAGACCGATCGTGTACACCCAGTCCGCTCCGTCCGGCGGGTCACCGCCCACCGCCTGGAGCGCCCACCCGCGAGTGGTCACCTTGTGGTGGATGCCGAACAGGACCTCGTCGAGGCTCGCGCCTTCACACATGATGCACATGCGCTGAATGGTGCCGAGAGGGTGTGACAGTCCGTGTTCTCGTGAGCTCCCTTCCGCCCTCGTGGACGACCTCAGGTGGGCGCGACGACGTTCAGCCCCTGCACCGCCGCCGCATGTGCCAGCCGATCGTCGTAGGTCACGAAGTGGTCCAGGCCGTCAGCGAGCTCCAACGCCGACGCGAGGTGAAGGGCGTCCAGGCTTCGGAGCGAGTCGGGGCTCAACGTCCCGGCACGCTCGAAGGCGGACGGCCCGAGTCGTTGGAGCACGATCGTGTCGAGGACCGCCCGCGCCAGCGGCATGAGCTCTGGAGCGACCCGCCGCACGACTCGTTGGAGCTCGGTGCGCAACAGGTCGGACGAGACCGGCTCCCCGACCTGGTCGAGCCACTGACGAAGCGCCGCGGATTCCGGCTCCTCGACCACGAGCTTCACGGCTGCGGAGGTGTCGAGGTACTGCACCTAGAACCTCTCGTCCTCCCGCATCTCCTTCAACACCTCGGAGATCGGGCGCGCGCCGGCAGGGAGGGGCTGTGGCGAGGGCAGGTCGACCAGTGACCGCTTCGCCGGCCGTGCCCGCCCGGACACGATGAGCTCGGTGAGTGGATCCGGATCGAGCGGGACCAGCCTGGCGACGGGACGGCCCCGGTCGGTGATGGTGACGACCTCACCTGCGGCGGCCTCGGCGACGACCGCCGACGCGTTCTGGCGGAGCTCCCGGATGCCAACCCGACTCATGTGCTACATGGTAGCACTTCGGTCGGGCGGGCCGACGTGTGCCAGAGCAGCGGGTCGGCGAAGCGACGCGGGGGAATCCCGGCAGCCGGTGCGGTGGAGTCCGCGCGAAGCTCCCTCCATGCCGCCGGACCTGCACCCCGCCCTCGAGCCGCTCGCCGGGCTGCTCGGCACATGGTCGGGACGCGGGCACGGCGTGTACCCCACGATCGAGCCGTTCGACTACGAGGAGACCGTCACCTTCACCCACTCGGGGAAGCCGCTGTTGTCCTACGTGCAGCGCACCCGCCACGCCGAGGACGGGCGGCCGCTGCACGGCGAGTCGGGCTACTGGCGCGTGGTGGGCGAGGGCCGGATCGAGGTGGTCCACGCCCACGCGTTCGGGGTCGTCGAGGTCACCGAGGGCACGTTCGACGAGCATGGCATCCGCCTGCGGTCCACGGCGCTCGTGGGCACGCGCACGGCGAAGGAGACGACCGAGGTCGAGCGCGATGTCGTCATCGATGGTGACGTCTTGCGCTACGACCTCCGGATGGCGGCGGTGGGCGTGCCGCTCACCCACCACCTGCACGCCGAGCTGCACCGGCAGCCCGAGGAATGACGCGAGCGCGTTCGGCGCGCCGACGCAGGGATCAGGCGCTGCCGACCGGCGCGGTCGGCGTGAACCTCACCGGCACCCGCTTCAGCCCGCCCACGAGCGGGATCCCGACCGCGTCGAGCGGCACCACGTCGCCGACCACCTCGATGTCGGGCAGGCGGGTCAGCAGCTGGCGGAACGCGACCGACAGCTCACGGCGCGCCAGGTGGGCGCCCAGGCAGAAGTGGGGGCCGGGGCCACCGAAGCCGACGTGCGGGTTCGGGTCGCGCCGCACGTCGAAGCGCTCCGGGTCATCGAACCAGGCGGGGTCGCGGTTGGCGGCGCCGTAGAAGAGGACCACCTTGTCGCCCTCCTTCAGCTGCTCCCCGGACAGCTCGAGGTCACGGGTCAGCGTCCTGCGCATGAAGGTCACGGGTGAGGCGACACGCACGATCTCCTCGACGGCGGTCGGCGTGACCCCCTCGAGGTCGTCCTGCCAGATGCGGCGCTGCTCGGGGTTCTTGGTGAGCAGGTTCATGCCGTGGCTGATCGCGGTGCGGGTCGTGTCGTTGCCCGCGACGGCGAGGAGGATGAAGAACGGGGCGATCTCCTCGGGGGCGAGCATCTCCTCGCCCACGTCGTTGAACACGAGCTTCGAGGTGAGGTCGTCGGTCGGGTTCTTCCGCCGCTCCTCGGCCAGCTCGTTCATGAGCGACGTGAGCTCCATGCCGGCCTCGAACAGGGCGGTGATCATGTCCCGCTCGCCGATGAACTCGGGATCGCCGCCGCCGAGGATGACGTTCGTGGCCTCGAGCACCGTCTGGAACTGGCTGCGGGGGATGCCCATCATGTCGCAGATGACGAGGAGCGGGAACGGCTGGGAGAACACCTCGACGAGGTCCACCTCGCCCTTCTCGCAGAACCCGTCGATGACCTCGGTGCAGATGGTCTCGACCGAGTCGAGCACGTTCTGCAGCTGGCGTGGGCCGAACGATCGGGCGACGATGCCGCGCTGACGGGCGTGGCGGGGGTCGTCCATGTTGATGAACGATCCGAAGAAGTCGAGTGCCTCGGCCGGCATGTCGGGGATCGACACGGCGCCCTGGCCCGAGCAGAAGTCGAGCGGCCGGCGGCTGATCTCGACCACCTCGTCGTAGCGGGTCACGGCGAGGAACCGCTCCATCTCACCGGTGAGCGGGTTGAGGAACTCGGCGGGGACGAACGGCCCCTGCTGGCGGATCTCCGCGAACTGAGCCATGCGCTGCTCGAGCGGCAGCGCCCAGAACGACGGCTGCACCAACCTCGGCTCCAACTGCGTGTCCATGTTGCTCCTGGGGTCGACCGTGCGCCTCAACCTACCGACCGGGTCGCGGGTGCGGGCGAAGGTAGCGCCCTGCTCGGAGCGAGGGTCGTTCACGGCGGACGGCTCCACGAAGTCGATGGACCGTCGTGACGCGCACGACCGGCGCGACACTTCTCCGGTGAGCAGCTCACGTCTCGAGGCGTTCAGCGACGGCGTCATCGCCATCCTCATCACCATCCTCGTGCTGGAGCTCCGGCCGCCCGAGGGCGCCGACCTGTCCGACCTCCGGCCGTTGATCCCCAAGCTGCTCACGTCGCAGCTGGTGGAGCGGGTGGACGGCCGGGTGCTGTGGGCGAACATGCACCTGCTGTTCTGGCTGTCGCTCACGTCGTTCGCGACGGCGTGGATGGGCGAGCATCCGCGGGAGACGGCGCCGGTGGAGACGTACGGCGTGGTGCTGCTCGGGGCGGCGATCGCGTACTACCTGCTGACCAGGGCGCTGCTGGCGCGGCACGGGTCGGAGTCGCGCTTGGCCGTCGCTCTGGGGAGCGACACGAAGGGGAAGCTGTCGGCGCTCGCGTACGTGGCGGGGGTGCTCATCGCGTGGGAGGTGCCGGAGCTGGCGATCGCGATCTACGTGTCGGTCGCGCTGGTGTGGTTGGTCCCCGACCGCCGCATCACCCGCGTGATCGAACAGGGGTGAGCGCGGGAAGCGTCCCCCCTACGCTCTACGCCATGTCCGCACCGTCGGAGGCCTCGGTGCCACCGCGGTAGTGGCGGAGCGGCGCGATCGATAAGGAGCTCGCGCAAACAGGGATGCGGCAGCGAGGGGGCAGATAACCAGATTCTGGGGCTCTGCACATCGCCTGCTCTCGGCGGCGACCGTGGCGACCGGACAACTCGACGGGCCCGGGGGGTCGTCGGAGGGTGCGTCCCGAAGAAGGCCTGCTACTCGCTCGACGAGGTGTCGGTCGACTTCAACGGCGCCTACGGACGCTGCCTGATCGCTACCGGCAGCTGCTGACGCGCATCGGGCACCTCGGGGTGAGTAACGTCTCGTCACCGAGCACTTCACCCTGGACGCCCAAGCTTCATCGCGGAGGGCCGCTACTGGGCCAACCGCTGCTGGAGCTCCTTGAGCGTACCTCCAACACCTTTCAGGCGGCTGCCGGACCGCGCTTCAACGTAACGCAACTCCTCATTACCTGTGGCGGTATCCCGAAATCCGTCCAAGCTGCAGTACTGCCACGAAGCGCCGTCAGATGTCCCTGACTTCATAATCAGATACGGCCATGCACTCGCCACCGGTCCATCAAAGCACCGGATATAGCTGTGGCCCGTTACTAGGGGCGTCTCAGACGAAAATCCACAGGTCGGCAATGTGGCCGGCTGTCCAACTGCGCACGCGGCAAAAACATCAAAGTGCTGGCCGGTGTAGTCTATCCGACTCACTTCTACGCACGTGGGAAACCCATGTCGACACATCACACCGAGCAGCCGAGCTGTCTCTACAGTGGCGTCATCCAGCAATTCCAGCAAACGCGATGCACCGACCTCTCCTCCATGGTGCAAGTCATTTCGGACCCGAACAAACCCGTCGAGCTTCCTCCAGTCGAACGCTCCGAAGACCCCTGACGTCTCGTCGCTCAGGAGTCGCCACTTCCTGACGCGCCGAGCCAATGAGACCCAGTCGCCGAAGCTGGGACTCCGCAACAGTTCACGGATCCTCGCCAGCTCACTCGGCTCGTTCGGCCCGATTCGAAGGCAGAGCGCGACCAGCGCACAATGGCGTGCCACCGACTCCTGCACCTGCAAAAGACGTCGAAGGCGAGTTCCGGGTTCCCGCTCGGAGCGGAACCTACCTAATGCAAGCGCCACCGGCGTGGGCAGACTCCCTTCCCATTCAGCGAGCCGATCTTCAGAGGTGGCGAGAAGGCTCGCAACCCGGGGGGCGAGCTCCGATGCGGCGGCGCTCTTCAGCACATAATCCTCGGCGCCCAATCTTAACGCACGAATAGTCTCCTGTTGACCTCCCTCACCGGAAAGAACCAGAACAGGCGCGCTTACACGCGCTGCCGACAGGCGCTCGAGTACCCAAAGTCCTCCCCAGTCACCGGGCGGCATCTGAAGGTCAAGAATAATCAAGTCAAACTCGCTAGTTGCGCAGCGCTCCAAGACCTCCGTGCCCGACCCCGCAAGCAGCACATTACACCTAAGCGGCTTCAAAAGTTCAGACATGGTCCGCGCCACATCGCGCTGATCGTCTGCCCAAAGAATGCGCCGTGTCATGGAAGGTCAACCGCCTCGGGGGTCCAGTCCTCAGTCAGAAGATCCTCTTCGCCGATCGCAGCGCCGCCTCCAACCTGAAGGCCATTCGGTAGAGACAGTGTCCACTTTGATCCGACATCTGTCAGCCGCGTGTAGGTCAATTCGCCGCCGAGCGCAGCGGCCGTACGAATAGAACTCCAGATTCCCAGTCCGCTACCGTCGCTCTTCGTTGTTGCTAATGCTCTGCCGGCTTGAATCGACGTTTCGAGCTCCTCCGGCAATCCGCCACCCGCATCTGACAAAGTCAGAGTCACTCCTTCACTCGCGGTTGCGAGAGTGAGGACTACGTCTCCCTCGCGCATCGCCTCGAGCGAATTCTTTAGAAGATTTTCAAGGATCGACTGGACAGCCGAAACGTCTGTGGACACTACGGCGGTAGCGAGCGCAGGAGGGATAATCCGAAACCCTGAGGGAATCGATGGGATCTTTTCGGCCGTCCAGTGGCGAAGCCACTTCCCAAAATCAAACTCCACCGGGCGATACGACGGTTGTTCACTCGCTAACAGCTGCAGGACCTGAGTGAGGCGCTGTGCCTCATCCAAGTGCCGGCTGGCAGTGTGCTCCGCTTGAAGATCGGCTGTACGCGCGCCGGGGCGTGCGTTAACCGCTATCTGGGCTGCGCTAATCTGGTTCTTAATGTCGTGAACCACAGAAGCATACCAATTCGCCATACCCAGCGAGCGCGCGTACGTAGTGACGATCGCTTGTATCGCGGGCAACATTGCGTGTGCTGAATCTGTCATTGGAGCGAAACAGACCACAGTCAGATTCGCCTCGTGAACGTGACTTTCGACGCCGAGAAGGCGGTGAGTTAGCCCGAGCAAGGCGTCTACTGGCCCTCGCGTAAGCGGGCTATCCGTTTCTAGGGTGACGCGGATTCTGTCGGCGTCCTCGGGCTGAACTGACAGAATGAACCGATCCAAAGCAGGATGCGCTGTCAGGCGCGAGAGCACTGTGCCAATTGCACCTACCGGCTCAACCAGACTCCGGCCGATCACAGAGTCAAGGCCCGCGACCTCGATCGACACCTGCTGAGGCTGCACGATGAGCCAGTCTGAGATGGCGTCGTTCACCGCGACAAGGTGAACCGGTTGTCGAACGAGGCGTAGCGCCAGAGCGATCGCAAGGAGCCGATCGAACTCCGGCGCGCTAGTCGCCTCTTCGGCGTCGCTAACCTCAAGGGATCCGACCCAGCGCGCGACATACCGGAGCTCGTCTAGGAGGTCAGAGGTGTCACGAGCAAAGCCGTTCTGTACCGATAGAAGCGCTCGCTGCCATCCTCCGACCTCGCCAAGCGCTTCACCTCCAAGTAGACGGGAGGACCATAGGACCCATTGGAGAAACGACCTCGAGTCCGAAACCGAGGACGCCATGGTCGCAATCGCCTGAGCGCGGCCCGAAGTTCCTGGCAACTTTCCATTTTCCAGTTGACGATTGAGGCCACCAAGCACCAGGCGCGCCACCGATGCCGCATAGTCGCTTGTCTCAAGTAGCTCAGCAAGCTGCGGCGTCCAGCCCCGGGTCGCGGCCCGCACAACGCGGGCGATCGGACGAGCAACTTGCTGATCAGCGGCCTTCCGCGAGCTCGCGGGCGCACCCCGGAAGCTCAGACTTCCGTCAGTGCTTGCCAGCGTGGCGATCGTACGGAATACCCGAGCGTGTTCTGGGCCCTGAATGGTAGCCTCGTAGGTGACTCCAACGTCGAGGGGCTCCAAGAGCTGCTGAAGCAGCGTCTTCGAGTCAAGGAGCGGGTCCGTGGTCGCAGTCTGGACGAGATTTCGGGCCCACCAATTGAGAGGCGCAGGCGGGGCCCGGAATAGCTCGGCCTTTTGAACTCGAAACGCGACGCCAAGCACGGCTTGTGTCGCGTCTGCCATGACGCTGGTCGGCAACACAGCCTCTCGCTGGCCGCGGCCGAGAAGGACCGCCGTCGTTAAGCCCAAGCGCTCGCTCAGCGGAGCCAGGCGATCGGCAGACATCGCCGACGTTATTGGATGCCGCGGTGCTCTTCCCACGCTTACAAGAGTCGACAGGTACTCCTGACGGAACAAGACATTTGCGACCTCTGCGCCGATTCGCGCGAGTGTGCCGTAGTCACGCGGTCTAGTAGGGCCTACTCGGTTCTCCTGTGCCCAGCTGCTGTGCGTAAGCGCTTCGGTGAACATCTCTGCAGCACGTTCGCCTGTACATCCCAACTCGATCGCGAGGGTTGCTACAGCCTTGCGATGCTTCGGCGGCAGGCGCGGGTCGTCGTTCCGAAGCGCTCGTGGTGGGTCAAGGTGCTTCCCGTATCGCTCGGTACTTGACGCCGGCTCCCCCAGGTATTTGAAGATATAGCGCTCGGCGGCGGCCGTGCTTGCGAGCTTCTTTGAACGTCCACTGCCGACTGCACTTCGGCCGTCCGGTGTCGAACAGCGATAGGTGTACTGCCGGCGATTGTCGGGCCCCGTAACGTCGATCAGCTCGTACACGGGGATATTGGGCGCAATCCGCTCTTGGAGATACGACTTCAAATTTGTGTCGGCCCCATTCGTCATGAGCTCGGCGGGCAGGAATCGGCGCGTCAGGTCGGACGCAGCTTTGTAGTCGCCCCCCAGCTGGAGCGCGCCGTACAGCTTCCGTACCGTTGTATCGATTACCGCGCGCGTCGGCCCCTGCTCACGCTGCGTTCGGAGTTCGCCCCGCCCTAGTATCACTCTCTTCCCAAGACCTAACCCGTCCCACACCGCCTCAGCTAGCGCGCCAGTGCGCTGCAACGTGAGGCTGAGTGATTGGCGATCTGCGTCTGGATGGCGAGCCACCACGACGTCCAACATGCTCAGCTGCAGTACGGCGGAGCCGAGTTCCCTGAGCGCCGCGGAAACGTCCGCCAATCCGTCCGGTTCGGAAACGAGCTCGGCGATTGCCGACGGATGGAGGAGCGCGACGGCCAGCCACTCGTGAGCCCGAGTCGACGGAACTCCCAAGATGTCCGCCAGCTCGGATGAGCGGCCCAGCGCCTCAGCAGTAATATGACGCGTGAATGGCATGTGAATGACGAGGTTGTCCGCCAATGCTATCTCCACCTTGCTTTTGGATCGGCGTGGTGTCTCCACAGGAATGGAGCAGCACTTCGCAGGCAAATCCCGCGCCCTGGCCCAGCATTCCCGTGCTTCGCCGCAAAGGAACGTAGCGCCAGGCTCGCGGAACCCGCTGCGTCGGGGCGGATTCGCCTGTCGGCCTGCGGGAGCGAAGTCGCACCCCGCACCAGGTCGCCCATCCCAGGGACCCTGGCCCGCACGTGCCCTGTGGCGGTTGCGCTTCTGCGATGCCGGCTTAGAACTGCTCGGCGGAGTGCGGCGTCGTCTGACAGGTGGAGACACCAGTTCGGCATCACAGCAGATCCTTCGCGAATGGGTTGTCGGAAGTCGTCACGACCGCAAGCTCCTCGACCGCTCGGGTGAACCCGACGTAGAGGGTCTTGCGGTCGGCGATCGAGCGCTCGGTGTTGTGCCCACCGCCTGCGGCGAGCCCACAGACCACGACTCGGGGGAACTCGAGACCCTTGGCGGAGTGGATCGTTGAGACGATGACCGGCTCGTCGGCAGATCCGGCCAGATCCCTGTTCGCAGGCTGGCTGCGATCCGTCACCCAGAAGACCGGGATCTCCGCTTCCTCGAGCGCCTGAACCAGTCGCTCACCCCGATCCTCAGCGCGTTCGCTCGCCATGAGCACTGCGATCGAGCGGGCACGGAGCCGGTGCGAATACCACCCCTTCACCTGCTCGACCACCGCAGCGATCTCGCCGGCTGCGTCACCAGTGACGGTCACCGTCGGCTTCGGACCGGATCGTTCGGCGGACTCTGCCGGGATGATCGTCAGCTCGTCGTCCTGGTCCGGTGCCTCCTCCGTGCCGATGATCGGATCGGCGGTCAAGAACCCGTGCGCGAACTCGAGGATCTCCTTCGTGTTCCGGTAGTTCACCCTGAGGATCCGGGTACGTCCTTGCGCCTTGATCCCAGCGTCCTTCCACCGGAAGTTCCTCCGGTAGATGTTCTGGGCGGAGTCGGCGACGATGACCAGGTCCTGCTGATCGGGGTCGTTGGCCTCCAACAGCTCCACGCAGAACTCGAGCGCCGTGGTGTCGAAGTCCTGCGCCTCGTCGATCATCACCGCCTGGTACCGATGACCATCGAGCGCCTTGATGGCTTCGAGCGCGACGCCGGGGACCTTGTCCCACTCCCTCTTCTGGCTTGGATCCTGCAGACCGGCATTCCGAATGACCTTCGACATGAGGACGTTGAGGTGGACCACCTCGACGTTCGGGAGGTCGTCGAGCTGTGCACGGAGCTGACTCGCCAGCGACCGCGTGTAGCAGGTGACCAGCACCCGTTTGTGCGGCATCAGCCGGGCCAACGTGCGAGCGCGGTGCACCAGCACGAGTGTCTTGCCGCTGCCCGCCACACCGCGGATGATCCGATGGCCCGCGCCGAGCGACTTCGCCATCCGCTCCTGCTTGCGATCCATGACCTTGATGGCGTCGCCGTCCTCCAGGCGCGCCGCCGAGAAGAGCGACCCCTGTGACACTGGCTCCGCGATCACAAGATCGGGCTGGATCACTGCGCGCAGCTCATCCACGGCAGTTCCTTCGAGCGCTTCGTCGAGCCCGCCCTCGAGGGCTGCACGGAACCGGCGAACGAGCACCATCTCGTTCTCGTCCTTGATCACCGCGTCTAGGTCCGCCTTGAACAGACACCGGTCAAGATCGAGCACCGTGTCGATCCCGAACTCCTCGGCCTGCGGTCGGTCGAGGTGGGGGAACACTGCGACCCCTCCGACGGGTGTACCGCTCGCTTGAGGGCAACCAGCGATCGCAGCGCGGAGTTGGATGCCGAAGGAGTTCGCGACGCCGAGCGGGTCCTCGACGACCCGTTCGTCACCCTGCCTCTCCACGCGCAGCTCGCCACGCAGAGCTCCGAGAAGCTGGTCCTTCTCGACCTGACCGAAGACCATCAGCACGATGACACCCAACGAGGGGTCGAGCACCACGAAGTCGGGTCGACGTCCATCGGGGTCGAACGGCGGCTCGAACCACGCCGTCGCGTCGTCGTCCAATCCGATGGCCAGGGCCGACCCAACCCGACGGTGCTCCGACGGGACGCCCTTGTCACGGCGAACGCTCTCGGGAATCAGACATGCCATGGAGACCTCATCCGTTCGGAGTGACCAGCCGCCGGAACTCACGGACTACGCGGGTGCTCGTGATCCGCGCCGCCGGTCCATCAGACGAGGAGCCGACCCAGAGCGTCGCGTCCGTGATCGCCCACGGTAGTGATCCCATCGTCTGCAGTCGGACGTCGGCCGCCGTCGCCTCGAATTCACGGGCGACACCGACCGGGCATCGCAGCGTGACCTCCGAGATTCGAGCAATCGCCTCGCCGACCCACTCACCGGCGTGGGCTCTGTCCGGAACGTTGAGGTCGGCCCGGTCAATTCCAGTCGTCGAGTCAAGCACCGCGGACATGGCAGTCGCCCAGTCGGCGGACCATCCGACCAGTCCGGGCTGACCAGCACTGGCCCACCGCCCGACCAGCTCCCCTGCGTCGAGCTCTGCCGCTCCTGCGTCGACTGCCCGGTCCATCAGCTGCCGCACCATCGAGTTGAGAGGGTGGACCGTGTCGACGAACCCCCGGTCCACCACAACGACGAGCTTCCCGCGCGCCCGCGACGCCGCCACGTTCAGCAGGCGCAGTGCCAGCTCGCGATCCCCCCCCGTCAGCCGGCTGGGCCCGGTCTGGCCAGGGCCATCGGTCAGGTCCAAGACCACTGCATCGCACTCAGAGCCTTGGAATCGGTGGATCGTTGCCGCGGTGATGGCAGCGTCGTCGTGGGTCGCAGCCGCCAGCAACCGCGTCTGTGCCCGATACGGGCTGATCACTCCGACGCTGTCGAGTCCGTCCGCCGCCAGTGCAGCGGCCAGCGTCGCAGCAACGAGGGCACTCAACGGGTTGCAGCGAGAAAACGACTCGGGGGCATGGTCGGTGAGGCACACCGCTCCGAGGCTCGACGTGTCGAGCAGGACCAGCTCCGTGCCCTCGGAGGGCTCGCGGTCCGCCAACCGGATCGCCGTGTCTCTCGCCACGCGATGCGTTCGCAGCATGCCGCCGTACGCGAACTCGCTGACCGTCTCGCAGATCTGCTCTCCCATCCGGAACTGGGTTCGGAGTATCGACAGACGGCGATCCGCACGACCGAGTTCGAACGCCTCGCGGACGCCGCACGCCTCGAACACGTCCTGAGCGAACCAGCGCTGTGCGGGGTCGTCGTCGGACACTGCGATCGGCGGAAGCTGTCGGAAGTCGCCGAAGCAGGACAGTGTCGCGGCATCCTGCATCGCGAGGGCCAAGAGGAAGGGACGTCCCACCATGGAGGCCTCGTCGACGATCACGACATCCCGAGACCAGTTCCAGAGCTGCTCGTCGATCACCGCCCTCGACAGAGTCGTCGCCACAACACATGCGTTGTCGATGAGCTCGGCCGTGGCCGCCCTCAGCTCACGGTCGGCGGCGGTCTGTTCGCCGCGCAGTTCTTTCAACCGCCGCGCCAACGAATGCCGATGCTCCGCGTCGTCGGCGGCTCGCAGCTGGTCGCTGAGCCGAGGCCGCTCGGCAGCGAGCTCCTCGCGGCGCGCGGCCAACTCCGGTTGATCCCGTGCCACAACGCGATCGGGCAGAACGTCGTGACAGGCGAGGGCTGCCGGCAGGTGTGGCGTTCCGACTCGGAGCACTCGACCTTCGGCGACAACGGCGGCTTCGCCAGCAAGCAGGTCCGCGATGCGAGTGATCGCCACGTCGACGGCGGCATTGGCATGCGCGAGGACGAGAACCCGATCACCGCGTTCAACCGCCGCCGCGACTGCCATGGCAAGAACCTTGGTCTTGCCGGTGCCGGGCGGTCCCCATGTGAACCGCACGCCCGGCTCGATCGCACGCTGCGCGGCTCGTTCCTGGTCCTCGTCCGCCGTCGTCGTGGCGGCCTCACCCAGCCCGCCATCGGCGTCATCCTCGTCACCCGGGTCGTCGTCGAGAAGCTCGCTGACGAGCGCCTCGTTCACCTCGTCGGCCAGCATCGAATCGTCGAGCCGGTCACGAAGCCGTGCGTAGACGAACCCGGCGTCGAGCGACAGTTGTGCGGATGCGATCGCGTCGCCGAGGTTCTGGCGGACGCTCAGCACCAGGCTGGTGTCACCCACGGCAAGCACCCGACAGTCGAGCGGGTCGAATCCCGGCACCACCAGCGTCCCGGGCGACTCGGGCGGAGGTGCGACGTCACCCTCCACCTCGAAGGACCACAGTCGGTCCGGGCCCGAGACGCCGACCGGCTTCCCGTCCCGCAGACCGACGACAGCCCTCGACGCCTCGACCGCCGCGTCGATCTCTCTGTTGATCGCGGCGATCGCGTCGCGCACGACCTCCGGAATCAACCCCTCGATCGCCAGGCGTTGGTTCTGCCCAGTCATGTCACCTCGGGTGCGCGTCACGGCCACGCGGTATCGCCGCGACGCGAGACGGCTCGGGATCGTCGATCCAGCTGTCTCCAGAACGGAGAACCGAGACGAACGCCATATCGCCGTACTCCTGCCAGAGAACGATCCACTCCGGCAGCGGCCCGTTGACCGCCAAAGCGGCGGAGCGGAGGGCACACTCAATAGCGATCGTGTTCGAGAATTGGATGTCGGCGGACTCGACCACCAACACACGCTCGTGTCCTCCATTGGCAGCGGCGTTGAGCTTGGGAAGCTTCCCTCCCAGGGCCCGGCCGAGCCGCTCAATCCGGCGTTTCTCGAGGTCATCGGGACGCCAGTATCTGAGCGTCACCCGTGGGCCCGGAGTTTCGAGGGAACTCGGCCACCTCACCAGCGTGAGCGGAAAGGGAACGTCGGGTAGACCTGCCGTCGACATGTGAGCGCCAGCGACTCCCGGCCGCCCGTCAACCAGCAACGGCGCAGTGTCGATCACCCAAGCGGCGGTCGCTTCGAGCACCTCCCGTGAAGGCTCGATGCCGTCGACCGCTCCGATCCCGAAACAGAGGTCGAACCGACTGTCGACGGGAAGCCGGTTCCCGAGAATCGCGGGCAGCGCTTCCTCGTAGGGGCGGATCCGGTAGCCGTCTCGGATCTGGCCCGGATACGGCTCGATGAGGGTGTGCTCAAGCGCGAGTGTTCCTACCGCATCGGACGTGACCAGCTCGACGACCTTGTTCGTCCGGTCCTCCCGTTCTGGAATCCCCCGGATCTCGACCGCGCCGCCAGCACGTTCAGCCGCGATCACGCGGGCCACCGCGAGTGCCACCGCATGATCACGATCGAGATCGCCTTCCTGTATCAACCCCTGGGGGCCTTCCGCTCGGCGTCGGTGGGGATCGGCAGTGTCGCAGGATCGATGAGGTCGCCAGCCACCACCCGATCGAGCAGCTCGGCGGCGCGGGGAGTCAGAGCGACCGTTTGCTCGAGGATCGCCAGCAGGGTGAGCAGTTCGGGGGTGAATGTCCACCGCTCGGGGCGGATGTCGTCGAGCGGGCTCGACTTCTTCCCCTTGCCTGCCTTCATCCGGTAGCCCAGCCACGACTGGAGCACCTTCAAACCGGAGACCTCGAACTCCCAGACGTCGCGGTCGATGGGGCCGAACGAGCCGTCACCCACGGACAAGGTGCGCGAGCCGCCGTCCCAAACGAAGCCTTCGGGGTACGAGGTGACCCGCGAGATCTCTTGTGCGGAGGCCGACGGGAATGGGTCGGAGTCGCCGAGCCGTCTGCCAGCGGTGTGCAGCCAAAGGAGCTGCCTTCCAAGCTCCGCGACCTCGTCGAAGAGCGCCTTGTTCGCCGTGAAGGGCACATTCGGGTTCTCGTGCGCCAAGGCGGCTCCAAACCTGGCGAAGAAGGCTGGGGAGCCAAGAAGGCCGTAGACGTATGTCACGACGTCGACTGGCTCGACCGATTCGCCGTAAGCCTCAGCGAGCGCCTCCAGCAAACCGCCAGCGACATTGAACGGACGACCAACTCCAGCTCCGCCACGAGTCATAGGGAGGACCAGTCCGCCACGGTTGTTGAAGGCGTTTAGATCCGGCACGCCCGTACCCGCGACGAGGATCGGCCCGGGGCCGAGGCCCTGGCCGGGGATGCTCACAAGGAAGATTTGCCCATCGCCCTCCGCCGAACGCCACAGGGGTGGTCTCGGCATGTCGATCACACGGCGATCGGCAATGCAGAACTGGGCGTCGAAACTCCGAAACGTGACCTCGCGAATGGCGTCCGGCTCGGCGTCACCTCGCAGCCTGCCGACCGGGGACAGTCGACCGCCTGTCAGGAAGCTGCGGTAGTCGCCGTCGACCCTTACGTCCCGGGTCTCCTTCAGTAGGTCCGGCCTCCGAGATCGATGCGACTCCACCAGGGTCCTCCACCGCCGCTTGAGCACCGTCTTCGATGGCCCGACCGGCCAAGTCCGCGAGAACTGAATGCCCCGCGCCGACCAAGGGAAGACGTCGGTGAGCGACACACCCGCAGGAACAGCCGAGTCACTGATGCCAGTTGGCGACAATCGATCCCCGCGGATCCCCTCCACCTCGACGAACTCTGCATCGTCCAAGCTGAGGCGGCTCAGGCGCTCAAGCTTGTCGAGGCGAGTGCCGCGAAGGCTGACGTACCTGACCGTGCACGCCTCCGAGGTGCCCATCCCGTGCCTTACTGCAAAGCAGATTGCCACCGGGGTACGGATGTCGAAGACGTTCTCGTCAACAGAGACGCTCCT
>Ga0182737_1002463_pt1 | contig 15137 bp, 24 predicted proteins | sample eDN5th30CBELigOP_FD_128878 | JGI IMG/M metagenome (GOLD analysis project Ga0182737, IMG submission 128878) | Enriched Organic Plus compost microbial communities from Emeryville, California, USA - eDNA 5th pass 30_C BE-Lig OP (version 2) (version 2) ... | reverse complement strand
CTCGCCGACGTCGCCGTGGCGTCCGGCGCGTCGACGATCGCGCCCGCGAACGTCACCGACCGCCGCACCTGGTGGGGCGTCGAGTTCATGAAGTCGTTCGGGCTGCAGTACGGCACCGTCGAGCCTGCCGCCAACGAGGCGTTCCTGTTCCTCAAGAAGGGCTCGTGACGTGGCGACCAGCGGTTCCGACTCCAAGGTCTTCAACGGGCGCTCCCAGTACACGCTCCGCATCGAGTGGCAGCGCGTCTCGGTCAACGCCGCCCTGCGCCAGACGACGATCAAATACCGCTGCCGGATCACGGAGAGCCCGGAGAACGGCTCCTGGGTCGGCAGCGGCTTCGACTGGGCGGTCTGGATCAACGGGACGAAGGTCGCCAGCGGCTCGCGCGGCTACGACTTCCGCAACTACAACGAGCTCGTGCTCAAGGGGTGGACGAACCTCGTCATCCAGCACAACTCGTCCGGCAACGCCAACATCTCGTTCCGCGCAAAGGGGTCCGGCGGCGTGCTGGGCACCGCCGACACCGGCACCACGACGCAGGCGCTGGACCGCATCCCCGCGCAGGCGCCGTCCGCGCCGCAGTCGTTCGCGCTGGTGTCGGAGTCGGCCGGGTCGTTCAAGGCGTCCTGGTCGGCCCCGGCGTCCAACGGCGGCGGCGCGATCACCGGCTACGACCTGCAGTACTCGTTCGACGACTTCGCCACCTCGACGCTGCTGACGAACGTCACGTCGCCGCGCACGGTGTCTGGGCTCACCCCGGGGTCGACCCCGAAGGTGCGCGTCCGGGCGAAGAACTCGGACGCGGCCGGTGCGTGGACCACCGCAGCGCCGATCCAGACGAAGGCGGCGGCGCCGAGCGCGCCCGCGAAGCCGTCGCTCATGTCCCCGGCGCCGGGCAAGCTGACCGTCACCTGGTCGCCGCCGTCGTCGAACGGCGGGCGATCGCTCAGCGGCTACGACCTCCGGCACGCAGCCAACGAGGCCATGACCGACGACGTCGTGACTCTCTCGCTGGGCACCTCGGCGTCCCCGCACACGCTGGCGGACCTCGCGCCGGGGCAGACCCGGTACGTGCAGGTGCGCGCGAAGAACGCCGACGCGACGGGCGGCTGGTCCGCGGTGGCCGCAGCGACCGTCCTCGCCGGCCTCTACGTCTCCGACGGCGAGGAATGGGCCGGTGTCGGGCCGCTGGCGGCCGAAGCGGGCGCTTTCGTGCCCCTCCAGGCCCTGTACAGCGACCCGGTCACCGAGACGTGGCTGCCCGCCGCCTGACGCCCCCGCAACCACCTACGAGCCCCCGCACCGCGCGGGGCTCGCGTCATGGAAAGGACTACCGATGAGCGCTCCCGAACAGACCGCTGCCCCGCTCGACGACGACGAGCTCGGCGAGGAGTACGACGGCCCCGACGGCGAGTTCGGCCTGGCCGACGATGCCGAGGTCGACGAGACCCTCGTGGCCGACGACGACGACGCCTGGGGGGTGTGAGATGGTCGCCCCCTCCACCGCGAAGTACTACAACTTCAAGCCGAACGCGTTTCAGCGGTTCGGCGCGTCCCGTGCCGGCGGCAAGCGCAAGCACCGGGGCGCCGATTTCAGCCACTCGACGAAGCCGGGCACTCTCGTTCCCGCGCTGATCGGCGGCACGGTCACCGGGTTCCTGTCGCCCTCGTCGGCTCATGGTTTCGGGTATCAGACCCAGACGAAGGGCTCTCACGCCGGTCGTCCGTACAAGATCACGTACTCGCACGGCACCAAGAAGTACCCGCTGAAGGTCGGTCAGAAGATCGCGCAGGGCGACTGGGTGTCCACTGAGGGCACCACCGGCGCTGCGACCGGCCCGTGCTGCCACGTCGAGGTCTACGACGTTGCCGCTGGCGGCTTCATCGACCCGATGATTCTCGTGAAGGCTGTTCTGGGCGGCGTCCCCGCCGGGACGCCGAACAAGACCAACGGCAAGGTCACCGTCTCCCGCCCGGTCAAGGACATCCAGCGCCTCGTCGGCGCCACCGTCGACGGCGTGTACGGCCCCGCCACCACCCAGAAGGTGAAGGCGTGGCAGCGCCGCAACGGCCTCACCGCCGACGGCATCTGGGGTCCGAAGTCCGACGCAAAGGGCTTCCCGAAGGCGACGACGAAGCCGAAGGCGCACCCGCCGACGGTCCGGCGCGGCCACCGCGGCGACACCGTCCGCAAGCTGCAGCGCATCCTGGTCAGCCGGAACCACCCGATGAAGGTCGACGGCATCTTCGGGCCGCGCACCGAGGAAGTCGTGCGCGCCGTCCAAAAGCGCCACGGCCTCGTCGTTGACGGGATCTGCGGGCCGAAGACGTGGACCGTTCTGGGGCAGTGAGCGTGCACGTCCCCGACTGGCTCGCCGGGTTCCTTTCCCAGGTCACCGTGCTGGACGCGCTGCTCGCGATCGCGGTGATCGCCGCCGCCGTCATCTTCATCAAGAAGAAGGGGTGGCGGACGGTCGTCGCGCTCGCGCACGGCGTGATCAACTTCGCCCAGGTCCTCGAGGCGGTGCAAGGGCTGCCCGGCTACATCGAGCGCGCCGACGCCCGGCACGAGCGGCTGGAGCAGAAGGTCGACGCGATCCACCACGAGACGCACCAGAACGACGGTTCGTCGATCAAGGACGCCGTCGGCCGCATCGAGTCCGCCCTCCAGGACGTGCGCGTCGGCCTCGACGCGCTCGCCCGCGAGGACGAGGCCCTGTGGGCGCAGTTCGACCGCTCGCAGGACGACGCCGACGCGCCCTCGCCGGAGGCCGCAGAAGGCCCCTAACCGACCGAGGAGGTCACCATGAAGAAGATCGCGCAGTGGTTCACCGACGCGCGCCGCGCCGCCATCCAGGGGGCGATCGCCGCGGTCATGCCGCTCCTGGTGCTCGGCGGGTTCCTCGCCCAGGCCCAGGTCGACGTCGCGCTCGAGGCCACGTCCGCGCTCCTGCAGCTCGTGCAGGGCGTTGTCGGCCTCGCGCTGCTCCGCGCGTCGGATGCCGCGCGCTGGTTCTCCACCGTCGGCCGCGGCCTGGTGTACGGCCTCGCCGCCGCTGTCGGCCCGCTGGGCGTCGCGTTCCGCTGGTGGGGAGACGAGACCGCCGGGACGATCCTGACCGTCGTCGGGCTGAGCCTGACCGCTCTCGCCGCCGCGACGCAGATCGTGAACGTGCAGACCGTCCCCTCGACGGAGAAGGTCGACCCGGCGACCAAGCCGCGCACCGCGTACTGGGCGGGTAAGGACGGCGCAGCGTGACTCTCGTCCACATCGCCGGCTACCTCCGCCAGCTGGGCGACCCGGCCCCGCTGCCCGACGGCGAGCTCGTCATCGAGTACGTCGTCGGCAGCGAGGGCCTGCTGACGATCGACGGCCCGGACGTCACCGTGCCCACGCCGGTGCGCGTCCGCATCGTCGACGGCGAGCCCGCGACGCCGCTCGAACTCGAGCCGACGCGCGGGACGTGCGCGGTCCGCTGGGAGTTCCGCGCGCCCGGCTATTCGTTCGACCGGCACACGTCCGTGCCGGACACGGCCGAGGTCGACTTCGGGGACCTGCCCGACGTCGATCCGGCCTCGTTCCTGCCGGTCACCGAACCGGCTTCGATCCTCTCCACGGTGCAGGCCGAGCTCCTTGACGGGGTCCGGCTGCAGCGCATCACCCAGGACGCCTACGACGCCCTGCCGACCCCCCGCCCCGACGACGTGCTGTACGTCATCACCCCGTCCTAGGAGGACACCATGGCCCTGCTCGACAACATCCTGAACATCGGCGCCGACGCGATGGCGGCCGAGATGAAGTACGCCTCGATCCACACCGCCACTCCGGACTCGTCCGGCTCGAACGAGTCGACCGCGGCACGGCAGCTGATCGACTGGGCGGAAGCCGCCGACGGCGACCTCGCGCTCGCGTCGGACCTGGAGTTCACCGGTGGCGCGTCCGGCGGTGATGCGAAGGTGATCGGTTTCTGGTCGGCGTCCACGGGCGGCACGTTCTACGGGTTCTTCCCGCTGTCCGGCGATCAGTCCTTCAACTCCGCCGGCGAGCTCACGATCCCGTCGGGAACCATCAGCGGCTCCTCGTCGTAACCCAGTCCTGCAGCCTGAGAGGGGGTGAGCGGTGACAGTCCCTAGCCGGAACGGTTACCTCACGGGCGTCGCCAACGGCGTCGTCCCGGCGACCGTCAACCTCTCGACGGTACCCGAGGGCGCGTGGATGTTCGCCGTGCTCACGATCGGCCAGTCCGGGGTCGACGTGAGCGCGCTCCCGCTCGGCTGGGAGACGGCGATGCCGGGCCCGGCATACGAAACGATCGCCGTTCACGGCACCCCGGTCACGGTGCCGTCTGCCACGAGGACGAACACCACTGTCGCAGTGCCTTCGGGTGCTTCGGCAGGCGACCTCCTCGTCGTCGCGCTCAGCGTCGGCAACGCGTCGGCCGTTGCTCCGTCGGCGCCTGCGGGGCAGACGTGGGGATCGCTGGGGGTCACCTACAGTGCGCCCGACCCGTGGGCCGTCCAGGAGTGGCTGTTCTGGCATGTGATCCAGCCCGGCGAGACCTCGTACACCTTCACCCACGCCTCCGCGCTTTCGCAGGCGTACGCGGAGGCATACTCCGGGGTTGACACGACGAACCCACTCGACGTGGCCGGACAGACCAACTCGCAGGGAATCTCCGAGCAGTCAGGCAATGCCACCCTCCCCGCGTTCACCACGGTCACCCCGGGCGCGTTGCTCGTCATCAACCGGGGATCCTGGGATGGCAACGCGATCACGCCTCCCTCGGATTTCACGGAGCGATCCGACTCCCCGGTGCTCTGGTACGGAACGCGAACGATCGCTTCCCCGGGGTCGACCGGCGCAATCAGCATCCCTGCGGGGAACAACGGCAACAACTACCCGTGGGGCATCGTCGGCATCGTGCTGCGCCCCGCCGTCTCCACGGCGGTTCGACAGCAGCGGACGGGTACGCGCACGAGCTCCATCGCGAAGCGCGTCAAGAACGGCGACACGTCGGTCTCGTGGAACGGGTCCGCTAGCGCGAACAAGCGCCTGACGGTGTTCTGGGGCACCGGGGCGGTGCCGGACGCATCCGAGTGGCTAACAGGGACAATCGGCGTGCGCAACGCAAGCGACGCGGTCCCCGGTCAGTCTGTGCAGGCGGGCGACTCGACGCACTCGACGGCGCCCGCGCTCACCGTGCCGGAGGCCGGCGGGCTCCTCCTCGCAATCGGGATGGAGGCGACGATCGCCGGGCCGTCCGCGGGGTCCGTCTCGAGCGGGAACGCGACTCTGTGGTTCAACGTCGGCGACGAGACGGCATACATCGAGCAGCACTCGGTGGCGTACGTCGAGGACCCGGACCCGGGCAGCTATGGGCCGGTGAGTTTCGTCTACGGCTCGACGCAGGCGAACAACGGGTTTGGTGTCCTGCTGTTCCTGCCGGCGGCCGCGACGGAGGTCGACCCGCACGAGGGCACGTTCTCCGGGTCGGTCGACTGGGTCGGTTCGTTCACCGGGGACGCTCCGGAGCCGGGCGTCTCGTCCGGGACGTTCGCGGGCGCGGTCGCGTGGACGGGTGCCTTCGAGGGCGAGCGGCCGACCGTGCCGGGGTTCCCGTCGGTCGCCGCGGTGCTCGCGCAGCTCGGCGGCGCGACGATCGCGCATCGCAACATAGCGATGCCGCGCTCGTCGATGCGTCAGGTGCAGGCGGCGGTCGACATGGGCCACGGCATGCTCGAGGCGTCGGTCGGCTTCACCGGCGACTCGATCGCGACGACCGGCATCCCGCCGCAGCCGTTCCTGCTGGGCGACCAGTACCTCAACCAGCAGTCGGAGCTCACCGGGCCGAACATCGACCCGCGCACGCTCACGTGGGCGCAGATCCAGGCGAACTACCAGATCACGCGCGACGCCGGCGGGGTGCCGGAGCCGTACGTGCTGCTCAAGGACGTGCTGGACGCGTTCCCGCATCACGTGTTCTGCGTCGACCCGAAGTACGGGGTCCAGTCGGCCACCTACCTGAACGCGCTGTGGGACGTCCTGCAGCCGTACAAGGACCGCGTCATCGTCAAGTTCGACTCGCCGAATATCACCGTCGCGCAGTCGGCGGCGGCGGCCGGGTTCGAGCACCGGATGAACTTCTGGTGGGACGACACGGCGTCAATGGCGGCGCAGCAGTCCTACTGGACGATCATCGGCGCGGAGTGGGACAACGCGGCCGCGCTCGCGCAGGCGGGCACGTATGGCAAGCCGGTGTGGTCCGCGATCGTCACCACGCAGGAGCAGTACGATCTCGCGGTCCAGCGCGGCGCCGACCTCGTGATGGTCGCTGACCCGTCGGTGGCCGTCGTGCCGTACGCTGGCGGGCACGCTGCCGAGTTCCACGGCTCGGTGTCGTGGGAAGGCTCGTTCACTGCCAAGCGTGCCCCTGTGGCCTCGTTCGCGGGCTCGTTCCGCCTCGCTGGGGCGTTCACCGCCGCCCGGGCCTCCAAGGCCGCGTACGCGGGCGTTGTGGCCTGGACGGGCGCGTTCTCCGCGCAGCGCCGGGCGCGTGCGTCGTTCGCCGGAGCGGTCGCCTGGTCCGGCGCGTTCGCCTCGAAGCGGCACCCGTATGCCGTGTTCGTCGGCGGGACGTCCTGGGGCGGCCTGTTCCTGGCCCGGCGCGCGTCGATCGCCACCTTCGAGGGGTCGACCACCTGGGAGGGCACGTTCGGTACCGAGCGCGGTGCCCGGGCGACCTTCGAGGGGTCTACGTCCTGGGCGGGTGCGTTCGGTGCGCAGCGGGCCTCCGTGGCCTCGTTCGAGGGCCTCGCCGCGTGGGAGGGCGCGTTCGCTGCCGCGCGCGCGTCGCTCGCGGCGTTCGAGGGCTCGCACACCTGGGCCGGCTGGTTCACGGCGGGCGGGACCGCCACCGCGACGTTCGCCGGAGCGGTCGCCTGGTCCGGCGCGTTCGCCGCCGTGCGCCGCCCGGTGGCCTCGTTCGCCGGGCACACGGCCTGGGCGGGCGAGTTCGCCGCAGCGCGCGCGTCGCTGGCCGAGTTCACCGGCTCGGTCGAGTGGACCGGCCACTTCGCGGGTCCCACCCCGGCATCGCCGGTCTATTTCGGTGACGTCGCCGTTGTCCTCCGCTTGGGCGACGTCCCCGTCATCCTCGGCTAACGCCGACCGCGCTGGCAGCGGGCCAGCAAGTCACGCCCCCGGGCTCTCACCATCCTGTGCAGGTGAGGGTCCGGGGGCGTCTTTCGTCGTGTGCAACCACCGCAGGTAGTCCATCGCCGCGGTTCTTGGTCAACGGCCGGGTCCCCTTCCTCCGGCCGGACCCCAGGCTACACCGCCGCGAGGACCCCGCTCAGCGGGCGGCGACGGGCGCGATTCCGGCGCTGGCGTTAGGTAGCGGTTCCGATACTCCGTCGTCCGACGGGCTATCCAAACCGCTACCACTCACCATCGCGTTCCTCCCATCGCCCGACGATCGCGACTCGCTCCCGCCACACGCCCTTGCCCTGGCGGGCCGGGACCTTGATCAAGACCGCGGACACGAGCCCGCGCAGGACTCGATTCTGCGCCTGTGGCGGCATCCGGCGCCACTCGTCCGCGAGAGGCAGCACCAGCTTGCGCGGGTCGAGGACGCGCGGCGGCGTCTCCGAGCGCGCCCTCCTTTCCTCCAGCGCCAGGCGCTCGCGCTCAAGCTCGAGCACCGTCGCCTGGTACGCCACCTCCGGGATCTTCCCGTCGAGGTGGTCGACCGTGAGCTTCACCTGCCGCTCCTGGTTGCGGCGGAGCAGGCTATCGATCGCGGCCCGGTCGTCGATGGTCCGCACCCGGGCACGCTCGCGCTCAGCGTGCGCCCGCGCGACCTCCTCAAGGTTCGCGGGGAGCTCCATCAGCCACTCGGTGACAAGCTGCTCGACCAGGTGCCTGGTCATGCTCACGGCGCGGCCGACGCCGGTCTCAAGCGCGCGCGTGCACCGGTAGTGGTCGGCACGCTGGTTCCGGCTGTTGTGCATCGCGCTCCCGCACTCGGCGCAGAGCACCAGGCCGGACAGCATATGGGCTATGTGGTGCGCCTGGTCGTCATGCGCGCTCCGGCGGCGCTCAAGGTACCTCTCCCAGAGGTCCTCCACAGCGACCGGCTCGTGCGCGCCGGGGTGGTAGGTGTGCGCGTCGACGTTGGTCGTGCGCTTGCCGCCGACCATGCCTTGCTGGACGATCTTCCCCGCCCCGAAGCCGCTGTCGAGCAGGGTCCGCACGGTACTGCGGGACCATGGGCGCCCTGCGCGGGTCAGGTGGTTGTTCCTGTTCGCCCACCGAGCGATAGACAAGAACCCTTCGCCGTTGGCCGCGCGCCGGTACATCTCGGCGAGCACGGGTCCCTCGATGGGGTGCGGCACGTAGGCGCCGTCGACGCGCTCGTATCCGTAGCGCTGCCCGCCGGTGGGTGTGAGGCCGTTGCGGCGGCGGCGGTCGTGCGCCTCACGCCAGGTCTCGCCGATGAGCTCGGCCTGGTAGGCGTTCATCTCGCCGAGCATGCCGCGCGCGAACCTGCCGGACGGGGTCGCGTCGGTCTGCTCGGTGGCGGACTCCAGCGACCCGCCAGCAGCGTCGATGCGATCGAGTGCGATCGCCCACTTCAGCCGCTGGAAGTTCTCGCGCACGGCCCGCCAGCCGCCCTCGCCTTCGACGAGGTGCCGGACGAACTCGATCACGGCGATCGAGAACTCGCTCGGTTTTGGAGTCGGTCTTCTGGACATAGCGGTAACCGTACGCGATTACGCGCGTTTATGCACGCAAAATGCGCGCACTTTCGCTGGCAACACGCCGTGGGCGCGCCGTGTTTGACATGGGCGTATATACGCGCAATGCTCGTCCGCATGAGCGTAAATACGAACATCGCGAAGCATCCCACGCGCCTTCTCGTAGCCCAGAACATCCGCTCCGAATGCCGGAAGCGGTTCATCCGAACCCACGCATTCCTGGTCGACGTCCTCAACGTGCACCCGAGCACGGTGAGCCGGAAACTCAAGGGAACAGTGCCGTTCTCGACCGACGAGGTTGCGCTGATCGCCGAGCGCCTTGACATCTCCCCCGCGGATCTGTTCGCGGAGGCGGAGCAGCAGGAGGCGGCATGACCTTCGAGGAGTGCGTCAACGCTGCCGCGCGCGAATACGCTCTCTACTGCCTCCAGGCAGCCGAGGATCGCGCCGCCGAAGGGACTGCCCAGTGAGTCCCGAGCGACGAGCCGGTGTGCGCGTATCGAGGCACTACAACGCCCCGGTCATCCTCGCCCTGGCGTCCGTCGCCGCCTTCTGGCTCGGCGTCCCGGTCCTGCTGCTGTGGGTGGCGCGATGAAGGGCTGGGAGGTGCTCGCCGCCCTCGCTATCGTCGCCGCCCTGCTGGTCACCCTTGCCCTGCCTGCTGCGGTGACGTGGGTCGTGTGGTCGGTGTGCGCGATCGCCGCGGGCCTGCTGTACACCGGCATCCTCGTCCGCGCGCTGCGGCGGCGCGGGCTGTGAACGACCGGCTGGAGTTCGCGGTCACCGGACTCCCGATCCCCGAGGGCTCGATGCGGGCGGTCCCGACCAAGCGCGGGGCGCGCGTCATCTTCGACAACGAGCGGGACCTCAAGCGGTGGCGGAAGCGGGTAACCGCTGTCGCCAAGGGGCACATGCAGTTCCGCCGCCCGTGGCCGGCCCAGGTCCCTGTCGCGCTGCACCTCGTGTTCGAGATGCCGCGGCCGGCGTCGGTCAAGCGGCCGCGTCCCTCGGTCCGCCCCGACCTTTCGAAGCTCATCCGCGCCGTCGAGGACTCCCTGACGGACGCGGGCGTGTGGCGCGACGACGGGCAGGTGGTGTCGATCCGCGCCGACCAGTACTACTCCGCCACCCCGGGTGTCCGGGTGCTGGTGCGAGATGCAGACCTCGCCGCACCGATGCGGCGAGCCGACAAGGAGAAGGAGGGAACCCCATGACGGTTCACCTGGCGGGCAGCCTGCCCGCAGACGATCTGAACGGCCTCGCCAACGCCGAGCAGAAGCTCATCGACGGCTACCTCGACCACCGGCGCCACGTCGTGATCGGCGTCGTCCGCGTGTCGGGCACGAAGCGCACCGAGAAGGACGGCTTCAAGGACAACCCGATCGTGTCGTTCGACCACATCGAAGCGATCCCGGAGGAGCTCCAGCGCGAGGCGCTGAACCTGCTCGGCCGGACGTTCGCGGCGCGCACGGGCCGGACCACGCTCGACTTCCCCGAGGACGACGAAGAGCCGCAGCCCGCGCTCCCGCTCGAGCTCGAGGCGTCCGACGGCGTCTACCGCTTCGAGGTCATCGACGAGCCCAAGGCGAAGTTCACCCTGCGCGTGCTCGCCCCGTCGGGCGCGGTCGCGATCGAGCGCCACGCGCTCCCCCGCCGCCTCTACGGAGAGATCGAGCCGGGCACGTACCTGCAGGCCGAGCTCGGCAACGAGGACCTGATCGGGCTCGCCGGCGACCTGGTGCGCGACTACGAGTCGGGCTTCACGACCGCCGACCTGGTGGACGCGGAGGTCGTCGACGAGGACGCCGAGGGTGAGGACGCCGCATGAGCACCGCTGCACGCAAGGCCCGCAAGCGGGCCGGTGAGCGCTTCACGAAGGCGCAGAAGGTGCCCACCCCGGTGGAGGAGCGCCACGCGACGCAGAAGGCCGGTGCGGCGCTCCTGCGGCGCATCCTCCGTACCTCCGGCGGCAACACCACTGCGGCCGCGGCGAAGCTGCAGGCGCTGGCGAAGGGAGACACGCCGTGAACCTCGGATTCGAGGCGCCCGCGACGCCCGCCGCGCTGGTGGAGCTCGAGGCGCGCGCGGGGGCGTCCGACCGGGACTACGAGGTGTGGAAGGCGGAGCGTCGCCGCGGGATCACCGCGACGCAGGTCCGCGACCTCTACCTCGGCGTCGAGAAGGTGCAGACCCTCGTCGACATCAAGCTCGGGCGGCGCCCTGACCCGTTCATCGCGACTCGCCACACCGAGTGGGGCAACACCCGCGAGCCGGTGCTGGCCGAGCGGGCCGCCTGGGCGTACGGCATCGCGCCGGAGCACCGCGTGTTCCGCGCCGCCGACAACGACCGGTTCCTGGCCTCCCCCGACGGCATCGGGGTCGGCCCGGACGGCAGCCTGCGCGTCGCCGAGTACAAGACGTCGAAGCACGCGATCGGCCTCGGTACCCACGCCCTCGACAAGAAGGGCTACATCGCCCAGATGCAGTGGGTGATGCGGGTGACGGGCGCGAGCCGGTGCCTCTACGTGTGGGAGCAGCACAACGACGACTGGGTCGACGTCGGCAAGCGGTTCCCCGAGCCTTCGGGGATCCTGCAGAGCCACGAGCACTGGGTCGACTACGACCCGGTGATGGTGCTCGAGCTGGAGCAGATCGCCGCTGACTTCCTGGCCGAGCTCGACCGGCAGGCGGCGGGCGGCGCGCCCACGCACGACCCGGCCGCCTACGAGGCCCTCGCCGCGAAGTACCTCTACCACGAGCGCCGCGCCGCCTACCACCAGGAGCAGATGGCGGCGGTCAAGGAGCAGATCGCCGAGCGCATCGGCGGCGCCGAGGGCTTCTCGGTGCGGACCAGCGAGGCGACCGTCACCTACGTCACTCCGGCACCGCGGCGCTCGCTCGACGAGAAGGCGTGGGCGAAGCGCGCGCCGAAGCAGCACGAGGCGTGGCTGGCCGCGCGGGAGCGCTACGTCAAGGAGACCCCGGTCAAGCCCTACGTGAAGATCACCGCCACCACCGACAAGGACAAGGAGAAGGAGTAATGGGGACGGAACTGGCCACACTGGACGCGTACAACCGCGCGTCGCTCGACGAGCGGCGGCAGTACGTGATGGCGATCGCGCAGGCTGGGGATCTTCTGCCGCGCACCCTGTGGCACCAGGTGCGGGACGCGAATGGGCAGGTGACGTCCCAGCCGTCGCCGGGCAAGGTGCTCCTGCTCGCGGAGACCGGGGCGATGCTCGGCATCCACCCGATGGCCGCGCTGCAGGGCGTCCACATCATCGAGGGGCGCCCGACGCTGTCGGCCAACCTCATGGCGTCGCTGGTGCGCCGCGCCGGCCACCGGCTGCGCGTCACGCTCGAAGGCAGCGGGCAGGCGATGCGCGCGCGGGCGACCCTGGTCCGCGCCGACGACCCCGACTTCGAGTTCAGCGTCGAGTGGACGCTGGAGCGGGCCAAGACGGCGGGCCTGATCAAGGCCAAGGGGAACTGGGAAAAGTACCCGGAGGCGATGCTGAAGGCCCGTGCGATCAGCGAGGTCATCCGCGAGGGCGCCCCCGACGCTCTCATGGGCGCGCTGTACACGCCGGAGGAGCTCGGCGCGACGGTGGACGCCGACGGGGAGCCGGTGGAACTGCGCCAGGTGCAGAACGAGCCCGCCGCCTCGGCGGCGGCTCCCGCTCCGGCGGCGGCTCCCGCTCCGGCACCCGAGGCTCCGTCCGATGAGGCGCTCCAGCGCTGGCTCGCGTGGAAGGAGCTCATCGACGCGGCACCCGACCGGGTGGCGCTGACGGCCCTCTACCAGCAGGCGCGCCCGATCGTGAACAACGTCATCCCGGGCGACCCGGACGGCCGCAAGGTCGGGGACTACTTCCGGGAGATCGGCGAGCAACTGCCGGACTCGGTCGACGACCAGACCGGCGAGGTCCAGGACGCCCCGGAGGCGCAGGACGGCCCCGTGACGGCCTGGGAGACGCGCCAGCCCCCGGCGGACCCCGAACCGGCCGCTGAGGCCGACACGGGCGACGACGCGCCCGCTGAGGGCGCGACGGGCGACGACTCGGAGGTGCCGTTCTGATGTTCGCGCTGACGATCCAGTGGGGCGGCGGGCGACGCCGCCGCCCCACCCTCCGCCAGATCGCCACGGGGGTGTCGTGCCTGCAGGCCGCCGAAGGGTTGCGCCTGCACGCGGACCGCGACACCTGCCTGGCCTGCCTGATCGGCAGCACCTTTCTCCGGTCTCGTGGCCGCTCGCTGGTCCCGGCGAAGTACCTGGACGACGAGGCGTGGATGCACCAGCACGTCGAGATGCCCGGCGTGCGGCAGATGGCGCGCCTCGACGACGAGCTCCGCCACGGGACGGCGTCATGACGAGCGACTGGGATCCGCCCCTGCCGCCGGACGTCCGCGACCGCCTTCGGGACCTGGTCGGGCTGGAAACGCCCGACCAGGGGGACCCGCTGCACGTGAGGCTGGTGAACGCCGTGTGGCGCACCCGCAACTCGCCGCGCGGGGACCAGCTGACCGCGGTCCGGCTGGTCTTCAACTGGGCGCAGAAGGACGCGGGGGCTCGTAAGGCGATCGCGAAGGCGGACTACGACCGCTACATCGACCTGAACACCACCGCGGCGCTCGCGCGCGCGGCGGCGGAGGGCACGAAGCTGTCGCGGGCCGAGGCCGAGCAGCGCGTCCGCGCGGAGGACGAGGCGTACCGACTGAAGCTCGCGCACCTGGTCGCCGAGCACGAAGAGCAGTCCCTGCGGAAGTTCCTCGACACGCTGGACGGCGCGATCGAGTCGTGGCGCACACTGCGCGCCGACGACCGGGCCACCGACCGGCACCACTCCCAGGGCGTCGGGAGCCACGCATGAACGCGCGCGCCGAGTACGACCAGGGGTGGGACGACGGGAACCGCGGGATCATCCCCGACGGTCCCCGCTCGAAGTACTACACGCAGGGCTGGTTCGCGGGCTACGGGACGCTGCTGGCCGACGAGCGCCGGATGGAGACCGCCTCGTGAACACGCAGGAGATGTACGAGCGGGACAACCACATGTGTCTCGCGTGCGGCACGAGCCGCGACCTGACGACCCAGCACCGCATCAACCGTCAGGCCGGCGGCGTCCACGGCGACGCCGCCGGCGTGGCGGAGCGGGCGTCCGCGCGGATCACGCTCTGCCTCGGCTGCAACAGGGCGCTGGAGGCCGACGCGCGGTTCGCGCGCACGGGGCGCCAGAACGGGTGGAAGCTCGAGCACCACGAGGACCCGACGAAGGTGGCGGTCTACGTCGTCGCGTTCCGCGAGTGGCGGCAGCTCGACGACGACGGGTCGTACCGGATCGTCGACGACCGGGATCCGCAGGACATGACCTGGGACGTGGCGGCGTGAGCAACGTGCCGGTCGCGCTGTACCTCCACCCGATCGTCTACCGCCGGTGGGCGCTGCTCGCCGAGGCGCAGGCGACGCAGGTCCACACCCTCATCGAGCACCTCGCGCAGCAGACCGTCATGCCCGGGACGACGTACCCGAAGGGCTACAAGCACCTGCTGCCCGATCCGGTCGACGGCTTCATTCGGGAGCGCCACGCCGAGGGCTGGTCGGACCGCCGGATCGCACGCGAGCTCGGCGTCACCCAGCCCACGGTGTCGCGGCGCCGGAGGCGCATGGGACTACCCGCGCTGGACGCCTTCCCGGGCAAGAACGGGCGACGTGGCACCGATTCGCGGGAGCGCGTATATACGAGCAACATGGACGACGTCGCGCGCACAGGCGCGGCGGACAAGGAGAACCGGAGGACATCATGAGCACCCTGACACCGCGTGAGCAGATGGAGCGTGATCTAGATCGGCTGCTCCTGGAAGAGCATCGACGTGACCAGCTCGTGCGCGATGCTGAGCGCGAGAAGCGGAGGCTCGAACAGGCCCGCTCTGAGGTCGGGGTAGAGGTTCAGCGCACGCGCATGGCGCTGTTCGCTCTCGACGGCGAGCACACGAAGAACCTGGGTGACGCGAACGTTGCGAACCGCGAGCGACTGCGCGAGCTGCTGAACCCCGCCACAGATGACGAGAACCGGAGGGACAACCCGCCTGTTCCCGTAGAGGAGGACAACCGTGGCTGAGCCGATGTTCACGATTCAGTGCGCAGGAGGATGTGGGCGCGTCCTGGAAACAAGCCGCCTCACCGTCCTGTGGACGACGACAACGTGCCCTGATTGCACCGCACGCCTGGAGGACAACCGATGAGCACCGAACGCGAGACTGAGAGATGACCTGGTTCAGGGTCGACGACAAGTTCCCCACGAGCCCGAAGGTGATGCGCATCCCGCGCCGCCACCGGCTGGCCGCGATCGGCCTATGGGCTACGGCTGGGGCATGGGCCG
>Ga0182737_1002461_pt1 | contig 15137 bp, 13 predicted proteins | sample eDN5th30CBELigOP_FD_128878 | JGI IMG/M metagenome (GOLD analysis project Ga0182737, IMG submission 128878) | Enriched Organic Plus compost microbial communities from Emeryville, California, USA - eDNA 5th pass 30_C BE-Lig OP (version 2) (version 2) ... | reverse complement strand
CGCCGACGTCGCCTGGGCGGCGGTCGGCGTCGCCGTCGGCGCCTACGAAGCCGCGGTGCGCTACGCGACGGAGCGCGAGCAGTTCGGCAAGAAGATCGCCGAGCACCAGCTCATCCAGAACCACCTGTCGAACATCCTCGGCAACATCACCGCGTCGATCGCCCTGTGCACGCGCGTCTCCCAGATGCAGGACGACGGCACCCAGAAGGACGAGCACGCGGCGCTCGCGAAGGCGTACGCGACGTCGCGGATGCGCGAGAGCGTCGCGTGGGCGCGCGAGGCGATGGGCGGCAACGGCATCGTCCTCGGCTACGGCGCCGCGCGGCACTTCGCCGATGCGGAGGCGCTCTACTCCTACGAGGGCACGCGCGAGATGAACACGCTCATCGTGGGGCGCTCCATCACCGGCAAGGCCGCGTTCGTCTGAGCCGGGGGCCGATAACCTGAGGTGCATGACCCGCGAGCCCGCCCCGGCGACGGAGCGACTCGCGGCGTACCGCCGAATGCTCGCCGCCGCGGGGTTCTTCACGCTCGCCGCGGGCGACTTCTGGCGCTACCTGCTGTCGTGGTGGGGCTGGGGCGCGATCGTCCTCGTGCTGCTCGCGCTCGGGATCGTCGAGCTCGTGCGCGCCCGCGTCGAGCTGCGCCGCCTGCCCCTCCTGCTGTGGGCCTCGGTCGCCCTCATGGCGCTCTCGGTCGCGTGGTCGGCTTACCGCCTGGAGACCGCCGTCGCGACCCTCGCGACGCTCGGCACGACGGCATTCGCGGTGTTCCTCGCGACGAGCCTGTCGTGGGACGACCTCGTCGACGCGCTCGCGCGTGCGATGCGGTTCGCGCTCGGCCTCTCGCTCCTGTTCGAGTTCGTCGTCTCCGCGTTCGTGCGGCACCCGGTGCTGCCGTTCTTCGTCGACTATTCGCACCTCGAGACGATTCCGCGCGCCTTCTACTGGTCGCGCGACCTGCTCTTCGACGGGGGCCGCATCCAGGGCATCGTCGGCAACGCCAACCTGCTCGCGATGATCGCGCTCCTCGCCCTCATCGCCGGCACGACCCGCTGGGCGGCGGGCCGCGGCACGACGCCGGGCTTCATCGCCTGGACCGCCGTCGGGCTCGGCGTGCTCGCGCTCACGCGCTCGACGACGGTGCTCGTCGCCGTCGCCGCGGTCGCCGTCGTCACGCTCCTCGCCTGGTCTGCGCGGCGCGGCTCGGGCCTGCGCCGTGTCGTCACAGGAGTCGGGCTCGTCGCGGGCGCGGCCGCCGCCGCGGTGCTCGCGGTCGTGTTCCGCGGCCCGCTCCTCGCCCTCGCCGGGCGCAGCAGCGATCTCACCAACCGACTCGACATTTGGGAGTCTGTGACAGAGCTCGCGGTGCAGCGCCCCGTGGGCGGCTGGGGCTGGATCTCCTACTGGGCGCCGTGGGTGGAGCCGTTCGACGACCTCGCGGTGATCCGCGGCGTCACCTACCTGCAGGCGCACAACGCGTGGCTCGACGTCTTCCTCCAGCTCGGTGCCGTCGGACTCGTCGTCGTCGGGCTGTTCGCTCTCACGACGCTCCTGCGGTCGTGGGTCTACGCGATGGACGGGCCGCGCGGGACGGCGCTCCTGCCGCTCGCCCTCATGACGGCGCTCCTCGTGCAGAGCCTCGCCGAGAGCCGCCTGCTCATCGAGGCGGGCTGGGCCCTCCTCGTGCTCGTGAGCATCCTCACCGCGACGAACCGCTGGGACCGCCGATGAGGGAGGAGGGCCGATGATCGCCGCGCTCGTCGAGCTCCTCCGTCAGCCGCGCACGACCGCCGCCCTGACGACGGTGGGGGCGGGACTCGTCGCGGTCGCCTTCACCGTGCAGCAGGTCATCGGCTGGCCGGGCTACATCGCCGCCCTCGGTCTGCTCGCCATGCTCCTCGTGCTCTCCCTCATCGCCCGCCGCGACGAGATCACGTGGCACTGGGCGACGCTCCCGATCACCCTCGTCGCCTACCTCGCCTGGGCCGGGATGTCGGTGTTCTGGAGCCAGTATCAGCGCGTCACCCTCGCGTCGTTCGGCTACCTCCTGCTCATCGCCTTCGTCGGCGTCTACATCGGGCTGTCGCGCGACACGATCCAGATCATCCGGAGCTTCGGCGACGTGCTGCGCGCAGTGCTGCTCGTCTCGCTCGTGCTCGAGACGCTCTCCGGGATCGTCTTCGACGCGCCACTGCCGACCCTCAACATCGACGGGGAGCTCGCCTACGGCGGACCGATCTCGGGCCTCGTGAGCGACCGGAACCAGCTCGGACTGCTCGCGGCGATCGCCGCCGCGACGTTCGTCATCGAGTGGCGCACGAAGGCGATCGCGCGCAACGTGGCGATCCCCTCGCTCGCGCTCGCCGCGGGCACGATGGCGTTCACCAAGTCCCCCGTCGTCGCGATGGTCGCGGTCGTGCTCGGCCTCGCCGCCGCGGTGCTCTACGGCATCCGTCGGCTCCCCGCGGAGCGCCGCCAGGTGGCGCAGTACGCGGTGCTCGGCGTGCTCGCCCTCGGGGCGGTACTCGCGTGGGTCCTGCGCACCCCGATCATCGCGCTGTTCAACGCGACGGGCGAGCTGCAGTTCCGACTCGAGCTCTGGCAGCGCGTGCTCGACCTCGTGCCGCTGCACTGGCTCGAGGGATGGGGCTGGACGGGCATCTGGAACGCCGCGATCCCGCCGTACTCGGCGCTCACGCCCACCGCCGGAAGGCCGCACGACTCGGCCCTCAACGCGCTCGTTGACGTCGGGATGCAACTCGGCGCGATCGGCGTCGTGCTGTTCCTCGGCCTCGTCGGGTTCGCCTTCACAAGATCCTGGCTGCTCGCGGGCCGCCGCCGCAGCGTCGTCTACGCGTGGCCGGCGCTCGTGCTCGTCGCGCTCATCACCGTCTCGGTCGCGGAGAGCTCGATCCTCACCAAGGCGGGATGGCTTCTCTTCGTCATCTGCGCGGTCAAGGCGTCGGCCGAGCTCAGCTGGCGTCAAGCCCTCGCGCGAGGCTGACCGAACGCCGCGAGCCCGGCGAGCGGCGCTCTGGCAGGATGGTCCCTTGTGAAAGGCATCATCCTCGCTGGCGGCTCGGGAACGCGCCTCCACCCCATCACCCTCGGGGTGTCGAAGCAGCTGATCCCCGTCTACGACAAGCCGATGATCTACTACCCGCTGTCGACGCTGATGCTCGCCGGCATCCGGGAGATCCTCGTTATCACGACGCCGCACGATGCCCCCGCCTTCGAGCGACTCCTCGGCGACGGCTCCCAATACGGGATCTCGCTCAGTTTCGCGCAGCAGCCCCATCCGGGCGGGCTCGCGCAGGCGTTCACGATCGGCGCCGACTTCATCGGCGACGACAAGGTCGCACTCGCCCTCGGCGACAACCTGCTCTACGGCCCGGGTCTCGGCGACAAGCTCAGCCGCTTCGCCGACATCGACGGCGCGGCCGTGTTCGCTTACTGGGTGGCCGAGCCGCGGGCCTACGGCGTCGTCGAGTTCGACGAGTCGTTCAACGCGGTGTCGCTCGAGGAGAAGCCCGAGACGCCGCGCTCGAACTACGCCGTGCCGGGCCTCTACTTCTACGACAACGACGTCGTCGAGATCGCGCGGGGCCTGACGCCGAGCGCGCGCGGCGAGTACGAGATCACCGACGTCAACCGCGCCTACCTCGCGCGCGGCAAGCTCCAGGTCGAGGTGCTCACCCGCGGCACCGCCTGGCTCGACACGGGGACGTTCGACCAGATGGCCGACGCCTCCGACTACGTGCGCACGATGGAGCGCCGCACCGGGATGAAGATCGGCGCACCGGAGGAGGTCGCCTGGCGCAAGCGCTTCCTCTCCGACGACGAGCTGCGCGAGCGCGCGACGGCGCTCACCAAGTCGGGCTACGGCGACTACCTCCTTCAGCTCCTGGAGCACGGCCGCTGATGGCCCGCCTGCTCGTCACCGGCGGAGCCGGCTTCATCGGATCGAACTTCGTGCGGCACGTCCTCGCGCACACCGACCACCACGTCACGGTGCTCGACAAGCTCACCTACGCGGGCAACCGCGCGAGCCTCGACCGCCTCCCCTCCGACCGCTTCGAGTTCGTGCAGGGCGACATCGCCGATGCGCCCCTCGTCGACGACCTGTTCGCGCGCGCCGACGCCGTCGTGCACTACGCCGCCGAGTCGCACAACGACAACTCGCTCGACGACCCGCGGCCCTTCGTCGACACCAACCTCATCGGCACGTTCACGCTGCTCGAGGCGGCGCGCAAGCACGGCACGCGCTTCCACCACATCTCCACCGATGAGGTGTACGGCGACCTCGAACTCGACGACCCCGCGCGCTTCACCGAGCACACGCCCTACAACCCGTCGAGCCCGTACTCGTCGACGAAGGCCGGCAGCGACCTGCTCGTGCGCGCGTGGGTGCGCTCGTTCGGCGTGCAAGCGACGATCTCGAACTGCTCGAACAACTACGGCCCCTACCAGCACGTCGAGAAGTTCATCCCGCGCCAGATCACGAACGTGCTGCGCGGCATCCGTCCGAAGCTCTACGGCGCGGGCAAGAACGTGCGCGACTGGATCCACGCCGACGACCACTCGAGCGCCGTGCTGACGATCCTCGACAAGGGCGTCATCGGCGAGACCTACCTCATCGGCGCCGACGGCGAGCTCGACAACCTGACGGTCGTGCGGACGATCCTCGAGCTCATGGGGCGGCCCGCCGACGCGTTCGACCACGTGACCGACCGAGCCGGGCACGACCTACGCTACGCGATCGACTCGACGAAGCTCCGCGAGGAACTCGGCTGGCGTCCGCGCTTCCAGAACTTCCGCGCGGGGCTCGCCGCGACGATCGACTGGTACCGCGAGAACGAGGCCTGGTGGGCCCCGTCGAAGGACGCCACCGAGGCGTTCTACGCCTCGAAGGGGCAGTGAATGCCGCGGGCCGCCCACCCGTCCCCCCGACCCGCCGAGCGGAGGCCTGAGCACCCGTGACCCTGAGCGTGCGCACCACCCCGATCGACGGGCTGCTCGTCGTCGACCTCGTCGTCAACGGCGACGCCCGCGGCTGGTTCAAGGAGAACTGGCAGCGCGAGAAGATGGTCGCCCTTGGGCTGCCCGACTTCCGTCCCGTGCAGCAGAACATCTCCTACAACGAGGAGACGGGCGTCACGCGCGGCATCCACGCCGAGCCGTGGAACAAGCTCGTGTCGGTCGCGACGGGACGCATCTTCGGCGCCTGGGTCGATCTCCGGGAGGGCCCCGGCTTCGGCACGGTGTTCACGATCGAGATGGGCCCCGAGACCGCGGTGTTCGTGCCGCGCGGCGTCGGCAACTCCTACCAGACACTCGAGCCGCGCACCGCCTACGTGTACCTCGTCGACGACCACTGGTCGCCCGAGGCGCGTTACACGTTCCTCAACCTCGCCGACGAGACGGTCGCCGTCGACTGGCCGATCCCGCTCGAGCGGTCCGTCCGCTCCGACAAGGACCTCGGCCACCCGCGCCTCGCGGCCGTCGCCCCGTTCCAGCCGAAGCCGACACTCGTCCTCGGCGCCGGGGGGCAGATCGGACGGGCGCTCGGCGAGGAGTTCCCGGGAGCGGTGCTGCTCACGCGCGCCGAGTGCGACCTCTCCGACCCCGCAGCGCTCGACGCGATCCGCTGGCGCGACTACGGGCTCGTCATCAACGCGGCCGGTCACACCGACGTCGACGGGGCGCAGGCCCCCGAGGGCCGCGCCGCCGCGTGGGCCGCCAACGCGACGGGCGTCGCCGCACTCGCGGTGCAGTGCCGGGAGGCCGAGGTCCCGCTCGTGCACTTCTCGAGCGACTACGTCTTCGACGGCCAACTGCCGTCGCACCTCGAGGACGAGCCGTTCAGCCCGCTCTCGGCCTACGGGGCGTCGAAGGCGGCGGGAGACCTCGCCGTGTCGACGCTCGCGCGGCACTGGATCGTCCGCACGAGCTGGGTCGTCGGCGACGGCCACAACTTCGTGCGCACGATGGCGAAGCTCGCGGTGTCGGGCGCCTCGCCGAGCGTCGTCGACGACCAGGTCGGCCGGCCGACGTTCGCCGCGACCCTCGCGCGCGGCGTGCGCCACCTCGTCGAGTCGGGGGCCCCGTCGGGCACCTACAACCTCTCCAACTCCGGCGCCGTCGTGTCGTGGTTCGAGCTCGCGCGCGCGGTGTTCGCGGGAGTCGGCGCGGACCCCGAGCGCGTGACGCCCGTGTCGACGGCGGACTACGCGGCCGGCAAATCGCTCGCGAAGCGTCCGGCGCAGTCGGCGTTCGACCTCGGCAAGATCGAGGCCGCCGGATTCGCGCCCGGCCGCTGGGAGGTCGAGCTGCCCAGCTATCTCCGCAGGATGCCGGTCCCGTGACGCGCGTCGTCATCCTCACCGGAGACCCGATCGGGACCCACCTGGCGGGTCCCGCCATCCGCGCGTGGAGCATGGCGTCGGCCCTGGCGGCCGTCGCCGAGGTGCGCCTCGTGTCGCACGCCGCTCACGTCGACCCGCCAGCCGCACCCTTCGTGGTCGAACGTCTCCGCGCGGGCGATCGCGCCGGCTTCCGCGAGCTCGAGGCCTGGGCCGACGTCATCGTGTGCCAGGGCACCTCGGCAGCCGCGCATCCCGAGCTCACACGCACCGAGAAGGTGCTCGTCTTCGACCTCTACGTGCCCGCCCACCTCGAGCAACTCGAGTTCGATGCCGGACTCACGCTCCCCGTCGCGGAACGTCGGCTCGCGCAGACGACCCGGATGCTCGACGACGTGCTCCTGCGCGGCGACTTCTTCCTCTGCGCGTCCGAGCGGCAGCGGATGCTGTGGCTGGGGCACCTCGCCGCCCTCGGCCGCATCAACCCCTACACGTACCGCGACGATCCCGCGCTCGACCGGCTCATCCGCGTCGTGCCGTTCGGCCTCGCGAGCGAGCCGCCCGTGCACGACCGCCTCGCGCTCAAGGGCGTGCATCCGGCCATCGGCCCCGACGACACGGTGCTGATCTGGGGCGGCGGCCTGCGCAACTGGTTCGACCCGCTCACGCTCATTCGCGCGGTCGCGCTCCTCACCGGGCGTCGGCCCGACGTGCGCCTGTTCTTCATGGGCACCCGGAACCCGAACCCGGAGATGCCGGAGGAGGAGATCGTCGCCGCCTCCCGCACCCTCGCGCGCGAGCTCGGCGTCGAGGGCACGCACGTCATCTTCAACGATGACTGGGTCGCGTTCGACGACCGCCAGAACTACCTGCTCGAGGCCGACCTCGGCGTGAGCACGCACCCGCAGCACATCGAGACGACGTTCTCGTTCCGCACCCGCATCCTCGACTACCTGTGGGCCGGTCTGCCGATGGTCGTCACGCGCGGCGACACCTTCGCCGACCTCGTCGCGGCGGAGGACCTCGGCGAGACGGTCCCCGAGCACGATGTCGAGGCGCTCGCCGCCGCCATCGAGCGGATCGCCTACGACGACGAGCGGCACGCGGAGGCCGCCGCGAACGTGCGCCGGGTGGCGGCGCGCTACGAGTGGTCGGCGGTGCTCGCGCCGCTCGTCGAGTTCGTCTCCGACCCCCGCCGCGCCGCCGACCGACCGACCCGTTCGAGTTCGATCGGCGAGCCCCGGAGGCCGTCGCGGCTCGAGCGGGTGCGCTCCGTCGTCGAGGCCGAGGGCGTCGGAGGCGTCGCGCGGCGCCTCGCGCGCAAGCTCCGCCGCGGCTGAGCCTCCCGCTCGGCCCTCGGGCGTTTGTAGAGGCGCAGGAACGGGTACTCGATGCACAGCGACGCCAGGTAGGCGATCGCGATCGTGCAGGCGATGAAGACGACGTCGCGCCCGGGCTCCGAGAAGATCCGCTCGAGCAGGGCGAAGACGCCCTCGTCGAAGTAGCGGTGGAGCAGCACCGTGAACAGGATGTGGAACAGGTACAGCGGGTACGACAGCCGGGCGAGCACGACGATCGGCAGGAAGCGCACCGGCCACCAGTGCATCGCGAGCACGAGCAGCAGCCCGGCCGTCGCGAAGAGCGTCGGCAGCCACACGGTGTCGCGCGTGATGAGGATCGGCGACTCGAGGTAGCCGGGCGAGCCGTAGATGTAGGCGAGGTACAGGAGGCACAGGGCTCCGCCCCCGACCGTGAACCACTGCCAGTACCGCCGGATATCGACCCTCAGGCGGAGAAGGCACGCGGCGAGGACGCCCGCCGTGAGCTCGTCGTAGCGCGAGTGGAGCTGCACGAAGCTCGCGTAATGGAGGTCGATGTCCCCGGGCGCGAAGTTCCGCGTCATGTACAGCCGCACGAAGAGGCCGGAGACGAGCACGAGCGCGAGGAGCACGGCGATGACGTCGAGCCGCCGTCGCGCCACCCGGACGAAGACGATGAGGACGGCGGGGATGAGAAGGTAGAACGCCTCCTCGATCGCGAGGCTCCACGAACCCTCGACGCCGAACGAATAGTCGAGGCGGAAGACGTCGGGGAAGAAGTACGGGCCGATGGTCTGCAGGAACACCATCGAGGTGAGGATCGTCAGCAGCGCGGTGCCGAGGGTGGCGCCGTCGTGCGGCCGGAAGAGCACGCCGAGCAGCAGCACCGAGTAGTAGATCGGGAGGATGCGCAGGGCGCGGTGGGCGTAGAACCGTCGGTACGAGAAGCGGTCCTCGAGCGTCTGGTCGAGAATGCTGCCGCCGATGAGGAAGCCGCTGAGGACGAAGAACAGGTCGACGCCCGGCCACCCGAACGGCACGAAGCCGAAGTGGAAGAGCACGACGAGGCCGACGGCGGTCGCCCGGAGTAGATCGATCCCCGGATAGCGGCCCGGGGACGTCAGGTACTGCCAGTGCTCACGCAGGTACTGCCGCACGTGTCTCTCTCGTTGCTACTCGGAACCGGTGGGACGGGGTCGGAACCGAGTCGTCAGCTTCCCCGCGAAGACCCGCGGAACCGCCGCAGCGACTTCTGCAGGACGCGCCCGACTGCCCGCGGGATCCGGCCGACCGTCGCCACGAGGCCGCCGTGCTCGACGAGTACCGAGAACGCGCTCGGCACCCACATCCACGGCAGCCCGCGCACCCAGGTGTTGCGCCGTGCCCGCCCGACGGCCCGCGCAATCGGCACGACGGGCTCGCCCGCGCCGGGCATCGGCTCGATGTGGCGCAGCCACTGATGGGCGACGGCGTCGAGGCTGAAGCGCTCCTCGCCGTCGCGGCGCGCGTTCTCCCGCACCGCGGTGCGCAGCTCGGCGGAGTCGATGTAGAGCTCGATCGCCTCGCGCCACGTGCGATCGCGGCCGGCGATGAGCCCGGTCTTCAGGTCGACGATCTCGGCGTACGGCAGCGCGTCGGAGTAGATGCCGGGGATGCCCTGCGCCGAGTATTCGCGGTACTTGTTGTTCGTCTTGTAGCGGTTCGCCGACGCGTCCGACAGGGGCGCGAGGCCGAAGTCCCACTGGCGCTCGACCTGGAACTCGATGTACCGCTCGTACGAGTCGAGGTAGGGGAAGTAGCGGATCCGCGGGTGCGCGGGCAGCATCCCGGGGTCGACGCCGATGATCTCGAACTCGAACTGGGTGCGCTCGTCGAGCACGGCGAGCAGGTCGGGCATGATCTCGACGAGGTCGACCGCGCGGTGGATGCTGCCGGCGAACCCGCCGCGCACGACGCCGCCGTTGTCTGGCTGCGGCGGCAGCTCGGGAAGGAGCGAGAAGTCGAAGAAGGCGTCGACCTGATGCACCTTGTCTCCGAAGCGCGCGAGGTAGCCCTTGAGCGCCTCGGTCGACACGAGCACGGTCTCCGCGCCGCCGATGATCCGCTCGAGCCTCAGCTGCGTGACGTTGCTGCGGTAGTAGCCGCCGAGCTCCGTTGAGGGGTCGAGCTCCCAGAAGTTGTCGTCGAGGTAGTAGACGTAGGGGATCTCGGCGCGGTTGAGCGCCTTCGCGAGGAGGTGGAACGAGTGGCTGTCGCCGCGCGCCATGAGCGGCACCACCCCCGGCGCGAAGTCCGAGGCCCGCAGATCCTTGACGAGCACCGAGCGGAACGAGAGGTCGCTCGTCTCCGCGATGTGCCGTCCGAGCTGCTCGAGGTGACGCACCGTCGAGATGCGCGCCTCCGAGATCAGCAGAATCCCCGCTGCCACTGTGTCCGCCCCCTGTACGTGTGATGCGACGCCGCGTCAGGCGTCGACGGTCGTGAGACGCAGGAGCTCGGAGACGAGGTCCATGCCGTCCCAGACGACCGCGAAGTCGAGCGCGTGCCCGATCGGGACGATGCGGTCGATGCCACGCCCGTTCGCGCTCTCGGCGAGTGCGACGAGCTCGTCACGGCCGTAGCCGAACGTCGAGAGCGTCTGCACCCGCCGCGTGACCTGCGCCGCCACGGCGAGCAGGTCGTCCACGTGCTGGACGGTGAAGAACCCACCGCCCGGTCTCAGGCTCACGGCATCCGACAGCTCCGCGCCGCGCGCCGTGACGACCGAGTTCGACACCCAGTCGATCCCGCTGAGCCCGCGGTCGATGCCGCGGATGAGGTCGACCATCTTGTTGATGGCCTGACCGTCGACGTCCTGGTAGCGGACATCGGCGACCTCGGCGAGCCGCCGGGCGAGGTCGGACTCGACCTCGCGCGACTGCGCGTCGGTTCCGCCCGTGAGGATGAGTTGCACGGGCGACGAGCACGCCATCTGGTCGAACCAGAAGGTGTCGTTGTAGAGCCCCTCCACGACGGAGGTCTTCGTCGCATCGTCGGCCTCGAGCCACGCGGACACCGAGAGCGCCGCGAGGCTCACGCGGTCGGGGAACGCGAGGTCCTTGCCGAACGGGCTGAGCCGGCTCTCGCGGATCGCGTGCACGGTCGCGTCGCCGCCCCAGATCATGCGCACGTCGACGAGCCTGCTGAGGGTGTCGAGCAGGTCCTTGTCTCGGTCGAACTGGATGATCGTGACCGCGCGCGCGACCGACGGGTGCTCGCGCAGGCGCGCGATGAGCAGGTCGAGGATGCGATGCGTCGCCGGCCCCGCGTTCTTCGAGATGCGCACGACGTTCGCGTTGCCCGTGAGGAGCGAGATCGCGAGCGTGTAGAGGAACAGGGTGTCGACGTTCGTCGGCGGCACGTGGAGCACCGCTCCCTGCGGCGACGCGATCGCCCCCGCGGGCACGCGAGCCGAGGCGTCGTCGGCGAGCGCGACGAGGTTGCTGCGCCGGATGAAGAACGCGAGCGGCGCGAGGGCCGGCTCGACGCGGGTGAGCTTGAAGAGGTCGCGCGAGAGCGCGTCGAGGAAGTCGACGACTTCGGGGTCGAACGGGCGGAAGACGGGCTTCAGTCGCTCGGCGACGGCCTCGATCGTCGCCCCCTCCTGCGGGAAGAGGCTCTCGAAGCGGCTCACGAACGCGCCCCTGCCAGCGCGGGGGTGTCGACGGAGGCCGCGTGGGTGTCGCTGCAGCCGCGCAGCTCGGCCTTCGGAAGGCGCCCGAGCACGCGGAACCGCGGCCCGAGCCACTCACCCTCCTCGGCGTCGGGGGCGCGGACGCCGAGGTCCTCGGTGAGCAGCACGTTGCCGGGGTACGACGTCGGGAGCGCCGAGATCACCTCGATGACGCCCACCTCGCCCGGGTCGGCGACCGACCAGTCGGACATGCGGCGGATGACGACGTCGGCGAAGTTCGGCGCGTAGAGCCAGCCGTCGTCGCCCTCGATGAACGTCGAGCCGATCTGCTCGACCATGCCGTAGAAGCTGCGCACCTTCGTGAGGCCGGTACGCTCCTTCCACTCGGCGCGGAACGTGTCGTTGTCGACGGCGCGGCTCTCGAGCTTCTTCCATCCGCCCGAGTGCACGAGGATCGCCTGGGACAGGTCGGCCTCGCCCGGCTCGAGCGCTTGGAGCAGGTACTCCCACACCATGAAGGTGAACCCGAAGATGAGGATGGGCTGGCCCTGGTGGCGCGCGAGGAACTCGCGTAGCACGTCCCTGTCGAGCCGCATGTCGTCGTCGAGCAGCCAGGCGTGGTTGCGTCCGAACGTCATCATGCCGATGACGCCGGCGGCGCGGGCCGAGAACGACGACCTGGACTTGATGACCGATTTCGTGTCGACGATGAGCATCGGCAGGCGCTCTTCGCCGAGCACCGTGCGCATGACGGAGCTCAGCGCCCGCTGTTGACGGTTGGCGTTCTCCGCGTCGAGGTTGATGCGGCTCACCTGCTGACCCGTCGTGCCGCTGCTCGTGAGCACCTTGATGATGTCCTCCCGCGGTACGGAGGCGAGGTCGAGCTCCTTGAAGGCCCGCACCGGGAGGTACGGGAGCGCGCCCATCCCTTCCATCTCGGGGTTGGGGAGACCGCCAGCGTTCTCGAGCGCCGCGATGAGCGGCAGTCGCTCCGCGTGCGCGTCGAGCGCCTCGCGCACGATGGGCAGCAGGTCGCGGTCGCGATCGGCCCGGGTCAGTGCGAACTGCGGCGCATCGATCAGTTCATCGACGGTTTTCACGAGCCCATTGTCCCAACAGCTGGAGATCGACCTTGCCGCTGGACATGAGCGGAACCTGGTCGATCGACGAGAACACGACACCCGTCGGGTGCACCCCGAGGTACGACGCGAGATCCCTGCGGATCGGCGCGAGGTCCTCCTCGGCGCCGACGACGAAGATGACGATGACGTCCTCTCCCTGCACGGCGATCGCCTGCGCCTCGAGGCGCTCGGCGAGCCAGGCGTCGACGTCGTCGAGCGAGACGCGCTTGCCGAACACCTTGACGAGGCGCTTCGTACGCCCCGTCAGCACGAGGAGGTCGCGGTCCAGGTACCCGAGGTCGCCCGTGACGAGCCGTCCCTGCATGTCGTCGCCCCGGGCGAGGTCCTCCGCCGACTCGGCGTAGCCGAGCATGACGTTGGGCCCCGAGTAGACGACGCTGCCGCTGCCCGATTCGTCGGGGTCGACGATCTCGATCGAGCCGCCGGTGAGGGCGCGCCCCGCGGTCGACAGGATGCGGCGCAGATCCTCGGGCTGCGCGACGGTCATGCGCGCGGTCGCCTCGGTCTGGCCGTACATGACGAAGAACTGGCGTCCGCCGGCCTCGAAGAGGTCGATGAAGTGCTGACGGTCGGGGTCGGAAAGTCGGCCGCCCGCCTGCGTCACGTAGCGCAGCGACGGGTAGCGCTCGGGCGTCCACCGCATGCGGCGGAGCATCGTGTAGGTGCTCGGGACGCCCGCGAATGAGACGACCTCGCGCGACTCCACGAGTTCCCAGAACTCGCTCGTGACGACCGAGGCCTCGGTCGCGAGCACGAGCGCCCCGGCGACGAGATGCGAGTTGATGACCGAGAGACCGTAGGTGTACGAGAACGGGAGCGATGTGATCGTGAGGTCGCTTTCGCGGATGCCGAGGCTCTCGACGATCGCCGTGGCGTTGCTGCGCACGGCGGTGCGCGACAGGCGCACGAGCTTCGGGCTGCCCGTCGACCCCGAGGTCGAGAGCAGGAGGGCGAGGTCGGGGTGCGTCGGCGTGCGGTGGTCGCTCGTCGCCGCGACGAGCCCGGGGAACGGCGACGGCTCGAGCGCCGCGAAGCCGTCGGGGACCCCAGCGTTGATGACGAGATCGGGCCGGTAGGTCTCGAGGTAGCGCTCGAGCGCATCGGGCTCGACGTCGCGGTCGATGATGAGGATCGGGATGCCCGACTCGATCACCGAGGCGTAGGCGGCGATCGCAGCGGCGGTGTTCTCGGCGCGCAGGACCGCGAGCCCGAACCCTCGTCCGGCGAGGTCTGACGCCGTCGCGCGAAGGTCGCCGTAGGTGACCACGTCACCGCTGGCGGCGTCCAGGATGGCCGGCTTCTCGTCGGCGACGTCCGCCAGGATGGTGGGCTGAGGTGGCATGCTTCCCAGCATAGGTGGCGGTCAGGAGAGGTGCAGGCCGCCGTCCACGCGGATCATCGTGCCCGTGATGAAGCGCGACGCGTCGGAGACGAGGAAGCGCACGAGCGACGCGACCTCCTCTGCCGTGCCGAGCCGGCGCAGGGGCGTCGCCGCGGCGAGCTCCTCCTTGCGCTCGGCCGGGAGGTCGGCGTTCATGTCGGTATCGATGATGCCCGGCACGACCCCGTTGACGCGGATGCCGCGGGGCCCGACCTCTTTCGCGAGGCTCCGCACGATGCCGCCCACGGCCGCCTTCGTCGCCGAGTACACGGCCTGGCCGGATGAGCCGTCCTCGCCCGCGACCGACCCGAAGAGCACGATCGAGCCGTTGCCGCCCCGGGCCATGGCGCGCACGGCCGCCTGCGACGTCGTGATCGCCGCGGCGACGTTGACCGAGAGCAGCTCGCCGACGAGCTCGTCGCCGATGAGACCCACGGGCGACGACTTGAGGATGCCCGCCGCGTGCACGAGAGCGTCGACGCGGCCCGCCTGCTTGCGGAAGCCCGCGATCGCGCTGAGCGCCGCGGCGGCGTCGGTCACGTCGAACGGCACGGGGACGGCGTTCTCGCCGAGTTCGGCGACGACGGCGTCGACGGCAGCCGCATCGCGACCGTTGATGCCGACGATCCAGCCGTCTTCGAGGAGGGCTTCCGCGCTGGCCCTGCCGATCCCTCGCGTGGAACCGGTGATCAGGACCGCCCGCGGCTCAGGAGTCACTGACTCCCCGCTCGCGCAGCATGTCGAGCGCGGCGGTGTAGCTCGAGAGGTTGACGACCTCCTCGGTCGAGAACATGACGTCGAACTCGTTCTCGATCTCGGCGACGAGCGTCATGTGGCCGATCGAGTCCCACTGCTCGATGTCGCGGTACTTCAGCTCTGTGACGTCGGCGTCCTCGGGCAGCTCGAGGGCCACACGAAACGCGGACTGCAATCGGTTGGCGACGGTCAAGGGGACTCCTCCGTTTGGGGCTTTCGCGCCGTGGTGCACGGGCCTCCCCAGCCTAGTACGGGCGCGCTGACGGCTCTCGGGGCCGTCACTCGGCGACGGGGGCCTCGAGCGCGCGCTCGACGTCCATTCGGAGCGCCCGCGGCAGCATCGCGAGGCCGCGCCGCCGCACGTCCTCCCACGCGTCGACCGGGATGCGGTACTCGAACAGCTCGAGGGTCTCGCCGCTCGGTCGCTGGACGAGTCGCGTGCCGGCCGGATCCGTCGAGAGGCCGAGTCGCGTCATGATCCGGTTCATGTCGGTGTTGATGT